>Ga0187781_10001448_pt1 | contig 17943 bp, 11 predicted proteins | sample 0715_SJ02_MP02_2_FD_132447 | JGI IMG/M metagenome (GOLD analysis project Ga0187781, IMG submission 132447) | Tropical peat soil microbial communities from peatlands in Department of Meta, Colombia - 0715_SJ02_MP02_20_MG | ecosystem: Environmental > Terrestrial > Soil > Wetlands > Peat | place... | reverse complement strand
GACAATTACGGGCGTGATCAATTCTCTCGGATCCTTTTCGGCGGGCAAATGTCGTTGGCCGCCGGTCTACTGGCCACAGGAATCTCTCTGGTTCTGGGGTTAATCGTCGGGTGCATCGCCGGTTTCTATGGCAAGTGGATCGACGAATCGGTCATGCGGTTAGTGGAACTTTTCATGGTGCTGCCCTGGCTGTATTTGTTACTGGCGGTCCGCTCATTCCTGCCGCTTCACCTTACTCCGGCGCAGGCTTTCTTTCTATTGATCGGGGTCATTGGCACAATCGGCTGGGCCCGTCCTGCACGATTGATTCGCGGCGTCGTGCTCAGCGCCAGGAGCAGAAAATATGTGATGGCAAGCCGGGGCTTCGGGGCGTCGGACTTCTATATTGTGCGCCGGCATGTGTTGCCGCACACCTACGGAGTTTTACTCACGCAAGCCGCGTTGCTCGTGCCGCAGTATATAGTCGCCGAAGTGACGATGTCGTTCTTCGGGCTGGGACTCAGCGAGCCGAGGCCCAGCTGGGGGAATCTACTGGCTGTTCTTCAGCAGTACAACGTGGTGGTTTCATATTGGTGGATGTTCGCACCGGCTCTCGCCCTGGTACTTGTCAACATTGGTTACCTGGGCGTAGCGAATGCTTTTCACGAGCAGTTACAATCTGGCTCAATGTAAAGAGTTTCTCCACGGGAAGGGTATGCATCGTTGGGTTGGTCCGGCTGCGATCTTATTCGCCTGCAGTTTAGCCTGCTTTGCCTCATCTCCTCCTCAATCGCTGCACGGCGGCGAGGAGCTGCAAATCAGCGACAATGAACCTGGCCGCTACGGCGGCACGCTCACCGTGGCGCAACGCAGCGAGCCGAAAACGCTGAATCCGGTAACCGCGGCGGATGCTCCTTCCCGCGAGGTGATTGGCCGGCTGACCGCGGACTTAATTCACATCAACCGCGCCTCGCAGCAAACCGAACCGGCATTGGCAAAATCCTGGACGGTTTCAAAGGATGGCCGGGTGTTCACCCTCAAGCTGCGCCGTGGTTTGCATTTCTCTGACGGCCAGCCCTTCGATGCCGACGATGTGCTGTTCTCTTTTCAGGTTTACCTCGACGAGAAGATTCATTCCCCGCAGCGCGATCTGCTGGTTGTCGGCGGCAAACCGATGGAGGTGCAAAAGATTGACCAGTACACCGTGCGCTTCACGCTGGCACAGACTTACGCAGCTGCTGAGAGACTGTTCGATAGTCTGGCAATCATGCCCCGGCATCTGCTCGAACAATCCTACAAAGACGGCAAATTCGCGCAGGCCTGGACGCTGACCACTCCGCCATCGGAAATCGCGGGCATGGGACCGTTTCGCCTGAAAGAGTATGTAGTGGGGGAGAAAATTGTGCTCGAGCGCAATCCTTATTATTGGAAGGCGGACCGGAACAAGAATCGTCTGCCCTACCTCGACGAACTGATCTTCTTGTTTGTCGGCAATGAAGATGCGCAGGTCATTCGCTTTCAGGCCGGCGATACCGATCTCATCAGCCGCCTCAGCGCAGAAAACTATATGTTGTTGTCTAAAGACGCGGCGAACCGTGGAATTCAGCTGTTCGACCTGGGTCCGAGTCTGGAATACAACTTTCTGGTCTTCAACCTCAACGACGTCCAAGCCAGGAACCTCGACAAAATCGCCGCAGAGCAGACGTGGTTCGGCGATCTTAAATTTCGCCAGGCGGTTTCCTCTGCGATCGATCGCGACGGTATCGTCAAACTGGTCTATGCGGGGCGCGGCACGCCGCTCTGGGGCAACGCGAGCCCCTCCAACAAATTTTGGGTGGACCAGGCGCTGCTGCATCCCGCTCGTTCGATTGGTCACGCGAAGGAACTGCTGAAATCCGCAGGTTTTTCCTGGCGCAACGATGGTCAACTGCTCGATCCTCGGGGCCAGCCGGTGGAGTTTTCCATCATCACCAGCTCATCCAACACGCAGCGCAGCAAAATGGCAACCATCATTCAGGACGATTTAAGCAAGCTGGGAATGAACGTTCATGTTGTACCGCTCGAATTTCGCGCCATGCTCGACCGCATCCTTCAGACGTTTGATTACGAAGCCGCCATCATGGGCCTGGGCGGCGGGGATGCCGATCCAAATCCTGAGATAAATGTGTGGCTTTCCAATGGCGGTACGCACCTGTGGCACCTGGACGAAGCGAAGCCCGCCACCGATTGGGAAGCACAACTCGACCAACTGATGCAGAAGCAGATGGTTGCGCTCAATTACAAAGACCGCAAACATCTCTATGATCAGGCGCAGGAGATTATCGCCAACGAAGTGCCTTTTGTGTTTCTGGCGACGCCCAACATTCTTGGAGGAGCGAAAAGGAGTTTGGCGAATTTCAAACCAGCCATCCTCGAGCCAACGGCGCTATGGAATGTTGAGGAACTGTATTTCTTGCCCGCAAATGGCGCGGGTGCAAAACAGTGAAGGCTGCGCCTGCGGTGCGCGAACGAGCGTGGTCAGACGAGCGGCTGGTCCGCGAATGTTGCAAGGGAAATCACGCCGCGTGGTCCGCGCTCATCGAAAAGTATAAGAACCTGATCTTTTCCATCCCCATCAAATTTGGTTTGTCTCGCGACGATGCCGCCGATATTTTCCAGGCGGTATGCGTCGATCTGCTCTCCAGCCTGCAACAGTTGCGCGACCCAAAGGCGCTTCCCAAATGGCTCATGCAGGCAAGCTTCCACCAATGTCTCCGTTGGAAGAAAGACCGCTTGAATCTTGCTGCCGACATCGACGAGATCGACGGTCAGCGCGCAGGCACTGCCGGCGAACTTCCGGAAGAGATGATCTTCCAAATTCAGCGCGAACAGAGCGTTCGCGAAGCCCTGGCAGAACTGCCGGAGCGCTGCCATCGCATGGTCAGTATGCTTTTCTTCGAGGACCCTCCGCGGCCCTACCAGGAAGTCGCGAAGGAACTCGGCATCGCAACCGGATCCATCGGTTTCATTCGCGGCCGCTGCCTGAAGAAAATGCGCCAATTCCTCGAGAAAAAAGGGTTCCGATGAGCGCATCGCGACGTCCGTCAAATCGGGAATCGCTCCTGAACAAGCTCGGCGATCTGCATAACGAGGCCAGCCTAAAGAAATTTGTGTTGCGCAACCCAGTTCTGCTTCGACCAGAAGTTGTCGCGGAATTGACCGAGCGCGTGCGAGAGCAAGTGCGCGTGGATGTGCCGAGGGCCCTGCGCATGGCAAACGCCGCGCTCCGCATTGCCAACCAGATCAAAAACGGCGGAGCTCGCGCCCGGGCGCTGCGAGCTAAAGCGAATGTTCTCTACGCAAAAGGGGAGCACGCGGCAGCAGTCGAGCTTCACGAGCAAGCTGTCGCTCTTTTTGATGTGGCCGGTAACGCCAATGAAGTTGCGCGCACTCTCAGTGGATCGATCCAGCCACTGCTTCTCCTGGGCGAGTACAACCGCGCCTTCGCTGCCGGTGAGCGCGCGCGGCAAATCTTTACCAGTGAGGGAAACGCGTGGCGCCTGGCGCGTTTGGAAATCAACATTGGAAATATCTACCACCGGCAGGACCGCTTCGCGGAGGCGCTGGCTTGCTATAAGCGCGCCTATCAAGGACTGCCGGCGAAAGAAGATCCCGAAGGCATCGCCGCAGTTCTCAGCAACATGGCCACTTGCTACATTAGCCTGAACGCCTTTCCTAAGGCTTTGAATGCGTACCAGCGAGCGCGGCAGTTCTGCGAACAAAACAATATGCCGCTGCTCGTGACCCAGGCCGACTACAACATTGCTTATCTTTACTACTTGCGCGGTGAATACAGTCGGGCCATCGAAATGTTGCGGGCAACGCGCGCGAATGCCAAGAAAATCGGCGATGCCTACCACCATGCATTGTGCAACCTGGACCTGTCAGAACTTTATCTGGAACTGAACCTCAGCTCGGAGGCGACCGAACTCGCTCAACAGGGCTATGAGGGATTTCGCAAACTGGGCATGCCCTACGAAAGCGCGAAGTGCCTGGCGTTTTCTGCCATGGCCGCCGGGCAAAAAGGCCACGCGTTCGAAGCTATCAAACTCTTTTCTGAGGCGCGGGAGATTTTCCTCAAAGAAAAAAACCAGGTGTGGCCCTCGCTGATCGACTTATACCGCGCGTTGCTCTTTTTCAATGAAGGAAGGTTGTTCGAAGCGCGCCGGCGCTGTTCCGAGGCGCTGAAGTCATTTCTTGCGATCAAGTTGACCAGTAAAGCTGCGATGGCCGAACTTCTGTTAGCTCGCATCGCCTTGCGTACCGATAATACTAATCAGGCCTTCGAGCATGCCACCGCTGCGCTGCGGAAAATCGATGAGCTTGATTCACCGGTGCTGATGTATCAGGCACACCTGCTCCTGGGCAATGTTCACGCAGCCAGAGGAGATCGCGAGAAGGCCTACGCGTCCTATCAAAGTGCCCGCTATGCGTTAGAAACGCTGCGCGGGAACCTGCGCGGCGAAGAGCTGAAGATCGCCTTCATCAAGAACCGGCTGGAGGTGTACGAAAATCTCGTCGAACTGTGCCTGGCTCGGCAAAACGACGCGGCAGCCGAGGAAGCATTCACCTACATGGAAGAGGCGAAATCCCGCAGCTTGATGGATCTTTTCGTGCGGCCTGCGCCCGCCATCGTCGGGCCAACCCAGGGACAAAGTGAGCTGGCTCGCTCGATTCGTGATCTGCGCGAAGAACTCAATTGGTACTACAACCTGATCGAACGCGAGCAGCTTCAGCCGGAGCAACAATCGCCGGAACGCATCGCCACACTACAAAAGCAAGCGCGCCGCCAGGAAAAAGAACTGGCGCGGATTCTGCGTGACGCTACGGAAAGTGAAACGACCCAAGCCGGTTTGCAAACGCCGAGCCATGTGCCGATCGCCACTATTCGTGCTGCGATTCCACCTGACACGCTGCTGGTTGAATATTTTCGCATTCGCGACCGCATCCTGGTGTGCCTGCTCGGCCCGCAGACGATCGAAATCTTCTCGGTGACATTGGAAAGCAGAGTCGCAGGCCTGCTGCGGCTGCTGCAGTTCCAGCTCTCTAAGTTCCATCTTACGCCCCAGTATCTTGAAACCTTTCATGACTCTCTCGTTCATGCCACGCAGGCCCACCTTAAAGAACTCTACGAAGAGCTGATCGCGCCAGTGGCGGCGCGACTGCGAGCGCATCATTTGATATTCGTACCCCACGGCCTGCTTCACTACGTTCCCTTCCACGCTCTCTTCGATGGCACGCGGCACGTGATTGACCGGCACACGGTTTCGTACGCACCCAGCGCCAGCATCTATGCCCTCTGCCAGCGCCGAACGGCGAACACTCCCGGCGCCTCACTCGTCCTTGGTATTCCTGATCCGCAGGCGCCGGCGATCCTTGACGAAGTTCAAGCGTTGACCGGAGTGCTCGACCAGGCGGAATTGTTCGTCGGAGCAGAAGCAAGCGAGGGCGTGCTGCGCAGCAAGGGGCCGGCCAGCCGCTTGATTCACATCGCGACTCACGGCCGTTTCCGCCAGGACAATCCGATGTTTTCAGCCATCCGGCTGGGCGATTCATTTCTGAGCTTGTTTGATCTTTACCAACTTCAGCTTCCCGTGGAGTTGATCACGCTGAGCGGCTGCTCGACCGGCTTCAACGTGGTCGCGGCCGGCGACGAGTTGATTGGCTTGGCTCGCGGCCTGCTTCATGCGGGGGCACAGTCGTTGGTCCTCACCCTGTGGGATGTTCAGGACAAGAGCACGGCGCAATTCATGACCGCTTTCTATCGCCGGTTGCAACAAGGAAAAACCAAAGCGGACGCGCTGCGCTCCGCCATGCTCGAGGTGCGATCCAGCTATCCCCATTGTTATCAATGGGCTCCGTTCATTCTGGTGGGCAAGTCCTAGCCTGCAAAGATTTTTTCTTCAGCCCTATATTTTTCAGTCCGCTCGGCGCCCTTATTCCACGAGTAGCAAATTCAGACCGGACTTACGATGGCGGTGCGGTCGATTGCGGCGGAGACACTGATGAGGCATTTCAGTGAAGCATCCTGGGCTGATTTCGTGAGGAACCAGGTTTCAGCGAACACGCGAATGACGATGCAGCAACACATCGACGACGGTTGCAAGCGCTGCAAGGCGGCTGTGCAGATGTGGCTGGGTGTCCTTGAGATCGCTGAAAAGGAGGGCGGTCTCACGCCGCCAGCCGACGTGGTGCACCTCGTCAAAAGTCAGTTCGCGGCCATGACTCCCCAGAAAAGTTCCGGCGTTCGTTTGGTCTTCGATTCGATGCTTCAGCCAATCACCGCCGGACTACGAGGTTCGGTTGCAGCCCGGCAATTTCTCTATGAGACCGATGATTATTGCATCGACCTGCGCCTGGAACCACGCAGCGCGGAAGGCCGCGCGTGCGTAGTTGGACAAGTGCTGAACCGGGGCGGCGAAGAGCGAGCCGCCCAGGGTGTGGCCGTACGCCTACAGGAGGGAAAGCTAGTGATTGCCCAAGCTTGTACCAATCGATTTGGCGAATTTCAGCTTGAATTCTCGGCCTCCGGCGGACTTTGCGTTTCGATTGGCCGGGATCGGCAAAACGAGATTGTTCTCCCCCTCTATGGAGCTCAGCTAGAAAGAAAAGACTTGGATTAGATCGTCCCCCTTGGTAATGGCCGCAAAGTCACCACAGAGAATTACTGGTGTAAGTGTTGCAAAACTCAACTTTTTCGTAGACTCGACCGAACGAGAAATGCGCTCTGGATGGCCGGGTCGGAGGGGAATCCAATGAGAAAGCGTCAGTCCACCAATCACAATGCTCGCCATTTCCAGGCTTTCCGCGTGTTTTTCGCGCTGCTGTTGCTTCTGTGTTTCGGAGCGCAGAGTTTAGCGGCGCAAAGCTCGCCGGCGTCACCGTCGCAGACGCGCCTCGTGGTGAGGGACAGTCTCGGCCTGACGGGGATTCTGAATCTCTGCGCCCTGCTTGGTTGCTCGACGGTAGAAAGCTTAGGTGACCCTCAAGGGCAGTTGTTCATGATTGAAGTGCCCTCGTCACTGGCTCCCCTGGTCCCCCTGCTGAACCTTAATGTCCTGGGTCTGGTTTCGGTCGAAACTGACCAGATTGTCCAAACTCAAGCCGCTTCTGCGGGGAGCGCTCCGGCATATCTCTTCGATCAAGCGCCGTACACTTACTACGGAACCACGGTTTGGCACGGTTATGTCTTCCAGACGGGCAATCAGCTCGTCCGCACTCTTCAAACGCAAGCCGCGTTCAATACGGCCGGTTCGGGCGTGATTGTGGCCGACATTGATACCGGGGTCGATCCGAACCATCCGGTGCTCAAGAACTCATTGCTGCCTGGGTACGATTTCACGCGCAATCAGAGCGGTGGCTCGGAAATGAGTGATGTGAGCCAGTCCACGGTTGCGGTTCTCGACGGAGATGGAACCGAAACCGCGCAGGTCAGCCAATCGACGGTTGCGGTTCTCGATCAGTCCACCGTCGCCGTGCTTGATGGCGGGCCATACGAGGCCTTCGGCCACGGTACGATGACCGCCGGGATCATTCACCTCGTCGCTCCACAAGCCAAAATCATGCCTCTAAAGGCATTCCAGGCAAGCGGCCAAGGCTACGACTCGGACATCCTCCGCGCCATTTACTATGCGGTCGGAAACGGTGCGAAGGTGATCAACATGAGTTTCAACTACACAAGTTATTCGCAAGAGCTGGCGAATGCAGTCAACTATGCGACCACCAGTGGCGTGATTTGCGTCGCCGCCGCCGGTAACAGCGGTGAGCAAGCCACTGTTTATCCCGCCGCGCTTAAGGGAGTCATCGACGTCGCCTCAACCAGCAATACTGACACTCCTTCAACCTTTTCCAACTACGGAGCGCCGCCGGTATGGCTTGCCGCGCCTGGTGAAGGTGTAATGACCACATATCCGTTCGCCACCTACGCGGCGGGTTGGGGAACTTCGTTTAGCACGCCATTCGTCACGGGCGAAACCGCGCTGCTGGTTTCGATGGCCAACGCTCAAGTCAGCTCAGGAGTTGACCTCTCGCTGGGCTCGGTGAACCTCAATCTCTCATTACAGGGTAGCGCCAGCGCACCCAGCTGGGAGCCGCAAGCTGCGAACGCTCTGGCGCACGCTGATTCGATTTCTGATCCACAAATGGGCAACGGCCGCCTGGACACCTACCTGGCCACGCAGGCCTGGGTCAACAGCCTGGGGCTGAACTAACTCGAGGACCACGATGGCAGCCATGAGTGATACGTTTCCGCTGGCACTTACTACCGCGTGCGACTGGCTGCGCGTGAAGGAACTAGAGGAACAACAGCGCTCTCTGCTTAGGTCAGTAGTTTGCGGGTTCAATCAGTTGCTCGATCTGCGCGACCTCAACACTGGGATCCACAGCACGCGTCTCGCGGAGTGGGCCGTGCGGGTCGCACGAAAGCTGGGACTTCCTGAAACCGACCTCTATCAGCTCGAAGTAGCTGCTCTTTTGCACGACATCGGCAAAATCGGGATTCCGGACGCCATCCTGCGGAAAGAAGGCAAGCTGACCGACGAAGAACGCGCTTTGATGAACAAGCACCCGGAATACAGTTGGTCCATTTTGCGTCTGTTTCCGGGATTTGATAAAGCCAGCCTTTACGCCTTGCATCATCACGAAAGCTTCGACGGACGCGGCTATCCCGGCGGGCTGAAAGCCGAAGAAATTCCGATTGGCTCACGCATCGTAGCGGTGGTCGATGCGTACGACGCGATGATCTCCAATCGCTGCTATCGCAAGGGCCTTGCGCACGAAGAGGCGGCGCGACGGCTCAACGCCGGTATGGGAACGCAATTCGATCCTGCTGTGGTCTGCACATTTCTGGAGACCGCCGAGCGAGAAGTCGCCGAAGTCTTCGCCGTGACCGGTGCTAGCCCCTCAGCCGTAATTTGAACGGCTGCACTGGAGAACGGGCTGCTTTTTGTGTTCAGGCGGCGGATGAGTTCCTGATTCCCATCAGGAGCACCCGCTTAGACGACAGAGGGATTGGATCGGGATCCTGCCAACGGAAGTTCGGCGTAAGTTTTCGTGCGTGTGCGGCTTGGCCTTCACCTATGAGAAGTGCGAGCCGTCCGCCCCGAGCAACCAAACGCGCCGCAACGGGAAGGGAACGCTCGAAGCGTTCCACTGCACGCAGAGTTACAACCTCGGCCTGGCCGTGAAAAATTTCGGCTCGTAGGGAAAATACCTCAGCAGATGTCAGTGCGAGCCCACGGATGACTTCACGCAAGAACGTGACTTTCTTATGGTTTGACTCGATCAGCGTGAGCTCGACGTGCGGCGCCCAGATCTTGATCGGTAACCCCGGAAAGCCGGCTCCGGAGCCGACATCGAAGACCCGGGGATGCGCCAACAACGGCTGAACCGCTGCAAGGTCAGCTGGTCGGAACAAATGCTGCGCCGCAAACAAAGACTCACCGAAATGACGGGTAACGATCGCCTCCGGCTCCCGCACCGCCGTGAGATTGATGCGCGCATTCCAGCGGAGCAGGAGATCAAGATAAGTGGAGAGTTGTTGGAGTTGTGTGTCGGTCAGAACCGCGGCTTCTTCGGGACTCAGCGCCGGGGAAGCGAGGAATGGCTGCAGCAGATCGATCATCCGTCCCAACAGCATGAAACTTAAGATTGTAGCTGCATTTCCCTCCAGGACATGGACTTTGGGTATCTCAGGGTTCGTGTGACCGGTTGGTACAGTCGGTATTCGATGGCTCCCCTGTCAGAGCAGGTCAAAGAACCGCACACCGTGCAGGCGCTGGTGCAGCTGCTGCGGACTCGATCCTATGAAGAAATTCGCCAGCGCATGTACGACAGCCCTCCGGGCAGCAACTGGTGGCTGGCTTGCAAGACTGAGCTCGACATTCGCAACGGCGAGCAGATGGCCACAGCTCTCTCCGCCACCTCCCGCGTGCTGGAACGGCTGCGGGCTTCCACCGAGCATTTCGAGCAGCTCGCCGATACGCTTTACCACACGACCGGCGAGGTAAGAGACTTGTTGAAAGGCACTCAGGAAGCCGGCCGCAGGCTGGAGATCGCCGTGTACGCCGCGATCGGCATTACGCTCGTGCAGCTCTTCAACTTGGTGTTCGAAGTATTCCGCAAACGCTAATCCGCCAGCGGCAATTTCTTCTTAAAATCCTAAGCATGCGTGAGTGATGATTATCACACTTATCCGTGACGCAGTTCATCGCAAGCAACTCAGCTTTGGGCTGCAATAAGGTGGAGGACAAAATCCGGAGGTTGCTGTGCGCAACTCAACCTTAACGATTGCAGTTCTGCTTTCGTTGTGTGTTTTGGGTGCAGCCCAAGAGACGAACATTAACCAGGTTCGCATCAAGCGCACTTCATGGGCATCGGGTCAGGAGATGTACCACGAGTATTGTGCCGCTTGCCACGGACCGAAGGCTGACGGAAGGGGTCCCGCTGCATCTGCATGTCAGGTCAACCCGCCAAACCTGACGACACTGGCTAAGCGCTACGGAGGCAAGTTTCCCTACGACCATTTTTATTCGGTCCTGCAATTTGGAACGCCAACATCGACCCCCGCCCATGGGTCGGCGGATATGCCCATTTGGTTCCTATTGTTTTCTTCGCTTGATCAAGAGCGCCGGGGCGTATCCGTACAGCGAATGCACAATATCGCGAGGTACGTCGCCTCGCTGCAGGCGAAGTAGGCGATGAGAGAATTCTCCGCTCGCAAAAGAAAAGCGAGCCTGCGATACACCGAACAGACTCCAAGTCTTTTTCGCAGCTCACGACTTTGTGGGAGCCTTGAGTCGTGGCGGCACCAGTCTGCGCCTGGTGTTGCCGCAGGCAGCACATAGCCGTAGAAGCAAGGCTACGCCAAGCGCGGACGGTAAGCGGATCTTCTCCACAATCTCCGAGCGCACTCCTCTGCCGTTTCTTGCGATTGAAAATTGCTGTGCCTGTCCCCTCTGAGATATGCCCGAATGGCAGTCAATGCGCCTCGGGTCTTGAAACAGTACCAGTTGTACCCAGGCGATTCGCTCATTGAGCGGTTATGAGTGTGATGGCGATTTTTCAACAGAATCCCTTTGAGACACCGCCAGCCCCACGGCTTTCATTGACTTGCCTTTGCTTCCACCTTCGACTGCAACTATTTGCAGATTGACACGGTACCAACCACGGAACATAATCTGTCGCACAATTAGGGATAGTTACTCTTTCTCTGGTGCCCCGGGACTGTCATTTCCGTCCTGGCTTCTTTCTTAGAGCATTCGGCACCATTCTGGAACCAAAGGTTCAATTCCCAAAGGAGATATCTCCCATGAAGCGCCGCATCAATTGCATGATAGTTGGATTCTTCTCGTTAGTTCTTTCCGTGGCCGCCCAGGTCCCAGGCAGCGACCCTGTCTCCGCTCAAGTGCCACCGCCGTTGATTCAGTTCTCCAATGTCGCCACCGACGAAGGCGGCAATAGCTTGAGTGGCGTGGTGAACATCACCTTCTCGCTCTACAACGGACAGCAAGGTGGTGAACCACTGTGGACGGAGACGCAGAATAATGTTCAGCTCGACTCCACCGGGCACTACTCGGTGCAGCTGGGCATCACCAAGCCAAACGGAGTTCCGGCAACGTTGTTTACTACGGGGGAAGCACGCTGGCTGGGAGTGCAGATCGCCGAGCAGGCGGAACAACCGCGCATTTTGCTGTTAAGTGTGCCTTACGCACTGAAGGCTGGCGATGCGGCGACGATCGGTGGGCTCCCGCCCTCGGCCTTTGTGCTGGCGGCACCGCAGAACGGGGTTGCCGCGGCCTACACCACTGCCTCGGCCACCAAGCAAAGTGCTTTGCCGGCATCGACCACCGACGTGACCACAACGGGGGGCAAAGCTGGCTATCTTGCGCTCTTCAACGGGGCCTCGACGATTCTCGATTCGTTGGCGTACCAGTCGGGGAGCACAGTGGAAGTGAAGGGCAGCGGTGCCTTTACCGGGGATACGCGAGTTGACTTCAGCGGTCTCAACGCGGGTAGCTATACCCCGGCCATCCGTTTCGGTAGCGGAAATACTGGGGAAGCCATCGCTTCCGACCGGACGGGATCGGTCAACCAAAATGGCATCGACCTCTACACCGACTTCACGCCGCGCTTGTCAGTCACCAATAGCGGCAGTGTGGGAATTGGCACGACGACTCCCGCCTACACGTTGGATGTGAATGGCGCCGGCAACTTCTCCAGCGGTGTCAACGGCACATCGAACAGCGCGACCGGCGAGGGTGTGTACGGTGTGAACCTTTCGAGCGGCGGTTATGGCGTCTATGGCCAGAGCAGTGGTCTTGCCAGCGGTTCCACCGGGGTCTACGGGAACGCCAGCTCCACTTCTTCGTTCACCGGGACGACCTACGGGGTGTACGGAGTCACCAACAGCACAACTGGCGGCGGCAGCGCCGGTGTCTACGGGACCGCCACCGGCACCTTCATCGACTTCGTAAACAATAAACTTTACGGTGTCCACGGCGTTGTGCAGCCGATCGCGCCCTATTCTGCGGGAGTGGCCGGGACCAGCAGCACCATCAGCGCCATTGGCAGTAACTATTTCGTCGAGGGAGCCGGAGTTTGGGGCGATCCGTGCCCGGGGTCATGTGAAGGAGTCGGGGTATTGGGCACGGCGGATGACGATACGGCAATTTGGGCCCTAAATTCCACCGGGACTGACACGAACACATCCACTTTATTGGTGCAAAACGATTCTGCGACGGCCGGAGCTTTAGTCTTTAGTGCATTCGGAGGAAGCGGGTTGGAAGATGCCGGAGGCTGCCAGATCAATGTGAACGGCGATCTGAACTGTAGTGGCTCTATCACTCCGAGCGTCCGGGCCGCCGCTGGGCGGCAGGTGAAACTCTACGGCGTCGCCTCGCCGGAGAATTGGTTCGAAGATTTCGGATCGGGCCAACTTTCTGGCGGCAGCGCGAAGATCTCGCTCGACCCAACCTTCGCATCCACCGTCAATACGGGCCAAGCTTACCACGTCTTCCTGACTCCGAATGGCGACTGCAAGGGTCTCTACGTCGCCAGAAAGACAGCCAGCGGATTTGAAGTCCGTGAACTGGGCGGCGGGGTATCCAGCATATCCTTCGATTATCGCATCGTGGCCAAGCGCCGGGGCTACGAGAGCACGCGCATGGAAGATATAACCGACCAGGTGAATAAGATGCGGCAGCGGCAGGCAAAGCTGCGGGCGAAAACCAGGGAGGGCGTCATGAAGTCAGCGCCGCCAACCCCGGTTCTGCCGGAGCTCACTCCCAAAGTTCCCCTGCAGGCTCAACCGGCTCCCGTGTCGTCATTGAGAGAGCCATCTGCCCAGCCGCAGTAGAAGCAGTAGCAAACGGAAGGTACAGAGCTGCCGCTCGGTCTCGGGCGGCCTACTCCTGCATCAAGCCGAAGGTGATTGCGTGGGTAACGTCTGTTATCAGGCGTTATCGTAAGTGTGCGCCGTTTGTTGGCCCGCCCGCGCCTGCGCCGATCTCGATTCCGGTTTCCCCCGATTTCGATCCGGCCACACCCGTTTTCCGGAGGGGCATAGCAGTTGTGCAGTCGCCATACGTAGCCCCACATGCGCTTTGACTTAGCGTCTGACTCCTCCTAAGATTGCCAACCAACGACCCTAAGGCAGCGATGATCGGCCAAACTATTTCGCATTACCGCATCCTGGAGCAACTCGGAGGCGGCGGCATGGGCGTGGTGTATAAGGCGGAGGACACACGCCTGCACCGCTTTGTCGCGTTGAAATTCCTGCCCGCCGACGTGGCGCAGGATCCCCAGGCCTTAGCCCGCTTCCAACGTGAGGCGCAGGCTGCGTCGGCTCTCAGCCATCCCAACATCTGCACCATCTACGACATCGGCGAACAGGATGGCAGAGCATTCATCGCCATGGAATTTCTTGAGGGAATGACGCTCAAATACCGCATCGCTGGGCGGCCGCTGGATTCGGAACTGCTGCTGGCCCTGGGAATCGAAATCGCCGATGCTCTCGATGCCGCTCACACCGAGGGCATCATTCATCGAGACATAAAGCCGGCGAACATTTTCGTCACCAAACGCGGCCACGCCAAGATCCTTGACTTCGGATTGGCGAAAGTCACCGGCCCGCGCGACAGGCTGGCAGGAAGTTCGGGAGTGACCACCGACGAGACGGATCCCGACCACCTGACCAGTCCCGGCACCACCTTGGGCACGGTGGCCTACATGTCTCCCGAGCAAGTGCGTGCCAAGGAACTCGATGCGCGCACGGACCTGTTTTCTTTTGGAGCGGTTCTCTACGAAATGGCCACGGGCTCGCTGCCCTTCCGCGGCCAAAGCTCAGGCGTGATTTATCACGCCATTCTGGAGCGCGATCCGCTCCCTGCCTTGCGCCTAAACCCGGACCTTCCGCCTAAATTGGACGACATCATTGCCAAAGCCCTCGAGAAAGACCGCAATCTCCGCTATCAGAGTGCGGCGGAGATGCGCGCCGATTTGCAACGGCTAAAGCGGGATAGTGAATCCGGGCGTAGGTCGGTTGTGGCGGAGATTGACGACCGCGGCTTGCCAGCCTCAACCCCGGTGCTTGAACGCCCCCGCAGCGGTTCGGAACCAGCCGAGCTCAGATCGGGGCCGTCGGCGGCTGTTCAAGCTACGGACTCCAGACAAAAAGCTAGCTGGCTGAAGATTGTGATTGCTGCGCTAGTGTTAATCGTGGCGGTGATTGGTGGAGGGCTGTGGTGGCGCTCTCGGCAGGCGCCAAAGCTGAGCGGAAAAGACACTATCGTTCTCGCCGACTTCGACAACGCCACCGGTGAGCCAGTCTTCGACGAAACGTTGAAGCAAGCGCTGAGGATGCAACTGGAGCAGTCGCCATTTCTCAATGTTCTCTCCGATCAGAAAGTAAACCAGGAACTCAAGTTCATGGGAAGAAGCAAGGACACACGTCTGACCACGGAGCTGGCGCGCGAGGTCTGCCAGCGTTCGCAGAGCAAGGCGGTGTTAACCGGGTCGATTGCCAGCCTGGGCAGCCATTATGCGATCGGGTTGGAAGCGTTGGAATGCCAGCACGGGGACTCGCTCGGCGGTCAGCAAGTAGAGGCTGCCAGCCGCGAGGGAGTGCTGAACGCTCTGGGCACAGCTTCCACAAGGCTGCGAAAGCAGCTTGGGGAATCGCTGGCTTCGGTTCAGAAGTACGACACGCCCGTGGAGCAGGCCACGACCTCTTCCCTGGAGGCCCTGCAGGCGTACAGTGCGGGGATCAGGGCCCGTAATGAAAAGGGTGATACAGCGGCCATCCCTTTTTTCAAGCGGGCGATTGAATTGGATCCAAATTTCGCTATGGCCTACGCCCGCCTGGGCAACAGTTATTGGAACCAGGGCCAACCGGCCTTGGCGAGCCGTTATACCCAACAGGCATACGGGTTGCGAGAGCGTGTCTCCGAACGGGAGAGATTTTACATCGACTCGCATTATTTCGATTTCGTGTCCGGGGAAGAGCTGAAGGCAGCGCAAGTCTATGAGCTTTGGGAGCAAACGTATCCGAACGACGTGATTCCCCACACCAACTTGATGGTGATCTACCAAAGCCTGGGCCAGATGGAAAAGGGCCTGGAGGAAGCGCTTGAGCAACTTCGCATGGACCCTGGTTCGGCCAATGCTTACGGTAACGTCGCATCCACGTACCGTCATCTGAATCGATTTGACGAGGCAAAGCGCACCTTGGACGATGCCGTTGCCCATCATCTGGAGACCGACCAAATCGTGCTGAGTCGTTACCTGCTGGCGTTTGTCAAGGACGATGCGGGCGAAATGCAGCGCATCGTCGCCACAGCCGCCGACAAGCCAGCGGAAGCGGATGAAATCTTTCAGAGCCAAGCCGACACCGAGGCGTATCACGGCCGATTCAGACGAGGTCGTGAATGGATGCGGCGCGCGGTGGAAGCGGCCGGGAACAATGGCGACGCTGAGACGGCGGCGAGTTATTACCTGGACACGGCGCTTCAAGAGGCAGAGGCCGGCGACATCGACCAAGCGCGACGAGACCTTGATGCCGGTCTTGCACTTGCAATGAACCGTGATATCCAGGTGGAGGCGGCACTGACGCTGTCTCGAGCCGGCGACGCCATCCGAAGCCGGAGCATGATCGAAGATCTGCGGAAAAAATATCCCAGCGACACATTGGTCAACAGTCTCTGGCTGCCCGCAATCGAAGCCAGCGTGGAGTTGCGGCAGGCGAATTATGGGCGCGCGCTGGATTTGTTGCAGACTGCATTGCCCTACGAGCTTTCAACTGGAATTTGGGGTAGCGTCATGTATCCGCCGTACCTGCGCGGGCAAGCTTACCTGAAGGCTCATGACCCTAAACAGGCGGCCGGCGAGTTTCAGAAGATTGCTGATTCCCGTGGCCTGGTCATCAACCGCATGGTGGGTGCGCTGGCGCATCTTGGACTGGGGCGAGCCTACGCGTTAGCGGGCGATCAAGTGAAGGCGCGGGCAGCCTACCAGGATTTCCTGACATTGTGGAAGGATGCCGATCCCGACGTTCCAATCCTTCAGCAGGCAAGAGCGGAGTACGCAAAGCTGCAGTAGCGCGAGCGGTCACGACCACGCTTAAGAATCCGTTACATTACCCTTTCAATGGCCGTGCGCAATTCCTCGTAAGACATCAGACCGGGATGGTAGAGAAGAACGCGTCCGCTACGGTCCAGCAGAACCAGTGTCGGCGTTGTGCTTGCGCCGTAGTTATCGAAGTTCGTCTTGCTAACGGGAACCGGAACTTCCTGCAGTCCGGGATAATAGTGCTGCCAGACGCGTCCAATGTAGGCGAGCTCGTCTTTCGGCGCGGTGTCTTCTCCATAAGCTGCGTAGCCGTAAAGCTGCGTTGGCGCTTCGACCTTCAGTCCTCTGCCGGCAAATTCGGAGTTCAGTTGAGTAATGACCGGCCCCTCCTGCTTGCAGTCGGCACACCAGTGAGCCCAGAAGAACAAAAGAACAGGAGAGCCTCTCAACTGGCTGAGTGGTGTAGGTCGGATGCCGAGATATTGCGTGGTGCTCAACGCCGGAGCGGGCTGCCCGGCCAGCCCGAGCATATTAAGATTCTTCTGCAGACGGGCGCGGATCGAGGTGGTACGGTAGGTCGCCAAATTGCGGCGAAGCAAAGCAGCAGCTTGCGCGTTATGTCCCCGAAGGGCAAGCGCCTGCGCCTGCACTTCCAGCACCGCGCCCAGAGCCATGGGCAGATGCGGTTCGGCATCGAGAGCTCGGCGCTGTAGAAGCTGGTGAGCTTGCGACTCAGTCTGCTTCGCCAGATTTTCTGCTTGATCAAGTTGGTTGGCTGAAAGATAAGCCCGTGCCACCCAGGACTGGGCTTCGAGATACGCTGCATCGGTCCCGTGCTGGGCCTGGTAGGTCTGTAGTTCGGAATTTGCCCTCGAGAAGTCGTTTTGAAATAACGCTAACTTGACGGTTTGGATGACGTCGGCATGGGAGACGGAGGACAGCAGAAGCAGAATTGTGACCAGGCGAAACCGCATGCTCCTAATGATGACGGGAATTTTGAAAAGTTGCCAGCGCAGGGGCTGGAGCTGGGCGGCGTCTCCCCTAGCACGAGCACGATACAATCGACTGATAACGCGGACGTTACAAGTCGTCCACCAAAGTAATGATAGCCTTGGGTTGACCTGATGAGGTACAATACTCCTGCGTTTGAACTTCGCGGTTTTTTGCAGTTTCCAGTACCTCCCGCTAACCGGCGTGACCTGCCTGCAGAAGTCCAGCAAGTAATTCAGCGCACATCTAAAAGAAAAAGGAACAAAGCAACACCATGGAAACAGGAACAGTAAAGTGGTTTAACGACGCCAAAGGTTATGGTTTCATCAGCCGCCAGAATGGGGAGGACGTGTTCGTACACTTCTCGGCCAT
>Ga0187781_10001447_pt1 | contig 17944 bp, 14 predicted proteins | sample 0715_SJ02_MP02_2_FD_132447 | JGI IMG/M metagenome (GOLD analysis project Ga0187781, IMG submission 132447) | Tropical peat soil microbial communities from peatlands in Department of Meta, Colombia - 0715_SJ02_MP02_20_MG | ecosystem: Environmental > Terrestrial > Soil > Wetlands > Peat | place... | reverse complement strand
TTCAATTTGCCGCAGCAGGGTTACAATCTGCTCGGGCTTATATCGGGTCATAGGCATGACCGGTCTACCTCCAGATGAATTCTCTCTCACTTCACCTGGTACAAAAATGCCCGGTCAGGTCAAAGCTGTTCGTCGGTTCTGGAAGAAGAGATTAGGTGACCTCATATTTCATGCAGCCGATTGCGAAAGCGGCCATAAGGACTTCAAGAATCTTTCCAAGGCAGAACGTCGAACGCTCTACCACGACTTAATTACGATTTTTCTAAAAAGCAAACTGATTGCTGCTGCTGGGGCAATCGCGGTCGCGGAATACCATGATGTGTTTCCGAGAGATTTTGAGCATTCCCCTTATTTGTGGCTATTCAGCGACATTATTTTGGAAATGGCGCAGCTTGCCTACGTCTCCATCCCGCGTGAACGCATCGCAGTAACGTTCGACAGACATCCGTCCATCATGCACAACGCGTCTCTGCAATATGATTTTATTCGGCGCTCACCTGACCAGAAAATCGTCCATCTGTTAGACGATACAGTGGCTTTCGCAACCCATCAGACTGTTGGCATACAAGTCGCTGATTTGATTGCGAGAGAGGCGATGAAGCGTTTAGATGATGATCTGCTGCGGAAGCAGAGGGTGAGAGGCAGCTTTGTAGCAATCCGGGAATCAAGACGATTTCGCTATTATTTTCTGCGCAAGAACGATTTTGAAGAAAAGAAAAAACTTTTGGCCAGTTCCCCTTTACGCAATCAACTTTCACTCGCGCAATACGACCAATGGGCACGGGATAATGGAATACAAGACTGTCTCACAAATCGAATCCGCTTTGTAGACGAACATCGCCAGATGATTCCGCGCCCTGTCACGGCGACCTGATTATGCCATACTTGACGAGAGGGGATACTCACCAAAGGTGAAAGTGTGACGAGTAGAAAATACGATGTCCTTATTCCTGTGTGAGTTGCAGCGAATTCTACTTCCAGGATGTGACGAGTAGAAAAGCTGTGACCCGCCTTCGCCACGGTCCACCATGAACGAGGCGGACGCAAAGCCGGCGCTTCGGCAGGCTGGCTGGTGAGTTGTGATCCGTAACTCGTGTCGAGATGCGGACCCGAAGCGGCGCGGGCGTGGGGGTAGATGCCCGCCTGTTTGTGGGCCGGCTCGGCAGGCGGGGAAACCAGAAACACCGGGTCGAGTTGGCGATTGAAGAGTGGTGCCGTCGTTTGTTTTCTGTGAGTTGCGGCGATTTTCAATTCCTCATATTTGCGATTGAAAAAATCATAGGCTTGGCTCCTCAAAGCCCAGGTGTGCGCCGAGTTCCGGCCCGCGGTGTGTTCGATGTTCGACTTGTCCTGCCCAATCATCAAACACGTATTTTATCACAGAGTAACTCCCGATTGCAAGGACTAGTACTGCGTAAAAATAGACACGCTTGGATTGGCAGGCGGCAAAGCGATGCGGGGAGAGCCAAAGGAAGCCCAAGGACGTTCAAACCGCGACGTGCGAGTCGCACCAACAAACCGCAATTCAGGTGAATGACGTTCCGAGGCAAAACCACAGAGCCGGCGGGACGCCGGCGCTACAAAGGCGAAGAGATTCCCGCCTGCGCCGAGGCTACGGCGAGGCAGGCAAACGGGAGCTAAGATGTGCAGAATCTTGCAGTTTCTGGCGATTGCGCTTCCACTTGCAGAGAGTGTCAGCCGAGCGCCTGCCAAGTAAGTGTATTCAATTGCAACATCTTACAGTTGTCCGGAGTTGGAGACACAAATGCTGGGGTGAGGGGCGGGAAAGTTTCGAACTTGCTATGAAATAAGGCAGATGGAGGAAGGGCCTACATGGTCACCAAATCAAGATGGCTTCTGTGCTTGGGGGTGTTGATGCTGGTTGCGTTGACACCTGCTGCAAAGGCGGACACCTCTCAGACATATGACTTGGCTTGGTCGGGAGTGCCCTTCGGAAACGGCGCCAGCGCAACCGGTGTAATAACACTCGATCTCAGCACGCTGCCAAACCCCTCAGCCAGCGGCGGCTCGGGACTCAATGGTACAGATTACGTGGACATTTCGAGCGATATCACAAGCTTGAGCGTCACTGTCACCGGCGCGAGCGCAGGGAACGGTACCTTCACCTTGGCGAATCTGGCGGCGGTTTCAGATTTCGGTACCGAAACGTATTGGGACACGGAGGGGGTCACCCTGAACATGGAAGGAGATATTCTCGCCCAGCTGCAGGCGGCTGGGGGTGACTTCAATCTGTTTTTTGCGCCGCCAGGGCCTGACGGCAGCGCCGTCTTGACGCTGACGACGGATGGATTGGGCGGGGACCCGATGGCGATGACAGAATTTGCTCCAGTCGCTGCACCGGAACCCGGTACGCTCAGCTTGCTACCTTCCGGGTTATTGTGTTTGGGCCTGTTCGTAGGTGTGAGACGCTTCCGCTGCCCTGACGCTGGCTCCCAGACCGCATAGCGGGCTCCACGCGTCGGCGTCTCTTGAAGCCTCGCTCTGTTGCTAGGGGTCGGGCTGCTGAGCGCGCTGGGCTTGAAGCGTCGGAAGCAGCTCGCGTAGTCGCGCGGGCGTGGATCGCTCGCAACCCAGCATATTTTTGAACTCGAGTCCTCGGATTTAGCGAGGACTCGTCTGTCTGCAAGAGCCGTTCGACTTGTCCTAAGATCCTCCGTCTGCCAGCTCCTACAAAAACCCAGTACCAAAGCAAAGACGAAGAGAAATTCTTCGCTCCGCTGAGAATGACCCTCCTCCGCCAAGACTACGCAGGGCAGGCGGCGCCACGGCAAGGAGCCGGCAAGATGCCGGCGCTACGAAGGCGAAGACAAAGGCAAAGGCCGGGCACGGCATGGATTCGACTTCGCTCACCACAAGTGCCGTGCCCCTACCAGGACAGAGGCAAAGCAACTGCGGTGGCCTGACCCTTCCCGCGTCACGGCAAGAGGCCGCCGCTAGATGGGCAAGCGGCTGCGGCAGGCACGCGCAACATCGTGCGCAGGTGCCCTGGGTCACGGCTGGGTGTGATTTCGTTCACTGCGCGAACCAGCGGCAAAACCTACAAAGGATGTGAAAGCCTTGAAGCTTGCGAGGTCCGAGTCTGCTCGGCAGGGGCGCAAGAGGCTCGGAGCCTGGCAAGCCCGGCAGCGGAGCAGGCCATGCGTTTCTGGGAAGAGGGCCTGACGTTTGAAGACCGCGCGGATGCCGGCCGCAAACTGGCGGAAAAGCTCGAAGCATACCGCGACCGCGATGACGTGATCGTCCTCGGAATTCCCCGCGGGGGCGTGGTGGTTGCGTTTGAAGTTGCGAAAGCGCTGCACGCCCCGCTCGACATATTCATCGCCCGAAAATTGGGAGTGCCCTGGCAGGAAGAGCTCGCGTTCGGAGCGATCGCCAGCGGCGGAGTGCGGATTGTCGATCCGCAGATCGTCGATGCGGTGGGAGTCACTCGGGAACAAATCGAAATCGCTACGCAAGTGGCGAGGAGAGAACTCGAGCGGCGCGAACGAGCGTACCGCGGGAACCGGCCGCCGCTGGAAATCGCAGGGCGGACGGTGCTGCTCGTCGACGACGGAATCGCCACAGGCTCGAGCCTGCGGGCAGCGATCGAGGCCGTGCGCCAAAGGCAGCCGGCAAAATTGGTTGTCGCGGCCCCGGTCGCTCCCGAATCCATCCGCAACCGGTTGAGGCGCTACGTGGACGATTTGGTGTGCGTCGAAACGCCCCAAGATTTTTTTGCCATCGGCCAGTTTTACCTGGATTTTTCACCAACGACCGATGAGGAAGTGACGGAACTGCTCCGGCTCGCGGCGCAGGAGCCGCTCGAGGCGGCGGAAAAGAGCCGGAGATTACATGAGGGAGTCCGACAATGATTGCGGCACGGAAAGCAAAATTCGCAGGCGACATGTGTGAGGTGGCAATCGACGCGGGCGGGGAAGTGCTGGAAGGAACCATGACGATTCCTCAAGGCGCGAAGGGGCTGGTGCTTTTTGCGCACGGCAACGGCAGCAGCCGCCAAAGCCCGCGAAATCAGTTTGTGGCCGAAGTGCTCCAAGAAAACGGACTGGCCACTTTGCTGTTTGATCTGCTGACGCGAAAAGAAGAGAGCGTGGATGTGTACACAGCCCAGCTGCGTTTCGACATTCCATTTCTGGCCAACCGGCTGGCCGGCGCCACGTATTGGGCGCTGAGAAACCCGGATACGCGGGACTTGAAGCTGGGTTATTTCGGCGCGAGCACGGGAGCGGCGGCAGCTCTCGTCGCTGCTTCCGAGCTGGCGGCGGATGTTGGCGCGGTGGTCTCGCGCGGCGGGAGACCCGATCTTGCGGCGGGCGCGCTGCGGTCGGTCGAGGCGCCCACGCTGCTGCTGGTAGGGAGCGAGGACACGCCGGTGGTCAGCATGAATCGGGCCGCCTTCGCGATCCTCGGTTGCAGAGACAAGAAGCTGGTGATCGTTCCGGGAGCCACCCATTTGTTCGAAGAGCCCGGAACGCTGGAAGAAGTGGCGAAAGCCGCGGGCGAGTGGTTCACCCGGCATTTGGGAAAAACCTCGCGGCGCGAGGAAGCCGCGTAGAAGGCGGCCACGGCCCGGTAGTTCACAGGAGGAAGCCATGTCCATGCCGTCGAAAGTGAGATCATACCTGGAGGAAAGCGGAGTTCCCTTCAGCGTTTCCAGCCACGCGCCCGCATTTACGGCGCAGGAAGAGGCCGCGGCCTTACATGTTCCCGGCAAAGTCGTGGCCAAAGCGGTGGTGGTGCGAGCCAATAACGAGCTGCTGCTCGCTGTTTTGCCTTCGCCGGCCCGCGTCAACATTCAGAAGCTCGAGAAGGTGCTGGGCCTGCCGGTGAGGCTGGCGAACGAACAGGAATTCGAAGGCCTGTTCCCCGAGTGCGAGACGGGCGCGGCGCCGCCGTTTGGGCCGCTGTTCAGCATGCGCGTGCTCGTGGATAAATCGCTCGCCCACGAAGAAGACATCATCTTCAGCGCCGGCACGCACAAAGAATCGGTGCGGATGCACTTCCCCGATTTCGAACGGCTGAGCGGCTCGCAGGTCTGTTCCTTTGCCGAAAAAGGCGGGGGCGTAGCGGCGCCGCGCGTGCCCCTCGATGATTTGGCGAGCCTCATGGAAAAGTCGGAGCACCCGCCGCTCTGGAAACTCGACATCGCCGAACTTGCCGGACACAACATCGAGGCTCGCGGCCGCGAAGAAGTGAACCGGATGCTCACGAAAGGATGGAAACTGCTCCACCTCTACACGCTGCGCTACGAAGAAGGCGGCGTGTGGAGAGAACGCCCCATGGCAATTCTGGGAAGACCGGCTAGTGGAGAGGAGAGCAAAAAATGACCCGGCCCCTTCAGATCACCTTCAAGAATCTGCAGCCTTCCCCGGAAGTGGAGGAGTGGATCCGCGAAGAGGCGTTCAAGCTGGAAACTTTTTACAATCGGATCATGGCGTGCCGAGTGGCCGTCGAGGCTCCTCACCGCCATCACAAAAAAGGGCTGCGCTATCACGTTCGGATCGACCTCCGGCTGCCGGGCAGTGAGCTGGTGATCAAGCGCGAACCCACGCTCGGTGCGCGCCTGCGGCAGCTCGGCGAGGCGGAGGTGACGAAACACTGGGAAGCCGACGCCACAAGAAAAGACCTGCGCTTCGCGATTCAGCACGCCTTCAAGGCGGCGGCGCGCCGCGTGGAGGAATACGCCCGGCGGCAAAACGGCCGCGTGAAGGCGCATGCAAGCCCGCTCGAGGGCGTCGTCACCAGACTCGATCCGGAAAAGGGCTTCGGATTTCTGGTCACGCCGGAAGGGAGAGAAGTGTACTTCCACCGAAACAGCGTGTTGAATCGGGGGTTCGGCCGGCTGAAGATGGGGACCCACGTAGCGTTTGCAGAGGAGCCGGGCGACGAAGGACCGCAAGCGAGCACCGTGCGGATTCGAGCGAGGTCGAGGGCGCCGGTTGCTGATATTTCCGCGATCTAGGGCTACTACAAATTGAGTACGGAGTCGGGGCAGGGCGATAATTTCTGAGTCTCCCTGCCTCGAGCCGTGCTTCGACTCCAAGAAATAACTTCTGCTTCCAGGAATCTGTATTCTTTTTCACATAGTTGGGGCGACGTTTGTGCCTAACTACCTGAAAAATCAGCCGCGGATTTTTTGGCTTTTGCGTTGCTCGAATTTTTGCAGTGATTGATTCTTGCCGGTGCCGCGATCATGACGCGGCGCCTTCCGGGACGATCCGAGACCGGCGCCGCGATTTTCGGATCGTCGGCGCCACCGCGATTAAGTCCTGGTTACAAATCTAAAGAAAAAATCAAGAAAGTATCACCCACAAATCTACTTGTATCTTGCGAAGGGGGAACATCATGAACGAAAGAAGTGTATCTGCTCTGGTAGCGCTCGCTGTGATTGTGTCTTTAAGCTTTTGCGCCGCCGCGTTTGGCGGAGACCACGAAAAATCGTCGCCGGTCATTCCGCAGATTCAGAATGTCGCGCCGACATTTGTGGATTCGACAGTGCCGACCAATGGCGACGTCAATCCGTATGGAGTGGCGTTCGTGCCGGATGATTTTCCGCGCGGCGGCGTGCTGCATGGGGGCGACTTGATCGTCTCCAACTTCAACAACCTCAATAACCTTCAGGGTACCGGGACCACGATCGTGCGCATCGTCAATGGGGAGACGCCGGCCACATTCTTTCAGGGGCAGATGGGCCTGGGCCTCACGACAGCGCTTACTGTCCTGCGGCGGGGATTTGTGCTTGTCGGAGACGTGCCGAGCACCGACGGCAGTGGACAGTGCGTTGCAATCAGCGGGCCGGAGCAAAACGTGGGCCAAGGCGGCTTGCTGGTGATTAACAAGAAAGGGAAGCTCGTCAAAACAATTGCGAGCGCCAAATTCCTGAACGGGCCGTGGGATATGACGCTCATTGACAGAGGCGACCACGCGACTGCGTTTGTGGCGAATGTGCTGAGCGGCACAGTCACGCGGCTGGAATTGAAAGTTACGGGAGATGGAGACGGAGACAGCGACGATCGCGTGGTGGTCGAGAGAGAAACGCAGATCGCTTCAGGCTATGCGATCGGGTGCGCCGGGTCGGCGTTCGTGGCCGGGCCGACAGGGGTAGCGCTCGATGAGAAGCGCGACATCTTGTATGTCTCCTCCACCGGCGACAACGGGATTTTCGCCATCGAGCGTGCCAGCGATCGCGAGAGCGACGCCGGCATGGGGAAACTGGTCGTGTCGGATGCGAAGCACCTGCACGGCCCGCTCGGCCTCATTCTTGCGCCCAATGGCGACTTGATCTCCGCGCAAGGCGATGCCTTCAACCCGGATCCAACGCAGCCCAGCGAAATTGTCGAGTTCACACGCGAAGGAAAATTCGTCGCGCAGGTTTCGGTTGACCCGGCGGAGGGAGGAGCGTTCGGGCTCGCGCTTCGCGCGCACGGCGACGATTTCGTTTTTGCTGCCGTAGACGACAACGTTCCCGATATCCAGATTTGGGTGGTGCACTGACGAATTTCGGCGCTCCCCCGGAACCGATGTTGTCCATGAAGTTCCCGACCTCAGGGGTTTCCCGATCAAACGCGTGGGGACGTGGTGATCGCGGGAACTCCTGAGGAGCGGGGTGCGGGCGGCACAGGGAAGTTGGGCAGCGCTCAGCAAAAGGCAGCGCGGGCACGGTCCGCCAGAAGGTTGGCGGATGCCCCTACGAGAAAACCCGTCCTGCCTATTTTGGAATTTCTCTCTTCGTGCCGTGGATGAGGAGAGCGCCTTCGCGCTTGAACGCGGCGAGTTCGGCGGCGTCGCGAAACCAACGGCCCGTGTAAATCTCCGGCGCCGGCGAAGGATCCACGACGCGGCGGTGGGCAACGTCCGCGAATCCGGCGTCGCGGAAAAGCTGCGCCCATTCGTCTGCCGAGAGCAAATGGGTGGGGATTGAGAGCAGCTTGCCCCACTGCTGCGAGTAGAGATTATCGCGATAGTAGTTGATCAGAATCCAGGCGGAACCGCCTTCGGCGAGAACGCGAAAAATCTCGCGGATGCCTTTGGCCGGGTCGGGCCAGTAATAAGACGATTCGACGGAGATGGCTCGCTGGAAAAAATTCGATTCCCACGGAATTTCGTTTACTTCGCCGAGAATGAAAACCAGATTCCCGAAATCCACGCTGGCGCGGCGGGCGTGGCGGATCATCTCGTCGGAAATATCCATGCCCACGACGCGGCCTTCAGGGGCGCCTTTGGCCAAGATGCGCGAAAGCCAGCCGGCGCCGCAGCCAACGTCCAAGACATTATCGGCCGGCGCCATCTGCATCAGGCCGAGCACCGGCTGAGTGATGGGCCAGTGATCTTCCTCCATTCCTTCGCCGCGGCCGGCTTCGGCCCAGCGGTTGAATTCTTCTCGGAGCTGCTGCTGAGGTTTTACATCAGGCATGGAGATTCAGCTCCGGATTCATGTTTGCGCGGCTTCGTTGCTTCCGGTCACGCGGCCGCATCGACCATTATCCCAAACTAGTGAGAACTCTTTTGGCCTTGGTGCTAGGCCAGTGGCTCACCGGGAGCAGGCAAGGGAAACGGTGAATTGCTGAGGAGCAGCGGAAGCGTCGCCGGCTTCCATCTGATCCGCGAGAACGCGGAGGGCCAGGGCATAAACTTTTCGGACGGCTTCATCTTTAGTCTTGCCGTAGACCATAACGCCGGGAAGGCCGGGAATTTCGGCGATCCAGCGGCCATCTTCTTCGCGGTCCAGCTCAATTTTCCAAGTTTTTTGGGATGCAGGGGCCATTCTGGCAGACCGTCCGGATAATTCACAGTCTAACGGAGGCGGGAGTATTGTCAACAATCCTCATCGCGCCGACGGGTTACTCGTCAATTCGCATATCTCGCCATGGCCTAATTAGTGCACGTGATAATTCTTTTCGCCGGCTTCGATGCGCGCGTGCATCCGGTTTCCGGGCGGGGGAAGCGGGCACGTGGTGTAAGGATTGTAGGCACAGGGCGGATTGTAGGCCTCGTTGAAATCGAGGATCACGGTGCCGTCCTTCACCGCGTCCGTATCCAGAAATCGGGAGGCGGGATATGTTTCCTTCCCGCTGGTCAAATCACGGAACACGAATGTGAGTCCCCCGCCTTCTTCCGCTCCGGCTTCGAGGCGAAGCGCCTCGCCGCGCAGAGTGAAGAGCACATAGCCGGAGATGGGCAGCGCGATCGAATCGCCCGCGAGATTTTGAATCGGGACTTCCTTCGGCTTGTCGTAAGGGACATATCGCGCCGTCACTCGATAGGACTCGTCAACCGGGAACCAATTGAGGCCGAGAAAATTGCGGCGCAGGGGGCTTTCGGGGTCGCGCAGGCGGATAGCGAAGCGATCGCCGCTTTGATGCACCCAGAGAATGAGCCGGCCAAGGTGCATGCGCTCGGTGCGGGAATCGGGCGGAAGCTCGGCCATCTCGACTGGCTTGCCGTTCAATGTAGCCGCGACGCCGCCGTTCAGGTGCGCAATCGTTTTTCCGGCATGAAATTCAAAATATCCGGCTTCGGCAGGCGCGGCTCCTTCCGGGAGGACGATATCGTTCGTAGGATCCGACCCGAATTTGTTTTCACCTTCCTGCAGCCAGAAAAGTCCTGCGACGGAAAGCCAACCACGATCGGATTTCAAGTTGGCCTCATAGTCCGCGCGCCATTTCTCTACCGACGCTCTGTAGGCCGCATCTTCCGGCCGCGCGGAGATGGGGACCAGCGCGGCTGCGACTACACACAACACAAACTTCGAAATTGTTCGCTTGTGGGTTTTCATGCGCTGCGTTCCGAACTCACCCGATTGGATGCGGCTCGGAACCGGAAGATGCCTTCGCCGCCGACGCAACCGGCGGCTCTTCGACCTTGGAGAGAAGCTGGGCGAATTTTGCCTCGCGGTCTTTCTGATCGAAGCCCTGGTAGATTTCGGCGATCTGTGTGGCGTTCATGGAGCAGAATTTGGGGCCGCACATCGAGCAAAACTTGGCTTCCTTGTAGAAGTCGTCGGGCAAAGTTTCGTCGTGCATGGCGCGGGCGGTGTCCGGGTCGAGCGAAAGCTCGAACTGCTTGTTCCAATCGAACAGGAAGCGCGCATAGCTGAGAGCATCGTCGCGATCGCGGGCGCCGGGGCGATGGCGCGCGACGTCCGCAGCGTGCGCCGCAATTTTGTACGCGATGACGCCTTGCCGGACGTCATCGGCGTTCGGCAGGCCCAGATGCTCCTTGGGCGTGACGTAGCAAAGCATCGAGGCGCCGTGCCAGCCGATCATCGCCGCGCCGATGGCGCTGGTGATGTGGTCGTAGCCGGGAGCGATATCGGTGACCAGCGGGCCGAGCGTGTAGAACGGCGCTTCGTGGCACATCTCGACTTCCTTATCCACCTGGAGCTTGATTTGGTCCATGGGGATGTGGCCTGGGCCTTCGATCATCACTTGGACATCGTATTCCCAGGCTTTTTTCGTGAGCTCGCCGAGAATGCGCAGCTCGGCGAATTGCGCCTCATCGCTCGCATCGGCCAGGCAACCGGGGCGGAGGCCGTCACCGAGGGAGAAGCTCACGTCGTGCTTCTGAAAAATCTTGCAGATGGCATCGAAATTTTCGTAGAGGAAATTCTGCGCCTTGTGGAAGCTCATCCACTGGGCGAGCAGCGCGCCGCCGCGGCTGACGATTCCGGTGATGCGATTGCGCACGAGCGGCAGAAACTGGCGCAGCACGCCCGCGTGGATGGTCATGTAATCGACGCCCTGCTCGGCTTGCTCCTCGATTACTTCGAGCATGACATTGATATTCAAATCTTCGGCGCGGCGGACTCGGGAAATCGCTTCATAGATCGGAACCGTGCCGATCGGGACGGGCGAAGCGTCGATGATCGCTTTGCGGATCATGGGGATGTCGCCGCCGGTGGAGAGGTCCATGACGGTGTCCGAGCCGTAGTGGACGGCGCGATGGAGCTTTTCGAGCTCGTCGGAAACGTTGGAAGTGGTGGCGGAATTGCCGATGTTCGCGTTGATTTTGCACTTGAACGCGACGCCGATGGCCATCGGCTCGAGATTCCGGTGATGGATGTTCGCGGGAATGATGGCGCGGCCGCGCGCGACTTCCTCGCGCACGAGCTCGGGCGCCAATTTTTCGCGCCTGGCGACGTATTCCATTTCTTCGGTTGTGACGCCCTGGCGCGCGTAATGCATTTGAGAAAAGTTCCGCACGCCGCCATTCATTTCCCCCGCCCGCTTCTCGATCCACGCGTCTCGCAGACCCATTGGAATCCCCCGTAAACACCCAGAGCCGCTTCGCAGCCCACTTGAAACGCTTCATTATGGCACCGGCAGGCGGGTGCGGCAACCGGGACGTGGCTCGCACAGGGTGCGGGAAGAGGGTGGCGCCGTCCAAGCGCCAAGGATACATGCGTGAAATGTGTAACGAAACGGGGCGTCCGAGCACTATCGGGTGGAGGGGCAAAACCGGTGTACTCGAAAGGCTCGGGCCAATTGCGTTCCTTCTATTCTACATTTCTGCGCGTGATGCTGTGGGTTTTGCTGGGCGGGGCGGCGGGCGAGCTTGTGTACCGTGCCGCTGCGATCGATCACTAACCAGCCGCGGGGTTCGCCTGAACGTAATCATCTTGTTCAAATCGGTGTGTCAAAGAATGCTGAGGCGCACAGGCCCTTCGGCGTTGCTCAGGGTAAACAAGAGTGCCTGTGCCACTCGCTGCGGGCGGCCGGATTTTGTGTATACTTCCGCGCGTGCGTAAACCGCCTGCTTTCCTGCTTTGTGCTTCTGCTGTGACGCTGCTGCTGGCCATTCCGCCGGCGTCCCGATTCACCCATCTGTTTTCTCGAGCCGCGAGTGCCTCCGTGCAATCCACATCGAGCAAATTTGCTGCGCTCAGCAATCAATTCATGAAGGAGTCGCTCGCGCTATCGCCGACGAACGCCTCCCAGGCGGGCTATCACAAGCATCTCGATCCCAACACCGGGAAAACCATCGAGCTCGATGCGCAGCTCGACGACTTGAGCCTCGACGCGATGGCTACGCAGCGCGCCTTTTACGCCCGCTGGCGTGAGCGGTTTCGCGCCGAGACTCCGGTCGCTTCGCTCGACGCGCAGGATGCGGCCGATTGGCAGCTTCTCGACGACCAGATCGGTTTGCAACTGCTCGAATTCGACAAGATTCAGAGCTACCGGCACAATCCGACTGTCTCGGTCGAGCTGATCGGCAATGCGCTGTTCCTGCCATTGACGCAGAATTACGCGCCGCACGATGTGCGCGTGGGCCATACGCTGGCGCGCGTGCGCGAAGTGCCGCGGCTCGTCGGCCAGGTGAAGCAATACCTCAGCGACGCCGACCCCATCTTCGTGAAGACGGCCGTTGAGGAAAACGACGGCAACGTGGACCTGATCGAAACCACGATCGCGGGCGAAATCCCGGCGGGCTCGCCGCTGAAGGCTGAATACGACCGCGTGGCGCCGCCGGCGATCGCCGCGCTGAAGGATTTTTCCGCGTGGCTCACGGACGACCTCGGCAAGCGGCCGTCGAATCTTTCCTGGAGGCTGGGCAAGGAACTTTATGACCAGAAATTCCGGCTGGTGATGGAGACGGACATCAAGCCGGAGCAATTGCTCGCCGACGCCGAGCACGAATTGGAAGCGGTCCGCGCGGAGATGCTGGAACTCGCCGCGCCGATGCACCGCGCGATGTATCCGGATCACGGCGATCACGCTGATCTCACCGGGCGAGACCGCCAGAACCGCATCATCGGCGAAGTGCTCCAAAAAATCTCGGACGAGCATCCGCGGCGCGATCAATTGCAGCAGGCCATCGAAGCGGACCTCGAGGGAATCAAGCAGTTCATCCGCGAGAAGAAAATTGTTTCGCTCGGTTCGCGCGAGAATCTGAAAGTGATCTCGACGCCTCCGTTCATGCGCGGCAGTTATTCGGTGGCGGGCTTCCACAGCGCGCCGCCGCTCGAGCCGCAGGCCAGAGCCGAGTACTGGGTGACGCCCATCGATCCGAAGACGCCCGATGCGCAAGCGGAATCCAAGCTGCGCGAGTACAACAACTACACGCTGAAGTGGCTCTCGATTCATGAGGCGCTGCCGGGGCATTACGTCCAGGCCGAACATGCGAACAACATCCAGCCCGAGGACCGCAGGCTGCTGCGCGCGCTGAATGCGAACGGGGCGTACGTGGAAGGCTGGGCGGAGTACATCGCGCAAGTGATGATGGACGAAGGCTATTTGAACTACGACCCGAAATTTCGCATGGTGATGCGCAAGCTCCGGTTGCGGCTGCTGGGAAACACGATTCTTGACGTCCGCATGCAGACGATGGGAATGACGGACGAACAGGCGATGGAGCTCATGACGCAGCAAGGATTTCAGACGCAGGCGGAGGCCGAAGGAAAACTGCGCCGGGCGAAATTGAGCTCGACGCAACTGCCCACTTACTACGTCGGCTTGCGCGAGTGGTTCGCGTTCCGCAAGCGGTATCAGGAGGAGGCCGGCAAAAATTTCGATATGCTCAAGTTCCACGATCTGGTGCTCGATCAGGGCCCGCTCCCCGTTCCCGCGGTCGAAAAACTGGTCATGCATTGAAGTCGAGCACCGCGAGCGACAGATTCCTCCGTTGGATCATAAATCACAACAATTTCAAGCGTCGCGGCACGGTTGAACCCGCGCCCTGACGTTCGCTAGGGCTGCTTTGCCAACTCGAGTGCCCTCCGCATTGCATGGCTCACTGAGTCGTTGATTCTCTCACGGCGAGGCGCGCTTGGAGGTGACGGCATCGGCGGCGACTTCGGTGAGGAGCGATTTGAGTTTTTCGGGGTTGGTGACGGGCGCGTGGCAGGTGGTCTCGACGCAGACAAGGGCCTGCGGAGTTGCGGCATTCAAGTGAGGCAAGGTCTCGCGCAACGCCGGAGGGAGCGAGGCGGAGCCAATTTTTTCCGGCGTGACACGGAGGACGGCTTTTCCGAAACGATAAATTTCGTTTGCGGCTCGTTCGAGATCGGCGGCTTGGGGATCGCCGGCAGCGCCAAGCACGACGACCTGCAGGGTGTGGCGCGCGTGCAGCAATGCCGCCAGGCCGTACGTGGCAGCAAACAATCCTAACTGCGGGACCATCCCTGAAAATGCCTCGAGGTTTTTTTCCGCCCAATGGCGGTAAATCGCTTCACCGGTGAATCCATACAGACGGTCGAGCACGATGGCGGCGACGGAATTTGCGCTGGGCGTTGGCGAATCCTGAAGCGGCTTGCGGCGAACGTCGAGCCCGCCCAATGGGGCAGCGTCTTTGGCGCGGTCGAAGAATCCGCCGCCTTCGGCGTCGCCAAAGCGCTCGATGGCCATTTTCATGACGCGCTCGGCGGTGTCGAAATAGTTGGCGTCGAGCGTGGCTTCGTAGGCATCGAGCAAGGCGCTTGAGACGAACACGTGGTCATCGAGCGTCCCTGGCAGGCGAGGCCCGCCGGCGCGATGCAGGAGCCCAGCCTCCTCGTCCCACGCCTCGGTGAGGATGCGATTGAGAGTCTTGAGCGCAAAGGTGCCGCAATCCTTGCGATCGAGCACGCGCGCCGCTTCGATATAGGCGGAAATAAACATTCCGTTCCAGCCGGTGTAAAGCGTGGTATCGACCGCGGGTGTGGGACAGCGCTCGCGGCGCGCGGCAAGCAGCTTTCCTCTTGCGCGGGCGATCAGAATTCGCGCGCTGGCTTCGTCCATCCCGAGCTTGCGGGCAAGCTGCTCCGTGGTGGCGGCAATCCAGAGAACATTTTTTTCCGGATTGTGGTGCATTTCGCCGCGCGGGCCCACGTCGTAGTAGATCTCGACCGCACGCGATTCTTCGGGAGAAAGGACGGCGCGAGCCTCCGCGAGCGTCCAAGTGAAATAGTCACCGTCGTCTTCCAGCGTCTGGTCCGCGTCCTGGCTTGCGAAAAATCCACCGCGCTCAGGATCGGAAAGCACTTCGCCGACCCAGGAGATAATCCCCTCGGCGATTTCGCGGAAGAAGAAATTTCCGGTCACCTGAAAGCCGTGCAGGTAATTCCGGAGCAGTTCGGAATTGTCGTAGGTCATCTTTTCGAAGTGCGGGACGCACCAGCGCTCGTCGACCGAATAGCGGTGAAAGCCGCCGCCGAGTTGGTCATACACGCCGCCGAGGGCCATGCCTTCGAGCGTGCGTTCGACGACGTGCAGCAATGAAGAGGCGCGCGACGATTGGTAGCGCTCGAGAATCAAATCGACGGCGCTGGCGTGCGGGAATTTCGGCGCATTGCCGAAGCCGCCGTGCCGGTCGTCGAAAAGGCGCAGAGCGGAATCGAGCACGGAGTCCACGATTCGCGCGTCGAATTTTCCACGAGCGCCGGGAAAGGACTCCGCCTTCGCTACCGCATCCGCCAGCGCCAGCGCCGAGCTATCCACTTCGGCGCGGCGATTTCGGAAGGCCTCGGAAACTCCCAGCAGAATGCGTTTGAAGCCGGGGCGGCCCATGGCGTCTTCCGGCGGAAAATACGTGCCGCCGAAAAATGGTTTTCCGTCCGGGGTGAGAAATGCAGTGAGCGGCCAACCGCCTTGCCCTGAAATCGCGCTGATGGCCGATTGATAGCGCGAATCGACATCTGGGCGCTCATCGCGGTCGACTTTCACGGGAATGAAAAGCCGGTTGATCATCCCCGCGATCTCGGGATTCTCGTAGCTCTCGCGGTCGATCACGTGGCACCAGTGGCACCACACCGCGCCGATATCGAGAAGAATCGGCTTCTCCTCCGCGCGGGCTTTTTCGAACGCTTCCTCGCCCCATTCGTGCCAGTCAACGGGCTGGTGCGCGGCCGAGCGCAGATAGGGGCTCGCGGAATTCTTCAGGCGATTTTCGGCGGCTTCCGACACGAGCGTTCCCGAAGCAGCGTCGCATGAGGCAGTCGGGATTGCAAATCCAAGTTGAGCCGTTACTCGGTGGCTGCTGGCTGCGATTGTTCGAGCCCGGCTTGGCGAAGCGTCAGCCAGTCCGTCTCGGCGCGGTCCCATCCCTGAATCAAAAAGCCCTGCGATTCGAAAAATTCGCGGAGCTGCGGGCGCGTCCAACCGACAATTTTTTCAAGAATGGGCACGAGCGTGGCGAGCGCATTGGAGCCCAGAACCGTGCGCTTGGCGATCTGGACCACATGGCGCGTTTCCGAAACGGCGATCGTGAATCCGTCGCCCACGTTGACGTGCAGCATCACGTGAATATCGGAGCTGCCGTCGCCCACATAGATGACGTGGTCGCGGCCGATCTGCAAATCGGCCTGCAATTGATCGAGCACCACCACTTTGCCGTAGCCGGCCGTGGCGCGCGTGATCGTGTCGATTTCACCCGAAGCGTGATAGCGAAACTCGGTGCCGAAAATGTGGTCCGGCGGAACGATTCCTTCGAGCGCCGAATGGATCACTTCCGCAGGCGCCGCCGAGAGAATATAGAAATCGAAGTGGTAGCCGGGAATGCCGCGATCGAGAATGCGATAGAGCTGCTCGATATTCTCCTTCAGCCGGATGAGTTTCCCCGCTTTGTAAAGATGCTCCTTGTGGACCCGCGAGTGGAATTCGGGATCGTGCAGCAGCAAGTAAGCCAATTCAGCCCCCTGCTGGACAAGATTGAGCTTCGCCATTCCCGAGGCTTTGCGGCGGAATTCTTCGGGTGGAATTCCGACCAATTCGCTCAAGACGTAGCCGGTATCGTTGAACGTGAGCGTCTGATCGAAATCGCTCGCAAATAAATAACGTTTGATGAGTTTCTCAGCCATTCATTTCTCCTGCGAAAAATACTCGTGATTGCAGCCGGGTGATTTTTACTCGCTTACAACATTAGATGCGCGAGCGACCGCGGAGGACATTAAAAGTTGTGACGCGTGCGATTACATTTCCGCCACACACCATTCATCACGGTGGAACAAGCCGGATGAGGGTCGCGGCTATAATAAGAGAGGACCATGCCCGGATTTCTCTCCAATTTGCTGCGAATGCTGAGCCAGCCGGAGGGCGCGGACATGCGTTTCTTGTGCCGCCATTTGCTCTCCGAGCGCGGCGAAGCTTCGCAAACGGTACTCGCGCAGCAGATCATCACGAATTACAACGCGATGGACGCGAAGCAGCGGCACAGATTTCTCGAGATGCTTTCGCGCGACTTTTCGCCCGACCCGGCCGAAATCAATCGTGCCGCTGAACACTACCGCCAGAAAGCAACGCCCGAGAATCTCGAGGCCCTCTTCGAGGCGGTCGAGTCGCCGCGCCAGGAGCTGCTTCGCCGGATCAATACGGCGGCGCGGGGGACGGAAACCCTCGTCGCGATGCGGAAAGACATTCTCGACAAATCATCGGAGGACGGCAAATTCGCGGGGCTCGATGCGGACTTAAAGCATTTGTTCAAATCGTGGTTCAACCGCGGATTTTTGCGGCTGGAACGCATCAGCTGGCAGACATCGGCGCTGATGCTGGAAAAACTGATCCGCTACGAATCGGTGCACGAAATCAACGGCTGGCCCGACTTGCGGCGGCGGCTCGAATCGGACCGCCGATGTTTCGCGTTTTTTCATCCGGCGCTCAGCGACGAGCCGATTATCTTCGTGAAAGTGGCGCTCACCAACGGGCTCAGCGGAAACCTGGAACCGCTGCTGGATATCCACGCGCCCGTTCTGGCGGCGAAAGACGCGGATACCGCCGTCTTCTACTCGATCAACAATTGTCTGCAAGGATTACGAGGCGTCCCTTTCGGACATTTCTTGATCAAGCAGGTGGTGGCCGAGCTGGCGGCCGAGCTGCCGAATATCAAGACGTACGGCACGCTTTCGCCGCTGCCTCGATTCGCGCGGGCCTTGCGCGACCACGACAACCCTGAAGGCTTCACCCGCGAGCGCCTGCAGCATCTGCTGGGAGATTTTTCCCGGGAACTTTGCAGCGCC
>Ga0187781_10001446_pt1 | contig 17956 bp, 14 predicted proteins | sample 0715_SJ02_MP02_2_FD_132447 | JGI IMG/M metagenome (GOLD analysis project Ga0187781, IMG submission 132447) | Tropical peat soil microbial communities from peatlands in Department of Meta, Colombia - 0715_SJ02_MP02_20_MG | ecosystem: Environmental > Terrestrial > Soil > Wetlands > Peat | place... | reverse complement strand
TATCGCGCGCACGCATTTTGAAAAGGTGCCTATAACATCGTCCCGCGGCCCGCGCTCGATGTAGTAGGTGCGAACGGTTGGAACATCGGTGCGCTGAAATTCTATGGTGTAGCCACCGCCGCCAAAGAACGTATCAAAGAATTGCTTACCCAAGCTGTCGTCTATTAGAGACGCAACGATTTGGCCATCAGTCGTGACGTTCTTTTTGAAAGCGGTCGGATGATTGAAAGTATTGCTATAAAAGCTGGCATCCGAGATGCGCTTTGCTACGAGAGATTTTTTGGTCCAGTCAATATCTCCCACCTTGACCTTAAATCCGGGGCGACCAGCAACGAACAAATATTGGAAGTTGACGGTCTCGGAACCTGGTTGCGTGAGAATTACAACGGTCACGACGCACCCTTGAAGTTCGCCGCCTAGCTCAATCGTGTCATTCGTATATTCGATGCCCGTGGGGATAACTTTGTCCGCGCGTGCGCTCGCGACTGCGTACGCGGCAAATGCCATTGCCAGAATGCCCGCAGCGATGATTCGCAGGATGCTGAGCCCTCCCAATGTAATGCCATCACTCGCGCAAGACGCCGTCAATGGGCCGCATTGTGCGCGACAGGTAGAAGGCGCGCTAAAGTTCTGGCCTTCGTCTAGCTCGCGCCGATATGACCGCGGCTCCGTGCTAATTTAGTCCACGACTTAGCCGATATCCTCGCCGCCGGGATAGGCCACTCGGCCGCGCAAAATCAGAAGCGCGTCGCGGACACCCGCCAGATGGCAGCCGGCGTCGCGCGCGGTCTTAAGCGCAAAGCCGAGAAGATCGGGCGTGACGCCGAAGCGGCTCGGTTCGGCGGCAACATCGTGGCAAGTGAAGATAAGCCAGCCGTTGCGACGTACCGCCTCGGCAATGATCGCGGCGACGCCACGCCGGTCGATTGAGGCATTCTCCAGCTCGCAGGATTTCAACGCGCCGAGATCGGCGCTGCCGGCATTCACTCCCGGAAGCAGCGACCGGCAGGAATCGAACTGCCTTTGCAGATAAAGTTTTGTGCCCAATGAGAATTCGCCGTAGGGATAGGCGAAGTTAAAAGGCATGCGGACGTTTTGCACGCTTTGCAGGAAAGCACCGTTGCGCGAGATCTCAGCGGCGAGCTTTTGCCGCCCGACGCGAGCGACGGCGACGTGCGAATAGGTGTGACAACCGATCTCGTGCCCTTTCGCGGCCAGCGATTTCAAGCTTTCCGCGCCGGCAAGACGGCCGCAATAGCCGGCGCTGCCGCAGCCGGCGGCAGAAATGTAATAGGTGCCGCGCGCCTTATGTTCCTCGAGCAACGTGGCGCCTGTCGTGCACGCGGTTTCCGGCGCATCATCGAAGGTGAAACTGACCAGCGGCTTTGAGTTGGTCAGCGCCAAGGTCTTGGTGGCGATGGTTCGCGCGGCAAACCGCGACAACTTGCCGAGTGCGCGCTTGGCGCGCGACTGTTGGGCGCGCGGCAGCGCAAATTGCGGAGCGAAATCGTGCGACAAACTCAACGGACAAACCCTGACAAACGCGGCGTTTGCGCGTCGTACGGGCAAGTTCTTGAAGAAAGCGCCGCTTCCGGCAATGCAATTGTCGCGTTGTGCTTAAGCGCAGCGCGGAAAGCTTTCGCCGTTAACCGTTAATTCCGGAGGGCCTCAAGGATTGGCCAAAACTCCGCCGGTGAGCGGCTCGTTAACGCCGGTGGTGCCGGGAAAAGTGATGGGCAGATGGCGCAGGCTGCGCACCGCCAGATAGGCAACCGCCTGTGCTTCCAGGGAATCGACGGACCAGCCCGCGGTGTGCGCGCTTTCGACGCGCGCCGGCGCCAATCTTTCGGCGAGCATGCGCATCAGGGTCGGATTGCGCGCGCCACCGCCGGCGACGATCCATGCTTTTGGCGGCCGCGGCAAAAGCGGCACGATGCGGGCGACGGCGGCGGCGGTCAGCGCGGTCAAGGTGGCGGCGCCGGCCTCGATGCCGGGACTTTTCAGCACGCCCCCGGCCGCGCGACGAAACTCATTGCGGTCGAGCGATTTCGGCGGCGGCTTGGCGAAATAGGGATGCGCCAGAAAGCGTGTGATGGCGTTTTCGTCCGGCTTCCCCGCTTGCGCGATGCGGCCCTCATTGTCGAGGAGTTGCCCGGTGCGCACGCGCAGGAAATCATCGAGCAGCGCATTACCGGGCCCGGTATCACAGGCGATCAAGTCGTCGCCGTCGATATAAGTGACGTTGGCGACGCCGCCGATGTTGAGCACAGCAATCGGCGGCTGCCAACGAAGCGCCGTCACCAAAGCGCGGTGAAAAGCCGGTGCCAGTGGCGCCCCCTCCCCGCCGGCGGCGACATCGGCGGCGCGAAAATCATAGACCACCGGAATGCCGAGCCGCGCCGCCAGCGCGGCTCCGTCGCCGAGCTGGACGGTCAGGCGGCGTTGCGGCCGGTGCAGCACTGTTTGGCCGTGGAAGCCGACGACGGTCACGTCGACTGCTTTTATTCCGTTGCCGGCGAGGAACGGTTCGACCGCTTCGGCATGCGCGGCATTCACGACCGCCTCGGCCGCCGCGAGCGCCGCCGGCCGCGCCGTGCGCTCGGTCAAGTTCGCGGCCGCAGCGGTCGCGCTGCGCAGAAGCGCGCGCTCCTTTTTCGAGTAGGTGCGGTAGGCCGTCGGACCGAAGCGGGCAATGACCTCGCCGTCGGTCTCGATCAGCGCGACATCGACGCCGTCCTGCGACGTCCCGCTCATCAGTCCGATGGCCAAGGCAGGCACGGACGCTCGCTGTGACCCCGAATGTGGCGGCAATGGTAAATCTGTCGGCATGGCCTATGCCTTTAAGTTCCGCGGTTTGAATTGGTTGCCGAACCTGTTACACCAGCGCCGCCGATTGTTCACCGTCTTGCTAAGGCGGTCTCGTGCGTTGGAGCGGCGCAACACTTTCGCTAGAGCGCGATGAGCACCTATAAGTCGGATTTCTTGCACGTTCTCGCCGAGCGCGGCTTCATTCATCAGATTTCCGAGCCCGATGAGCTCGATGCATTGGCGCGCTCGGCGACCGTTACCGCCTATATCGGTTTCGACTGCACTGCGCCATCGCTGCACGTCGGCTCGCTGTTGCCGATCATGTTGCTTTACTGGCTGCAGCAGACCGGCCATCGCCCGATTGCGCTGATGGGCGGCGGGACGACGCGGGTCGGCGATCCGTCCGGCAAGGACGAAAGCCGCCGGCTCCTCACTGACGCCTTGATCGAGGAAAATCTCAAAAGCATCCGGGCCATCTTCGCAAGTTTTTTGAAATTTGCCGACGCCGGCGGCAACGCCGTCATGGCCAACAACGCCGACTGGCTCAATAATCTCAACTATATAGATTTCCTGCGCGACGTCGGCAGGCACTTTTCCATCAATCGCATGCTCGCCTTCGATTCGGTGAAGCTGCGGCTGGAGCGCCAGCAGGAATTGTCGTTTCTCGAATTCAATTACATGATCCTGCAGGCCTACGATTTCGTTGAATTGTACCGGCGCTATGGCTGCGTACTGCAAATGGGCGGCTCCGATCAATGGGGCAATATTGTCAACGGCATCGATCTCGGCCGCAGGCTCGCCAACGCGCAGTTCTTCGCGCTTACGGCGCCGCTAATCACCACTTCGTCCGGCGCCAAGATGGGCAAGACCGCTTCCGGTGCGGTCTGGCTTAATGCCGATTTGGTCAGCGCCTACGAATATTGGCAATACTGGCGCAACAGCGAGGACGCCGACGTGGTCCGTTTCCTCAAGCTGTTTACGGTTTTGCCGATGGCAGAGATCGAGCGGCTCTCGGCGCTCAAAGACGCCGAGATCAACGAGGCGAAAAAAGTCCTTGCCACTGAGGCCACCGCGCTGGTGCACGGCCGCAAGGCCGCTGACGAGGCAGCGGCGACAGCGCGCACGACCTTCGAGGAGGGTGGCTTAGGCGCGAGCCTGCCGACTGTCGAGTTGCCGCGCGCTGAGTTTTCGGCCGGGCTCGGCGTGCTCGCCGCCTTTGTCAAAGCCGGCTTGGCGTCTTCGAATGGCGAAGTGCGGCGCGCCATCGCCAACAATGCTATCACGGTCAATGACATTCGCATTACGAACGACAAGGCGACGATCGGCGATGCCGACATCAAGGGCGGCGTGATCAAGCTTTCGCTCGGGAGAAAGCGCCACGTCCTGCTCAAGCCGGTCTAGCCGCCTCAGCGGGGAGAACCGGTGCTGTCACCCTGATCGTCGCCGTTGGAGGGAAACTCAAACACCTTGCGCAACAATCCCGGCGCCAGTGCGGAAATCGGGTTGATGCGCAGGATTGGTGTGCCCGGCCGGCCGACCACCTCGTAAGTGATGCCGACGAGTCCCTCCTTCTCGCCGCCGAGAAATAATCCGAGCAGCGGCAATTGCCCCAACAAATTATTAGGACCGTAAAGCGGAACGAGCGTGCCGCGCAGGTGAACGTCGTCATGGGCGTAATCGACCACCCCGTCGATGGTGCCGCCAAGCAGCGGCCCGCGCACGACGCCGTCGCGCAGCGCCACGCGGCCGGGCATGCGGGTGAATTCCACGCGCATGCCGGAAAAATCAATGGCGTTGCGGCGCATTTCTTTGCCGTTGCTGACGGCCCGCTCCAGCTGGGCCTCGTCGTGCACGGCGAAATTGTGCACGTTGAGCGTGCCCTGCTGAGCGGGATTGTCGGCTGCCTGCGTCTCCATCACCAACGCCATCTGCCCGCCGGTCACGCGCGAATAGACGTCGGTGAAGCGGAAGAATGCCCCGGCATCGGTGCTCTCGAGGTAAATGAGCGATCGGCCGGTGGAGCGCCCGCGCAGATCGCCGGTCAGTGTTGCGTCACGGCCGATTTTGGCATTAAGCGCGAGGCTGCGGATTTCTCCCGCCCGCCGCGACATTTTGAGATCGACGCTGCGCAAGGCTTCGCCGTTGAAGCCGACCACGACACCCAGCTTCATGTCGAGGTCGACGTCGGCAACGCGGCGTTTGCTATTGGGGTTTGACGACGACGAGGCGCCGGCGGTCGTCCTGATGAAGCCGCGCCCGTCGTAAACCTCGCCGCGCATGGTCACGCGCAGCGTCCCGTCGTTCGCCCGCTCTATTCTGAGATTGGCGTGGTCACCGTCGGAGAAACCGTAGTTCGGAAAGTACGCCGACTGCACCATGCCGGAGCCGTCGAAATCAATCGTCCCCTTAACCGCGTTGGCGCTGCCCTCTATGATCAGATCCTCGATCCGGCTCGCTTGCGGCTTGGTGGTGAGCGCAAACGTGGCGCGGGCAGGTTTGCCCGAGGGCTTGGCCCAACCCGGCAATAGTCCGTCGATCTGCGCCGGCGTGAGATCGGCATCAATGTTGAAGCGGCCCTCCCGATCCGACGTGGCGGCGACCCGGCCGGAAATGCGGATCGGAACCGCGCCGCTCACCGTGTCACCGAGATCGAAACCGAGGTTGGCCCGCGCCGCGTCATCGAGCACGCCGGTAATATGAATTTCGGCGTCGGCGTCGCCGCGCGCCTTGCGGTATTCAAGATTGGCCGGGGCGCCGGCGATCTTGACGTCGCCTTTGAGCTGAAAGCCTTGCGGGGTGGCGCTCGCCTTCAACAGCGCGGCATCGACTTTCTGCCCCATGATCATGTGATCGGCGGAGAAGTTGGTCGCTTCGACGGTGATTGCGTAATTGGTCGAGCCCGGCGGCAGATCGGCGCGCAGCGGCATGCCGAAGCTAACCGTCGCGCTTAAGCCTCCGCGCATGACGGCCGGATCAAACGGCCCGTCGGCAAAATCGCGCAGGCGATCCATGCGCAAAAGCTCGGCGGCCGCCGGCACCGCCCCGTCGAGCTTGAAGTGAACGCGCGACGGCGGCGCCTGCGGGGCGGTATCGGGAACCTCGAATACGCCGGCGGAAACGGCGAGCTTGCGGCCCGAAGGTAAATCGGCGACCGCTTTGCCGACCGAGACAACCGCATCGCGCCCGACAACATGCACGTTGAGATCGGCGTCGCGCAGCGCCGGCAGGCCGTCCACTGGACGGATCACGCAGCCGGTCGCCAAAGCGTCGATGGAAAACCCGTCGTCGGCAACCGGCGGCCCCGTGGGCTTTAAGTTTTCCAGCGGCGAATTGACGGCAATGACAATGCGCTCGACCGCGCCGCTGAGCAGATGTTCGTTGAACCAATCGCGCACTTTGGGAACGACGAAGATCGGCCACATGCGCTTGAGCGCAGCAACCGGCATGCGCGTGCCGGCAAAACCGGCTGCCAAGCGCGGCGAGCCGGCCGACCAATCCAGCGTGCCCGACATGGCGACGCCTACATTGGTATTGCCGATATCCCCTTCCTCGACGACTAGGCGCTCTTTCCCCGCGTCATAACGGCCGCTGAGCGCGATGCGATTGAGCACCAGCGGCTCGCTTGCTGCGTTCGCTCCGGCGAGAACAATAGCGCCGCCGCCGATATTGAACGACCAGACCCCCGAGGTCTGCTCCGGCGCCTCCACTCTGGCGATCAACGTGACGCGGTCGCCGCCGGACAGAATTTGCAGCGGCATCGACAACAGGCGGGTGCCGGCATCCCAGTTGAACTTGAATTCGGCGCGATCGATGGCCAAGCGGTCGTCGCCGCCAGCGTCGCCGAGTGAGCCCGCATCGGCAACAAGCCGGCCGGACAATACTTGCGGCAGCCCGTCGGGGCGGATCTCGCCGGTGACGCTCGCCGATAACGGTGTGTCAATTTTTATGCCCTGATCGTCGAGACGCGACGCCAACAGAAGATCGCCGATGGAGACTTGCCGGGCTTCGAGCTGAAACCTGCGAAAACCTTGCCGGCTCGGCGCCACTGCCGCCGTCAGCGCCCACGGTCGAGCGGGATTGTCGGAGCCGACGGCGACTTCGACGCCACCGCCGCGCACCCGCTCGGCACTGAGGTTGATGTCCTTGAAGGCCCAATGTTTGCCGGTCCGCTCGTCATCGACTGTCAAATTGCCGTTCTTAAGCCCAAGCCCGCCGAGATCGTGGCCGTCGAGTCCGGTCTCGCCGATGCCGTCGATCCACGAGAGCAACGCCGCAAACATGTCGCGCGCGCGGCGCGAGGCCGTTGGCTGCGTTTCCGCAGGCGCATTCGGCAAAGCCTGAGCGGTGGCGACGGACGGCGCCTCACCATTTTCCTTTTTCTGCGCCGAGCGAAGGAGCGCCGCAGCGGCGGATGCCGGAACCGCGGCTGTCGCTATCGGGCGCTTGTCGGCGCCGGCAAAGACGGTCACTCGCCCGTCGCGCTCGATGCGCACCGCCATTTCCGCGCCCACCAAGTTGAGACTTTCGGCGCGCATGTGGCCGCTGAGCAGGCTCATTCCCGAAACGCGAACTTCGGCTTTTGGGGCGCTGGCTACAACCGTGCCGTCGGTGTCGCGCACAACGATGTCGCGAATGCGCACCGCCGTGCCGCCATTTTCGGTGCGCTCGATTTGTGTTCCGCCGACTTCGACGTGATGGCCGCTGCCGAAATTCTCTTCGATGGCCGAAGCCAACCAAGGTGTCACCACGTCGAGCTGAATGGGGCCAGTCGCCAGCCGCCACCACAACGCCACGCAGCCAACCAAAATAAGTGCGGCGAAGGCGCCCAGTCCAATAGCCGCGCGCCGAAACAAGGCGCGGTGGCGGGCTAAAATCGGCCAAAGCCGCGGCAGGCGCCGAACCTCGCCCGGCCGCTGCGGTGCATCAAATGCCGGCAAACGTACCGCACGCCGCAGACGGACGACCGACCGCCATCGCGGTGGTGAGGCGCGCTGCCTGAACTGATTGTTCGTCATCCCCCGTCAGGCTTCCCCTCGGGCCCGGCGTTCAAGACCCCGACAAGGCCGTCGACCGTGCCGCGCCGCGCACGTATTCTGCAGATCGAGAATGCCTCTTGGAAAGCGTCGAAAGGAAGGCGCATGGCGCGCACGCTTGAGCCCGGCATGAAGGCTCCAGACTTCCAACTCCCGCGGGATAGCGGCGGCACGACGTCGCTCGCCGACTTTGCCGGGCGCAAGCTGGTCCTCTATTTCTACCCAAAGGCGGATACACCCGGCTGCACCAAGGAAGCGATGGAATTCTCGCGGCTCAAGGGCGCCTTCGGCAAAGCCGGCGCCGACATTCTCGGTGTCTCCGCCGACCCCGTACCAGCACAAGACAAATTCAAGGCCAAACACCGTCTCTCCATTGCGCTCGCTTCAGATGAAACCCACCGCATGTTGGACGCTTATGGCGTCTGGCGGGAGAAATCGATGTATGGCCGCAAATTTCTCGGTATCGTGCGCACGACCGTGCTGATCGGACCGGACCAGCGCGTTGCTCGGGTGTGGCCCAAAGTTTCCGTCGCCGGGCACGCCGCCGAGGTGCTCGCCGCGGCCGAATCGCTCTGATCGTTGGGCGCGGTTTTGGCTGAAACAAATAGCTTTTCCAGGACGTATAGCCGAAATTGCCGCAGCATTTGAGTAAGCGCGGACCGCGCCGGCGGCAGTTTCCTGAAAATTAACCATGCTCCTCGCAAATTGGCTGCGGTCTTGTATCGACCTCGGGGAGGTCAATGGGGTCGACAGCGTCTGCGCCACGGTGGAACGCCCGATATGCCGGCTATGCTCATGAGCCGCGGGCGCGGGAGGTAAGTCGCACCGCCGGCATAACCATCGCGCATGCGGGAAGACAGATCCGGTTCGGACCGGTCGCGTTTTGGATCGCCGTCGGTACAGTCATCATCATGGCCGGCTGGTCGATCGCTACCGCCACTTATTTTGCCTTCCGCGATGACGTGCTCAAGGAGCTGATGGCGCGGCAAGCCGAGCAGCAATATGCCTACGAGGACCGCATCGCCGAATTGCGCGCGCGCATCGACCGCACCACCAGCCGCCAGCTCCTCGACCAGGAGCAATTCGAACAGAAACTCGATGATCTTTTGCGCCGCCAGTCGACACTGGAAACGCGCCAGACCGCGCTCGGCGGTCTCTTTGATTCGGGAGCGACCGGCGCACTGCGGCCGAGCGGCCGCAACGCGCAGGAACTTTCGGTCAGCGCCCCGCCGGGGCGTGACCGGCGCTCCGCGCTCGAGCACGAGCCGGCGGCGGGAAGCGCCAAGAGCGGCAAAGAGGCCGGCATCACCGCCAAGCTTGCCCGCGTCGCCGCGTCGCTCGATCGCGTGGAGCAACGCCAGCAGCTCGCGCTTGCCCAAATGCAGGAGCGCTATGAGGGTAAGGCGCGCAAGTTGCGCGGCGTGCTCGCCGAACTCGGGCTTCGCCTCGAAGAGCCGGCGCGCGGCGGCCCGTTCGTGCCGGTGCGGTTGCCTGGCGAAACCAACGGTTTTGAGCGCACGCTGATCCGCATCAACATCGCGCGGGCTGAGACCGAGCAGCTCAGTCGCAGTCTCGTTTCCGTACCAGTCCGCAAGCCGGTCACCGGAGAGATCGACATCAGCTCGACGTTCGGCGCCCGCATGGATCCTTTTTTACGCGTCCCCGCCATGCACACCGGCATCGACTTCCGCGGCGAGGTCGGCGACGCGGTTTATGCGACCGCCGCGGGCACGGTCAGCGCCGCCGGCTGGAGCGGTGGTTACGGCCGAATGGTGGAAGTCGACCACGGCAACGGGCTTTCCACCCGCTACGGACATCTCTCGCAGATCACGGTTGCGGTCGGCGAAAAAGTCAGAGTCGGCCAAGAGGTCGGACGCATGGGCTCGACTGGACGCTCCACCGGTCCGCACTTGCATTATGAAACGCGCGTCGATGGCGAAGCCGTCGACCCGCAAAAATTCCTCGATGCCGGGGCGCGGCTCTACGGCGGGAACAAGGACTAGCGAATAGCTATTAGCTATTTGCCGGACCGCGCGTTACGATCCTTGCCGCAACACCCCGCAGCGCCATGATCCGCGTGCATCATCTCAACAATTCGCGCAGCCAACGCGTGCTTTGGTTGTTGGAAGAGCTCGGCGTTCCCTACGAAATCGTCCGCTATCAGCGCAAGCCGAACATGCTGGCGCCGGACGAACTCAAGCGCGTGCATCCGCTCGGCAAATCGCCGGTCGTCGAGGATGATGCGACTAAATTGGCCGAGACCGGCTTGATTATCGAATATCTGGTCGAGCATCACGGCCGCAACTTGGCGCCGGCGCGCGATACCAGCCCCTACTGGCGATACAAATATTGGCTGCATTATGCCGAAGGCTCGCTCATGCCGCCGCTTTTGCTCAAGCTCGTCGTCGACCGACTCGGATGGCTCGGCTTGCCGGCGCGCGGCTTCGTCAAGTCGCAGATCAAACTCCATCTCGACTTTCTGGAAGCCGAACTGGCCGCGGCTTCGTGGTTCGCCGGCGAAGACTTCTCAGCCGCCGATATCATGATGAGCTTTCCGCTCGAAGTGGCACGCGCCCGCGGTGGCCTCGACGAGGCGCGGCCGAAGCTCACGGATTTCTTGCGGCGCATCCACGCCCGGCCGGCTTATCAACGCGCGCTGGAAAAAGGCGGCGCTTACAGCTACGCAGCCTAACCGCGCGGACTGGAAAATCCCGCGCAATGCCTCCGCCCTATTCCGCTTGTTAGACAAGCAAAACGAAATGGTGCGTTGCGGGTACTCGGGCGCAATGTACCGCACATTGCAAATAAATACCGGGCGCCGCCAGAGAGCCGATCCTGTGCGAACCAGTTTGCGCAGCAAATTCGTGGCGCACCTAGTTCGATATTTGCAAGAATATCTTTTTTTGCTCTGCAATAGTTGACTGATTTAGTAGACAAATATCTAGTGCACTAACACGGCGAATAAACGCCGAGTCGCGGGATTAGACGAAGTTGCTCGTTCCGCGGCGCCAATGTCGGAGTTCCAAAAAACGTTCGTGGAACTTCGCTAGAGAGCGTCCGATGACATTTTGCGTTGCCGCGTGCGGCGCCGCCTGTGAAAGCCGTCACTTCTGCCGCTGGGTCACAGCCTCGAGTGGCATCTGTCGATCCTGATCGGCTGACCGTCTCAAAATCAGGTTCTGGACAGCTAATCTCGGCCGCACGAGACGCTGCGCGCGGTGGCCAACCCGTCGATCTGGAGAGCCGAACAGCTGTAGCCGGTTGGCGGCGGGCGTTAGCGCCAACCTAAAACAACGGAGTGCCTATGGCAGCGCCATTGAACGGTATTGATCTGGAAAAAATCGAAGAGGTTCGCGAACGTGTACGGCACAGTGCGGGCGCAGCACATCCGCGCTACACTGCGCGGGTTCACTGGCTGGGCGGTTTGCGCACCGAAATTGCGCTGGCTGACAACCGCGTACTCCACGCCGACGAGCCGTTGGACTGCGCCGGCGAAAATACCGCGGTCAGTCCCGAGGACTTACTCCTCTCCGCGGTCGGAAGCTGCCTTACCGTGGCGTGGATCAGCGTCCTTAGTTCGCGGGGGATCAAGGTCAAAGCGCTCGACATCGAGGTGAGCGGAACGGTGAATTTCCGCGGCGCCTACGGCCTCGACGACAGCCCGCCCGGATTCGAAGGCCTCAGCGTCGTGGTCAATCTCGACACCGACGCGGCGGCCGAAGCCATCGAGGGGCTGCGCGACAAGGTCGCCGCTATTTCGGTCATTCCCGACACCATTCTTCGCGCTGTCCCGCTCGCGATCAGCGTGAACCCACGGCCGCAGGCGAGCGATAAGCGACGCGAAGCCGTCGCCCTGCAATCTTGAAGAAGATGCCGGCGGCGGATCGTCGCCGAAAATTGAACCTCACAACTCAACAGGAGATTAGTCATGGTCACAACCACTCGCCGTAGCTTCCTCAAAACCAGCGCATTGGGCGCCGCCGGCGCCGTCGCTTCTCCTTATCTGGTCGGCGGCGTCCGCGCGGCCGCTCCCATTGATGTCGGCGTGCTCTTTTCGCTGACCGGCGGCATGTCGATCATCGAAACCTCGCTCAAAGACGCGACGCTGCTGGCAGTATCGGAAATCAACGCCAAAGGCGGCGTTCTCGGCCGGCAAATCAATCCCATTATCGAGGACGGCGCCACCGATCCCAAGACTTTTTCCGAGCGTGCGTCGAAGCTGGCGATTCAGGACAAGACCGAGACGATATTCGGCCTCTATGTCTCGGCGACGCGAAAAGCGGTCTTGCCGGTGATCGAGAAACGCAACAAGCTCTTGTTCTATCCGACCTTCTACGAAGGCTACGAGTGCTCGCGCAACGTCATCTACACCGGCGCAGTGGTCAATCAGATCGTCTGGAATGCTGTTCCCTGGATCGTCGAGAAGCTCGGCAAGAAGAAGTTTTTCATAGTCGGCTCCAACTTCCTCTACTCTCGTGAGACATCGAAGGTCACCAAGAGCCGGATCAAGCAAGCCGGCGCGCAATGGATCGCCGACGAATATCTTGAATTCGGTTCGGCAGAGGCCGCGTCGCTGGTGAACAAGATCAAGGAATCCGGCGCCGACGTCGTGTTCTCCAACATCGTCGGCAGCTCGGTCATCGCATTCTATCGCGAATACCGGAATCAGGGCCTGACCCAGGACAAATTGCCGATCTTCTCTACGGTCACGACGGAAATCGAGATCGCAGCGCTTGGCCCGGAGTTTTCGGCCGGAAGCTATACGTCGCTGCCGTACTTCCAGGCGATCGACAGCGACGCCAACAAATCATTCGTCGAGCGCTACCGCGCCTTCGTAAAGGATCCCAAAGCGGTGACGCACCAGCCGGTCGAGTCGTCCTATTTCCAGGTCTATCTCTGGAAGCAGGCGGTGGAGAAAGCGGGTTCGTTTCAGGCCGACGCCGTACGCGAAGCGGTGCGGGGGCAGGAATTCGATGCGCCCGACGGCCGGGTCAGGGTCGATCCGGAGAATTTGCACACTTGGTTCACGCCGCGCATTGCGCAGTGGCAACCCGACGGACAAGGCAAGATCGTCGACGCGGCGCCGGCGCCGGTGCGTCCGTTGCCGTATGCCGCCTATGGCGAGACCGACGACAATCTGTTCTGCACGCCCCATGGGCTTGATCAAAAGAAACTCAAGAGCTGACCGTCGATGATCGATGTCGCGTTCATCGGCCTCAGCATCGGAGCGATCTTGTTGTTGGTGTCGCTCGGGCTTGCCATCACTTACGGCAGCATGGGCGTGATCAATATGGCGCACGGCGAGATGGTTATGCTCGGCGCCTACACCAACGTGCTGCTGGGAATCTGGCTGAATGTCGGGTTCCTGGCGGCAATACCGGTAGCTTTCATGGCGACTGCGTTGGTCGGCTTCGTCATCGAGCGACTCGTCGTCCGCCGTCTTTACGGGCGGCTGCTCGATACCATGCTTGCCACATGGGGCATCGCCATTTTGCTGCAGGAGGCTGTGCGGCTCGACCTCGGCCTGTCCTTGGTCGGAATCAACATCGAGGGTTTGGGCAAAGGATTGCAGAAAGTGGCGGCGCCGGATTGGCTGGCTGGCGTCGTCACAATTGCCGGCGTTCAAATCAACGCCTATCGCGGATTTATCATCCTGCTAACGGCAGTCCTTACCACCGCAACTTGGATCCTGCTCTATCGGACGCCGCTCGGCATCCAGGTGCGCGCCATCATGCGCAATCCGAAGATGGCGGCCGCGTGCGGCATCAACGTGGAGCGCGTCAATGCGTTGACCTTTGCCTACGGTTCCGGCCTCGCCGGTATTGCCGGCGTGATGATGTCCGGCTTCATGACGGTGTCGCCGGAAATGGGCGCGCCGGTCGTCGTTGACGGCTTCCTCGTGGTCGTCACCGGCGGACTGGGCAGCCTGCTCGGTACGGTCTGGTCGGCGGGCATCCTCGGCGAGATCAACGGCTTCGTCTCCTCGGTTACCACCGACGTAGTGGCGCGCGCTGCGGTTTTCGCCGTGCTGATCCTGATCATCGTCTTCAGGCCCAACGGCCTGTTTTCCTTCAGGGCACGCTGACCCATGGCCTTAAAGCGCGGGCATCTCGATCTGATCATCTATGGCGCTTTTGTCGCCGTCATTCTCGTCGCGCCGCTATGGCTGGACGATTTCTGGGTCAACCGGCTGTCAAAATATCTCGTCTACGGAATGCTCGGCATAGCGATCTCGCTGTCCTGGGGATACGCCGGCATTCTTAATCTCGGACAGGGGCTTTTCTTCGGCGCCGGCGCCTACATGCTTGCCATGTCCCTGAAACTAGCGAGTCCGACCAGCCTGCAAAGCTCGGATACGCCGGTGCCGGATTTCATGTTGTGGAATTCCGAGCCCGGCGCTGTGGCGAATCTTTGCTGCATCAATCGCGTTTCATTTCTGTGGATTCCTTTCCAGCATCAATGGTTCGGGCTCATCGCCGGCGTTGCGCTGCCGTCCTTGATCGCTGGCCTGCTTGGAACCGTTCTGTTCCGCCGCCGCCTGGCAGGAGCGTTTGTCTCAATAATCACGCTCGCGTTCGTCCTGATGATCCGGCTCCTGGTCATTGAGGAGCAACCCTTGACCAACGGCTTTAACGGTCTCACTGATTTAGCGCTTCTGACGATCGGCAATTTTCAGTTCGATCCTTATGATCGCGCCACCTACTATCTAGTCGCCGTCTCGCTGTCGCTTGCGCTGATTGGCGCCCGTCTCTTGGTTGGCACGCGGGCGGGCCTTATCCTGCAAGGTATTCGTGACGATCAAGCGCGCGCACGCTGTCTCGGCTTCAACGTGCCGGCCTTTCAAACCTTGTTCTTTTCAGTTTCGGCGGCAATTGCCGGCCTCGCCGGCATGCTTTACGTGGTCGTAGCGCAATTCGCCTCACCGACCTTCCTGGACATCAGTTTTTCCATCACCATGGTGATTTGGGCGGCAGTCGGCGGACGCTCGTCGTTGCTGGGCGCGTGCATCGGCGCGATCGTTATCAATATGATCGAGGCGACAGCGAGCGAAACTGCGGCGTTGCTCGACCTATGGAAGGTCATCATCGGATTGATTTTCGTGCTCGCTGTATTGTTCCTGCCGCGCGGGATTGCGGGATTGGCCGGCAGTGTTAGTGACCGGCTGTTTGCAATGTGGTCGCGTGGTCGGGGTCAGGCGGAATTGCCTTCGGGCGCCGCGCAACCGGCGGAATGAGCGGCCATGTCAGCGGCAGTGGCAACCAAAGACCTGACCGTACAATTTCCGGGGCTGACGGCCGTCGACCAGGTATCTTTGAGCGTCGAGACCGGCGAGTTGCGCGTCCTACTTGGGGCGAACGGCGCAGGTAAAACCACCTTGATGGACCTGATCTCGGGCAAGACCAAAAGCACCGCGGGACGCGTTCTCGTCGGTGGCGTGGACGTCACGAATTGGGAGGAGCACCGCATCGCCAGAATCGGGGTGGGACGCAAATTCCAGATACCCAGCGTGTTCCGCGAATTGACCGTGCAGGAGAATCTGACGATCGCGAGCTGCAAGAGCGTCAGCCTTGTCTCGAATCTCGGCTTCGGGCTTTCGCACCGGCAACAGCGGCGCATCGACGAGGTGTTGGATTTGACCGCGCTGACCGGCGTGCGCGACCGAATCGCCAGCGACCTCAGCCATGGCGAAATGCAATGGCTCGAGCTCGGCCTGGTGATCGCTCAAAATCCCAAAGTTTTGCTGCTGGATGAACCGACCGCCGGCATGACTCAGTCCGAGACTCGCAAAACCGCCGAGATCATCAAGAGTTTGCGCGGTCGATACACCATTCTCGTCGTCGAGCACGATATGGCTTTCATTCGGGAAATCGCCGAACAAATCACCGTCATGCATCTCGGCCGCGTGCTGGCGGAAGGTGACATTGCCGCCGTAGAGAGCAACGAAGAAGTGCGTGCCGCCTATCTTGGCAGCAAAGGGATTCACTGATGCTGAATCTCGTCAAAGTCGATAGCTATTACGGGCACAGTCGCGTCTTGCATGGATTGTCGTTGCGAGTTGAAACGGGCGAGCTCATCGCCGTTCTCGGCCGCAACGGTACCGGCAAGACGACGCTGTTAAGGACTTTGATGGGCCTGACCGACCGACAGGACGGGAAAATCCTCTTCAATGAACTCGATCTGTCGGGCTATCCCTCGCATCAGCGCGCGCGGGCCGGCATCGGCTACGTGCCGCAAGGGCGCGAGATCATCCCGGAATTCTCCGTACGCGAGAACATACTGATGGGGACATTTGCGCGTCGCGATGGACGCCGCGCGGTCCCCGATCTCGTCTATGAGACGTTCCCCTACCTTGCGGCCAATCCCAATCGGCCCGGCGGGCTCCTTTCCGGCGGACAACAACAGCAGCTCGCCATTGCGCGGGCGCTTGCCGCAGAGCCGGACATCCTGCTGCTCGACGAACCTACTGAAGGTATCCAGCCTAATCTGGTCGAAGAAATCGAAGATGTCATTGCCGAACTCAACCGCGTCAGCGGCCTCACCATCATCCTTGTGGAACAGAATCTTTCGTTTGCGCGACAAGTGGCCAGCCGTTTCGCGATCCTCGAAAAGGGGCGCACGGTAGCCGCCGGCGCAACCGCCGAGCTCTCTGACAACCTCGTGCATCGTCATCTGGCGATTTAACGTCATCGCGGCCGGCACCACGATTTTTGTTGCAAAACTAAACTCGGCCATGTGGGCTGCGCTTACTACTCCACGTCCTCGACGTTCTTCGCCTCGCCGCCGAACGCCTTCTGCGCCAGCGCCGCCTCCATGAAGCGGTCGATGTCGCCGTCGAGCACGGCGCCGGTATTCGAGGTCGACACGCCGGTGCGCAAATCCTTCACCATCTGGTAGGGCTGCAGCACGTAGGAGCGGATCTGGTGGCCCCAGCCGATGTCGGTCTTGGCGGCCTGATCGGCGGCGGCTTTTTCCTCGCGCTTTTTCAGTTCGGCCTCGTACAGCTTGGCGCGCAGCATCTGCCACGCCTGCGAGCGGTTTCTATGCTGCGAGCGGTCGTTCTGGCACACCACGACAATGTTAGTCGGGATGTGGGTGAGCCGGACCGCGGATTCGGTCTTGTTGACGTGCTGGCCGCCGGCGCCGCCGGCGCGCATGGTATCGACGCGCACGTCGCTTTCCTTGATATCGATGTGGATGCGGTCATCGACCACGGGATAGACCGTGACGCTGGCAAACGAGGTATGCCGCCGCGCATTGGCATCGAACGGCGAGATGCGCACCAGGCGGTGCACGCCGTTCTCGGTTTTGAGCCAGCCATAGGCGTTGCGGCCCTTGACTTCGATGGTTGCCGATTTGATGCCGGCGCCCTCGCCTTCGGTCTCTTCGATATAGTCGACCTTGTACCCGTGCTGCTCGGCCCAGCGCACGTACATGCGCGTGAGCATGTCGGCCCAGTCCTGGCTTTCGGTGCCGCCGGCGCCGGCATGAACTTCGAGATAGGCATCGTTAGCGTCGGCCTCGCCGGCAAGCAGCGCTTCGAGCTGCCGGCGCGCCACGTCCGCTTGCAAGCGATGCAGCGCCGTTTCGGCTTCGGCGACGACTTTTTGATCTTTTTCAGCCTCGCCCAGCTCGATCAGCGTCTGCTGATCGTCGAGCTCCTGCTCAATGCGCGCAATCGCCCCGAGCTGGTCGTCGAGCGAGGTGCGCTCCTGCATCAGGCGGCCGGCGCGTTGCGGGTCATTCCATAAATTGGGATCTTCCGCCTGGCGATTGAGCTCGGCTAACCGCGCGCGCGCCTTATCGACGTCAAAGATGCCTCCTCAGCAGTCCGACCGACTGCTTGATTTCGGCGACGACGTTTTCGATTTCTGCGCGCATGGTGGCAGGGATTTAATGCGTCACGTGGACCGATGCAACGCGGCAGCGCGAGACAAGTCGCGACGAAGCCCGGCGTGGAGCCGCCTCATCGCGTCAAGTCGTTGATCAGCGCCGTGTCCGCGAATTCGATAAACTCTACGATTTTGCCGTTATCGAACTTGAAAAGATCAAGGATATCGGTCGTCGCGACTCTGTCTTTGGGGACAAAGCGCACCCTGGCCCGCGAGTGGCAGGCG
>Ga0187781_10001445_pt1 | contig 17965 bp, 14 predicted proteins | sample 0715_SJ02_MP02_2_FD_132447 | JGI IMG/M metagenome (GOLD analysis project Ga0187781, IMG submission 132447) | Tropical peat soil microbial communities from peatlands in Department of Meta, Colombia - 0715_SJ02_MP02_20_MG | ecosystem: Environmental > Terrestrial > Soil > Wetlands > Peat | place... | reverse complement strand
TTCTTTGCCATGGACACCTATCGAGAGTACGAGTACTTAAATCAACTGTGGAACAACGGCCAAGCCCCTTGGAAAGTCTGGTGATGAACAACAACTTCTGGCACGATCGACCGGTGCTCGTCACAGGTGCTACCGGCCTGCTTGGAGGGTGGCTTACGCGCAGCCTGTTCGAACGTGGTGCCAGCGTCGTTTGCCTGGTGCGGGATTGGGTGCCCCAATGCGAACTGGTGCGGACGAATCAGCTGGAAAAGGTCAGCGTCGTTCGTGGCGATGTGATCGACCGCGATGTGATCGAGCGCGCTTTGGGCGAATACGAAGTGCAAACGGTGTTTCATCTGGCGGCACAGACCATCGTGGGCATCGCCAATCGCAATCCTGTTTCGACCTTTGAAAGCAATATTCAGGGCACGTGGAATCTGCTCGAATCCTGCCGCCGATCGCCGTTGGTCAGCGCGATTGTCATCGCATCCTCGGACAAGGCTTATGGCACGCACAAGGTGTTGCCGTATGGCGAAGAGATGGCCTTGCAGGGACGTCATCCTTACGACGTTAGCAAGTCCTGCGCAGACCTGATTGCACAGGCATACGCGGCAACGTATGACTTGCCGGTTGGCATTACGCGCTGCGGCAATTTCTATGGTGGCGGAGACCTGAACTGGAACCGAGTTGTGCCGGGGACAATCCGCTCGATCTTGAACGGCGAGCGTCCCGTCATTCGCTCGGACGGTCAATACATTCGCGATTACTTTTACGTTGAGGATGGCGCTGCGGCCTATATGTTGCTGGCCGAGCGCCTAACTGGCGATCGTGGCCTTCGCGGCGCGGCCTTCAACTTTTCCAACGAGATTCAGATTACGGTGCTGGAACTTGTAAACAAAATCCTCGCCAAGATGGGATCGAAGCTCGAACCGGAGGTGCAGAACCAGGCTTCAAACGAAGTTCGTCATCAGTATCTCAGCGCGGAGCGAGCGCGGAGCCTGCTGCAATGGTCGCCCAAATTTACTCTGGAGGAAGGCCTTGACCGGACCATCGCGTGGTATCGGGAGGCGCTGAAATAGTGTCACGGACGGACGAGTTGCGCGAGCGCATTCGCGGCATGGTGAGCGAATACTACCGTGAGGCCTTCCCGCCATCTGCCTTTGTACCGGGGACTACGCCCGTGCCTGTTGCCGGACGCGTGTTTGACGAACAGGAAATCGAGTCGCTGGTGGACTCCGCGCTGGATTTCTGGCTGACCACAGGCCGCTTTGCCGAGGAGTTCGAACGCGAGTTCGCACGATTCGTCGGTGTACGCGAGGCGGTGCTGGTGAACTCGGGATCGTCCGCCAACTTGCTGGCGATCAGCGCCCTCACTTCGCCGAAGTTAGGCGAACGGCGGCTGAGGCCGGGGGATGAGGTCATCACGCTGGCTGCGGGATTTCCCACTACCGTCAACCCGATTATCCAGAACGGGCTCGTCCCTGTTTTTATCGACATTCAAATCCCCACCTACAACGTGGATGTGAATCGCCTCGAAGCCGCGCTCTCGAGTCGCACACGAGCTGTCATCTTTGCGCATACGCTGGGAAATCCTTTTGATCTTGATGCCGTGATCGCTTTCACCAAGAAGCACGGCCTATGGCTGATCGAGGATTGTTGCGACGCGCTCGGATCGACGTATCGCGGACAGAAAGTCGGGACTTTCGGCGATCTGGCCACCGTCAGTTTTTATCCCGCTCACCACATCACGTTAGGGGAAGGTGGATGCATGCTGACGAACCAGCCAATGCTGCGGACGCTGGTCGAGTCGTTTCGTGACTGGGGGCGAGATTGCTGGTGCGATCCAGGCAGGGAAAACACGTGCGGCAAACGCTTCGACTGGCAGCTTGGCCAGCTTCCGCACGGATACGATCACAAATACATTTATTCGCATGTGGGCTACAACCTGAAGGCGACGGACATGCAAGCCGCTATCGGCGTCGCCCAGCTGAAGAAATTGCCCGCATTCATCGAGGCCAGAAAGCGGAACTTTTCCTATTTGAAGGTGGGTCTCAAGGCCTTGGAAGAATTCTTTGTCTTGCCTGAGGCGACGCCGGATTCCGAGCCGAGCTGGTTCGGGCTGCCGCTATTGCTGAAGGAAACGGCTCCGCTTTCGCGGACCGCTCTGATAGAGTTACTCAATTCGCGGAAGATTGGAACTCGCCAGTTGTTTGGAGGAAACCTGGTTCGGCAGCCGGCATATGCTGGCCTGAACTATCGCGTCGTTGGTGAACTTGAAGCGAGCGACCGCGTGATGAATCAAGCTTTTTGGATTGGCGTTTATCCCGGTCTTACGCCGCCGATGCTGGACTACGTTCTGGAAACCATGAACCGAATCGCCCTGGAAGGAGCACTCTCCGATGCCGCAAGCAAGTGATAACCATTCCTCTGCACAGGTACCCGAGGTTCGCATTGGCTTGAAATCTGTGGGAGCGGGCAGGCCGTGCTATGTGGTGGCTGAGATCGGAATCAACCACAATGGAGACATCGATCTGGCGAAAAAGCTGATCACAGTAGCGGCGGCTGCCGATTGCGACGCAGTCAAGTTCCAGAAGCGAACCCCCGCCCTCTGCGTCCCGTCTAATCAGCGCGACATTCCGCGTGAGACTCCTTGGGGAGTTCTCAGTTATCTCGAATATCGCAAGAAAATTGAGTTCGGGGTCGAGGAATACACTCGTGTTGATGTGTCCTGTAAGCAGCAGGGCCTCGATTGGTTTGTATCCTGCTGGGATGAAGAATCGGTTGCCTTCATGGATCGATTTGAGCCACCTTGTTACAAAATTGCTTCGGCCAGCTTGACTGACGACAGCCTCCTACGGTGTCTGCGGGAGCGTGGTAAGCCTCTGATCCTCTCGACGGGGATGAGTAGCGTTGAAGAGATCGACCACGCTGTGGAAACGCTCGGTACCAAGGACTTGGTCCTTCTGCACTCCGTGAGCACGTACCCGGCTTACTATGAGGAGTTGAACCTAAAGGTTATTCCTTTCTTGAGGGAGCGATACGGTGTTCCGGTCGGTTACTCGGGACACGAGACTGGACTCTCTTCATCGACTGCAGCAGTCGCTCTCGGCGCGTGCATGATCGAACGTCACATAACTCTTGATCGCGCAATGTGGGGCTCGGATCAAGCTGCGTCGTTGGAGCCGAACGGTATCACGCGACTGGTAAGAGACATTCGTTTGATCGAAAAGTCAATGGGAGACGGCGTCAAGAAGGTGCTCGCTCGCGAGTTGCCGATCCGAGAGCGCCTCAGACGGGTCCAGAGAGTCAATGTCTCGTAGTTCTCTCCGAGGTAACCGAGTGCAGGAACGGCGAACATTCTTCCAGCCCTGCGTCGATGTTCGAGTGTCCCGGCAACTGAATCGTGGAGGATTTTGAGGGATCTGTGCATTCGCGGAAACAACAAACTACCGCCAAATTCTTGGGGCATCGTTCGGTTCATGCTCTGGTGCTGGACTTTGATGGCGTATTCACGGACAACACAGTGATCATCACCGCCGACGGCATGGAGTCCGTGATTTGTAACAGAAGTGACGGCCTAGCAATTCATACGTTGCAAGAGCGTGGATTCCCGATACTTGTGCTCTCAACCGAAACAGCCCCGATGGCCAGAATCCGTTGCCAAAAACTGGGCCTAGAGTGTATTCACTCTTGTGCAAATAAACTCGGAGCGCTTCAATTATGGCTCGGGAAAAGGAGCATCCGGGCGGAATATGCGATTTACGTGGGCAACGACGCAAACGATATCGAGTGTATGAAATACGTCGGCCTTCCAGTCGCGGTAGCAGACGCCTTTCCGGAGGTCCGGGCCGTCGCCCGACACGTCCTGGCCTCACGAGGAGGGCAGGGCGCAGTCCGAGAAATCGCGCTGGCCGTCTCTTCGCTCCTCGACAACAGAAGTTCGGTCGCCAAGCGTCATCATGATTGACCCGGGACACCAGCCAGCGGTTGGAAGCCTTATGATGAAATTGATATGAGAGTCGCTGACTATGTCATGCAGTTCATTGCCGGCGAGGGCATAAAACACGTCTTCATGCTAGCCGGCGGCGGAGCGATGCATTTGAACGACGCTCTCGCGCGCTGTCCCGATTTGACGTTCGTCTGCAATCACCACGAACAGGCTGCTGCGATTGCCGCAGAAAACTATTCCAAAGCTACCAACAACCTAGGCGTCGCCCTGGTCACGACGGGGCCCGGCGGAACGAATGCCATTACCGGCGTTGTTGGGGCATGGCTGGACTCAACGCCAATGCTTGTCATCTCGGGACAGGTGAAGCGCGCGGATAGGATGTATCTGCCTGATGGAACGCCACTTGGAGTGCGGCAGCGCGGCAGCCAGGAAGTCGATATTGTCTCGATTGTTAAGCCAATCACCAAGTATGCAGTAACGATAGACGACCCGCAGACAATCCGCTATCACCTTGAAAAAGCAGTATATCTGGCTCGAACGGGGAGGCCGGGTCCAGTGTGGATCGAAATTCCGATTGATGTGCAGGCCGCACCGATTGAACCGGAGGCGCTTGGCGGTTTCGACCCTTCCCAGGCTGCCGAATTACCAGGTGGCACAGCTCCTTCGCTTAGTGCGCAAGTGCTTGATTTGCTGGAGCGATTGAGCAAGGCGGAACGACCGTTTCTGTTTGCTGGCAATGGAGTTCGGGTGTCGGGCGCGGCGGAATCGTTTGAGAAGCTTGTGCGTAAGTTGAACATTCCGGTCGGTCTGACTTGGTTGGCCTTGGATCTGCTGGACGACGACGACCCTCTACTCGTGGGTCGTCCCGGCACCCTGGCCTCTCGTGCTGCAAACTTCGCCTTGCAGAATGCGGATTTCGTGCTCGTCATTGGAACTCGGCTTGATCCGCCGCTGATGGGTTGGGATCCGCAACAGTTTGCGCGGGGAGCGTACAAGACCGTTGTCGATATCGATCCGGCCGAACTGCGCAAGCTGGAGGGCGTGATCGACAATCCCATCTGCGCCGATGCACGTGCCTTTATCGAACTGATGCTCAAGCACTTGGGCGCCAAGCGTGCGGAAAGCTTGAGTGAGCAAACGGCGAAGGCTCGCCATGAATGGCTGGAGCGCTGCCGCGACTGGAAGGCGCGTTATCCGCTGGTTTTGCCCGAACATCGCGCTCCTGGACTTGTCAGTCTTTATCACCTGGCTGAAGTCATCGGAGAAGAAGCCGGACCGAATGACCGGCTTGTCTCGGGAAGCTCGGGCAGCGCGATTGAAGTGTTTCTAATGGCTTGTCGAGCGCAAAGGGGTAGGCGTGTGTTTCACACCGCGGGACTCGGCGCGATGGGATATGGAATTCCGGCGAGCATCGGTGTCTGTTTGGCAAGCGGGGGGAAGAAGACGATCTGCGTAGACGGGGATGGAGGACTTCAGCTCAACATTCAGGAACTGGCGACGATTGCGCACTTGAAACTTCCGATCAAGCTTTTCGTGCTCAACAACCGCGGATACGCTTCGATTCGGGCGACGCAGAAGAGCTATTTTGGGGGGCCGAACATCGGATGCAGCGTGGAAACCGGGGTTTCGATTCCCGACTATCGCAAGGTCGCGCGCGCTTATGGGTTGAAGACAGCGGTCATTGAAGGTCAATCGACGGATCCCTCGGACTTGCGCACCGCTGTTCGCCGGGTTTTACACACTCGCGGACCGGTGCTTTGCGACGTGCATATCATCCCGGACGAAATGCGCGCTCCGCGCGTGACCTCGACTCAGCGTCCGGACGGGTCGTTCGTATCGAAGCCGTTGGAGGACCTCTTCCCCTTCCTCGATCGCGAAGAGTTCGCCCAGAACATGATCGTGGAACCGGTGCGCGACTAACCTTAGAGACAATGACCCTACAGACCATGTCCGAACTTGATCGCATCTTCAGCGAGCCGTTGAGCAGCGTGCTGGAGCGCGAGCGGACGGCGTTTGACCGGTTGTTGGAGGATTGTGGAAACCGGATCGTGCTCTTTGGCGCGGGGAACCTGGGGTGCAAGGCGCTTGCGTGCCTGCGCACCGTCAGAGTGGAGCCGCTGGCGTTCGCCGACAACGGGCACGCGAGGTGGGGAACCCAGGTTGATGGGGTTCCGGTGCTGTCGCCGAAAGAGGCGGCGGAGCGGTACGGGGCCTCGGCGTTGTTTGTGGTTACGATCTGGTCGCTCGGACATTTTTATGCAGAGACGCGGTTGAAACTCGAAACCATGGGATGTCTTCGCATCGCGCCTACAGCACAGCTGCGGTGGAAGTTTGCGGACCGGCTATTGCCAGACTACTGCAATGACCTGCCGCACAAAGTGTATCAACACGCCCCAGACGTGCACAGGGCGGCATCGATTTGGTCCGATGACTGCTCACGACAGGAATATCTGAATCAGGTGAGATGGCGGGCGCTGGGCGATCTAAATGTTCTCGGACCACCGGTTAGTGAGAAACAATATTTTCTTGAAAGCCTATATCGGATCAAAGAAAACGAAATCTTCATCGATTGCGGTGCCTACACTGGAGACACGGCGGAACAGGTCATCCAGAGAAGCCCTGCATTCTCTAGAATTGTAGCGATTGAGGCTGATCCTAAGAATTTCGAGCGTCTGACGAAATGGATCGCTACGCTCGATGCGCCGCTGTTCTCAAGGATTCATGCACTAAGAGTAGCCGTGAGCTCACAGCGCGGCGAGCTGCGTTTCCAGGCAAGCGGAGACGAGGCTGCACGACTAACAGCCGGCGGCGATGTCGTCGTGGAGTGTGTTTCACTCGACGATCTGCTGACCGACGAGGCCCCCACTTTCATCAAAATGGATATCGAGGGAGCGGAGCTTGACGCTCTGGCGGGCGCGCGGCGGACGATTGAGAGGGAGCGGCCGATTCTTGCGGTTTGTGTCTACCACAAGCAGGACGATCTGTGGCGAGTGCCGCTTTTCATTCGCGACATGGATGCCGACTACCGCTTTTATTTGCGTCCGCACGAAGGGGATGGAAAAGAGCTGGTATGCTATGCCGTTCCTGAGCACAGACTGAGGAAAGTAGTTTGATGTGGACGAGAATTACCCAACATATTCCGCCCGGCCAGTTTGGACGCTATCTGATGGTCGGGGTATGGAATACGTTGTTCGGGTACGGCATGTTTGCGTTGTTCACCGCGGTTCTTACTCCGATTGTCCCTTACAGCTACATGTGGGCATCTTTCTTCTCAAGCCTGTTGAACATCACGGTTGCGTTTCTCGGATACAAGTGGTTTGTGTTTAAGACCAAAGGAAATTATCTGCGGGAATGGTTGCGCTGCGTCGCGGTATACGGCAGCGGCATCGCGATTGGGCTGATTGCGCTGCCGGTGCTGGTGACGCTGATCCGGCGGAACACACATTTTTTTTCGCAGGCTCCGTATATTGCAGGGGCGATTCTGACGGCGGTGACGGTGGTGTACAGCTTTGTCGGGCATAAGAGGTTTTCGTTTAAAACAGAGGGGTAGATTGGGAGGCGAGGTACCTTGGGGTTTGCAACTACCCTTTTCGGACGGTCATGTAGATGGGGAAGTGGCCCTGGGCGGCAACGATCAGGCGGCCGATCCAGTTACCGCGGTTCATCTTTTTGAGGGCGGTAATCGTGCCCCCGATTTTGCTGGCAACCATTTGGGTTTCGAAGGTGAATGGCTGGGAGAGGCGATCGAGAAAAAGGTCTTCGCCGAGAGAAACCAATTCAAGGGGATAAATCGCCGCAATCTTGCGAATCGTCCTGCGACACCACAGAGGGTTGATCTGCGTCTGGATGGTTTTGGCGAAGGCGGGATCGCGGCCGAAGACCAGGCGAACCCAGAAGGGGAGGATTGGCTTCCAGAAAATGGGCGGTTGCACGACCATGTAATGGCCTTCGAAGTAAGACAGGTAGTTCGGTATTTCCATGTGAAGCAGGCCGCCGTGGCGCAAGACACGAAACGACTCGGCGAGGACGCGCTCGGGATCGGCGGTGTGCTCGAGGACATTGGCCGAATAGACGATGTCGAAGCTCTCGTCTGGGAAAGGCAGAGACTCGCCCACGGAATTGATGATGCGATCGGGGTCGATGCCGTTTGCGGAGAGAAGCTTTTGAGAGGCGATGAATCCCTGGTTGAACCCTTCGCCGCCGGGTTCGACTCCGTAGGCGTCAACGTTGAAATGTCTGATCCAGACGGCCATGTTGGTGCCAAAGCCGGAGCCTACCTCCAGCAGTTTCCTGGATTCGAGACTGGTGTAACGCTGCAAGATGCCGGCGCGTTTTTGGGCTTTAGAGAGGTCGAGAAAATCGCGGGCGTTTGTATGGCGATCGATCTTGCAGATGGGCTCGAAGAAAGCGCCGATGGAGTCGGCAGCGATTGTGAGGACCTCGGCCGGGACAACGATTTCGGAGACGGTCATTGATGCTGAGTTCGCCATGCTCGGGTGGTCGCGAGCGTAAGCTTCTGGAATCATATCAACCATTCTCTTGTCGATGGTCTGGTTGCGCGTTTGTTTGCAGGTCGTGATAGTCTGCGAGTTCCTGAAAGGCGGCCGTGCGCAGCAGTTTCGTAGGCCACGACTTTCGGGCCATTTGCAATGCGCGTACTGATCACGGGTGGCTCGGGATTCATCGGGCGCAATCTGGCGGAGCGCCTCGCTTCGAAGTACGAGGTGGCGGCGCCGAGTTCGGCGGAGCTGGATCTGCTTGATGAGCAGAAGGTGCGGGAGTATCTGGGCGCGCACCATTTCGATGTGATCGTGCATGCGGCGACGACGCGGTCGAACCGAAGGTTGGCGGCGCCGGCGGATATGCTCGATCGAAACTGCCGGATGTTTTTTAACCTCGTGCGGAACCAGGAGCTGTTCGGAAAGATGATTCACTTTGGCTCGGGGGCGGAGTACGGGCCACGGGCGCTTTTGCCGTCGCGGGTGAAAGAAGATTATCTCGATATCCACGTACCGACGGATGCATATGGGTTTTCGAAATATATTTGCGCGAAATATGTCGAGGTCAGAGGCCAGAGGTTAGAGGTCAGAGGGGACATCGTCGAGCTGCGGCTGTTTGCGGTGTTTGGTCCGTATGAGGACTATACGGTGCGGTTTATTTCGAATGCGTGCTGCCGAGTGCTGAAGGGATTGCCGATCGTGCTGCGGCAGGACGCAATGTTTGACTATCTGTATGTGAAAGATCTGGCGGAGATCACGCGCTGGTTTATTGAGAACGAGGCGCGACACAGCGCATACAATGCGTGTTCCGGAAAACCGGTGGCGCTCGCGGAGCTGGCGCGGATGGTGGCAAAGGTATCCGGCCGAAATCCCGAGGTGCGGGTCGCGACGGGCGGGATGGGCGCGGAGTACAGCGGGGACAATGGTCGGTTGGTGGAGGAGATGGGTGAGAACCGGTGCGGGGACTTACGAGGTCCGATCGCCGAGCTATACGCTTGGTATGAGGCGCGGATCGGGGCGTTGGACGCGAAGGAGTTGGGGTTCGACTCGAAGTGAGCGTCGTGGTCTTTGCGGGCGAAAGCTTTTAGCCGCAGAGGACGCGGAGAAAGAGTCGCAAAGGTCGCGGAGAAAAGCGCTTGCCAAGACCGGATGACTTTACGGACGAACATGCGGAACACAAGGTCCCTTGACTCGCTCTCGCTGATGCTCGCGCTTCGCTCGGGATGACAGAAGAAACAGCAGGAGCGAGATGAAGACAATCACAGTGCTGACGCCGTGCTTTAACGAAGAAGGGAACGTGGGCGAGGTGTATGAACGGGTGCGGGAGGCGATTCGGGCGGCGGGAGATTACCGGTACGAGCACATCTTTATCGATAACGCGTCGACGGACAGGACGCTCGACGAGTTGAAGGCGCTTGCGGCGAAGGACCGGAACGTGAAGGTGATCCGGAATACGCGGAACTTCGGGCACATACGATCGCCGATGCATGCACTGTATCAGGCGAGCGGGGATGCGGTGATTGGAATTGTGGCCGATCTGCAGGATCCGCCGGAGATGATCGTGGACCTGATTCGCAAGTGGGAAGAGGGTTATCCGGTGGTGATCACGGTGAAGGCGGGCAGCGACGAGAGCGGGCTGATGTTCTGGATCCGGAAGAAATATTACCGGCTGGTGCGGCAGCTGAGCGGAGTGGAGACGTACGAGAACTATACAGGGTTTGGACTTTATGATCGCAAGGTGGTGGAGGTTATCAAGGGGTTTGAGGATCCGTATCCGTATTTTCGGGGGATGATCGCGGAGGCGGGATTCAAGCATTTTGATATTCCGTATCATCAGCCGGCGCGGAAACGGGGGATCACGAAGAACAATTTTTATTCGCTCTATGACATGGCGATGCTCGGGATCACGAATTTGTCGAAGGTACCGCTGCGGATGGTGACGTTTTCAGGATTCGCGGGCGCGGTGGTCTCGGTGCTGGTGGGGCTGGCCTATTTGGTCTACAAGCTGATTTTCTGGAGCCGGTTCAACGTGGGGATCGCGCCGTTGGTGATCGGGTTTTTCTTTTTCGGGTCGATCCAGTTGCTGTTTATGGGGATTATTGGGGAATATATCGGGACGATTCATACGCTGGTGCAGAAACGGCCGCTGGTGGTGGAGCAGGAGCGGATTAATTTTGAATACGGCCTGGGAGAACCACTTCGCGAGAACAATGCGTAGCGAGAACTCCCCATGCCGGGTCGGCAGTTAGAGGACAAGTGCGCACGGCACTATCCCAGTTTCGATGGGCTCGCCGTCATGGTGATGTGCGGGAGACAGTGCCTTTCAACTCAGTTTGTGCCTCGGAGCGACCGATGTAAATGTCGAAATCGCCCGAATCCGCCTTCCATGCCTGTTTCTCGGCGTCGTAGTAGGAAAAAGCTCGGCGATCCAGGTTGAGGACAATATGCCGGGTTTCTCCAGGATTGAGTTGGACCTTGGCGTAGCCTTTGAGCTCCTTCAGCGGACGCGGAACTTTGGCGATGGGCTCACCGAGGTAGAGTTGGGCAACATCGGCGGAAGCTCGAGTGCCGGTATTGGTCACATCAAAACCGACAGAGACGGTCTCATCGTCGCGCACACGAGAAGGCGTAACGGAAAGGTTCTTGTAACTGAATGACGTGTAGGAGAGGCCATAGCCGAACGGAAACAGCGGCTTGATCCCCGACTTGTCAAAATGCCGGTAACCGAGAAATACGCTCTCGGAGTAAGCGATTTTCCGCGGCCCGTTGTTTGGATAATAGCTGTCGTGAACCGCGCTATCCTCCCAACGCCGTTCGAATGAGACAGGAAGTCTTCCGGAGGGACTGTAGTCGCCAAACAGAAGCTGTGCCAGAGCTGTGCCACCTTCCTGCCCCGGATACCATGCTTCAAGAAGAGCCGGGACTTGATCGAGCCACGCGGTCATATCGACGGCACCGCCCGAGGTGACAACCACGACCGTGTTTTTGTTGAGGGCGGCCAATTCGCTGATCAACTGATCTTGTGCGGGTGGAAGCTGGAAGGTTCGATCTCCGCCTTCGCTCTCGCTATCGGGATCGAATCCAACCGCCAACACCACAGCGTCCGCGCGCACGGCCAGCGCTTTCGCCGGTGCGCTAACCAATAACCCGGGACGAACGATCGCCAACTTCACAAATGGTCCGCCCCAGCTGTAATGGACGAAGTATTCCACGCGAATCCTGTGGGCTTGCGCGCTGAACTGCAGCGGCAGCTCGCTGATCCGCGCTTTCACGAGCTCCCAATTGTCGATGACGAGTTTGTCATCCACAAAAACGCGCGCTCCGCCTTCTTCTCCCGGGCCTTGCAGAACAAGTTCATACTCGCCGGCGGCGGGGAGGGTGAAGTATCCCATCCAGCGCGCGGAAACTTCATTCTGATTCGCGCCATCGCCCAGCGAGCGGTCCACATTCAAATGCTGGTCGACACGCTGCACGGCTGGTTTGCCGCTGAGGGCGGGATTATTGAAAATCTCGACATTCAACCCTGCATTCTTTCCTGCCTCATCGATAGTGAACGACGTGTCGTCGGTCATCTCGCCCACGGTGGGGATTCCGCGCTCGTAATAAACCTTGGCAGTCTGGCCCAAATATCCGGCAATGCCCTCGAGATAGCTGACAGCCGTGAAGGGACGCACACCGGCGCTTCCACCTCCCACGAACTGGGCCGGATAAGCGTCGGGGCCGATCACGGCAATCGATTTGATCTTTGTCTTGTCGAGCGGGAGGAGATTGCCTTGGTTTTTGAGCAGGACGATGCCGGAGCGCGCGGTCTCCAGGGCTACCTGCTTCCCCGGAGCGTTCAATAACGAGATGGACAAGTCGGTCTGGTCGCGATCGAGCCAGCCGAAGCGGATGGCGGTGCGCAGGATGCGGCGGACCTTGTCATCAATCGTGGCCTCACTCACCGTGCCTGCCTTGATGGCGGGCAGAAGCGTGGCGCGATTCATGAATCTTCCCGCCGGCATCTCCAGATCGAGCCCGCCATTGGCTTCCGCTACTCCGTCGTAGGACGAATCCCAATCGGACATGATGATGCCGTCGAAACCCCAATCCTTCTTCGCGATCTGATTGTTAATGAAACCGTTCTGCGTCGAGTGCTCGCCATTGACGAAGTTGTAGGAATCCATGATGGCGCCGACGTGCGCTTCCCTGACCGCTGCCTCGAAGGTGGGCAGATAAATTTCGCGCATGGTGCGCTCGTCAATGACGGAGTCGGCATCATGGCGCAAGAATTCCTGGTTGTTTCCCATGAAGTGCTTGATGGTGGCACTGACGCCCTGGCTCTGCATCCCCTGGATGTAAGCGACCGCTGTACGGGAGGCGAGATAGGGGTCTTCGCCAAAGTATTCGAAATTGCGCCCGCACATAGGAGCGCGATAGATATTCACGCCGGGGCCGAGCATAAAGTGGACACCGCGGGCGCGCGCATCCTGCCCGATGGTCTCGCCCACGCGGCGGGCGAGTTCAGGGTCCCAGGCAGCGGCAAGTCCGATTCCGCCGAGGGTGGTGGAAGGTCCGTAGTTGCGAACGCCAAAGGGCCCGTCCGCCATCTTCAGCGTGGGCAAACCAATGTGTCGAATTCCGCGGATGTAGAAGTCGTCTACGCCGCCGATGAGGTCGATCTTCTCATCGAGGGTCAGCTGCTTGAGGAGCGTTTCGACGCGGGTTTCGGTGTTGGGCGCCGAAGCCGCGGCCGAAGGATTCTGAGCAGCCGCAAACTGGAAGGAGAGAACAAGAAGAATGAAACTGAGGGCGGGCTTACGCGTCACAACAAACCTCCGAATGGACTTCATACATCGTACGCAAAAATAGCCCGCGACCGAAGCCGCGGGCATTGGAGGATGGAGCAAAGCTAGAAGTAAACCTTGGCGCCGAGCTGCACGACTCGGAAGCCTCCGGGGCCGCCGGTGCTGTTGTAGGTATCCATGGGGGTACCCCAGTTGCTGTTCTTGGAGATCGTGACATCGCGGGAACTGGATCCAGCGCCAGCCGGAGTCCCGTAAGTCCACTGCCACGGACCGTTAATATTCACGCCGTAATTCTTGTCGTTAAAGTTGGGGTGATTGAAAACGTTATAGGCTTCGAGACGAAGCTGGACGGAATAACGTTCGCGGATCGGAATGTTTCTTGAACAAAGACATATCCCAGTTCTGCAAGCCGCCGCTGCGAAGGAAGTCGCGAGTGGCAAGAGAGCCAAACTGCTGTAAAGGTCCCGTCTGTTATGACCTTGGCCGGGCCGGCTGAAGCCGGCCCCTTCAAGGCTTGAGTTAGTCCGCATTGGCTACGGTGTCCAATTCAGGTTGGCGACGCCTCCGCCGGGCGGCACGTTCCAACAGATGAGCTGGATGCTATCGCCGGAAGCGGAAGGGTAAACGATGCTGTTGTAATTCTGATAGGGCGCGTTGAAGTAGATCGTCGAGCCGGGGATCGACGACCCGGTTGTGCCGGTATACGCATAGGATTGGCACGCGAAGGTGTTCTCCTGACCGGTGCCGGTCCAGTAATCCTGCACGAGGATGGATTTGCTTCCCTTGGAGTCGATGGGGAGATTGAACTCCAGGCTGACGTTGTAGGAGCAGTTGTTGATGACGGCGCCGTTCGATTCGGATAGGCACGTCATAGGCGAGGAGGCAAGCGGGCTCTCGACATGGAACGCGCTGAAGGCGGTGGTAGACCGGGCATAGACGGGCGTAGTGAACGATTCATTGATAGAAGAACCCGAAATCGGGCTGAACAGCCAGTAGGTGGTGTTCGAGGTTTCTCCGGTGCCATTGCCGCTCGGGCAGGATGAGGTTTGCGCGCTTAATTGGCCGCTCGAAACCTGGTAAGTGAGATAACCTGCCCCGGAAGAAAACGTGGAATTCTCCCAGTTGAAAGGCCCGACGATGTCGGTCTGGAACGATTGGATTGGGGACAAGACCGGCGTAGATGTGCCCGGATAGGTGGGCATGGGCATGGCGACGGAAGACACATTGCCATCGTTGTCGGTGACGCTGAAAGTTGCGGCCGTGATGTTGCCGCTGCTGTCGTTAGAAAGCTGAATGGCGAGGACCCAGCCGGCTGGAATCGTGTTGGACGAAAGGCTGCGAACAACGGGCTGGCCATGGTTGTTCACTCCGCTGGAATTCCAGTATTGGATGAAGGCGGAAGCCTGGTTGCTTTCGACGATGAAGCCGAATTGCATCCAGGTGACCGGCGCGCTGGAGGGCGGGTTGGCGTTAAGCTGCAGGCCAAAGCCTCCGTTGGGCGTGCCGAGACCACCGCCGCCGGGGGTTACGGTCGCAATCATATCCTGCGTGACGTGCAAGGAAACTGTGAGGCCATCGACGGTATTGCAATTGTTAGTGAGCACGTAATTGTTGTTGCCGCCGAGCGACTGGGCAGTGGCGGAGGCGGCTAGGAGTATTGTGGCTACGAGTGCGGTCGCCAGAAATTTTGGGTACGGTTGGGGGTTCATTTAAATCTCCTTTTAGGGCGCCGGAGGCGCCGGTTGATGAATGCTTTGAGCTGGCGAGCATCACTAAAGCCGCCCTCATAGGTGGAAAGCGTTGTTGTGGGAAAAACCCCGCCAGGTGAATAGGAAGAAATTCATTGATTCTTGCCGGTGTGGGGTTTCCTGCGCGGGCGCTGGGTTGCGGGGACTGCGGTGGTACCGCCGAGAGCTATGCTAGAATTCCGCAAATTGCTTCCCTACCTGGCGGTCCATTGTGGCGAACGAGAATGATGAAATCACACAGTTGCTGCGGCGCTGGCAGGGGGGCGATGCCGACGCCGAAGGGCAAATCTTCGAATTGCTCCTGCCGGAGTTGCGGAAGATTGCAGCTTGCTGTTTCCGCAACGAGCGCAGCGGGCACACTCTTCAACCTACGGTCCTGGTAAACGAAGCGTTCTTTCGCCTGGCGGCGGCCAAGAACATCGACTGGAACGACCGGGGACACTTTCTTGCGGTCGCGGCACGGATCATGAGGCGCTATCTGATCGACCACGCGCGCTCCCGGCCCAGCGTGCAATTCATGCCGATGGAGGGGCTTCCGGAGCGCGTGCTGGGCAAGCACACGCAGCTGGAGCTGGCCGTCGCCGTGGATGCCTTGCTGGATGAATTGGCAAAGGAATCTCAACAAAGACGGGCCGTCGTCGAGCTGAAGTTCTTCCTCGGACTAACGGACGCCGAAGCGGCGGAAGCGCTAAACCTTACGCTGCACACCTTTCAAAGAGAATGGCACCGCGCCCGCAAGTGGCTGTTTGAACGACTGACCAGCGAACAATGGAAAGCACCGCCGAACAAGATGAGCGCTTGATGAAGCTGGTGTCCTCGGCGCTCGACAGGCCATCGTCGGAGCGGGAGGAGTGGCTGCGGCTTGCCTGCGCTGGCGATGAACGGCTTTTCGGCGACGCATTCGAAGTGATGCAGGAGGAAGAGAAAATGGGGACCTTCCTGCTTCACCCGATGATTGCGCTGCAGGAATTCCCGCGGCCGTTTGAGACCGGGCAGGTCATAACCGGACGCTTCGAAATAACCAAAGAAATCGGCGAGGGCGGGATGGGGGTGGTTTATGAGGCCTTCGACCGGAAACGCAACCTGCCCATTGCCATAAAATCCGCGAAACCCGGATTTCAGAAATTACTATCGCCGGAGCTCGAGGGCGCACTCACGGTTCGCCATCGCAACGTTTGCCGAGTCAACGAGATTCACACAGCAAAAACGGAACATGGGGAGGTTGACTTCCTCACCATGGAACTGCTGGAAGGCGAAACGCTTTCCGCATACCTGAAAAAGCGTGGCAAGCTCACCGAGGCAGAGGCGCTTCCAATAGCGAGGCAATTGTGTGCCGGATTGGCGGAAGCGCATCGAAGCGGCGTAATCCATCGTGACCTGAAGAGTGCGAACGTCATTTTGTGTCATGCGGCGGGCGGTGAAGTGCGGGCGGTAATCACGGACTTTGGCTTGGCGGGAGGGGCGACGGACGCCGACGACCTGGCGGGGACTCCGGCGTATATGGCTCCGGAGCTTTGGCGAGGCGAGAAAACATCGAAGGCTTCGGACATCTATGCCTTGGGAATCATTTTGTATGAGATGGTTGCAGATCCGAGCTTGCAGCGGGCGAAGAATGGCGACGCCTGGGAGCCTGACACCGATGGTCTTTCCGAACCTTGGGCGCAGACGATCAAGCGTTGCCTCGAAGCAGATACGAGCGCTCGGCCAAAGAGCGCGGAGGAAGTATTTGCGGGATTGGGAAAGCGTTCCTGCGCGAGCAGACTACTGATCGGATTGGTTGTGATTGCCGCACTGGCGGGCGCCTGGGTCTGGAAGCGGCAGCCGGTGAAGGCTCTGGGAGAGCGGGACACGGTCGTGCTGGGCGATTTTGCCAACAGCACAGGCGATGCGATCTTCGACGACACGTTGAGGACAGCGCTCAATATCTCCCTACGGCAATCGCCTTTCCTGAATGTACTCTCCGACAGCAGCATTTCTAAAACCCTGAAGCAGATGACACTTCCGACTACCACGAGGCTTACCCCCGAAGTGGCACGGGAGCTTTGCCAGCGAACGGGTAGTAAAGCCTATCTCGTTGGATCGATTGCCGGCCTCGGCAGCGCTTATGTTGTAGGTCTGAAGGCGATGAATTGCGCCAATGGAGACATGCTGGCAGAAGAGCAAGCGACCGCCAAATCCAAAGAGAAGGTATTAAACGCGTTGGGCAATGCAGCCTCTAAGCTGCGTGGCGAACTGGGCGAATCACTGGGGACAGTACAAAAGTTTGACGCTCCACTCGAGGCAACAACATCCTCGCTCGAAGCCCTCCGCGCTTACAGCATGGGGGGATTTGCTCAAGGCACGAAGGGTGATGCTGCCGCTATTCCCTTCTACAAACATGCCATTGAGCTTGATCCGAATTTCGCTCTCGCCTATGCCAGCCTGGGAGCCTCATACTCCAATCTCTGGCAAGCCAGTCTGGGAGCCGAGAATATCAAGAAGGCGTACGAACTGCGGGACCGGGTCAGCGAACTGGAGAAATATGAGATTTCCGCCCGCTATTACATGCTGGTCACGGGCGAGGAAGAAAAGGCAATTCAAACTTACCAGTCGTGGATACAAAGCTATCCCAACGACTTGGTGCCTCGTACTGCGGTCGGTGGCATCCTTTCCGATCTTGGGCAGTGGGATAAAGCCGCAGCCCAGTACGAGGAAGCTCTTCGGTTGCACAGTCACTCCATCACTTATACCGATCTCGCCATCGCTTATCTATCTCTTAATCGACTGGACGATGCCAAAGGGATTCTCAACCAAGCTCGTGAGCACAAGATGGATGGTGCGGGTCTTCATATACAGGCCTATCTTGTGGCGTTTCTTGAAGGCGATACTGCCGGGATGGAAAAGGAAGTCGCTTGGGCGACCGGTAAGCCAGGAGTGGAAGACGCATTTCTTTCCATGCAGTCCGATACCGAGGCATATTACGGACGGCTTTCGCGAGCGCGCGAATTTTCCCGCCGCGCCGTG
>Ga0187781_10001442_pt1 | contig 17979 bp, 21 predicted proteins | sample 0715_SJ02_MP02_2_FD_132447 | JGI IMG/M metagenome (GOLD analysis project Ga0187781, IMG submission 132447) | Tropical peat soil microbial communities from peatlands in Department of Meta, Colombia - 0715_SJ02_MP02_20_MG | ecosystem: Environmental > Terrestrial > Soil > Wetlands > Peat | place... | reverse complement strand
GGGAATACCCAGCGACAGGCGCAGCCGGTCATACGCCGTACCATCGTCGACCTGGAAACCTGCGCTTTTAAGCGGCGACAGGCCGGCGCCGCGCCGCAGCAACAGTCGGGCGCCGAGCTCTGGCAGTCGCGGGTCGACATAAGCGATGCCGCCGGCAAGCGGCACGGCGGCACCGGGTTCCGCCGGTAGGTCGAGCAGGCTCAGCGCGTCGCTGCCGAAGGCCGCGGCGGCGACATAACGCTCGCCGTTCTCGCCGAACGTCACCCTCGCCCGCAGCCGATAGAGCCCGAGGCGCCGCTTCAGGTCGGCAAGGCGCGCCGCCTCGGCATCGAGCAGGAACGCTTGGCCGATCGCGACGATGAAGAAATCATGGAGATATTTCCCCTGCGGGGTCAGCAAGGCGGCATAGATCGCGCGGTCCGCCGCGACTTTCTCGATGTCGTTGGAGATGAGCCCCTGCAGGAAGACATAACGGTCCTCGCCGGCAATCTCCAGCACCGCGCGCTCCGCCAGCAGGGCACAGGACCGCTCAGCCATCCCCGTATTCTCCGCGCAGACCCGATATAAAGGGTAGAAGTAGGCAAGGACCGCAATCTTGGCAAGCGCCAGGGAGCGGCTTATAAGGCGTCCAGCGTATGGCGCCGGAGGTAAATTTCGCGGGCTCATGAGGATCCTCTTCGTCACCGGCACGCGAATCGGCGATGCCGTGCTGTCCACCGGGCTGCTCGGTTATCTCATCGAACGCAGTCCCGGCGCCCGCCTTACCATCGCCGCCGGACCTGCCGCTGCGCCGCTGTTCACCGCGGTGCCGGGACTCGAGCGGCTCTTGACCGTTGTCAAGCGGCGCTATGCATTGCACTGGCTGGAGCTTTATCGCGCGGTAGCGCCCACGCGCTGGGATCTTGTCGTCGATCTCCGCGGCTCCGCGCTGGCTTATCTCTTGGCCGCGCGCGAGCGGCGCGTCATGGCCAAAGGCGATGCCGGCATGCATCGGGTACGGCAGCTCGGGCGCCTCTTCGCGCTCGACCCGCCGCCGGCGCCGCTTCTGTGGACGGCGGCCGAACACGAGCAGCGGGCTTCTCTGCTGGTGCCGCCCGGCACGCCGGTGTTGGCGGTGGGGCCGACGGCAAATTGGCGCGGCAAGCAATGGCGCGCCGAGCGCTTTGCCGAGTTGGCCGCGCGGCTCACCGCCCCCTCCGGACCGCTGCCCGGTGCCCGCGTTGCCGTGCTGGCGGCAGCGCATGAACGCGCGCAGGCGGCGCCGTTGCTGGCGGCCTTGCCGCCCGATCGATGTCTCGATCTTGCCGGCCACACCGATCTGCTGACGGCGGCCGCGGCGCTTAGGCGTTGCGCCCTTTTCGTCGGCAACGATACGGGCGTCATGCACATCGCCGCCGCCGTGGGGACGCCGACCCTGGGCCTGTTCGGGCCGAGCCTGCCGGAGCAATACGCGCCGTGGGGACAGCGCACCGCGGTGGTGCGCACCACCAAATCCTATGCCGAAATCGTCGGCTCGCCTGATTACGACCACCGCACCACGGACACGCAGATGGATTCGCTGAGCGTCGACGCCGTGGAAGCGTCGGCTCGCCAGCTCTGGGCCAGCATCCAGGGCGAGGCGGCCTGATGCGGCTGCTTCAGGCCATGGCCGGTGCCCGGCACGGCGGCGCCGAGGCGTTTTTCGTGCGGCTCGTCCTGGCGCTGCATCATGCCGGGCAGGAGCAATGCGTCCTGATCCGTGCGGATGCCGCGCGAGCGGCAGTGCTTCGGCGCGGCGGTGTCGAGCCGCTGCAATTGCCTTTTGGCGGCTGGCTCGACATCGCCACGCGGCTTGGCTTTCGCCGCGCCGTCGCGCGGTACCGGCCGCGGGTCGTGCTTACCTGGATGAACCGCGCGACCAGGCTTTGTCCGCGCGGCGATTTCGTGCATGTTGCGCGGCTTGGAGGCTATTACGATTTGAAATACTATCGGGGCTGCGACTATCTCATCGCCAATACGCGCGACATCGCCGCTTATCTCGTCGCGCAGGGATGGCCGCAGGACCGCGTCCGCTACTTGCCCAACTTTGTCGCCGCGGCGCCGGCGGCGCCGGTGACGCGGGCGAGCCTGGCGACCCCCGAGGAGGCGCCGCTTGCGCTTGCGCTTGGCCGGCTTCATGTCAACAAGGGCTTCGATACGCTGCTGGACGCTTTACCGGTGCTGCCGGAGGTCTATCTCTGGCTCGCGGGCGACGGCGAGTGGCGCGATGCGCTGGAGCGGCAAGCGCGGGCGCTCGGCGTCGCGACGCGCGTCCGCTTTCTCGGCTGGCGGGAGGATGCGGCGGCGCTGCTGGCGGCGGCGGACTTCCTGGTCTGCCCGTCGCGTCATGAGCCGCTCGGCAATGTCGTGATCGAAGCCTGGGCCGCCGGCCGGCCGGTGGCGGCGACGGCGAGCGAGGGACCACGCGCGCTCATCCGGGATGAAGAGACGGGCCTGCTCGTTCCCGTCGACAACGTCGACGCGCTTGCCGCAGCGATGGAGCGACTCGCCCGGGATCCCGCGCTGCGGACGCGCCTCGCCGAGTCCGGCCGCGCCGCCTATGAGGCGGAATACTCGGAGACGCGGGTGGTGAGGCTTTACCGCGATTTCCTCGCGGAGGCCGCGCGCTGATGTGCGGCATCGCTGGCATCATGACGGTCGACGGCGAGGCGCCATTGGCCACGGCATTGCAGGCCATGTCGGCCGCGCTCGCCCATCGCGGTCCCGATGGGGTGGGTTACTACCGCGCCGGCGCCGTCGGCATGGTGCAGACGCGCCTTGCCATCATCGATCTCGTCACCGGCGATCAGCCGCTCTACGAGCCCGGCGGCGCCGCGTTGATGGCGAATGCCGAGATCTACAACTACATAGAATTGCGGGCGGAGCTTGCCGGCGTCGCCTTCTCCACCGGTTCCGACTGCGAGCTGCCGCTCCATCTCTATCGTCGCCACGGGCTCGATTTCACCGAGCGGCTGCGCGGCATGTACGCGATCGCGCTGCATGATCCCGCCGCCGGACGGTTGGTCCTGGCGCGCGACCCCTTCGGCATCAAGCCGCTCTATTACGCGGAGACGGCGGCCGGCTTCGCCTTTGCTTCCGAACCGCAAGCTTTGATCGCCGGCGGCCTGGTGCCGGCGCAGCTCGTGCGCCAGGTGCGAAACGAGCTGCTGCAGCTCCAGTTCACCACCGGACGCGAGACGATCTTCGCCGGCATTCAGCGGGTACTTCCGGGCGAGACGGTGGTGGTGGCGCGTGGCCGCGTCGTCGAGCGGCGCCGGCGCGAGGCCTTGGCCGGCGCGGCGCCCCTGCCGCGCGAGGAGGCCCAGGCGTTGCGGGACTTCGACCGCGTCTTTGCCGATTCCGTGCTGCTGCATCAGCGCTCGGACGTTCCCTATGGAATGTTTCTCTCCGGCGGCATCGACTCTTCTGCGGTCCTGGCGATGATGGCGCGGCTCAACGAGCGGCCGGTCAAAGCCTTTACCGTTGGCTTCACCAGCGGCCTGGTCGCCGATGAGCGCGCCCAGGCGCGCGCCGTCGCTCGATCCCTCGGCGCCGAGCACATCGAAGTCGAGTTTCGCGAAGCGGATTTCTGGCGGCTGCTGCCGGAGATCGCCCGCGCCATGGACGATCCGGCGGCGGATTACGCGGTCCTGCCGACCTTTAAGCTCGCCGTCGCGGCGCGCGCCGCCGGGCTCAAGGTGATCCTCTCTGGCGAGGGCGGCGACGAGCTCTTCGCTGGTTACGGCCGTTATCGCAGCGTCATGCGGCCGTGGTGGGTCGGCGGCAAGCTGCTGCGCGGGCGCGGCAATTTCGACAAGCTCGGCATTCTGCGCGGTGACCTCGCGGGCTGGCGCGACGGAATAGCCGCCGCCGAGCAGCGCGGCGCGGCAAGAGGGCGCACGCGCCTGCAGATCGCCCAGGCGACCGATTGCGCCGACTGGCTACCGAACGATCTCCTCGGCAAGCTCGATCGCTGCCTCATGGCGCAGGGCGTCGAAGGGCGCACGCCTTTTCTCGATCCGCTCGTCGCCGACTTCGCTTTTTGCCTGCCCGACGATCTCAAGGTGCGGCACGGCTTGGGGAAATGGCTGCTGCGGCGCTGGCTCGCCGAGCAGGTGCCGGCCGCCGAGCCGCTTGCCAAGAAGCGCGGCTTCACCGTCCCGGTCGGCGATTGGATCGCCCGGCGCGGCGCGCAGCTCGGGCCGCTGGTGGCGCGGCAGGCCGGGGTGCGCGAAATCTGCCTGCCGCAGGCGGTCGAGGCGTTGTTCCGCGCGGCGGCCGGACGGCGCACCGGTTTTGCCGCTTGGACGCTGTTGTTCTACGCGCTCTGGCACCGCCAGCATATCGAGCGCTTGCCGCCGGGGCCGGACGTGTTCTCGACCCTCGGCGCTGTCCGCTAGTACCTCTGCACAGAGGTTTTGACTGATCGCCGCAGTGGTCCTCCGGCCTCACGGCCCGAGGCCGCCTCGGTTCAGCCGCAGAGTAAGCCCCCTTCGAGCAGCCGCTATGGGTGGGAACTGGACGACGGGGCCGCTTACACAGAGGTCTGCTTTGCGCCCGAAGTCGGTCATTTGGATGAGTTCGACGGCGTCTCACAAGCGGACGCTGGAGCGCTGCATGCCGCTGGCGTGCTTGGGTGGTTTGCGATCGTCGTGCCGCTGCCAGCCTCGAGGGTATCGCCTTCGGCGGCGCCGATGAGCGTGATGGTGCCGCTGCCGCCGCCGGCCTCTTGATCAGATTCGGGCGCCGTCACGCGGCCGAGCGAATCGCGATCTTGACCTTCAGTCCTGCGCGAGTCGCCAACGTCAACAGGGTGTCCAACGAGAACTTGTTGATCTTCCCATGGAGGAGATCATTGAGCCGAGGCTGCGTTATGCCAAGGCGCCGGGCCGCCTGGGCTTGCGTCGTGTTCCACCGGTCCACCCGGTGTTTGATCGCGACCATGACGTTCGATCGCATGGTCATCGTTGCCGCGTCTTCGGGACTGTCTTCGAGGGCGTCCCATACATTGCTAAAGGTCTTGGCCTTCGTCATCCCGATCCTCGCTTAAGCTGCCGCAACCGCGCCGCGGCAAGCTCAAGGTCGCGGCGGGCGGTCTTCCGCGTCCTCTTCTCGAACGCGTGGAGCACGTGAATCGCATCGGCGAACGTGGCGATGTAGATCACGCGATAGGATCCCGAGGCGTCGCGGACTCTGATCTCTCGAACACCGGCACCGATCGTTGACATCGTCTTCCAGTCATTCGGGTCAAGACCGTTTTGAACACGATAGAGCTCATAGCCGGCTTCGCGGCGTGCATCCTCGGGAAAATCTCGCAAGCAATCAAGCGAATCGCCGTGGAACGTCACTCGCTTTAGCGCCATCGAACGTCTTTATATCATTAATGATATAAGCAGGCAAGTCGGCCAGAAGTAACGAAACGCCGATTTTTGCGGCACGAGGGGAAAGACGTGGGATGGAGCGCGCCTCAAGCCGCGGATATCCGCCAAAAAAGCTGGCAGGCTGGTCGCGCGGCTCCGCAGCCGCCGACGTCACGGCCGCGAGACGGTTTCCCGACGCGATCGACCCCGAAAAGAGGGCAACCGAGGCGGCAACGTCGACAGCGACACGCTCGCAACCCCCCATGGGAAAGCCCTGAACTCCTGCTCCATCGGTCGCTTCGGGTCGGCGAAAGTTGCCGCAGGGTGGCCTCTCTCGTTCATGCACGTTCTTGGATCGAAGCTCGAGGCTCGCCTCTCGGAGACGAGAGGCGCCATAGTTCTGCCGCCGGGAGCGACTGGCTGCCTCGCGCCCATCCTAGTCGTTCCCGAGGCTTAGCCAACATCCTGGAAACGGGCATTCGGGAAAGTGCCAACTCTGCTATAGTCCAGGCCATTGACAGCGCCCAGCTCGATGCGATCGGTCCTCGGTCTCCAGCGCCTCGACCAGTTCCTCCGGTGCAAAGTCAGTACGCAGCGAGACAATGCCTCAGCGCGGCCATTTCCTACCCTTCATCTCCCCTAGCCGCTGTAGGCTATTGATGAGGTTGAAGCACATTGGCATCGGAGGGAAATAAGTGCCGAAGAAAAAGCTTCTGCTCGTGGTAGGTGCCGGCGCATCGGTTGAATTCGGCATTCCCACTGTAGCGGCGGTTCGCGGGATCATCAGTAGCGCGATTCAGACCCGCTATCCGCTTCTGCACGCGCCGGCCACCAACCTCTATGAGCACATCGAAGAAACTGTCAGCCGTTATTGGACCGTTACGGACAGGCCGCGATGCAACCGGTCAGAATCTCTATGCAGAAATACCAACTGATGAGAGGACTCTGATGCGCAGGGAAGGATTTGGTCAGAACCACACTATGACGAATATCACCGTGCTTGTTTGAGGCGCTCTATACCATAGCTGCCAGGGGTCCCCCTTCTTCTCAAACGGGGTGGCGGGTCGGGTATAGGGAACCGGTCGCGGGAATCACCCCGTGCCCGAACAAACATCCGTGTTCATCGCCGCACGCCTTCTGTCCGTCCCTTCTCATATAGCTCCAGGAATTTGGCTTTCACTTGAGCGAAGAGGCCGGGCGGGATGAAGCCGTAGCTGAAGGTACCTGGCCGACCCGGTAGCGGCACCAACCCGCCGTTCGGCCATTCGTCGACATTGTGCTCCGAGATGATCACCCAACTCGGTGCGTCATCCAGACCAAGCGCCTCACGAACCCTCGTTGGTATTTCCACGCCGACCGTATCCTTGTCAGGCCGCGTGTGTGTGATCGGGAGAATGACCACGAAGCGCGGCGACGTGGCGGGGTTGGTAGCGGTTACCAAGCAAGCCGGACGTTCCTTTCCCTGGTCGCGGCCGGCAGCAGCTTCCCGGCTCCAGAGATAGTCGTAGCGGATCACGAGCCCCGGCCTGGGCTCCGGCAGCGGCACGACGACGACTTTACTTCATAAGGTCGTCGAGACCGGCTTGCTCCGGGTCCATCTCCGCGCGCCGTACCGCATCTGCCACGACCGCAGCCGCCTCCGTTGTCCGATGGGTCCGCCGTGCCGCGGCGACAAGCCAGTCGTAGTGATCGGCCGACATCAGCACCAGTTCGCGCCGCCCATGCCGCGTGATTTCCACCGGCTCCCGCTGGGCTTGGTGCTGGAACTCGCCGAATTTGCGCTGAAACTCCATCGCGGTGGTCTGAGCCATAGCATCCTCGATGCCGGAAAACGGATTATCTGTATAATACGTATTATCGGATGGAAATTCAAGGCCCATCCGGCAGTTCATCATGCAGCAAAAAAGCCTTCACTCCTCGATGCGCCAGGCGATCTCCGCGCCGGCCAGGAACGGCCGCAGCGGCCCCGCCTCGCTGGGTATCTCCGCCGACACGCGCCAGGGGCGAGCCGCGAGGGTTATCCGCTGCTCGTTCACGGGGAGGCCGTAAAAGCGCGGGCCGTTGAGCGAGGCGAAGGCCTCGAGGCGATCGAGTGCCTGCTCCTCGGCGAAGACCTGCGCGTAGATTTCGAGCGCCGCGGGCGCCGTGAAAATGCCGGCGCAGCCGCAATCGCGCTCCTTGTCGGGGATCGGATGCGGCGCCGTGTCGGTGCCAAGAAAGAATTTTGCGTTGCCCGAAACGGCGGCGCGGCGCAGCGTCAGGCGATGCTTCTCGCGCTTGGCGACGGGCAGGCAGTACATATGCGGCCGCAATCCGCCGGCGAAGAGCGCGTTGCGGTTGATCACCAGGTGATGCGCGGTGATGGTCGCGGCGAGGTTGGCGCCGGCGCCGGCGACGAAATCGACCGCCTCGTCGGTCGTGATGTGCTCGAGGACGATCCTGAGCTGCGGGAAGCGCCGCATCAATGGCGCCAGCACGCGCTCGATGAACGCTGCCTCGCGATCGAAGACGTCGACGGCCGCATCCGTCACTTCGCCATGGACGAGGAGCGGGATGGCCAGCGCCTGAAGGCGCTCGAGCACGGGGTAGGTCCTGGAGATGTCGGTAACGCCCTGGGCCGAATTGGTCGTGGCGCGGGCCGGATAGAGCTTCACCGCGGTGAAGATGCCGGCGCGATGGCCGCGCGCGATCTCCTCGGGGTCGCTGTCGTCGGTGAGGTAAGCGGTCATCAGCGGGGCGAAGCTCATCCCCGCCGGCAGCGCCGCAAGGATGCGGTCGCGATAGGCCGCCGCCGCTGCCGCCGTCGTCACCGGCGATGCCAGGTTCGGCATGATGATGGCGCGAGCAAAGGCGCGGGCGGTGAAGGGCAGCACCGCCTGAAGCAGGGCGCCGTCGCGCAGATGCACATGCCAGTCGTCGGGGCGGCGCAGCGTGAGCGTATTCACGGTCGGACTCCGCCTTGCCCGCCTACTCGTAATATTCCGGGGCGTGGCGCTGCTGATCGCTTTGCGGCTTGTCGTGGTTGATCCAGAGCTGGGCGTGGTGCTCGGCGAGGATGTCGGCGATGCGCTGCATCGAGGCCAAGGACTTCTCCTTGTCGGCGTTGAAGCCGGGCACTCGACGATTGTCCCAATTGTCCTTGAAATGCGCGACGTCGCCGCTGAGCACGATCCAGCCGGTCTTGGGCAGATGCAGCAGCAGGGATTCATGCCCCGGCGTATGTCCCGGCGTCGACAGGATGATGGCGCTGCCATCGCCGAACACATCCTTATCCCCCTCGAGCTTCATCACCGGATGAGCGGCGGAAAAGGGCGGGGTGGGCAGGGTGAAGGCCCAGTCATATTCCGCCTTCTGGATCAGCACGGTCGCCTTGGGGAAAAGCTCGACATTGCCGACGTGATCGGGATGGGTATGGGAAACGCCGAGATAGCGGATGTCGTCGGGCTTGACGCCGACGGCAGCGAGCTGGGCGATAAGGGTCTTCGGCCGGTGCCACACCATCGCGCCATTCAGCATCGACACGCCCTCGGCCGTCGCGGCGACGGCGTCCGTGACCCCTGTATCCCAGAGGAGATACCCGTCCTGGGCGTGATGGATGAGGTAGCAATTGTCGGAAACGTCGATTGGCATTCCGACATTGACGCCCGGCGACCAGCGCGACTGGTCGGCAGCATGCGCCCAGCCGCAATCCAGCACGTAAAGCCGGTCGATCCCCGAGACCGATTGAGTCGCGCCCGGCCCGGTGCAGAGCAGGAAGGCGGCGGTAGCGACAGGGATCAGGCGAGCAAGCGTCATGGCGGGACCCCCTTCCTTCATGTATCGCGTAGAGTAGGCCGAACCCGCCAAGGGCGCTACCGCGCCGGCCGAAATCGCCGCCAGGACGCCCTGCATCCAGCCCCGTGACGATCGGCGGGGCGACTGCTATATCTAGCTGACCAAGGGAATCGACCTCGGAGGATGACATGACCGCTTGCATCGTCGGCTGGGCCCACTCGCGCTTCGGCAAGCTGGAGGAAGACCTCGAAACGCTGATCGTCAAGGTCGCGGTAGAGGCGATCCGCGATGCCGGTATGGAGCCGAAGGAAATCGACGAGATCTTCATCGGCACGATGAATATGGGCTTCCAGCGGCAGGAATTTCCTTCGTCGCTGGTGCTTCAGGCGGATCCCGCTTTCCGCTTCAAGCCTTCGACCCATGTCGAGAATGCCTGCGCGACCGGCTCCGCCGCGATCCACCAGGGCCTCAACGCGATTGCCGCCGGGCGCGCGCGCAAGGTGTTGATCGTCGGCGTCGAGAAGATGACCGACGTCACGGGACCAGAGGTCGGCGAGATCCTGATCAAGGCGTCCTACATCAAGGAAGAGGGCAGCACCGAGGGCGGTTTTGCCGGCGTTTTCGGCCGCATTACTCAGATGTATTTCCAGCGCTACGGCGACAAATCCGACGCGCTCGCCCGCATCGCCGCCAAAAACCACAAGAACGGCGCGTCCAACCCGCTGGCGCAGGTGCAGAAGGATCTCGGCTACGACTTCTGTCGCACGGTATCGGAGAAGAACCCGCTCGTCGCCGGCCCCTTGCGTCGCACCGATTGCTCGCTCGTCTCCGACGGGGCGGCGGCGCTGGTGCTCACCGACGTCGACACGGCGCTTGGTTGCGACAAGGCGATCGTGTTTCGTGCCGCCGAGCACGTCAACGACTTCCTGCCGATGAGCCGACGCGACATGGTCGCCTTCGAAGGGCCGGAACTCGTCATCAAGCGCGCGCTGGCCTCGGCCAAGGTCGGGCTCGATGATCTCGGCTTTGCCGAGGTGCATGACTGCTTCACCATCGCGGAGCTGCTGATCTACGAGGCGATGGGATTGACGCCGAAAGGTCAGGGCGAGCGCGCCATCACCGAGGGCTGGGTTGCCAAGGACGGCAAGCTCCCGCTCAACCCCTCGGGCGGCCTCAAGGCAAAGGGCCACCCGGTCGGCGCTACCGGCGTCTCCATGCATGTATTGGCCTCGATGCAGCTTACCGGCACCGCCGGCGGCATCCAGGTGAAGGACCCGACGCTCGGCGCCATCTTCAACATGGGCGGCGCCGCCGTGGCGAACTACGCGAGCGTGCTCGAGCGGCTGCGCTGAGCAGGGGATCGAGATGGGCGACCTCAAGGCGTTGATGCTGCGCGAGGCGGAGGGGAAGGTTCAGCCGCGCATCGAACGCATCGACGAGGTCGCCCTGCCCCCCGGGGAAGTCACGGTCGCGGTCGAGTATTCCACCCTCAACTACAAGGATGGGTTGATCCTGAACGGCCTGGGGCGGCTCGTGCGCAGCTATCCCCATATTCCAGGCATCGACCTCGCCGGCACGGTCGAGCGCTCGGACGTGCCGGACTACAAGCCCGGCGACAAGGTGCTGCTGACCGGCTGGCGGGTCGGGGAGCTCACTTGGGGCGGCTACGCCGAAAAGGCGCGGGTCAAGGCGGCGCATCTCATCAAGCTGCCGCAGGAGCTTACCACCCGGCGTGCCATGGCCATCGGCACTGCCGGCTTCACCGCGATGCTGGCGGTGATGGCGCTCGAAGAGCATGGGCTTGCCCCCGAGAAGGGCGAGGTTCTGGTTACCGGCGCGGCAGGCGGCGTCGGCAGCATCGCCATCTGCGTGCTGGCCAAGCTCGGCTATCGGGTCGTCGCCTCGACCGGGCGGCGCGAGCAGCAGGACTATCTCCGCGGCCTGGGCGCCAGCGATTTCCTCGATCGCGCGGAATTGGCAAAGCCGCCGACGCGGCCGCTCGATGCCGAGCGCTGGGCGGGCGCCATCGATGCGGTCGGGAGCACCACGCTGGCAAACCTGCTGACACAGCTCAAATACGCTGGCGCCGCTGCCGCCTGCGGCCTTGCCGGGGGCAATGACTTGCCGACGACGGTGATCCCCTTTCTGCTGCGCGGGATCAACCTGCTCGGCATCGACAGCGTCATGTGTCCGATCGCGCGCCGTCAGGCCGCGTGGTCGCGACTCAGCCGCGATCTGCCCGTGGACAAGCTCGACGCGCTTACCGAAACGGTGCCGCTCGAGGCGCTTCCGGCGCTCGGGCAGAAGATCCTCAAAGGCGGCGTGCGCGGCCGCATCGTGGTCGATCCGCGAGCGTCCTGAGCCACACCGGCGCAACGGCCGATTACCTGAATTTTTAGCGAAATCAGCGAGAAAACGCGGGTAATTTAACAAAGCATTATCAATTGACGGCCGACGATCAAGCACGAACAACTTATGCGGGTCGGGCCACGGATGACGACCGTTCCCTCTCCTTCCGCCGTGATCCTGGTGGTCGATGACGACGAAGTGATGCGAGACCTGCTGCGACGGGTGCTTGAGCGGTCCGGCTACGAAGTGGTGACCGCAACCGACGGTCGCGATGGCGTGGAGCGCTTGCGCCGCCGCGCCGTGGACGTGACCATTACCGATATGAGAATGCCGGTCATGGACGGCATCGAGTTCATCCAAACGCTTGTCGCGGAACAGCCGAGCATCCGGATCATCGCGGTGTCGGGGGTCGATGATTGGGACAACTACCTCAAGACGGCCCGTTCCCTCGGCGCCAAGGCGGTGCTGCGCAAGCCTGTCGGCAGTGCCGAGCTGGTGAGCACGGTCAAGCGCGTGCTGATGGGCGAATGTTGATCCGGTTTCAAGGGCGGCGGCTGGCCCCGTAGCCGCCGCGTTGTCACAAAATTAACCATCCTATGACACCGTTGTCCGATATCGGATGGCGCGGGCGGCCTTTGAAAAATTTTATCCTGCGAATGCAAATAGATATGGCAATATTCTCAACCAATGCTTATGATGCATCCTGGTAGGCGTTCAACCTCCTTGCGAGGGGCAAGCGGCGTGGGCGCAGATGATCCGAGGTAGCGAGAACATCGGTCGGCGGGCGCTATTGCGCCTGCTGGCCATGACGGCCCTGGGCACCGGCGCATTAGGGGCCGCTTCGCCGGCCTTTGCCGAAGCGCTGTCGGCGCGAGCCATGCGCAGGCCACATCTTGTGGTGCTGGACCCCGGCCATGGCGGCCTCGATCCCGGCGCCATCGGCTATAGCGGCGTCTATGAGAAGGATATCGCGCTGGCCACCGCGCGCGAGGTGGCGCGCCAGCTTGAGGCGACCAGGCGCTATCGCATCGAGATGACGCGGAGCGATGACGCCTTCGTGCCGTTGCCGGACCGCGTCGCCTTTGCCCATGCCGTCGGCGGCGAGCTGTTCCTGTCGATCCACGCCGATGCTCTGCCCAATGCCGGGGTCCGTGGCGCCTCCGTCTTTACCTTGTCGGAAAAGGCTTCGGACAAGGAAGCGGCCGAGCTCGCGGCGCGCGAGAACAAGGCGGACCTCATCGCCGGCATCGACTTGTCGCGCCATGAACCGGTGGTCAGCGAGATTCTTTTCGATCTGGCACGGCGACAGACCAACAACCTGTCGATCCGTCTTGCCCGGGATCTCGTCTCCGAGCTGGGCCGCGAGGTGCGGCTTCTCAACAACAGCCACCGCTCCGCCGGTTTCGTCGTCCTCAAGGCGCCCGACATTCCCTCGGCGCTGGTCGAGCTCGGCTGCCTGTCAAACAAGGACGAAGACGCGCAGCTCCAGCAGCCGGCCTACCAGCGCAAGCTCGCAACCGGCCTGGTGCGCTCAATAAACGATTATTTCGATTTCATCACAAAGGCTTAGACCGCCCGAGGAGGGCGCAGGCGTTGCAGCCTGGCGTAAGCTTCGACGACCGGACCCAACTCGTGACGGTGGTCGACATTGCCCTTGCCGCCGACGCGGGTAAGGGTCATTTCCAGCGCCTTCACCAGCAACTCCGCCACGTCGAGCTCACGACGTTCGCAGGCCTGGTCGAAGGCGGCGAGGATCTTATCGCTGAGGCGGCGTCCGGAGGCGGCCATGATGCGGGCGAGCCTAGCAGGGATCAGTCTAACGGACGGTTAAATCCCGCTCGGAAGGAAAAACGCCCCTGAACGGAAAAAATTTGTCGTTAACCATTTATTGATAATCATCGCGTTATTCTCAGCATGCGGTTCGACGTCGGATGTTCCGGCTCTTACCGCAAGTCCTTCGGGCTTTTCCTCCCTGAACTTGGGCCGCACTCCGGTGCGGCCCTTTTTCTATGGGCGCCGGGCGCGGAGCCGCGCCGTCCCATCGACCCCGCGGCCGGCGGCGAAAGCCCGCCTCCTGAGGCGCCGCCTTTTCGTGCTAGACTGCGTCTTGCCGCCTTACGCCGGCGCAAAGGACGGTCCATGCACAAATTCGGCCTCTGCCTTTTCGTTGTGGCGCTCGGAGCTTGCAGCTTTGTCACCATCGCCGACCGCTATGGCAACGAGTATGGCGATTGGTACAATCCCGGCGGCAATTTCACATGGCAGCTCGGCGTCTGCGAGCGGCAGATGGATGCGCAAAGCGTGCCGCCGATGAGCCGGAAGGCGGCCATGCGCTGCTGCATGCGCGACCACGGCGTGCCGGTGGATGACGCTCAGGGATGCAGCGCTTGAATCGGCTCGGTCAGGAACGTGAATCTCGCTGGCGCGGAAGATTTCACAGAAAATATTTGTTCTAAATTAAAATTATACACTGGATAAAGAAATAAACGCCTGACAGCCATTGCCGCCGCTGCTCTAGTGATCGCCTTTGGCAAGTGAGGAGGCGATATGGTCGAGGGAGCGGCGGATCAGCTTCTCGAGATTCATCCGGTGGCCGGGCGGATCGGTGCGGAAATTGTCGGACTTCGTCTTTCGTCCGCGCTGCCCGCAGCGGTTCTGGCGGCGATCCGGCAGGCGCTCATCCGATACAAGGTGCTGTTCTTTCGCGGCCAGCATCATCTCGACGATCGCGAGCAGGAAGGCTTCGGCCGGCATTTCGGCGAGATCGTGCCGCATCCCACGGTGCCGCCGCGCGCCGGGACGGTCATTCACGAATTCGACGCGGCGAAAGGCGGCGGACGGGTCAGCCATTGGCACACCGACGTCACCTTCATCGATGCCTATCCCAAGGCGACGATCCTGCGCGGCGTCGTCGTGCCGGCCTATGGCGGCGACACGGTCTGGTCGAACATGGCGACGACCTATCAGGATCTTCCCGTCGCGATGAAAACGCTGGCCGACAGCCTCTGGGCGCTGCACACGAACGCCTACGACTACGGCTCGCTCCGGCCGAACGCGTCGGCCGCCGATTGGCGCCGCTATTCCGAAGTCTTCACCGCGACGATCTATGAGACCGAGCATCCCGTTGTCCGCGTCCATCCCGAAAGCGGCGAGCGGGCGCTGGTCATCGGCGGCTTCCTGCAGAAGCTGCTGGATTTCACGCAAAGCGATTCGGCGCATATCGTCGCCATCTTGCACGCTCACGCGATGCGCCTCGAAAACACCGTGCGCTGGCGCTGGGCGGCGGGCGATGTGGCGGTGTGGGACAATCAGGCGACGATGCATTCCGGCATCGACGATTACGGCGACCAGCCGCGGATCATGCGGCGGGTGACCGTGGCCGGCGAAGCGCCGGTGAGCGTCGACGGCCGGCGCAGCATCAGCCGCCGCCGCCCGAAGGCGGCGGCTCCCGCCGTCGAGGCGGCCGAATGATCATGGCCCTCGCGCGCCGCTGGCGCGCGCTTGCGATCGCCGGCGGCGCGAGCCTGCTCTTGCTCGCAGGCGTCGCGCGCGCCGCGGAGGCTCCGCCGCCGCCGCTCGAAGTCTCGGAGCTGCGCTACCAAGGCTGGGCGGCGCGCGTGACGCCGCCCGAGCTTGCCGAGGCTCTCGGCTATATGGCGCCGCTCAAGCTCAAATGGATCGGCAACACCTACAGCGGTCCGCAGGATGTTCAGGCGGTGGTGACCGGCGATATCGATTATGGCGGCGCCTTCAACGGAGCGATTGCCAAGCTGATCGCCGTCCACGCGCCGATCAAGGCGGTGATCGCCTATATCGGCACCGACAAGGACAATGCCACCGGCCTCTATGTTCTCGAGGACTCGCCGATCAAATCGGCGCGCGACCTGATCGGCAAGACGGTCGGCATGAACACGCTGGCCGCCTATTCGGAGTATCTCCTCGACGACTATCTCCTGCGCAACGGGCCGAGCGGGGAGGAAATCAAGCAGATCACTCTGGTGGCGGGCCCGCCGGTCAATCTCGCCTTGCTGTTGCGGGCGAAGCGGCTCGACGCCACCTTCCTCCAGGATCTCGCTCGCGACAAGGCGGTGGAGCAAGGCGGCATCCGTCCGCTGACCACCGATTTCGACGAATACGGCGCCTATTCGCTGGCGAGCTATGTCTTCACCGACAAATTCATCAAGGACAATCCGCGCACGCTCGCGCATTTCGTCGGGGCGACCGCGCGGGCGATCGAATGGGCGCGCACGACGCCGCGCGATCAAGTCCTCGAACGGCTGCGCCAGATCGTCCGCGACCGCCGCCGCAACGAAGACGTGTCGGTGACCGATCACTGGAAATCCTATGCCGTCGCCGGCCGGGGCGGCCTGATGTCGGATGCGGAATTCTCGACCTATATCGACTGGTATGTGAGAACAGGCCAGTTGCGCGCGGGGCAGGTCAAGCCGGCCGATGTCTACACCAACCGCTTCAACCCCTACCGGAGCGAAACCGCCTCCCGCTGAAGGACGCGCATCGGGGATGCCTGCGATGGTCGCAAAGATCAGCCTGCAGCGGGTGGGGAAAATCTTCCCCGCCCGCGCCTCCGGAGATGTTCCCTTCGCCGCTCTGCACGAGGTCAGTCTGGAGGTCGCGGCAGGCGAATTCCTGACGCTGGTCGGCCCGAGCGGCTGCGGCAAATCGACCTTGATCGATCTGGTGGGCGGCCTGGCGCAGCCGACCGCCGGGCGCATTTTGCTTGACGGCAGGCCGATCTCCGGTCCCGGCCTCGACCGCGCCATCGTCTTTCAGCAATACGCGCTTTTTCCCTGGCTGACCGCTCTCGGCAATGTGATCTTCGGGTTGAAGGCCAAGGGCGTGGCGCGGCGGGAACGGGTGGAACGCGCCCGGGACTGTCTGGCATTGGTCGGACTTGGCGGTTTTGCGGACCGCTATCCCCACGAACTCTCGGGCGGCATGAAGCAGCGGGTCGCGATCGCCCGCAGCCTGTCCTACGATCCCGACGTCCTTCTCATGGACGAGCCCTTCGCGGCGCTCGACGCGCAGACGCGCGAGAGCCTGCAGCTCGAGCTGCTGCGCCTCTGGGAAAAGACCGGCAAGACCATCCTGTTCATCACCCATGGCATCGACGAGGCGGTCTATCTCGGCCAGCGCGTCGCGGTGATGAGCAGCCGGCCCGGCCGGATGATCCAGGTGATCGATGTGCCGATCGGCTCCCGCACCGCCGGCGCGGATATCCGCTCCGAGCCGGATTTCGTGAAGCTGCGCCACAGGGTCTGGACGCTGCTGCGCGATCTCGCGCAGGCGCAAAGGCAGGCGGCATGAGCGTCCTCCAGGAAGAGCGTCGCCGCGGCCTGACGCGGTCCTTCGTCATCAAGCCGGTGCTGCCCGAAGCGATCGTCGACGCAGCCCGCCGCAGCGCCGCGATCCTCGCCTTTCTCGCCGTCTGGGAGATCTTTCCGCGGCTCCATCTCGTCGAGACGACGTTCCTGCCGCCGTTTTCCGAAGTCGCGGCGGCGCTTTGGCGCCTTCTGTTGTCGGGCGAGCTGATCGAGCACATCATCGTCAGCGGCTCGCGCGCGCTCGGCGGCTTCCTCATTTCCATCGTGATCGGCGTGCCGCTGGGCCTCGCTATCGGCTGGTACGAGCGGCTTGCCGCCATCCTCGATCCGCTGTTCGAGATCTTCCGCAACACCGCGCCGCTGGCGCTGCTGCCGGTCTTCGTGCTGATCCTGGGGCTGGGCGAGACCTCCAAGATCGCGATGGTGATCTATGCCTGCGTCTGGCCGATTTTGCTGAACACCGTGAACGGCGTGCGCAACGTCGACCCCTTGCTGATAAAATCCGCGAGGTCCATGGGGCTGACGCCGGTCTGGCTATTCGTGCGGGTGGTGTTGCCGGCCGCGTGTCCGACCATCTTCACCGGCATCCGCATCTCGGGCGCTTATGCGATCCTGGTGCTCATCGCCGCTGAGATGGTCGGCGCCAAGGCGGGCCTCGGCTACCTCATCAACTATGCCCAGTTCAATTTCGAGATCCCGCAGATGTATGCCGGCATCATCACGCTCTCCCTGCTCGGGCTGCTGTTCAACCAGATCCTCCTCCTGATCGAGCGGCGGCTGACCGCCTGGCAGCCGCGTCGCACCGGTTAAAACGCGCAGGCGAAGAGGCAAGATGACATGACAGAGAAAGGAGCCCGGCCCATGACCTATGAGACCCTGCAGCTTAAACCGGTCAATCCGGCGCTGGGCGCGGAAATCGACGGCATCGATCTCGGCGGGCCGCTGAGCAATCGCCAGGTCGACGAGCTGCACGATGCGCTGGCGAGCTATCAGGTGCTGTTCTTCCGCGACCAGAAGCTCGATTACGACAGCGCCAAGGCGCTGGGCCGCCGCTTCGGCGAGTTGCACCTCCATCCCAACACGCCGGCGCCGCCGGGGCATCCCGAAATCCTGCCGGTTCACGCCGATGCCAATGC
>Ga0187781_10001440_pt1 | contig 17994 bp, 17 predicted proteins | sample 0715_SJ02_MP02_2_FD_132447 | JGI IMG/M metagenome (GOLD analysis project Ga0187781, IMG submission 132447) | Tropical peat soil microbial communities from peatlands in Department of Meta, Colombia - 0715_SJ02_MP02_20_MG | ecosystem: Environmental > Terrestrial > Soil > Wetlands > Peat | place... | reverse complement strand
CTGATCCGATGGAGTAAAAGATGGCCTACAGTCAGAAAGTTGTCGATCATTACGAAAATCCGCGCAACGTTGGCTCCTTCGATCGCGAGGATCGGGCCGTCGGTACCGGTATGGTGGGCGCGCCAGCCTGTGGTGACGTGATGAAATTACAGATCCGGGTCAACGAAGACGGCGTCATTGAAGATGCCCGCTTTAAGACCTACGGCTGCGGATCGGCGATTGCATCGAGCTCGCTAGTTACTGAATGGGTCAAGGGCAAGACGCTCGACCAGGCAATGCAGATCCGCAATTCGCAGATCGCCGATGAGCTCGCCTTGCCGCCGGTAAAAATTCATTGCTCCATCTTGGCCGAAGACGCGATAAAGGCAGCAATCGAGGATTATCGAAAAAAGCATTCCGGGCATGGGCAGCAGGCTTCTGACACGCAAGTGGCACAGGAGGATGTAGCAGTGCGCGCTGCGGCCTGAGGATCGAAACGATGGCAATTACTCTGACCGAACGCGCCGCCCGGCATGTGGCGGCGTTTATTAGCAAACGTGGCAAAGGAGTTGGACTGCGCTTGGCGGTGCAAACGAGCGGCTGCTCCGGCATGGCGTACAAGCTGGAATTTGCCGATGCGGTCGATCCCACCGACGCACGTTTCGAGAGCAACGGCGTCACGGTGTTGGTTGATCCGCGCAGCCTTGCCTATCTCGATGGCACGGAACTTGACTTTGTGCGGGAGGGACTCAACGAAGGGTTTCGGTTCAACAATCCCAATGAAAAGGATCGCTGCGGTTGCGGCGAATCGTTTCGGGTCTAAAGTGTGTTGCCCACGTGTTTTCGTCGATTCCGGAATACTTTTCCCTCTTCGGTCTGGAGCCACGATTTGCGATTGACCCGGTCGCTCTGACAAACGCTTATCGAGAGGTACTCTCTCGCGTTCACCCGGACCGCCATGCCGGGGCAGGCGCCACCGAGCGGCGGGTCGCAATGCAGCTTGCCAGCCACGCCAATGAGGCCTATCGGATTCTCAAATCCGATAGCGCCCGAGCCGCGTATCTTTGTCGCAATAACGGTATCGTGCTCGAAGGACCCGGCGCCGCGGTCCCGAGTGCCTCGTTTCTCGAACGGCAGATGCGATGGCATGAAGCGCTGGAGACAGCGCACAAGGCACATGACGCGACGGCAATTGCGGAGCTCTCGCGGGAGGTTGCACACCACCACAACGAGCTGCTTGGGCGCATCATGCAGTTGCTTGATGAAAAAAAGGATTATGCGGGCGCCGCTGAGGCGGTTCGCTCATTGCTTTTTCTCGAGAAAATGCAAGCGGAAATCGAGCACGCCGTCGCCAACCACGACGAAGCCGCCGCTGCACAAAAATAGACCATGGCCCTCCTGCAGATTGTCGAACCCGGCCAATCAACCGCTCCCCATCAACACCGCCTAGCGGTCGGAATCGATCTGGGGACAACCAATTCCCTGGTCGCATCGGTACGCAGCGGCGTCGCTGTCGTACTGCCGGACGCCGAAGGTCGCGTGCTGTTGCCTTCGGTCGTGCGCTTCGCGGTCGATGATGCGCCGCTCGTTGGGTACGAGGCACAGGCACAACTGGCAATCGACCCACGCAACACCGTGCTATCCGCCAAACGCTTCATGGGGCGCGGTTTGCGTGACGTCGCGCATGCCGAGAACCTACCGTACGATTTTGTCGATGCGCCGGGAATGGTTCAGTTGCGAACCGCCGCGGGAATCAAGAGTCCTGTGGAAGTGTCGGCGGAAATTTTGCGGGTGCTACGTGAGCGCGCCGAGGTCTCATTGGGCGGGGCGCTGGTCGGTGCCGTGATCACGGTGCCGGCGTATTTCGACGACGCCCAACGCCAGGCTACGCGCGACGCAGCTCGTCTGGCCGGCATCCCTGTATTGCGTCTGCTCAATGAACCGACAGCAGCGGCAGTGGCCTATGGTCTGGACACGGGTGCCGAGGGCGTGTTCGCGGTCTATGACCTGGGCGGCGGCACGTTTGATATATCAGTGCTGCGCCTAAGCAAAGGCGTATTTGAGGTGCTTGCCACCGGAGGCGACACTGCTCTTGGGGGCGATGACTTTGATCACCGTCTATATTGCTGGATACTGGAGCAGGCGAATTTATCGCTCCTTGGGCCTGAGGACAGTCGTTTGCTCACCACATTGGCCCGCGCGGCAAAAGAGACACTGTCAACTCGCCAGCAAACCACGATCCAGGCGCGCTTAAGCGACGGCAAGTGGGTGAACCTGAACATTGGCCGGGACACGTTTGTCGCGCTCACTCAGCACTTGGTGCAAAAAACAATCGATGCAACGCGCCGCACGCTGCGAGACGCAAATTGCTCCGTCTCGTCCATCCAGGGTGTCATTCTCGTTGGCGGGGCGACGCGTATGCCACATGTGCGCCAGTCGGTTGCAGATTTTTTCGGCAAACCCCCGCTAGTTGACCAGGACCCGGACCAGGTGGTCGCGTTGGGAGCCGCGATTCAGGCAAACCTGCTGGCGGGAAATCGTTCCGAGGGAGAAGATTGGTTGTTGCTCGACGTTATTCCGCTTTCGCTTGGATTGGAGACGATGGGCGGACTCGTGGAGAAGATCATTCCCCGCAATTCGACGATCCCCACCGCACGTGCGCAAGACTTTACGACGTTCAAAGACGCTCAAAGCGCCATCGCCTTGCACGTCGTCCAGGGCGAGCGTGAATTGGTGGACCATTGCCGCTCGCTGGCTCGCTTCGAATTGCGCGGACTGCCGCCCATGCCAGCCGGTGCCGCACGCGTACGCGTGCGCTTCCAGGTGGACGCGGACGGACTGCTGTCGGTTAGCGCGAGCGAGCTAACGAGCGGTATCGAGGCTTCGGTAGTCGTCAAACCGTCCTATGGTTTGAGCGACGAGGAGATAGCGCAGATGTTGGCCGATTCAATTGATTCGGCTTCCGAGGACCGCACCGCACGCATGCTGCGAGAGCAACAGGTTGAGGCGCAGCGCATGCTCGAGGCGGCACGATCAGCCTTGCGCGCGGACGGTGACCTGCTCGCTGAGCAGGAGCGGGCCACCATCGAGGCAGCGATTGCGGATCTGGCGCGTGCTGCCAGTGGCGACGCTCCTGACGCGATTGTGGCCGCCAACCTCGCCTTGGCGAGCGCGACCGAACAATTTGCTATGCAGCGCATGAATCGCTCGATTCGGGCCGCGTTATCCGGGGCACGATTGGAGGAGGTTCTTGCGCCGACGCCAACGCGGCAATCCGCGTAGCAATGCCTACGATTCGCGTCTTACCCCATGAGGAAATCTGTCCCAACGGCGCAACGATCGTCGCGCAGCGCGGACAGAGCATTTGTCGCGCCTTGCTTGAGGCGGGCGTGCCGATAGAGCACGCCTGCGAACTTTCGTGTGCGTGCACGACCTGCCACGTCGTTGTTCGCGAAGGCTTTCAGTCGCTGGCGCCCTCAGAGGAAGATGAGGACGATCTGTTGGACAAGGCATGGGGCTTGACACCGCTTTCGCGTCTGTCCTGCCAGGCAATCGTCGGTGGGTCCGACTTGGTCGTGGAGATCCCCCGCTACTCGATTAACCAGGTGAAAGAGGGCAAATAAGGGAGGGAAGGTGAGCACCGAAACCCTGCATTGGACCGATACGATCGCGATTGCTCAGGCGCTGCATGATACGCATCCAACGGTCGATCCGCGAACGATCCGCTTTACCGATCTGCATCGTTGGATCTGTGCGTTAGAAGGCTTCGCCGATCCGCATAATAGGTCCAACGAAAAAATTCTCGAGGCGATTCAAATGGCCTGGATAGATGAGCTATAGCGGGCGTTACGCAAACGCTCTTGGATGCTGAGACACCCCTAGGCGGCGCTGGCGCTGGAGTTTGCCTGGCAGTTGCCTCGGCGCTCCAGCGAGTCGAGCGTCGCCAACGCGGCTTCCACAGTAAACTCGCCGCGCTCGATTGCCGCAAGGACGGCAGGAATCGCACGCGTTTCGAAGCGCTCGACCTCGCCATCCCGATTCGATGGTTGCAAACCCGCTGGCAGGTCGACGTCAAATACGTGAACAAATTCCACCAACGTGCCTTCGTTTATTGGCCGACGGACCCTAAGACGTGCGCCTTGCTGCAGCGACATACTTGTGATGTCAAGGCCGGCTTCCTCGTATGCCTCCCGGACAAGTGCATCGTGCACACTCTCGCCTGCCGTGACGATGCCACCTGCAAGATTGTCCCAAAGGCCCGGATCAACGCGCTTGTGTGCTGCGCGGCGGGCAACCACAAGCTGGCCCTCCGCAGTATGGCCATTAAGGTGCACTGAGTAGGTCGTTATTCCCAGCACCCGCACGACGCAACGATCAACCTGCGCTAGGGCAGGAGCCTGCGGATCGGGGCGCAACTCAAGCTGCTCGTTGCGCCAGGCGCCGATGAAACCCGCTTGTCGTAGCACGTGCGCGGCCTGGTCCAGGTGATGTGAGCGGCCGGCGAGGTCCAGCCCGGTATCGTCCAGTTCCAGTATGTGATCGCGCAGACAAAAACCTGCGACGCCAGCGGCCACGCATTCGGCTGCCCGCCGTGCAACGCTTCCGCAGACGCGATCCGCGATCACCAGATCGATAGCGTCGGCAGCAGGCATCGGCTGTGCCTGCGCCAAGACGTGTCTACGCAAAAGATCGATTTTTGTCGACAAGGATCTTATTCCGGCCGCATGTGCGGAAAAAGAATGACGTCGCGCACGTTGGAGGCGTCCGCTAACAACATCACGAAGCGGTCAATGCCCACCCCGCAACCCGCCGCCGGCGGCATACCGTATTCGAGCGCGCGAACGTAATCGGCGTCGTAGTACATCGCTTCCTCGTCGCCGGCGGCCTTCGCCTCTGCTTGCCGCCGAAAACGCTCGGCTTGATCTTCAGGATCATTGAGTTCGGAGAATCCGTTTGCCGTTTCACGACCCGCAATGAAAAGCTCAAAGCGCTCGGCGACCGCCGAATTGGCGTCGGAAGCGCGAGCCAACGGGGAGACTTCGGCCGGATAGTCAACGATGAAAGTTGGTTGCACAAGTCGACTTTCGGCGACCTCCTCAAAGAGCAGCAGTTGCAGGGTGCCAATGCCGGCGGTCGGGGGGGCCTCAACCTCCAGCTGCGCAAGCTCGCGGCGAAGAAAATCCTCCTCGCCAAGTGATTTCAAGGAGTACCTTGGCGCGTTGTGCACGATCGCCTCGAGGATATGCATGCGCTCGAACGGTTTGCCCAAATCGATGCGCTGTCCCTGATAGCTCAGGCAGGGGTCGCCGACGCTCGCCTGCGCCACCGTTCGCAACATCTCCTCGGTGAAATCCATCATCCAGCCAACGTTTTGGTAGGCGGCGTAGAACTCCAACATGGTGAATTCGGGATTGTGACGTGGACTGATGCCTTCGTTGCGGAAATTTCGGTTCAGTTCGAAAACCCGCTCCATTCCGCCAACCACGAGCCGCTTGAGGTAGAGTTCCGGCGCAATGCGCAGGAACATGTCCATATTGAGCGCATTGTGATGCGTGACAAAGGGTCGCGCCTGTGCGCCGCCAGGAATTGGCTGCAGCATCGGGGTTTCAACCTCGATAAAATCTCGTGCCACAAGAAATTGACGAACTGCTGAGACAGCAAGCGAGCGAATCTGGAACGCCTTGCGGGTGGACTCGTTGACGATCAAATCGACATAGCGTTGCCGGTAGCGCTGTTCATGGTCCGCAAGTCCATGAAACTTGTCTGGCAGCGGCCGCAAAGCTTTCGCCAGTAACCGAAGCTCGCGGCAGCGGATTGAGAGTTCCCCTCTATGGGTCTTAAATACGACACCGCGCGCGCCAACGATATCGCCAATGTCCCAGTGGCGAAATGATTCGTGCGCTGCTGCTCCAACGTCCTCGTCGCTGATAAAGAACTGAATGCGCGCTGAACCGTCCTGCACAGTGGCGAAGCTCGCCTTGCCCATCAGGCGCTTTAGCATCAAGCGCCCCGCGACGGCAACTTCGATGGGGTTCTGTTCAAGCTGCTCACGCGCGTCGCCGTCGAACAATGCGTGCAACTCGGCGGCTAGATGAGTGCGCCGAAAATCATTCGGGTAGGCCGGGCCGAGGGTACGCAGCGCGGCGAGCTTGGCGCGACGCTCCGCAATTACCTGGTTTTCGTCTGCCGCCACGGCGGCTGGGGGCGATGCGTCCTTGGTCACGGCAGTCCTATCGCTCAAAAAGTGGGGCGTCCCGCGTTTGCGCGCACGGTCACACGCCTTGTTTTAGGCTGGCAGTGATGAAAGCGTCGAGGTCTCCGTCCAGAACCGCCTGCGTATTTCCAATCTCGACGTTGGTGCGTAGGTCCTTGATGCGAGACTGATCTAAAACGTATGAACGGATCTGATGGCCCCAAGCGATATCTGTCTTGGATTCCTCCAGTTTGTTTTGCTCGGCCAGACGCTTGCGCATTTCGAGCTCGTAAAGACGCGACCTGAGCATCGCCATGCACTCGGCGCGGTTGCGATGTTGTGAGCGGTCGTTCTGGCTCTGAACGACAAGACCGGTCGGCAGGTGCGTGATGCGCACGGCCGATTCGGTCTTGTTCACGTGTTGCCCCCCGGCCCCCGATGCCCGAAAGACATCGATGCGTAGATCAGCCGGATTGATTTCCACGGCCACCGTATCGTCCACCTCTGGATAGACAAACACGCTTGCAAATGACGTATGGCGGCGAGCGTTGGAGTCGAACGGCGACTTGCGCACGAGACGATGCACACCAGTTTCCGTCCGCAACATGCCGAACGCGTACGGACCGGTTATTTTGATCGTCGCGCTCTTGATGCCGGCGACCTCTCCTGCGGACTCTTCCAGCAACTCGGCCTGGAAGTCTTTGCGTTCGGCGTAACGAAGATACATGCGCTCGAGCATCGCGGCCCAGTCCTGTGCCTCAGTGCCGCCGGATCCGGCCTGGACATCCAAAAAACAATTGTTCGGATCAAGTGGGTTGCCAAACATGCGCTGAAATTCGAGGTCAGCAACCTGACGTTCGAGTTTGGCGACGTCGGCTCCGATCGCGCGTAGCGTCGCGTCGTCCCCCTCTGCGCGTGTCAGTTCAAAGAGCTCGGCGGCATCAGCTAGTTCGCGCCCGATGTTGCGTACGCGCGAGACAACATCATCGAGCAGCTTTTTTTCCTTACCCAGCTCTTGCGAACGCTTTTGATCACTCCATACGTCGGGGTTTTCGAGTTCGCGCACAACTTCGCTCAGGCGTCGCTCCTTGGCGTCGACGTCAAAGGTACCTCCGCAATTCGTTGAGGCGGGCTTTAATGTCCGCAAGCGTTGCGGCGATCTGATTAAGTTGTTCGGCGTCCATCGTATGTCCTGCCAAAGGAGGGCAATTATACGTTCACACAGATATCTGCTCGATCCGCAGGCTGACACGACGTTGTCCCCGGAACTCGTCAATCACCGGGCGGTAGGCCAGGCGCGCGCGATCAGGAAGCGTCTGAACGCGGCGAAACCAGATCGCCGGCCAGCGCCGTCCCTCCAGGGCCAGCGTCAGCTGCAGATGTTGGCCTTTTACGATGCGCTGTTCGAGAACGTCGAATTCGTTAGCAAAAAGCGGCTCGGCAAAGCCCTGACCCCAGACGATGCCGTTGATCGCTTCAACCAAGGAATGCGTGATTTCCCCTGCCGCCAACGCGCCGTCGATCGCCAACGTACGGGCAAAAAGGGCGGGGTCCGTTGTTTCGCGCGTGGCTTTTTCGAATGCGCGCGTGAAATCTTCGAGGGCGTCATGCGCGATCGTCAAACCCGCCGCCATTGCGTGTCCTCCAAATCGCGCAATGAGACCTGGTGCGATCTTTGTGACACGGTCAAGAGTGTCGCGCAGGTGGACGCCTTCGATGGAACGCCCTGAACCACGCAACCAATTTGCGTCTGCGCGCGCAAAAGCGATGGTTGGGCGGTGATGACGCTCCTTGATGCGCGAGGCAATCAGGCCTACCACTCCGGGATGCCATTCTTCCCGATAGATCGTGATGGTTCGCCGCTGCGCGAGCACATTGCCATCTACGTTAGCAGCATTAAGGTCCGTTTCGGCAGACAGTTGCATGTCCGCTTCGATTTGGCGCCGCTCCCGGTTCAGACTGTCCAGACGCTGCGCAAGCTCCAAAGCCCGGTCGACGTCATCGGTGAGCAGGCATTCAATCCCCTGGGTCATGTCGGTAAGACGGCCCGCCGCGTTAATGCGGGGGCCGAGAGCAAATCCGAGATCGGCGGCGGTGGCGCATCTAGGGTCGCGTCCCGAAACACGAAACAGTGCGGCGATCCCTGCGTGCATCGTGCCACGACGGATGCGCTCAAGGCCCCCCTGCACAAGGATCCGGTTATTACGGTCAAGTTGAACCAGATCCGCGACCGTTCCTAGTGCAACCAAATCAAGCAGCACGTCCAAGCGTGGCTGCGAAGTTTCGTCAAAGCGCCCTCTGCTGCGTAGCTCCGCCCGCAGTTGCAGCAGGACATAGAACATCACTCCAACGCCGGCCAGATTCTTGGAGGTAAAACCGCAGTCAGGCTGATTCGGATTGACGATTGCGCGTGCTGCCGGTAAGCGACCGGCGGGCAGGTGATGGTCGGTGATCAACACATCGATGCCAAGCGCATTGGCGCGATCTACGCCCTCGACGCTAGCAATGCCGTTATCAACTGTAATTAGCAAGTCGGGGTGGCGCCGCGCGGCAAGCTCAACGAGCTCGGGGGTCAGACCGTACCCGAATTCAAATCGGTTCGGCACCAGATAATCAACCTGGGCGCCCATATCGCGAAGCCCGCGAATTGCCACCGCACAAGCCGTGGCGCCGTCGCAGTCGTAGTCGGCAACAACGAGCAATCGCCGCTGCTTGTCAATGGCGTCGGCGAGCAATCGCGCGGCCTGCGCAGACTGCGACAAGGCCTGCGGAGCAAGGATCTGTCGGGTCGACAGGGAAAGCTCCGCCTCGCTTGTGATCCCACGCGCGGCCAGTACTCTTGCCAGCGGTTCCGGCACACCCAGCAGGTGGAGTCTGTGCGCCACGCCGGGATCAAATTCGCGCGCATGAAAGCGGATATTCATCTTTGATGAGCCTGCTCGCCAAACGCCTGCGCTTCGGCAAACCAGCGTTGCAGCGCCGGCGCCGCCCAACGCGGAGCGATACGGACCCGACGCCACCAGGGAACATGGAGCGGAATGGTCAACGTATGAATCTCTCGTAGCCCACATACTACGAGGTCAAAGCGCTTTGCGCCGCACGCCCGAGCGGCTGCCAGATCCTGCGCCAGTTGCTCTTCAAGCAGACTTAGCCGCAGCAGCCAGGACTCCCAGTCCTGGAACGCAAAGGCTCGAAATAGTACCCGGCAAAGCGAAAGCGTATCGCCTCGCTCTTTCTCCCGGCGCGTCACGTCCTCCGACGCGACGCCGCTGCCCGCCATTAGCCAGCCTCGCAGCACCGCGGCGTCGATGCATCGATCCTTTGCCCGCACTTGTGTGATGGAATTGGGTGGCAGCGGCTTCCACTGTCCACCGCCGTGAACCCAAAGGCCATTAGCGATACTGGCACCACGCTGTTCGCGAGCGGCGTTAATCGCGCTCGTATGCCAAAGCATCTGAATCTGATTGGTGAGATTGCGCCATGCGCGCGCGTTGGACCCGCTGGGCATCCGCTCATGCGCGGGCTTTCCGAGCACGGAGTCAAGCGTTGTGCCCTGAAGGTCAATGGGCGTGTCAGCCAAAAGGAACCACTGTTCGTTGCGCACCTCAAGGCGAAATCTGACACCGCGAAAAGTGCCGGTGCCTGCGTCTGGTGTGGCACCCTCGGACTTCTCGCAAAGCGCATCACGGGCTAGCGATAGCAGACCCTCAGTCTCCTCGGGGAGCAGGGGCGCATCCGCAAGATCGGTCACGATTACGCTATCGCGTCCGACGGCCATGTGCACGGGGTCACAAAAAGCGATCCAGTACTGCTGCACGTCGTCTTGGGTTCCGCCCAGCGCTTGCCAGGCGTACGGGGCGCTGACCGGCGGGTCCGAGTTCAACCCAAAAGTGCGTGCCAGCCATGACCAATGCGCCGCCCCGATGTCGGCTTCGGCCGCATGATGTTGTGTCGCACCCTGGACTTGCGCAAGTAGCTGTGAAAGCCGCGGAGCCGGCTCCGCGCGGGCTAAGTCGGGTGCGAGCGCATCGGGCACTAAGGCGCCTGGAACCAACAACGTCCATTTCATCCGCTGAGTGTATGCGATCTCGTTTGCGAAACGAAAAGCACTGTCTTCGGCAAGCGCAAAGGCGAAAATTTGAAACAAAGCGCAACGAATTTTTGGCTGCGTTGCAAATGGATACGCAAGGGCCGGGAGCTTGCCGGCGCGAACGTCGTTTGTGGGCTATCGTGGCGCCGTGAAACAAGCTCTGAATACTGTGCAAAGGTGGCTCACCGCCGCGCTTCTTTGTGTTAACGGCGCGGCGCTGCTTGCGTCTTGTGCAAGTGGCTCTGGTCGGCCCCTTGATCCATCGCCTGGCTCCGGGATACCGGCACAGGCGCAGGAGGGCCGCAATGCGCTTGATCCGGTCGGAGTTCTCGATCGTCTGTCGTGGGGCGCAACCACGTCGGCCTACGAACAGATACGATCCGTTGGGACCGCGCACTGGATCGCGGAGCAACTAAAACCTGACGAGCAGGCAGCACTGCCCGCAGCCGTACAAGAGCAAATTGCTGCAATGTCTATCGAGCGCGCGTCTTTGTCGCAACTGGTTTTCGCCCTTGAAGCGCAGCGCAAGAGCGTCGAGGCCATAAGCGATGTTGATGCCAAAAAAGCCGCTCAGCACGATTACCAGCTGGAGTTAAATCGCCTCGCGCGGGAAGCCGCGAACCGGGAACTGTTGCGAGATCTGTATTCACCCAAACAGCTGCAGGAGCAAATGACCTGGTTCTGGGTGAATCACTTTAACGTGCACCAACATAAACACATGATTCGCGCCATGCTTGGCGATTATGAGCGGGGGCTTCGTGCCCATGCCTTAGGGTCCTTTCGCGATCTTTTGGCCACGAGCGCGCGGCATCCAGCAATGCTCGCGTACCTCGATAACGCCCAAAACGCGGCCGGTCACCTGAACGAAAATTACGCCCGCGAATTACTCGAATTGCACACCCTGGGAGTAGACGGGGGCTATACCCAGCGCGATGTGCAGGAATTGGCTCGCGTCTTGACCGGCTTTGGGATCAACAATAACGATCCCGCGTACAGTGAACCCCCGAGGATGCCACGCGCACTGGCGGGACAATATGTACGCGACGGCCTGTTTGAGTTCAATCCCAAGCGACACGATTACGGCGACAAAATTGTGCTCGGTCAGACGATTCGCGGCCGCGGAGCAGTTGAACTTGACGAGGTTTTGGACCTGCTAAGTCACCACCCGGCGACCGCGCGCAACATCAGCCGAAAATTGGCGCGCTTCCTCATCGCCGATGAACCGCCCCCTCGTCTCGTGGCGGCGATGCAGCAGGAATTTATTCGCAGTAACGGCGAGATTGCCGCAACTTTGCGTGTCGCCATTGACTCACCGGAATTTGCTTCGTCGCTGCACGGAAAGTTCAAGGATCCCATCCACTACGTAGTCTCGGCTGTACGCCTCGCATACGACCGCAAACCGATCGTTAATGCCAATCCAATGATCCATTGGCTCAACCGACTCGGGGAAGTGCCCTTCAATCATGCAACACCTGACGGTTACTCGCTGGCCGAATCGGCATGGGACGGACCGGGACAGATGGCCGTGCGATTTGAAATCGCCAAAGCGATCGGCTTCGGTAGCGCGGGTTTGTTTAGGACGGAAGGGCCGAACCCTGCCGAAAAACCGGCGTTTCCGCAGCTTGCCAATGCCGTCTACTACGAGAGCACGCAGCGATCCCTCGCGCCGACCACGCGGCAGGTTCTGGAGCAGGCGGTATCGCCACAAGAGTGGAACCTGTTGCTGCTGAGCTCACCCGAATTCATGCTCCGATAGCCTCTACTACCATGAATCGACGCCAGGCACTGCACTCCCTTGCTGCGCTGTCCTTAGCCACGCTTCGGCTGCAGGTCGTCGCGGCGCCTGCAGCGGGCTGTAAATTTCTTCTTGTGTTCCTTCGCGGTGGACTCGACACCGCCAGTGTCCTAGTGCCGGTCGGGTCGGAGTTCTACTATCGTGTTCGCCCGAATATCGCCATTGCACCGCCCGGCTCGCAGCCAGACGCGGCGCTCGCACTCGATGGCTATTGGGGACTGCATCCTGCGTTGCGCGAGACGCTGATGCCGCTGTACGAACAAAGGCAAGCGGCGTTGGTTGCCTTTGCCGGCACGGACGATCTTTCTCGCAGCCATTTTGAGACCCAAGACAGTATCGAGCTTGGCCAGGGCCTGGGCAGCGCCCGCGATTTTGGATCCGGCTTTCTCAATCGACTAGCGTCGATCGTGGGTACGGTGAATGCGATCTCGTTTACCGAGCAGCTTCCGCTTTGTATGCGCGGTGAGCAGCACATTGGCAACATCGCCTTGCAGTCCGTCGCCAAATCCGCTCTCGATGCACGACAGCGTGATCTGATTGCGAATATGTATGCGTCAACGCGTTTTTCTGTCCCGGTAGGGGAGGGTTTTGCAGTGCGCGAGGAAATCATGCGCGACTTGGCGGACGAGATGGACACCGCAGGGCGCGGCGCCGTATCAGCCAAAGGTTTTGAGCGAGACGCGCAGCGCGTGGGCAAGTTGATGAGCGACAGCTTTGATCTGGGATTTATCGATGTTGGGGGCTGGGATACTCACGTTGGTCAGGGAGCAGCAAAAGGTTATCTGGCGAGCCGGCTGGACGAGCTTGGCCGCGGCCTGGCGGCATTCGCGGCTGCCATGGGCCCTCGTTGGCGCGATACGACAGTGCTCGTTATGAGTGAATTCGGAAGGACGATGCGCGAAAACGGCAACCGCGGTACTGATCACGGACACGGGACCGCATATTTGGTGCTCGGTGGGGCAGTGCGGGGCGGGCGTATCGCTGGCGAACAAAAGCAAATTACCGAAGCAGGACTGTTTCAGAATCGGGATTTGCCTGTGTTAAACGAATATCGAGGAGTGCTTGGAGGGCTATTTGCGCGGCTTTATGAGTTGCGGCCGGATCAGCTAGATCGCGTTTTTCCCGGATCAAGCGCACGCGATTTACAGCTGCTCTGACCTCACGGCCGGTGAGCGGCCAGTGCGATTCGTTAGAATGCTGACGCGATCCCAACTGGCAACGCTTCCTTGAACATCCCCTACGAAGTCGTCATTGGCTTGCGCTATACACGCGCCGGCAGGCGCGGGCAACGCCGCAACGCGTTCATCTCCTTCATCTCCGCTGCCTCGATGGCGGGAATTGCACTGGGCGTTATGGCGCTGATCGTGGTGCTCAGCGTAATGAACGGATTTCAAAGAGAAGTGCGCGACCGGATGCTCTCGGTATTGCCCCACATAGAAATTCAGTCCCAGACGGGCACACTCACGGATTGGCGCAGCGTGGCGCAAACAGCACGGCAAGACCCCGAGGTGCTCGCAGCGGCTCCTGTTTTGGAGTCACAGGCAATGTTCGTTCGCAACGGGGCAGTCCACGGGGCGCTTATCGAGGGCGTGGATCCGGCGCTCGAGCCGAACGTATCGGAGGTTTTGAGCCACCTGCAGGGAGCGCCCCTTAGCGAGCTCAAAGATGGCGGATTTGGCATCGTCCTGGGTGTCGACTTGGCCCGCTCGCTAGGTGTGGGCGCGGGTGACCTCGTCACACTTGTTGCGCCCCAGGGCAGTTTCACGCCCGCGGGGGTGCTGCCGCGAATCAAGCAATTTCGAGTGCTTGCGACTTTTGAATCGGATCATTACGAATACGACAGCGGGCTTGCCGTAATTCATCTCGCCGACGCGCAACGGGTCTTTCGACAAGACGGACCCAACGCGGTGCGATTACGGCTTGCCGACATGCAACGTGCCCCGGAAGTAGCGCGGCGAATGACGGCCTTGTTGGGCGATGATCTTTGGGCACGCGACTGGACCAGTCAGAACAGGACGTGGTTTGCTGCGGTGAAGGTGGAAAAACGCATGATGTTCGTGATCTTGACGCTGATTGTCGCCGTGGCCGCGTTCAACTTAGTTTCCACCTTGGTCATGACCGTTACCGAAAAGCGCTCCGATATCGCGATTTTGCGGACTCTGGGGGCGAGCCCCGCTAGCATCTTGTCGATTTTCATCATCCAAGGCGGTCTGATTGGCATTTTGGGTACGCTGCTGGGCGTCATCGGCGGTTTGCTTCTGGCATGGAATCTGGATGTGATCGTGCCAGTAATCGAGCACGCTTTTGGGGTCCACTTTCTCGACCCCTCGATTTATTTCATCAGTGCTTTACCATCCGATCCCCGCGCAAGCGACATCGTGCCAATCGCGCTCATCTCGCTAGTACTCTCCTTGGTTGCGACGCTATATCCAAGCTGGCGGGCCGCGCGGGTGCAACCGGCGCAGGAATTGCGGTATGACTAAGCCCCTGCAGACCAGCGCAGCAACAACACCGTTTGATCCCGTCATCGCGGCACGTGCTGTAGTCAAAAACTATGGCGAAGACGGGCTGTTTGTTGAGGTTCTCAAGGAAATCGATCTCGCGGTCCATCATGGCGAGATTCTTGCCGTCACTGGCGCTTCGGGCTCCGGGAAAAGCACGCTGCTGCATTGCCTCGGGGGCCTCGATGGCATCAATTCGGGTTCGATCGCTATCAATGGCCGAGATGTTTCGAAGCTGACCGAAGCCGAACGCGGCTTACTGCGCAATCAGGCGCTGGGATTTGTATATCAGTTTCATCATCTGCTTCCGGAATTTTCCGCGATGGACAACGTTGCCATGCCGCTCGCAATCCGACGTGAACCGCGCGATGTTCGACGCGCGCGTGCGGTCGAGGCGCTATCGGCAGTGGGTTTAGGCCATCGCGTTCTGCACTTTCCGGGTGAACTTTCTGGCGGGGAACGTCAACGCACGGCAATTGCACGAGCAATCGTCACGCAACCGGCCTGCGTGCTGGCGGACGAACCCACCGGCAATCTGGACCGGGAAACGGCGCACGCAGTGTTCAACCAATTATTAACATTGGCTCGTCAAGTCGGCACGGCCGTCGTTATCGTGACGCACGACATAGAACTTGCCGCTCGCTGTGATCGGGTGTTGCGCCTGGTGGACGGCAAAATCCGAGACGGCGTGCGTCTCGCGTCAACTCGTCAGGGTGTATAGGTCTGAACCCGAGACGCCCTGTTGGTAGGGCGCTGGCGACTTCCCCATACTCTTGCAGGTCGAGATACTTAGCTAAATCGGCCGGCACGTTTGCTGCGACAATCGTCAGCGACATTTTTTTTGTTCCACACTCGGTTTTCGCAACTAGCGTAAAAGCGGCGGTGCGTAATCTGAGCCACGTTTTGTTTGCATGCATTAGCGAACGTCTATGGTCCAGAGCACCGAGAACGCCGGACCACAAAGAGGATGTTTGCGCAAGGCAAGCCGGTCTACCTACGACGATCTGTTGGGCGCCATCCGAACAGCGTGGCTTGGGAGTACATCAATTCCGCGGATGCAGCGATTGCGCGCCGGAGAGCCGCGTGATCAAAATCGCTAAAGCCGAAGCAAAAAGTGCCGCAAAGCTTGCCAGCGCTCGCGTTGACTAATCAAACTCTTCCGTATCGATTTCCGCCTGTGTGGCGGCGTTGTAGCGTTTGCCGACGACGGTCTTGGAGTTAATCAACGCGTCCAGACGATTCATGACATCGCCCGAGAATTTGAAATCCGGTGCTGCCGCATTTTCTTCCAAGTGGTCGATGCGGGTCGTGCCGGGAATCGGGATGATGTTTGGTCCTCGCTCTAATAGCCAAGCCAACGCAAGCTGCCCCGGAGTGCAACCCACGTCATAGGCAATGCCGCGAAGGGATTCAAGCAAGGAGAGGTTGCGAGCGTAATTTGCCGCCTCAAAGCGAGGCATCTGTCGACGGATGTCTTTTGCGTCAAGCACACTCACATCCTCTAAGCCGCCGGCGAGAAAACCACGCCCCAGAGGACTGAAGGCAACGAAACCCACGCCAAGACGACGGCACTGTTCCAGCACTGCGATCTCCGGGTTTCGTGTCCACAACGAATACTCGGTCTGTAGGGCCGTGATCGGATACACCCGATGGGCCCGGGCGAGCGTTGGCGCAGACACCTCGCAAAGGCCAATGCCGCGAATCTTGCCGGCACGGACCATCTCGCCGAGCGCGCCAACGCTTTCTTCGATTGGGATGCGCTTGTCCCAACGGTGCAAGTAGCATAGGTCAATGGTTTCGACATGCAGTCGTTGAAGACTGTCCTCGACCGTCTGCCGAAGAGTCGCCGGGCGGCCATCGATTTCGCGCACACCGGCCGAATTTCGAAACATGCCGCACTTGGTCGCAAGAACGAACTCGCTGCGACGAGCACCCAGGGTCTGTCCGATCAGCGTCTCGTTAGCACCAAAACCATACAGCGCCGCGGTGTCAAAGAGCGTGTAGCCCAGATCGAGGGCTCGCAACAGAACCCGGGCAGCACTTTTCGAATCGGGCGGCGTTCCGTAGGCATGCGATAAGTTCATGCACCCCAGACCGACGGCCGAGACAGAAAACGGACCCAAAGACCGCTTCTTCATTCTTACAGCCCGTGGTTCCCTAGCGGCCTTGCAGCACGCGCTCGATTCGATCGAGGGTTTGCATAGCCGGCAGGCATTGAGCCACGCTCGCGTTGGGTTCCCGACGCTCCTGTATGGCGCTGAAAAATTCCCGATCTTGCAGCTCTATGCCATTTTTCGATACAGCCACGCCTTCCAGGTCCACCGGCTTGTCGTACCCATCGACCAGATCGTCATAGCGGGCGACGTACGTGCCGTTGTCGCAGATATAGCGAAAGAACGTGCCCAAGGGACCGTTGTTGTTGAAAGAAAGTGACAGCGTGCAGATAGCGCCGGAGCCTGTCTTCATGCCGATGTTCATGTCCAGGGCGATACCGAGTTGCGGGTGAATCGGACCCTGCAGCGCGAAGACCTGCGTTGCTTGCTCGCCCGTCTGGTATTGGAATAGATCGACCGTATGGCAAGCATGGTGCCAAAGGAGGTGGTCCGTCCAGCTGCGGGGTTTACCCAGGGCGTTGAGATTGCTGCGGCGAAAAAAATAGGTCTGCACGTTCATCTGCTGAATCTTTAACGCTCCAGACTGGATGCGCTTGTGGATCCACTGATGGCTTGGGTTAAAGCGACGCGTATGACCCGCCATCGCCACCAGACCGGTTTGCTTTTGCACGCGCACCAGTCGCTCGGCATCGGCCAGGTTGTCAGCCATCGGAATCTCCACCATTACGTGCTTGCCCGCCTCCAGACATTGGATAGCTTGCGAGGCGTGTAGTTGAGTCGGTGTTGACAAGATCACGGCCTCGACACCCGGCAGCGCAAGGCTTTGGGCAAGATCCGTAGACCAATGAGCGATCTTGCGTTCTTGCGCGAGGCTGCGAATGGATTCCGCGCCGTGGCCAACAATGGAGACGACTTCGATCCCCGGAATTGCGGCAATGGCGTCCAGGTGCTTGATTCCAAATGCACCGGCAGCGCCGGCGACGCACACTTTCATGTCGAGAACTCCCAATGTCAGGCAATTGCAAACCGGGCGGGACAATCAAACGAGCATGTTCTCCAAAACAAGGTGACCAACGGCGGTGTTTGACGCGGGTACGTGGTAGTGTCGATGCACCTCGCGAACTTGCTCATCGAGCGCTCCTCGCATAACCAGCCACATCACCAGTTCAATTCCCTCAGATCCCGCCTCTCGCAAGTATTCGACGTGCGGGATTGCGGCGGCCGAGCGCGGATCGTTGATGAGGGTATCCAAGAAGCGATTGTCGAACTCTGCATTAATGAGCCCTGCGCGCTCGGCTTGAAGCTGATGCGACATGCCACCG
>Ga0187781_10001439_pt1 | contig 17994 bp, 16 predicted proteins | sample 0715_SJ02_MP02_2_FD_132447 | JGI IMG/M metagenome (GOLD analysis project Ga0187781, IMG submission 132447) | Tropical peat soil microbial communities from peatlands in Department of Meta, Colombia - 0715_SJ02_MP02_20_MG | ecosystem: Environmental > Terrestrial > Soil > Wetlands > Peat | place... | reverse complement strand
GAGATTCGGAACCACGCCCGCGCAAGGCTGGCCCTGCGGGTCGCAGGTCAGCTGAGACGCCTTGGGAAAGTAGGGGCTACTCGGATTCAGCGGGAACTCGTAGAACATGGGACCGGAGTAACCGTTCAATTCGGATTGGGTCCAGAAGTACTGCAGCTGCACCTGGTTATCGCCCGGCAGCGACTTGGTGAGGGACGCCATCCCGGAAAACTCGTGGGATTCCGGGATCAGATCCGTCGCGGCCGAATACCGGTATGAGCAGTCGCCGAAAAACTCGGTCAGTTGCGGATTGCCCGCACAGGCCGGATAGCCCGACTGAAAAAGGTTGCCGTTGGCATCATGCACGATCCCGGGCCAGGATCCCGGAAAGTTCGTCGCGGAGACGCCCCCCGCCGGATTAAAACCATAGGCGGAAAACCCCCGCTGCGTCGCTTGAAGCTCGTCTTGCCGGGTGTAGCCTGCCGTGATCAGGATGTTGTAGCCATCGCTCGCCAGATCTCCGTGTCCGAACGTGAAATCCGCCTCGCCCGAGCTACCGTGGGCTTCCTGCGGGCGATCGAAATTGGCCTGGAATTGAGCTCCCTGGTAATTCTTCTTGGTGATAAAGTTGATCACGCCCCCGATCGCGTCCGTGCCGTACAGCGACGAAGCGCCTTCCCGAAGCACCTGGATGCTGTCGATGGCGGAGAATGGAATACCACTCAGGTCGACTCCACGACCGTCGAAGGCATTGGGAGCCAGCCGCTCGCCATCGAGGAGCACCAAGGTGCGGGTTCTGCCCAGGCCGCGCAGGTCGGCGTAGCTACCGCCTCCGGAAAACGTTCCTACGGCTGAGGCGATGTTGAGCGAGGAGTTGTTGGAGGTCAGCGTGTTGAGCGCCTGCTCTACATTCTCGATGCCCTCAGCCTTGAGGACGTCCGACTTCAGGATCGTGATGGCCTCGGCGGTTTCGGCATTGGGCCGGTTTATCATGGACCCTGTGACGACGATTTCCTGCAGTTCCGTCTCCTCGGAGGTAGACGAAGCGGGTGCCTGCTGTCCCATGGCGGAAGCGCCGATCAGCGAGGCGATCAGCGCGCCGGCAGCCGCGAGAAGTCGGGTCATGCGGGCCGCCTCCTTGGCAGGCTCCGGTACACCGGGAAAATGGGTCCCTCGTGAAATTCTCATCGTTATCTCCCCTAAAATTTAATTGATGACATCGTCTGTGGATCTGCCGCCGCACCCGATGGCTCTTCGGCCCGGGACGACTGTGCTGCTAGTTGTCTAAAAGCCGCAGATCTCCGCTTGATGCCATTAAAGATATCAAGCCTAGAAAAAATTGCCAGGGTCAATTGGGTCAATCGTCGAATCAATTTGTTGTCGTGTTTATGCATCAAGATAAAGGCTAAGCCGGGAGAGCATAGGAAGTTTTGGGGTTTATGCCGTTGTGGCAGGTCGGCGGGCAGTATCCCTCAACTAAGGAGCGGACTTGGCCGTTTCGCTGCGCGCTAATGAGGCGCCTGCGCCTTCCGCAGCCGGATCTCGAAGAGCTTCGGCCAGTTCTTCCCAGTGACGAACAGCCGATCGCGTTTGGCATCGTAGGCGATGCCGTTCAAGACATCGGTCTGTCCCGGGACGATGTCGGAGGGGGCGAGGAGCCCTGCCATGTTGATCGCGCCGACGACCTGCCCGTCGTGGGGATCGATGCGCACGATCCAGTTGGTCTGCCATACATTCGCGTAGATCTCGCCCTTGACCCACTCGAGCTCGTTGATGTTGGCGAGGGGCTTGCCGTCGAGCGTCACTCGAATTCGCCCGGTCGGCAGGAGCGTTTCGGGATTCAACAGCCGAATGTCCGGGGTGCCGTCGCTCATGAGGATCTGCAATCCGTCTTGAGTGAGCGCCCAACCCTCGCCCTCGTAGTGAAATTCGCGCTGCGGCTTGAAGGACTTGAGATCATAGACGAAGCCCACCTGGGATTTCCAGGTGAGGCCGATGAGGCGATTCTTCCAGTTGACGATCCCCTCCCCGAAATACTGCGCCGGCACGTCATATTTCTGCAGCACCTCGCCCGTTTCGAGCCGCACTTTACGGATCGTCGACTGCCGCTCGAGCCCCGTACTCTCGTAGAGGAAGCCATTCAAGTAAAACAACCCCTCGGTGAAGGCGTGCGGATCGTGAGGATAGGTGTGCACGACCTCGTAGCCGTAAATCGGCACCGCCGCCCGGGACGGGGCGGCACAGGCCATCGCAGCGGCGAGCAAGGCGATGTGTAGCGCCCGAATGAGCGGTGGCACAGGATCTCTCGGCGGGCGCACGGGCTCAGTTAGCGGGCGCACGGCCTATTTCACCGCGCCGTCATCTTGCGCGACATCGTAATTCACCGCGCCTGCAAACTCGAACGTGCTCACGAGCACATCTCCATCCCCGCGCACGGCGTGGGCAGGTTGAGTGCAAAACCCCCGCGCCTCCACGCGGTAGGACCTCGCGGAACCCAAGCGCCGCTGCGTCAGCGAATCCACGGTACAGCGTGAATCCCCCAGGGTACCGAAAATCCGGCCGTGGGCGATGAGCGTCAGATTTGCCCCTACCTCGCGGGCCGGGCGACCCTCGCGCACGCCGCTGAGGCCGAATACGAAGAGCAGCCCCGGGGACTCGCTCGGCACGCGTTGAAAGCTCAGCCGCACGCCGGGCGGCGTGCTCTTGGCTTCCCCCTCGCAGTGCGTGCCCGAATTGGGCCAATCGATTCGCGCCTCGAGCGCTCCGGCCACCCGTGCCCGCAAATACCCATCGCCCGTCGGAAGGCACGCTGCCGGCGCCTCGGGGGCCGGCAGCGCCGGTGCGCCCGTCCCATCGGAGATCCCGCTCATGCTCGCGCCGATGGCGAGCGCCGACCCGGCCGCTCTCACCCGCCATCCGGGGCGTCTGGCACTGAGCGTGTGGGGCGTGCGGGGCGTTATCATTCCCGCCATGGTGCCACGCAGGGCTTTGTCGATGCTCGTCCTTCTCCTCGCCTGCGTCGCCTGTGCGCCGAAGTTCGAGCGGCCGAACCTGACGGTCGCCGGTATCTCGCTCCAGGGCGGCAACCTCTTTCAGCAGACCTTCCTGGTCAAATTCGAGGTGCAGAACCCCAATCGTCGAGCGCTACCGGTCGAGGGGCTGCATGCCGACCTCGCCGTCGGGGGAGAGCACGTTGCGAGCGGATCGAGCGATCGTGCTTTCGTGGTGCCTCCCCGGGGACAAGCCGAGTTCGACATGACCATCACTGCCAATCTGGCCCTCGTGCTCCTGAAGCTCGGTAGCCAGCACGGCGACTCGATCGACTACGAGGTGAGCGGCGCGGCGAGCCTCGACCTGCCCTTTCTGCGCGATCTCCCGTTCCATCAGGCGGGCACGCTGTCTCTCAAAGGCTTGAGATAACTCGTTGAATTCTTTGGTCCTACTGCCGAGGAACCTGCCCGCAAGGATTCCCGTCTGGTAAACTAGCGGCCAAAAAGGGGTGGTTGCCCGCTGCGATCGCCCTCAAGCTGTAACGCTTTGTCAAGACCCTGATCCATGGCACTCACGCCCTACGAACAACTGGAGCAAGAGTTTCACCGGCTGCATGCCTTTCGCGGGGCACTGTCCCTGTTGCGCTGGGACGCCGCGGTCATGATGCCCCGCGGCAGCGCCGATGTGCGCGGCGAGCAGCTGGCGGCGCTCGAGACCGAGCACCACGCCTTGCTCACGACGCCCAAGGTGGCGAGGCTCCTGGAGCGTGCCGAGGCGGGTGCCTCCCAGCTCGAGGATTGGCCGCTCGCAAACCTGCGCGAGATGCGGCGGCAGCGCGACCATGCGATCGCCACTCCGCCGTCGCTGATCGCGCGCCTCGCGAAGGCCACTGCACGAGCCGAGGTCTACTGGGTCGAGGCACGCAAGGCGAACGACTTCAAGCTGTTTGCGCCCCACCTGGAAGAAGTGGTCACCCTGGTGCGCGACAAGGCCGCGCTTCTCGGTCAGGCGCGGCATCTTCCACCCTACGACGCGCTCGTCGATGCCTTCACGCCGGGGATCTCGAGCTCGGATATCGACACCATCTTCAAGGCGCTATCGCGCAAGCTCCCCGGGCTCATCAATCAGGCCATCGAGGTGCAGGCGGAGCGTGCGCCGCTCCCGTTGACCGGCAAGTTCAGCGCAACCCGCCAGCGAGCCCTCTCGCTCGAGGTGCTGAAGGCGCTGGGCTTTCCCTTCGATCGCGGGCGCCTCGATGAGAGCGAGCACCCCTTCACCGAGGGAGTACCGGGCGACATCCGAGTCACCACGCGCTTCGATCAGAACGATCCGTTCTCGGGCCTCTTGGGCGCGGTTCACGAGACCGGTCATGCGATGTACGACCTCGGCCTTCCGGCCAAGTGGCGAAATCAGCCGGTGGGTCGAGATCGGGGCCTTGCGCTCGAGGAGAGCCAGTCGCTGCTCTTCGAGATGAACCTGTGCCGCAGCCGCGCCTTCGTCACGTATTTGAAGCCTCTGCTCGACAAGCACTTGCAGGTGAGCGGCGAGGAATGGAGCGAGCAGAACCTGTACCGTCACCTGACTCGCGTGAAACGCAGCCTCATTCGCATGGATGCGGACGAGCTCACCTATCCCGTGCACATCATGCTGCGCTACGAGCTCGAGAAGAAGATCCTCGACGGGACGCTCCCCGTAGCGGAGCTCCCGCAGGCCTGGAACCAGAATCTCGAGCAGCGCCTGAACATTCGTCCGGCGAGCGACGTCGAGGGCTGCCTGCAGGACATTCATTGGGCGGTCGGGCATTTCGGCTACTTTCCCTCCTACGCCTTGGGCGCCGTCATCGCCGGTCAGTTGCACGAGGCGTTGCGCGCGGAGCGGCCTTCTCTCGATGCGGAAATCGCCGCCGGCCAATTCGGCGGGGTCATGGAGTGGCTGCGCGAGAACGTGCACGGCGTCGGCGCTCGGTTGCCGGTTCAGGAGCTGATCAAGCAGGCGACGGGCAAGCCGCTCAGCGCCGCCGCCTACCTGCGTTACCTGGAATCGAAGTACCTGGAACCGCCGTGAGTCGAGCTATCGAGGCCGTGCCGGCAGAGACGAAGCGGCACTCGCACACTCACGTCAAACTCGCCGCGCAATTGCGCAGCCTCACCGGCAAGGCAATCGAGGACTACGGCATGATCGCCGATGGCGACCGGGTGATGGTGTGCGTCTCGGGCGGCAAGGATTCGTATACGTTGCTCGACATGCTCATGAGCTTGAAGCGCAGCGCGCCGATTCGTTTCGAGCTTCTCGCGGTCAACCTCGATCAGAAGCAGCCGGGCTTCCCCGCCGAGGTGCTGCCCGCCTACCTCGACGCGCTCGGCGTTCGCTACCGCATCATCGAGCAGAACACCTACGCCGTGGTGAAGCGCGTCATTGCGGAAGGCAAAACGCTCTGCGGGCTGTGCTCGCGCCTGCGGCGCGGGGCGCTGTATCGCTTCGCCTCCGAGAATGGAATCACCAAGATCGCGCTCGGCCACCACCGCGACGACATCATCGAGACGCTGTTCCTGAACATGTTCTTCGGCGGCCGCCTGAAGGCCATGCCGCCGAAATTGCTGAGCGAGGATCGGCGCCACATCGTGATCCGTCCGCTCGCCTACGTATCGGAGCGCGCCATCGCCCGCTACGCTCGAGCGCGCGAGTTTCCCATCATTCCTTGTAACCTCTGCGGCTCGCAGACCCACCTGCAGCGGCGCGCCGTGAAGCAGATGCTCCACGAGTGGGAGGCACGGTCGCCGGGTCGCCTCGAGGCGATTTTCTCCAGTCTGCGCAACGTCTCGCCCTCGCAGCTCGCGGATTCCAAGCTCTTCGATTTTGCGGGACTCGATCGGCTGCGCGCGGGGGAGCCGCTTTGCGAGCCGTAAGGGCGCCCCGCACCCGCGCGCCGCGGCGCTATGCCTGGGAAGCTCTCGCCGACGATCAGCTGCTGAGCCTGCGATTTTGCGATCTCGAGCTCGAGATCGGAGGCGAGCTCGAGCAGGCGATCGAGCGGCTATACCGCGAGCTCGCCGTGCGCGGTATCCGTTTCCGGCCGCACTGCTGGCTGTCGAAGGAGTGGTTCTCGCCCGACGGCGTTCCGGGGGTCGCGATCCCCTTCTACCTGGCTCATCGCCGTCTCGCGCGCATCGAGCGGCGACTGATGCGCGAGGTGGAGGGCGGAAACCGCAACTGGCTGATGCGCATCCTGCGCCACGAGGCCGGGCACGCGATCGACACCGCCTACCGCGTGCGCCGCCGCCGCCGCTGGCGCGAGGTCTTCGGGCCCGCCTCGCTCCCCTATCCGGACACCTACCGGCCCCGTCCAGGGAGCCGCCGCTTCGTCCAGCATCTGGGCGCTTGGTACGCGCAGGCCCATCCCACCGAGGATTTTGCCGAGACCTTCGCGGTGTGGCTGAAGCCCAAGTCGGCGTGGCGCACGCAATATCGGGACTGGCCCGCCTTCGCCAAGCTCGAGTTCATCGACGAGCTCGCCGCCGAGATCGGCAGCGCGCCGCCTCTGCTGATCGATCGCAGCCGAATCGAGGACATCGCTTCGGAGACCTCGACGCTGCGCCGGCACTACGAGGAGAAGCTCGCGCGCTACCGCGTGCGGCGTCGATCGGGCGCGGACGAGTGGCTGCTCAAGGTGTTTACCGCCACCCCGCGGCGGCGCTCGGCGCCGAAGGCGGCGAGCGTGCTGCGCGAGCTGCGCAACCCCTTGCGGCAACGGATCGTGCGCTCCGGAGCCTTCAGCGAGTACCTCGTTCACCAGGTGCTGCGTCTGATGATCGAGCGCTGCGAATCGCTCGATCTGCACCTGCGCGGACCGCGCCGCGAGCTCAAGGCGCATCTGTTGTGGATCATCGGGCGCCTCGCCGAATCCTACGAGGAGCGTCAACTGCCGCGGGTGGCGCTGTGAAGCGCGAGCTCGCGCCGTGAAGAAGCTGCGTGCACTCGTACTGATGCACGCCACACTGGTGCCCCCCGACTCCCTGCGCGGCATCCCCGAGAGGGAAATCGACGAGTGGCGTACCGAATACGACGTGCTCTCACACTTGAAGGCCGCCGGACACGAAGTGATGCCCTTGGGCGTGAGCGACAACCTGTCGGAGCTGCGCCGCGCGATCCTCGAGTGGAAGCCGGACATCGTCTTCAATCTGCTCGAGGAATTCGACGGCATCGTGACCTACGACCAGCACGTCGTCGCATTCCTCGAGCTGATGCGCCAGCCCTACACCGGATGCAACCCCCGCGGAATGCTCCTGTCGCGGGACAAGGTGCTGTCGAAGCAGCTCCTCGCTTATCATCGTGTCCCGACCCCGCAGTTCATGGTGTTTGCGCGCGGCAAGTCGCCGCGCATTCCGAAGCGACTGCGCTTCCCCATGTTCGTGAAGTCATCGACTGAGGACGCTTCGCTCGGCATCGCGCACGCTTCGGTGGTCTCGGATGAGCGGCAGCTCAGGGAGCGCATCGCGTTCATCCACGAGCAGACCCACTCCGATGCGCTGGTCGAGGAGTATATCGAAGGCCGGGAGCTCTACGTCGGGGTGCTCGGCAACGACCGGCTGAAAGTCCTGCCGGTGTGGGAGATGACCTTCGGCTCGCTGCCCGAGAATCTGCCCCAGATCGCCACGCGCAAGGTGAAATGGGACCGCAGCTATCAGAAGAAGTACGGCATCACCACCGCCGCAGCGCGCAATCTCTCCGAGGAGACGCTCACGCGGCTCGCACAGCTGTCGAAGCGTATCTTTCGGGCGCTGCATCTCACCGGATACGCGCGCATGGATTTTCGGCTGCGCGCGGACGGCGCGATCTACGCGCTCGAGGCCAACGCGAATCCGAACCTCTCGGAGGGCGAGGATTTCGCACAGTCCGCGCTCACCGCGGGCATGCCTTATCCGCAGGTGCTCAAGCGGATCTTGAAGCTCGGGGCCGATTACCCGGCGGCCTGGCGCGGCGTCGACGCCTGAGCCGGCACGGCGCGCGGGCGCGCCGACCTCAGCGCCGGGTCCAGCGGTTCAGCCAGGCGAGCACGGTCTCGTACCACTGGATGCTGTTCTGCGGCTTCAGCACCCAGTGATTCTCGTCCGGAAAGTACAAGAGCTCGCTCGGCACGCCGAGGCGCTGCAGGGCAGTGAACACCGCGAGACCCTGCTCGTAGGGCACGCGATAATCGAGCTGCCCGTGAACCACCAGAGTCGGCGTCTTCCACCGGGCGACGTAGTCGATCGGGTTGAACTTTGCATAGCCCGCCGGGTTGAGGTATTCGGGGCCGCCCATTTCCCACTCGGGGAACCATAGCTCCTCGGTCGAGTAGTACATCGTCCGGTTGTCGAAGATCCCGTCATGAGTCACGATGCATTTGAACCGATCCGGCCACTGGCCGGCGATCCAGTTCATCATGAAGCCGCCGTAGGAGCCGCCGAGCGCGCAAACGCGCTCGCCGTCGAGCCAGGGAAATTGCTTGAGCGCGGCCGCGAGGCCGAGCTTCAAGTCCTCGAGGGGCTTGCCGCCCCAATCGCCGCTGATCGAATCGGTGAACGCCTGACCGTAGCCGGTCGAGCCGTGAAAGTCGATCATCACCACGCCGTATCCGGCGCCGGCGAAGGCCTGGGCATTCCAGCGGTAGTGCCATTCGTTGGCAAAACTCCCCTGAGGGCCGCCGTGCACGAGGAATGCGACCGGATATCTCTGGTCGCGCTTGAAGCCCGCCGGCTTCACCACGTAGCCGAACACGTTCTCGTTGTTCCAGCCGTCGAAGGTGAATTGCTGGTACTCGCCCAAGCTGCGCTTCGAGAGCTCCGCTTGATTCAAGTGCGTGAGAGCGATCGCCTTGCCGCCGTCGAAGCCGACGGCAAAGAGGTCTGCGGGGCTCGCGAGATTACTTTGCGCGTAAAACACCTTTTGCGGCCCGACGCCGAGCCCCTCGACCTCGCCCGCACCGGTGATGGCGGCGGTTCTGCCGGTGGCGGCATCGATCGCCCACAAGGGACGCTGCCCGAGATGGTCGGCGGTCGCAAATAGCGCCTTGCCGTCTCGCGACCATGCGAAGCTCGTGATCGATCGATCCCAATTCCGGGTGAGCGCCCGCTTCGCGCCCGTGCGCAGGTCGTAGAGCACGAGATGAAAGCGATCGGCCTCGAATCCCGGCCGGTCCATGGCAAGATAGGCGAGCGAGGTCCCATCGGGAGAGAACGCCGGCTGTCCGTCCCACGCCGCATTGTCGGCGGTCAAGTTGTGCGCCGTTCCGCCGCCGGCGGGCACCAGATAAACATCGAAGTTGGTCGACCAGGGCTCGCCCGTCGGCAGCGCGCGAATCGAGAACGCCACCTGCTCCCCGTCCGGGCTCAGCGCGTAGTCCTCGCGGCTGCCGAAGGGCTTGCTCGGCACATCGCCGTCCATTGCGCCGGTCAGGTTGACCGCTGTGCCGGCGGCGATACCGCTCCCGTCGAGGGCGAGAGCGAAGAGCTGCGAGCGACGGCCGTCCCTCCAGGTATCCCAGTGGCGCACGAAGAGGTTGTCGTACACGACACCGTGCGCCGGCGCGTGCGCGGCAGCGTCCAGCCTCTGCTTGGTGCACTCGAGCGTGGCGCAGTCACGATAGACCTCGGCGCTCACCACGATACGATCGGCCTTCGGCGCGACGCGGAACGAGCCAACGTCGAGGGGTAGATTCGTGATCTGCTTGGGCTCCTCGCCCGGGGCGACGCGCCATACCTGGCTCGAGCCGCTGCGGTTCGACAGGTAATAGACGTAGCGCCCATCCGCGCTCCACGCGGCCGAGCTCGAGTTCGCGGCGAGGTCGGTGAGCCTCACGGGCGGCGCATTGTGCTTGCGTGTCTCGATGAGCCAAACCGCGGTGCGGCCTTTGTTCGCCTCCATGTCGGTGCTGCGCAAGGTATACGCGACGTGCTTTCCATCGGGCGATACCGCGAGCTCCGAGATGCGCTCCAGTCGGACCAGGTCCTGTACGCTGAACGGCTGCAAGGCCTCGGCCGAAACCGGCCGAGACTTCGCTCCGGCGGCCGTCGGCAACGCGGCTGCCGCAAGCAGCGCGACTGCTGCCGTCAATCGATGGACGCGCATAGCATTCCCCGTGAGAATTCTTGAAGTTCCTCTCTCCAATTGTAGCCTCAAGCAGGGCAAAATCAGCGCATGACGACAACCCGCGTCATCAGTCTCGACCTGGACGACACTCTGTGGCCGGTGGCTCCGGTGATCGCCGCCGCCGAAGAGGCCTTGTACGCCTGGCTGAAGAGCCATTACCCGAGGACCGTGCGCGGCCACAGCGTCGAGTCGATGCGCAAGATGCGCTCGTACGTGGCCACGCAATTTCCCGAGCTGAGCCACGATCTGACCTTCCTGCGCCGGCACGCCCTGGCCGAGCAATTCGCCGCGGCGGGTTATGCGGAGTGTCTCTGCGACGAGGCGCTGGAGGTTTTCCTCGCCGCGCGCAATCGCGTCGAGTTCTTCGACGACGTGCGCCCCTCCCTCACGCGGCTGCGCGAGCGCTACCGCTTGTTCGCAGTGAGCAACGGCAATGCGGATTTACAGCGCTGCGGAATCCATGATCTGTTCGAAGGTCACGTCACCGCGATCGGCGCGGGCGCAGCCAAGCCCGACGCCAGGATCTTCGCGGCGCTCGCCGACCTGGCGGGCGTCGATGCAGGCGAAATACTGCACGTCGGGGATGATCCCGTGGCGGACGTCGTGGGCGCGAGGCAGGCGGGGATGCAGTCGGCCTGGCTCAACCGCGACGCGCGCGCCTGGCCCGTCATGCTTGCGCCGCCGTCGCGCACCATCTCGACGCTCGCGCAGATCCTATAGGAGCCTGTCTGATTACTCAGACAGGCTCCTAGCACCGCAATGATGCATGCGCCGGGGCGGCGGGATGCACGAGGAGTTAGCAGCCTTTGACGGCGGCTGCTGATAGGAAAAGTACTGGAGTTACCGGCATTTTCTGACGCGCTGTCACGCTTTTGCTGCTTCACTCGACCCATGCCGAGCCGATAGGATGATCACCGGGCAACGTGGGGGCATACGCATGCAAGCGATGCGCGAGAGGTCACTGGTAGCTGTCAGCTCGCTGCGCGAATTTTTTCGTGACGCATTTCACGAGGCAAGCGAGCGGCAGCATCTCGAGATCGACGAGCAGGCCGAGCAGTACGTCGTCAATCTCCTCACCATGTTCTCGCGCGCCGAAGCGCTCTACGAGAAGACGCCCGAGGGCCTGCGCATCAAGCCGCTCGCCCACATGCTCGCAGAGGCGCTCGATGCGCCGAGCACGACGGAGCGGCAGCGCGGCCTCAAGCGCCTCGGGGATGTGTCGCTGTTCATCGCCGGATTCTTCGCGCGCAGCTTCGCGCGCAAGCTGGTCGACATCGACTATCACATCGCGATGGGGGGCAACGCCTACAGCTCGCTCGCCGCTTCGATGCAGCGCTCAGTGTCGGGGCGCTCGATCGCGGCCACCTATGCCGAGCTCGCACGTAAATTTCAGCGCCTGGTGGACGCGCTCAACGAGGTGAGCGAGATGTCCTACGTGCACACGGACGCCGACATCCTGCGGCTCTACGAGATCTGGATGAAGACCGGAAGTGAACGTGCCCACGGCCTGCTCAACCGCCTCGGGGTGCAGCCGGTCAAGCACCCGGGGTTCTGCCGCCGGCATTGAGATCATGGTTCTGCGCCGGCTGCAGTCGCTTCTGGGTCGCCTGTACGACCTCGACGTCGATTATGACGTGTACGATTTTCTGCTCACCGATCGAGGCGCCCGCGATGAGCTGATGCCGACCGACGGCCGACACGCGCCCGAAGAGGAGCTCTTGCTCGCCGAGAGCGCCGACGGCGCGCGAGTGGCCCTCTATATCGACCAGGCGGTGTTGCGTCGGCTCGAGAAAGCCGATCCGCTGGGCGCGCTGACGGAACGGAATCTCGCCGACTATTGCACGGCGCTCGAGGGCGTCAGCCACTTCCTCTACTCGACCTGGCGGCTGGAATGCGACGCGCCGGTATCGCTGCTCGAGCTCGAGACCCAGGCCGAGGTCGACAAGTATGCGGCGACCGTCTTTCTCGTCGCCGATCAGCAGGGCGGGGGCTATCCGGGGCAGGTGCACGCGCGGCTCTTCGATCGAGTCGGGTTCGACGAGCGGCTGAGTCCCGCGCAGCACGAGCGCTATCGAACGGCGCACCGCTGCGCCGCGAATTTTTGCAAAAGGCTGGAAAGCAAATTCGTGAGCCGCGGCAGGGCGCAGCTCGAGGCGCTGGTGCGCGAGCTCAGGAAATTCTATCGCTTGAGAAGCGCCGCGAAGCTCCGCTACGCCGGCGCCTAGCGCGAGCCCCAGCGGGCCGAGCTAGCCGTGCCGCTACTCGTCGGGATCGTTGTCGGCGGCCTGCTTCTTGAGCTTGAGCCACTCGGAGAGCTTCTTGAGGTCCTTCTTGCGCGGCGCCTCGGGCTTGGACTTGCCCAGGCGGCCGCTATCGTAGGGATCGTAGCCCTTGACCGTTCCCGTCGGATTGGCCCTCACCCCCTGCTGCGAGATCGGCGCCTCATCGGCGAGCGACAGTGACGGGTTTTCGAGCTTCTGCAAGCGCTCGGTTGAGACGTCGCGGCCGAATGCGCCGGTGGAGATCGACCACTCCCACACGGCGTTGCCGCGCTCGTCGAAATTGACCCGGCCGGTCTGCTTGCCATCCATCTTGAAGCCGGGCTTGGTCATGGCCGCGGTCGCATCCGTGGCGGGGGTAGCTCTTGCGGGCGCCGCGGGCCTCGCTGGCGCTTCCGGCATCGCTGCCGCTTCCGGCCTCGCTGGCACCTGCGGCGCCTGCGGCCTCGGCACCGCCTTCTTTGAGTCTCCAATACTCATGATGTTCTTTTTAATCCATGCCCGCGGCATGTCAAATCGACTGGCGAAATATTTGCAAAGCGTCACAACGAGCCAGTGCATGCGTCACAGTTTTGTGCTCCGGGAGGAGCGGCGCAGCTCGCGCTCGGCGCGCGCGAGGGCGAGCGCAGTCTTCCCGTCATTCCACTCGCCGCCGAGTACTCGCCCGAGCGCCTCCTCGAGCGCTAGCCAGCGGATCTCGAGCTCCTCGTCGGAGTCGGGATTGGGCGCGCCGACCTCGAGCTCTCGCGCAAGGTACAAGTGAATCACTTCGGTGAACAGGCTCGGTGCCGGAATATACAGCCCGAGGGCCGTCCAGTCGCGCGCCGTCACTCCGGTTTCCTCGGCGAGCTCGCGCACCGCGCAACCCTCGGGCGCCTCCCCGGCATCGAGCTTGCCGGCGGGAATCTCCCACAGGAAGTCCGCGACGCCATGTCGATACTGGCGTACCAGGCACACACGGCCGGCCGCGTCCACCGCGACCACCGCGGCCGCCCCGGGATGACGCACGAAATCGATCTGGTACTCGCGCCCGTTCGCGTAGCGCAGCGTCTCGCTCGATACCTCGATCACCCGACCGCGAAATCCCACCTTGCTCGCGATCACTTCCGGCTTCAGCATGGAGCGGCCCTCATGGTAAGCACAACGGCAAAGCTGGTGATCATCCTAGGGAGTCCGGCCAGCGGCAAGTCAACGCTCGCTCGCCGCCTCGGCACGGATCTCGATCTTGGCGTTCTCGGCAAGGACGACGTCAAGGAGGCGTTGTTCGATGCGCTGGGCTCGGAAGATCGCGGCTTCTCGCGCCGGCTCTCCGAGGCGAGCTTCACCGTGCTGGCCCGATTGGCTCGCACGCAGCTCCTCCTCGGGCACTCCTGCATCGTCGAGGGGAATTGGCGTAGCTCGCATGCGCCCTCGCTCGGTGCCATCCTCGACGAGAGCGGGGCGCGAGCAGCTCAAGTCTGCTGCTGCGCCCAGCCTTCGGAAATCGTGCGTCGCTTCACAACCCGGGTGAGGCACGCGGGTCACCGAGATGCGTCGCTATCGAGCGACGAGCTGGAAGCGTACGCGCGCGAGGCACCGGCATTCATCGACGTTCCCGGTCCGCGTTGGGTATTTCACACCGACTCGGACGAGTCGGCCGAGGCGTACTGCGAGCTTCGTACGGCGCTCGAAAGCTGGCGCCTGTGACCTGTCTCCTCGCGCGACTCTCCCGAAGCGCGCGATCCTTCGTGGTGGGTGGGTTTAAGTTATCTGGATATCCATACAGTCACGCGGTATAGTGGCTCCTCATGATGAAGTCGAAGACGACGACGTCGGCGTTTGACGCGCTGAACCCGCAGCAGCGGCGCGCCGCCAGCTACGGGACGCCTCTCAAGGACAAGGGGGTGGCAGCAGGGCCCCTGCTCATCCTCGCGGGCTCCGGCACCGGCAAGACCCACACCCTCGCGCACCGCACGGCGCACCTGGTGCTGAATGGTGTCGATCCGGCGCGCATCCTGATGCTCACCTTCACGCGGCGCGCGGCCCAGGAGATGGTTCGCCGCACCCAGACAATCGTCTCCTCGGTGCTCGCCGATCGTGGTAAAGGGGGCGACCGGAGCGTACAGACGCGACTTTTGTGGGCAGGTACGTTCCACTCCGTGGGAAATCGGATCCTGCGCTTGTACGCGAAGCACCTCGGCCTCGACCCGACCTTCAGCGTGCTCGATCGCTCCGATGCGGCCGACTTCATGGACGTCATTCGCCACGAGCAGGGGTTATCGCAGAAGGACAAGCGCTTCCCGCGCAAGGATACCTGTCTTGCGATTTACAGTTATCGGGTCAACACACGCCTCACGCTCAAGCAGACGCTCGACGAGCAGTACCCCTGGGTGAGCGACTTCGAGCAGGATCTGACGCGCCTGTACCGCGAGTACGTCGCGCGCAAGCAAAAGAACAATGTGCTCGATTTCGACGATCTGCTGCTCTACTGGCACGCGATGATGAAGAATTCGGCGCTGGCACAGAACCTCGGCAGCAATTTCGACCACGTGCTCGTCGACGAATATCAGGACACGAGCTCGCTGCAGGGCGAGATCGTTCAGGCGCTCAAGCCCGACGGGAGCGGCGTGACGGTGGTGGGCGACGATGCGCAGGCCATCTATTCGTTTCGCGCGGCCGCGGTGGAGAACATCCTGGGGTTCGCGGACCGCTACAAACCGAAGGCTGAAATCGTGGTTCTCGCGCAGAACTACCGCTCGGTACAGCCGATCCTGGACTCGGCCAACGCGCTCATGGCCGAAGGCGCGCGACAGCATCGCAAGACGCTTCTCGGAACGCGCCAAGCGCAGCAAAAACCGTTTTACGTGTCGCTCGATGACGCCCAGGGCCAGGCCGAGTACATCGCGGCGAAGCTCCTCGCGACGCGCGAGATCGGCGGCTCGCTCAAGCGCCATGCGATCCTGTTCCGAAGCTCGCATCACAGCGATGTGCTCGAGGTGGAGCTCACCCGGCGCAACATCCCCTATGTCAAGTACGGCGGGCTCAAGTTCCTCGAGGCTGCGCACGTCAAGGACGTGCTCTCGATCTTGAGATGGGCCGACAATCCGCGTAACAGCGTCGCGGGCTTTCGCGTATTGAAGCTCGTCCCCGGCTTCGGTCCCGCGCATGCCAAGAAGGCGCTCGAGCATTTCGAGGCGCAAGGTCTTGCCGTCAAGAGCTTGGCCGCCTTCGAGGCGCCCCAGCTCAACAAGATGGACTGGAAGAGATTCTGCGCGCTCATCGAGAAGCTCGCCGATCCCGCCACTCCCTGGGCAGGGCAGGTCGGACTGGTGCTCGACTGGTACAAGCCGCAGCTCGACCGGCTCCACGATGCCGGATTCACTCGGACCGGCGACCTCGAGCAGCTCGAGCAATTGTCGAGGCAGCACCAGACGCGCGAGCGCTTCCTCACCGAGCTCACGCTCGATCCGCCGGCAGTCACCTGCGACCAGTCGGGAGCGGCCTCGAAGGACGAGGAATACGTGGTCCTGTCGACCATTCACTCCGCCAAGGGACAGGAGTGGGACGTGGTCTACGTGCTCAACGTGGCGGACGGAAACTTTCCGTCGGAATTCGCGGCGAGCAAGCCCGAGATGGTCGAGGAGGAGCGGCGCCTGCTGTATGTGGCGATGACCCGCGCCCGCAACGAGCTACACCTGTGCGCACCCTTGAGGTATGCGATCACTCAGCAGTCGAAGAACGGCGATGCTCACGTCTACGGGGCGAAGAGCCGATTCATGACGCAGAAGGTGCTCGACTCCTTCGAGCGCACCTCCTATCGCAGTCTCGCCGGCGCCGATAACCTGCGCGCAGACGAGACGACGACGGTGAACGTCGTCGCGGAGCTCAAAGAGATGTGGTGAGCGAGCGCACTCGCGCGCACCCCTCGAACCGGGGTTGCAAGCGAGGCGCCAACCGAAGCCGATCGAATCGATCGGCTATGCCATCACCAGCGGCGGGGCCCGCCGCCGCCGCCACCGCCGCCGCCACCCGACGGCTTGGATCGAGGTGCCCTCTCCTGCGCCTCGTTCACCCGCAGTGGACGGCCGCCCATCTGAAAGCCGTTCGTCTGCTGAATCGCGTTCTGCGCCTCGGTCGCCGGCATGTCCACGAACGCGAAACCGCGTGGGCGCCCGGTCTCACGATCGTTGATGAGCTTGACGGAATCGACTTTGCCGTAGCGCTCGAACAGGCTACGCACTTCATCCTCGGTAGCCGTGAACGGCAGGTTTCCAACGTAGATCGTCGTCATTCAACTAGTCTCGCTAACAGTTTCCACTCAACCAGACCACATCCCGCTGTGACGTAGCCAGCACCTTCAGGTCGCGCACTTGAACCGTCTCTAGTCAGGGAACGACCTGCCGGGCGATGCTACGCCCAGGGACCTATCGTTGGCAAACGGCAAACCCCACCGTTTCTACTCGACCTCCAGGTAGGCGTAGCCGTTCAACTCGTTTTCGTAGAAGCGCTTGACCGACTGCGCCTCGGTTATGGACATCCGGCCCTCCTGGATGGCCCGCTCGCAGTCCCGTGCGATGCGCGGATACAGCTCGTCGGTGTCATATTCCATATATTCCAGCACGCGGTTGGCCGTGTCCCCTTTGACGATCTCTTCGATCCACCACCCGCCGCCCGCCTGCAGCCGGATATGCACGACGTGCGTGTCGCCGAACAGGTTGTGCAGATCGCCCAGGGTCTCCTGATAGGCGCCCACGAGGAATACGGCCAGGTAGTAGGGCTCCCCCGGAATGAGCTCATGCACCTCAAGAGTGCGCTTGGTGGTGCGCGGATGGACGAAGCGGTCGATTTTGCCGTCCGAATCGCAGGTAATGTCGGCAAGCACGGCGTTTCGGGTCGGTCTCTCGCCCAGCCGTTGAATGGGCATGATAGGAAACAGCTGGCCGATCGCCCAGCTGTCCGGCAGAGACTGGAATACCGAGAAGTTGCAGAAATAGATATCGCTCAGCATGTCCTCGAGGTTCTCCAGCTCCTCGGGGACCCGATCGAGCTTGCGGCAATAGTCGCGAATCTTCGAGCAGGTCGCCCAGTAAAGCCGCTCGGCAAGTCCCCGAAATTCGAGGCTCAAATAACCCCAGTTGAACATCTGCAGCGCCTGGTCGCGCGCCTGCAGCGCATCGTGATAGCACTCCACCAGGCGGCGCTCGTTCACGGATCGAAAGCTGTCGGCGAGATCGCGCACGGGCTGGGGCAGCTCGTGACGGCCGAGGTAGTCATCCTCGGGCCGCCCCGACACCTTGAACTGGTCGAGCTTGGAGGCGCCCAGCACGTCGAATACCAGCAAACTATGCTGTGCAGCGATCGCGCGCCCGGATTCGCTCACGATCATCGGGTGGGGCACGTCGCGCGCATCGCAGACGCTTTTGATGCGGTACACAACGTCGCTCGCATACTCATTGAGCGTGTAGTTCATCGAGGACTCGTAGTTGGTGCCGCTGCCGTCGTAGTCGACGCCCAGCCCCCCGCCGATATCGATGTATTGAAGCCCGGCGCCCATGATCTTGAGCTCCGCATAGACGTGCGCGAGCTCGTTGATGGCGTCCTTCACCCGCCGGATGTCCTGCAGCTGGCTTCCCACATG
>Ga0187781_10001438_pt1 | contig 18023 bp, 13 predicted proteins | sample 0715_SJ02_MP02_2_FD_132447 | JGI IMG/M metagenome (GOLD analysis project Ga0187781, IMG submission 132447) | Tropical peat soil microbial communities from peatlands in Department of Meta, Colombia - 0715_SJ02_MP02_20_MG | ecosystem: Environmental > Terrestrial > Soil > Wetlands > Peat | place... | reverse complement strand
GAGTGGCATGGGGTGAGGAGATTTTAGGGGTTGCGCGTGAGCGGCGTCAATTTTCGGACCCGGCTTGGAGCGGATGCGGATAAACGCGGGCGAGGCGCCCGCGCCACAGGCTCTTATCTCTTCAGCAGATCCACCGGCTCGCGGACATCGTGGACGCGGAAATACTTCGCCAGCGCTGGATACTGCCCCGCTACCGCTTCGTACATTGCGTAGGCCACGTTGCGATACGAGGCGTGGCCGGCGGGGGTGGTGCGCAGCTCGGAGATGTAGACGGCTTCGGCGAAATCCATTTTGAAGAGCGTGCGCTTGCGGAAGGCTAGCGGGATGGCATACTGCGAGTTTTCGCGAGCCTCGTCGGCGTCAGATTTGGCTAGCGTATCTACCGCGCTCTTCGCGCGCTGCATGGTCTTGTCGTATGTGTCGCGAGCTCCGGCGGCGTCGATTTCGGGCGGAGTGTCGTAGCCGTGAGCGGTGGTGAAATCCTGCATGATCTGGATGCAGCGGCGATGGCGGTGCATGTCGCGGAAGCCGCCGATATCCATCAAAATGTCGAAGCGGAACTGCTGGCCGGCGGAGAACGGGCGTGCCATTTCGTCGTGCTTGCCGCGATGGCGCAGGCCGAGGTCGATGATTTCGCGGCGGCGGGCTTCGCCTGCGGCTTCCACCGCCTGGCGAAGCTGGCGATAGGAATAATGGCAGTGGCCGTAGAGCAGGGTCGCCGCAAGTTCGATTTCGAGCGGTTCGGGATCGACGAGATCGACAAGCGGGGCGGGCGCGATGGCAGCGCCGCCCATTAAATCAGCGGCGGCCTGGCGCAGTTCGTGCCGCGACTCGATTTCGTAAGGATTGGGGTCGGCGTATTTGACGAGCGTGGGCGCGACCCGCACCTCGCGCAGGAGATCGGACTCGGCGCGATCGGCGAGATCGGGCGATATGCGGCGAATCTCCGCAACCAGCGCGCGCAGCGATTCTTCATTGCTGTTGTAGGCGGGCGAGGTGGCCGCGCGCTTGAGCAAGGCTCCCAACTCGCGCACTTCGCGATGCGGCTGCGAGAGCAGGTGGGCGACCTGGTTTTCAAGCGTGCGGGCGTTGACGATTTCACCGAGCGAAGTGTTGGTTGCGAGCGGCAACAGGTAACGCGAAACGTCAAAGGCGCGGGCGCGGAGGGTGCGCTCGTAGGCGTCGGGCTTCATCTCCGCGGGACGCGGGGTGATGCTGGCGAGGTATTCGAACGTCTTCTGCGACACGGCTTCGTACGCGGCAAAGAGGGATTCGATGGTCTCACGGTAGAGAGCGCGGGCTGCCACATCGGCAGCCTCGCGGTTTGTATCATTCGCGGGCACGAATGCCCGCGCCACACTCGCGTCATCCCGCGCGTCATTTCCCATAACCCTGAAATCGGGCGTGTAGTAGCCGCTTTTCCTGAAGTCCTGATAGCGCGTGGAGCGCTCCTGGCCATCCCAGCGCGGCTCGTCCGCGACCACGATGGCGGCGAGAATCGAAAGCCGCTCGATGGCAAGGGCAATGTGCGCCAAATCGGCAATCGAACGATGGCCGTATTGGAAATAAAAAGTGTTGAGAAATTTTTCGGCTTTTTGGGACGTGATTTCGCGCAGCGATTCCTTCATGGAAAGCGCCGAGCGCGAATACTTCGCCATGGCATAGGCCTGAATCTCCGGCTCGACGCCGTAGACGGCAAAAACCTCGACTACGGGGCTGTTGGCGAGGCCGGAGTCGGCGGTGGGGCCGACGATGGGAGCGGTGTTGGGCTTGGTGGGCATGGGAGCAGGAGAAATTACTTGGGACATGAGCGTGAAGGAATCTTAAACGTCTCGCTGAGAGCGCGCAATTGGGGGAATCTGCTGGCTCACAGGAACCGAGTTTCGCGGCTGAAAAAGCTTAACCGCTGAGGACGCTGAGGATTCGCGGAAGACGCTGACAAAGAGCGGGCCAAAATCAGGCCACCTCCTAGCGGCAATCTTTGCAGGGAAAGGGTGGGCGTCGGGCCGCAATCTTGACGTGGCAAGGGTCGCAGCGCCGGGGAAGCGCGTTTTGGCCTATTGGGTAACCGTGTCCAGATAGCTCGCCAGGACTTGGGCGCCGTCGCCTTTGAAATCGAGGAAGATGATGCCGTTGCCAAACTGGGGATGACGGGTGACGACCCGTCCGCGCGCCTCCACGGATTTGTCGCCAAGCCAGAGTTTGCAATCCAAATATGCTCCCACCGGCAATGGCATCATCAACTGGATGTAGCAGCCGCCTCGGCTCAAATCGGCGGTTTGCAAACGCAGCGGCACGTCGCTGTCGCGCTCGTGTACTTCGATTTGAACATTGATGTTGTAGCGAGGGGACTGACGGCGGTCCTCCTGCGAGGAGGAGCTGCTGGCCGACTGGTCGCTGGCAAATTCCATTGCGATTGCCTCGGTTCGAACAGGGCGAAGAGTACTCACTAGTGATTATCGCCGGGCGAGGTTCAGGGCCCGTGTAACGGAGGTCACAGTTTGATGTTCAAAGGGACGCGTCATGGTTACTCAAGGAGTACTCCCTCCGGCGTGCTAGAATTTCCACAGTTCTCCCGGAGACCCGATCCGACAACCCTGGTTTTGGGCCGGTGATTTGAATCGCAGGCTCCTGGCCGAGCGCGGGTCCGGTAGGCCCAGCTCAAAGTTCGCATACGGAATCTGATTTGATCGAACTCGCACCCTCGATACTTTCGGCCGATTTTGCCCATCTCGCGGACCAAATCGCGCGGGCCGCGGCCGGAGGCGGCACCGTCATCCACGTCGATGTCATGGATGGCCATTTTGTGCCCAATATCACGATCGGGCCCCCGGTGGTGAAGTCGCTGCGGCAGGCAACCCGGCTTCCCCTGGACTGCCATCTCATGATCGAGAACCCCGATCAGTATGTGCCGGAGTTTGCCGAAGCTGGGGCCGACTGGATTTCCGTGCATCAGGAAGCGTGCCGGCACCTGAACCGCTCGCTGCATTTGGTCAAGAGCCATGGCTGCCGGGCGGGGGTGGTGATCAATCCGGCGACGCCGGTCGACACGCTGAGCGAAGTGCTTGAGATCGTCGATTACGTGCTGGTGATGAGCGTGAACCCGGGCTTCGGAGGGCAGCAGTTTATCCCCGGCGCTGTGGGCAAGATCCGCAGGCTGGCCGAGATTCGCGCCGAGCACGGATATGCATACCGCATCGAAGTGGATGGCGGGATCGCTCTCGACACCGTGGCCGAGGTGGTGCGAGCGGGAGCGGAGATTCTGGTGGCCGGCAACGCGGTGTTTGGCAAGGGCGACGCGAAGTCGAATGCAGCGGCGCTGCTGGAAGCCGCGCGCAGCGCGAGCTTGCTGAAGGTGTAGCGACGGCCCGAAGGTTACGGACCGAGGGCGGGACGCCCACGGAACGGCCGGCGAGACGCCGGCCCTGCTTTTGCGTGGCGAGCTTTTACAACGGTGATTGGTAGTGGAATCTGGTTTGAGGTACCTATGCGAAGCAAGCTGATTCTCGGGTTCGCGGTTGTGGCGGTGGCGCTTCTCGCCGGTTGCACGAACAAGAAGGTCAACAATCCCCTGGCCAACGTCGGGTCGAAGCAGCCTGACAAGGTGTTGTATGACCGCGCCATGGACGCCATGAAACACAACCGTTTCGACGTGGCGCGTATCACGCTGCAGACCCTTATCAACACCTATCCCGACTCCGAGTTCATCGCCCGCGCCAAGCTGGGGGTTGCCGATTCCTGGTACGCCGAAGGCGGCTCGACCGCGTTACAACAGGCGGAAATCGAATACAAGGATTTCAAGACCTTTTTCCCCAATATGCCGGAAGCGGCGGAAGCGCAGCTTAAGGTCGCCAATATTCATTACCAGGAAATGGAGAAGCCGGACCGGGATTTCACTCACGCCATGCGCGCTGAAGACGAATACCGCGCCCTCATCCAGGAGTATCCGGACAGCAAACTGGTGCCACAAGCCAAACAGCGCTTGCGCGAAGTGCAGGAAGTGCTCGCTCAAAGAGAGTTTGGGATCGGACGGTTTTATTACCTGCGGCAATCGTATCCGGCGGCAATCGCGCGGCTGAAGAGTCTAACCAACAAATATCCTCTATACAGCGGGGCCGACCAGGCGCTTTATCTGCTGGGGCAGAGCTACGAAGGGGAAATTGAGACGATCCGCAGGAACCCGCGCGGCACCGAGGCAATTCGCAGCAAGATGATCGAAGAGTTGACCAGGGAAGCCGTCGAGGCCTACAGCAAGATCATTACCCGTTATCCGGCGATGGATCGGGCGGTGGATGCCAAGGAGCGCCTGGAAGTGATGCATCAGCCAGTACCGCGGCCGACGCGCAAGGCGCTCCTCGAGAATCAGAAGGAGCAGGCCAGCCGGCAGGAACCGACCATGATGTCGAACATGCTGAGCGGCCTGGAAAAGCGTCCGGACGTTTCTCAGGCGGCTCACCGTGGCGAGCCGACGATGGTCGATCCGGAACCGGAAACGGCCTCGGGCGTGTTTCAAGCCCTGGCGAATGCGGCCAACAGCGGCGCGGGCCGAAGCGGCAAGCTTGCCGCTACAACCGTTGACGGCAAGGTGGCGCCGAATCAGGAGGCGCCACGCTCCGACAACGCCACGCCGTCCGGAGACGCGGCTGCCCAGCCGGCCACGGCAGAGTCAACGCCGGCCAGCGGTGGAGTGGATGTGAAAGCGAGCGCAGCCGACAGCAACGAACTGAAGCCTAACGTGGAACCGGACGCGAACGCGCTGCCTCCGCTGCAACAAAGCAACCAGTTGGAGGCATCCGGGGGCTCCAGCGCAAGTTCGGCGAATTCCACCTCCAACCAGAAAGAGGAGATGGCTGACATCTCTACCAGCAAGAAGAAAAAGAAGAAGGGATTGAACAAGCTGAAACCGTTTTGACGGCTGCTTGCGATGTGGCTCTAAGGTCATGCGGTGCGAAGTCTTTTGCAAGGAGCTGTTTTGCGCTCATGGTCCCTGGTACATGCCCCTCCGTGCTTAGCACGGTCGTAACCGCCTGCCCCAAGCCGAGTCGTTGACTTGACTTCATCCTCAAGGTACTTTCGCGATATAGTCCAATTTCGTCCGAGACTAAAGGACCAACCTTGGCGCGGAAAATTCTTCTGGCCGACGATAGTGTGACCGCCCAGAACATGGGCCGAAAGATCCTGGCTGACGCAGGATACGAGGTCTGCACCGTCAACAATGGGTCGGCGGCGCTCAAGCGCGTCAACGACAGTCTGCCCGACATCGTTGTGCTTGACGTCTACATGCCTGGCTACAGCGGCCTGGAAATCTGCCAGCACCTGAAAGAGTCTTCCAATACTGCGCACATTCCGGTTCTGCTCACGGTCGGCAAACTGGAACCCTTCAAGCCTGACGAGGCGCGCCGCGTCCGCGCTGACGCGTATATCGTCAAGCCCTTCGAAGCCAGCGAATTGCTCAGTGCCGTCGCTCATCTCGAGGACATTGCCGCGGCCTCGGACCGTCCCAAGACCTCCACAAAAGGCGCTGGAAAAGGCAGTCTCGGGAAAAAGGTATCAAGTGAATCGGAAGGCGGCAGCTGGAGGAGCGCCTTGGGCGTCCCGGATGCTCCGAAGAACGCGGCCGCACCCGAATCGGCTTTCCACGATTTCCGCCGGTCAAGCGGGAGCCAGGCCGGCAAGCCTCCCGCCGCCCAGAGCCAGCCCCAGGAAGAAGCGCCCGTCGTCCCAGCGCCCGTCATCCCTGAACTTCCCCGGGATATAACGCCGGATGAGTTGGACGCATTGAGCGCGGTGGCGGCCCGCCTGGATTCGGCCGGGCCCAGCCAGGTCGAAGCTCCAGTAAAGGAAACAGCGGCTGCGGCAGCACAAACAGCGGCCGACACAACGTCCGTTGCGCCAATTTCCATTCAGGAATTGACTCAAGTTACCGCCGCTCGATTCTTGCAGGACCCGGCCGCAGTTGCTGACAAAACGGACGAACCGCTGTTCGCCGCCGCCCCTCTGGCAGAACAAGAGGAAAGGGAACAGAAGTCGGCCGAAAAGATGGCGACACCCGACGCGGCAGCGGCAACGAACCAATCTGTGGCAGCGGCGGCTAGCGCAGGGACGAGCACCGCGGCTTCCGAGACACGTACTGCGGACCTTCCGCAACCTGCCAAGCCGGAGCCTGAGGCACAAAAGCTCGGGGAATCGAAGTCGGAAGCGCCGACGGAAACCGCAGAACCATTAAACGTGACGCCCGTACCCGAAGCGACCAACGTCGAACCCGCATCTACTGTGCCTGAACTCGCGGAAGCCAAGACGGCCGGGTCCGAGAAAACCGGGGAGCAGGAGGAAGGGGAAAGCGCCGCGCCCAGCGAAGAAGAGATCGCCGAAGCGCTAAGGCTTCTGACGCCGGCGCGCGGGTCTTCGGAACCACCGGCGGCAGCGCGGGAAAGCGGGGAAACCGGCTCCCCGGCCGTACAGACGGTTTGCGATTTGGTTTCTTCGCCGCGCTGGATCGCCGAGCCGGTCGCCCTAACTCCGGAGGAAGCCTCGCAGTCGCTGGAGGCTGAAATGTTTGGAGCGGCTCTGGAGTATGCCGTCCGGGAAAATGGCATTGCACCCGCCGGGGATGAGGACTCCGGGGGCAACCCCGCCACGGAGACTCCCGCGGTAGAAGTGACGAGCCAAACTTTGGAGGAAGCGCCGGCCGCAGCTCAGGAACCGGTTTGCGAAATCGCGGGCGAGGCGACAGCGCAATCCGCTGGCGTCACCGAGGAAAGCGCTTGTCCGGAGGACAAAGCTGAGGGGTGGTCGACTCCTGAGCAAACGGCACCGGCGACTTTTGCGGACCTTCCGGTTCCGGAGTCAGCCGAGCCCATAATGGCCGCGGCGGCCGGGGAATCCACGATCGCGCAGCAAGCCGTCGAGCTGGCGCTGGCCGAACAGGCGGCCGCCGGAGACGACGCCAACCGCCACGAAGCGCCAAAAGCGATGGCGGCGGCGGCCACCACCGATGGTGTGTCGGCAACGGCTCCCGATCCAGCCGCGATTGCCAGCATTGTCGAAAGTGTGCTGGCCGACCTTCGCCCCAAGATCGTGGAAGAGATTACCAAAAAGCTGACGCGCCGCTAGCGGCCTGCCCGGGCCCCCAAGACCGCGCGCAAACGTGGTCCCCAACATGCGCGTTTTCCGCGTGTTGAGGTGGCTGAGCGGGCTGGGTAGCCTGCATCGCTCTCGCATCCGGCGTTCAAAGGTCCATTTTCCGGTTTGGTTCTCCGATGGCGCTCGTTTGGATTCTCCTGATTCCAGGCCTGTTTCCGCGCGGCAGAGCGCCAAGACCTGCGTCTTAGGCGGGTTTTTGCGGGTAGGTTTTCGAGAAACCGCATAAAATCTGCATAAAATGCTACTTTTCCACAGCAACCTGCGATAAGATGCGGTCGCAAACAACATCTTCAGTTCGCTTGCCGAAGGAGGAATTCATGGCTACTGGTTTGACCAAGACTCAACTGACGCGCCATCTCGCCGAGAAGATCGGCACCAACAACAAGACCGCCGCTTCATTCCTTGAGCATCTCGCCGACACAGCCGTCAAAGAGACGAAGAAGAATGGCATTTTCGTCGTTCCAGGTTTGGGCCGCCTGAAGAAAGTACACCGCAAAGCCCGCATGGGCCGCAACCCGCAGACGGGCGAACCCATCCAGATCAAAGCCAAGACCACGGCCAAGTTCTACCTGGCCAAGGCCGTGAAAGACGCAATCGCACCCAAGAAGTAGGGACAGTTCGCTATGGACAAGGGCCGGCGGACCGCCGGCCTTTGTTCTTGCGCCCAATCCGGTTCCTATGCGCGGATTTTCAATTTAAGAAGTTGAGCGGTGATCTCGCCGCGTTCAATGCGCAGTTTCCCCACGCTGAGGGGCAAATGGAAGCGGCGTGGGCCCGTGCTGCCTGGATTGAAGTAAAGCACGCCGTTCTTCTCTTCGATCCTGGGCTGATGGCTGTGCCCATACACCACGGCCTGCATTCCCGCCGCTTCGGGTTTCAGATCGAGCTTGCTCAAATCGTGCAGCAGATAGATGGCTGCGCCCTCGGCCTCGACAACTTCCGTGTCCTGCAGTTCGCGGGCCCAGGGCTCACAATCCACATTCCCGCGAATTGCCGTCACGGGCGCAATCAGCGCTAACTTCTCCAATATTTCTGGGGCGCCGACATCTCCCGCATGCAGGACGCGGTCAACGCCGGAGAGAGCATCAAGCGCTTCCGGGCGAAGCAGCCCGTGGGTATCCGAGATTACGCCCAGTGTCGTCAAGATTGGGGCCTACGGAGAAGCCGATGTCTGCGGCGATGCTCGACGTTGCGGGTGCCGAGTTCAATGACCATCGCTAGTGCATCGCCGCGGCCATTGCCATCGTGGCGTTGAGGTAGCGGCTCATGGCCAAGTCGACGATGGTGCTGATGGTCTCGCTATAGGTCAATCCCGAAGCCTTCGCCGCCATGGCAAATTCCTGCCGGCTGGCGAGCCAGGGATTCGGATTGGCCTCGATGACGTAGACGTCGCCATTGGGCGCGAGGCGCATGTCGATGCGGCCATAGTCGCGGAGCTTCAGCGCGCGATAGGCGGCGAGAGCGGTATCGGCGAGGCGCTGCCGCGTTTTCTCCTCGAGATCTTCGGCGAGGGCAGACTTGGTGAGCTTGTAGGCTTCGGTGTTCTTTTCGAATTTGACATCGTAGCTGGCAATTTTCGGCGTGCCCTCGGGCAGGCGGGAAAGATCGAGTTCCACCAGCGGCAACACCTGCGCGCGCTCGTAGTTTCCGAGCACGGCCGCGTAAATCTCGCGGCCTTCGATGTACTCCTCGATCAGCGCGGGAGAGTCGAATTCGTCCTGTATGTACTGCACGCGTTCCATCATTTCCTTCACATTTTTGACCACGGAGCCCGCGTCGATGCCGATCGATCCATCTTCCCACGACGGCTTTACGATTAGTGGAAACGAAATGTCGTGGGCGTGCTCGATACGTCCGCGATAGGACGTCGCGAAGAACGGGGTCTTGATGCCGTGGAAGGCAAAGATCTTCTTGGCGATCGCCTTATCCTGGGCAAGGAAAATCGAGTGCGGACCGGCGCCGGTGTAACGCAACCCGAGCATGTCGAGATAGGCGACCACGTTCATTTCCTTAGTGTCGTCGCCGTCGAACGATTCGGTGAGGTTGAAGAGCAGGTCGGCGTCGCATTTGGCCAGCGCGTGCAGCGACTGCGGTCGTCCATCGAGCTCGACATTGAAAGGCTCATGGCCCAGCTTCTGCAAGGCTTCGAAGATCTCTTCGCGGTCGGTTTTCGTTTTCTTGACCTTCTTTACCGGCTTGTGCGCCTTGCTGCGCCCGGTTCCGTTGCCGTTACCGTTCCCATTCGCGGGTTCTTGTTTTGCTGCGGCCGCGACAGGATCTTCGTTCCATATGTCGTATAGCAGCCCGATTTTCATTTTTGCTCCAATCATAAAATTCCTAGAATCGCCTTTCGCCTCTGGCTTTTGGCCTCTGGCTCTTGGCCTTAGGCCTCTGGCCTCTGGCCGTTCGCCGCTCGCAATTCGACGATAATGCGAGCGGTCGAACCGAGCCGCGAGAGGCTAGAGGCCGACGGCGAGAGGCCGGTTTTCATGGCTGTATGAATTTTCCTTTCGTCACATAGGTCATGGCGAGCGCGGTGGCATAGGCTGTCACTTCCGCCAGATGCTCCGCGCTGCGTGTTTTGTCCGCGCGCAGGTCAAGTTCGCCGGCGCGCTTTTCGATGGTTTCGATCAACGTCTTGATCAGCGGGCGTTGCGCTCCTGTCCAACGGGCCACTTTGTCGATCAGCGGCTTGCGATGCTGATGGAGGAATTCGCCGGCGGCAAGCGCCGTCTTCTTGCGCTTCGAAACTGGAAACAGGTCCCGCAAGTCGGTGTCGGGAGTAAGCTCTGCGAGCGCGACTTCTTCGTGCCCGCTCTGATAACCGTTGCGGTGAAAGAAGTCGGCGACGGTCGTCTCCATCTCGTCCACAGTGAGATCGGCAACGCCACGCCGGCGCGCCGGATCGGTGTTGGCGAGCTTGCGCGACAGGCGGTCGAGAAAGCGCAGCTTCTCCATCGCGGGCCAGCCGCGATAGCGCTTGCGCCAGTTGGAACGCGGCGTGAGCCACACGGCGAACGTTTCGGCAAAGTCTTCGTCGGGATGTTTCTGCGCGTACCATCCGGGCAGATGCCGCACGTAGTCGCGCGAAAACGGCGCCGGACGATAGTTGTCGCGATACGGACGCCGGAACGGGCCAAACCTCTGCTTCCACTCCGGCTTCGTGTGCAGCTTGTAGGAGTAGTTGAAGGCGTGCCCGGCTTCGTGGCGCAGATACATCATGATCTCTCGCGCTTCTTCGAGATCGTGCGTTTCCTTTTCCAGCTGGGCCAGCGCCGCATCGGCGAGATAAAACGGAATGCCAATGATCGGCTCGCCCGACGGACATCCCCACTCGTCGGTGAGATAGCAGGCGGGACGAAACTTCGCCAGGCCCTTCGCCTCAAGTTCGCGATAGAGCTGCTCGACAAAGCGCTCCACCGGAGAGCCTTCGAGCTTCAGTCCCAGCTCGCGAATGGGCGAGCCGAGAAGCTTCTCGTACGCCGGTTCTGGTTTCAGGTTATCGTGCACAAACGGTCGCGTTTACTGCTACGGCCCAATCATTTGCGGCCGCCCGGAATCAACGGAAGGACATATCTCTAGAGTAAACGATAGACGAGAGCCATGATGCTCGGGAAGTGACTGGGGTAATGCCTCAAAGCGTGATTGAAGCGAGAATCAAGGGCTAGCGAGATTGCACCGAGATCTTGGACGGCTGACGACTCGGTAAGGAGACAGTTGTGCTTGTGCGCTCGGCGCTGCTCGGTGTTCTCTCTGTCCGTTAGGACAGCGAAAGATCGGCAAGAAGTACATCCTCGCTTTGCTGGATGGACCCATGCGACGCTGACCCATCGGCAGCACAAAGAAGCACTTCTGGGATGAGGCGGATTCTCCTGCTTCGCGCTACCGTTAGGTAACTCAAAGAGGCCGAATCGGGAATTTGCCATTTTGGTCTCGCCCCCGTGAGGAGCCGACATGCTCTCTGGTAACGTTTCCCTTCTGCGCCGCAGCTCAAGAGTCCCCGTCCAACTTCCAATTCACGTGACCAGCCTGGAGCCGAACACCCACTTCTCTGAGGTCTGCGAGACGCTGGTGGTCAACGCTCATGGTTGCGCGCTGCGCTTGCCGGTGCCGCTGGATGCGGGCAGCGCGCTGCAGTTGCACAGTAAAGAGGGCCGGGAGACGACCGCCCACGTGGTTACTTGCCAGCCCATAGGACCGAAGGGACAAGGCTGGCTGCTCGGCGCGCGGCTTGACCAGCCCGACAATTTTTGGGGATTGACGTCGTTTCCCGAAGATTGGCGGAAGCTCGAGATTGCGCCGCCCTCGCGACAACGAGGCATAAAGCTTGCAGCCACGTCGACGGTCGCGCAAAAGGCTCAGGCTGACACTGCGCCAACCAGGGCCATTCTGGATAAAGTCGAGGAGCGGCTCTCCGAGGAACGCTTGCGCGGCATTCTCGCCAAACTCGTTCGGCCCTTGCAGGCCGAGATGAACGAACTCACGGAAAAGCTGGCCCGGCAGTCGCGGCAGAATCGCTTTGAAGTATCGCTGGGGCACATTCCTCCGGAGTTAGAAGAAAAGTTGTGGCAGCGGCTGCGGCAAGAGTTGGGAGCGCGCGTTCTGGAGCAAACGCGGGAACAGTCGGCAGCGCTGCTCGCCTCGGCGAAGGCCGACACGGAGCAGAGAATCATCGCGGCTTTGACTGAGTTTCGCAATCGCCTTTCCGGCGAGGTGCGTGCGGTCGAACTGCAGGCGCAGGCTCTGGCCAAGGAACTGACGGCCAGCACCCAGCAGCAGGTGCGCGCCGGCGTCGAGAAACTGCAGCAGGAGGCATTGGAAGCGGGCGCCGAACTGAGCGCGCAAGGGGCGAAGCTCTCGAACGCGATGGAGCGTCAACTCGCCGAGTCGCACCGGGTTCACCGGCAGGAGATCGAACAACTGCACACCACCGCGGCGGCGACAGCCTCTCAGCTCGAATCGCAAGTGTCCGATCTGAACCGGAGAGTTGCCAAGCTGAACGAGTCCGTGCGGCATCTGGAAGCGGACCTGGATCGGCACCTTGGGCACCTGTCGGAAGAAATCCTCTCCAGTGCGCGGACTCAGCTTGAGGAAGCGGTGGGCGTGACCTTCAAAGATTTTCAAGCCCGCAGTTCGAACGACATGGACGCGCGTCTCGACGAGGTGTGCAGCCATCTGCGCTCAATCCAGAACCGCATCGAGCATTCCTTCTCCGGTTCGCTCGAAATGCAGAGTGAGGAAGCCGCGCAGGCAGTCGACAAGCAATTTGGAGAACTCGCCGAGCGCTCCGTGGAACGTTGGCGTCTCGCCCTGGCGAAGAATCTGAATTCCGTCGCCCAAACGCTGGGGCAGCAGTTGCAGAAGGAGTTCGAAGCGGAAGAGGGCGAAGGCAAGCCTGACGAAGGCAAGCCTGCCATCACCGGGTAGCTTACTGAACTGTAGCAGCGAATCAATAAGGCTAGCCGCTATCTCACAATTAGCCGAAGCAGTAAGCTGCGGGCTTCCCTCAGGGGCTAAAGCCCCACGTCTTTTGCGGCCCTAAACGGCACGACTGAAGTCGTGCCCTTCCCAAAGCCACCTATGAGCTAGTTTATCGGTTACTGAATCAGCGTTCCGTTTCCATTCCCGTTTTCTTCTTCCGGCGCGATCACAACCGCCGCGGCTACGCGGTCTCCCGGTTCTAGCTGTAGCAGCCGCACTCCTTGTGCCGCGCGGCCGCACTCGCGAATCGTGCTCGAATCCATGCGAATGATCTTGCCGTACTGGCTGATCAGCATCACTTCGGATTCTTCCGTGACCTGCGCGATGGAAACAACTTTGCCGTTGCGCGCGGTCGTCTTCACGTTGATGACGCCCGATCCGCCGCGGCCTTGCAGGCGGTATTCGTCGGCGGGAGTGCGCTTGCCATAACCGTTTTCGGTGACGGAGAGAATCAGCGAGCCTTTGATAGGCAGCGTTTCGTCGGTGGCTGTGGCTTCGACTCCGGCTTCTTTGGCTTTCTTGGCCGCCTCTTCGGCCTGCTTGGCGTCTTTTGGCGTGGTCGCCATGCCGACGATGTAATCGCCCTGGTCGAGGTTCATGCCACGCACGCCGTAAGCGGGACGGCCCATGGGGCGAACATTCTCTTCGTCGAAGCGGATCGCCTGCCCGTCGTGCGAAGCGAGGAAGACGATCTGCTCGCCGTCGGTAAGCGTGACGCCCACGAGTTCGTCACCCTGGTCGATGCCGATGGCGATAATGCCGCGCGACATGACGTGCGAGAAATCTTTCAACTCGGTCTTTTTCACCGTGCCGTTGCGCGTGGCGAAGAAAATGTAGCGGCCTTCCTCTTCCAGGTTGCGCACCGCAAGCATGGTGCGGACAGTTTCGCCAGCCTGCAAGCCAATGAGGTTGCCAATGTGCTTGCCCTTGCCGGCGGCGTTGAGGTCGGGCAGTTCATACACCTTGAGCCAATAGACGCGCCCCAGGTTGGTGAAGATGAGAATGTAAGCATGCGTCGAGGCAATGAAGAGATGCTCAACGAAATCCTCGTCGCGCGTCTTCATGCCGGTGCGGCCGGTGCCTCCGCGGCGCTGCATGCGGTAGGTGGAGATCGGCGTGCGCTTCATGTAGCCGGAATGACTGACGGTAACCGCGACCTGTTCGTCGGCGATCAGGTCTTCAAGGACAATCTCTGCGGCCTCGTCTTCGATCTGCGTGCGGCGCTCGTCGCCGTACTGCTTCTTGATTTCTTCCAGCTCCTTGATGATGACGCCGCGCAGCTTCTTTTCCGAGCCGAGGATGGATTCGTACTCGGTGATGTTGTCCTGCACCTGCTTCAGCTCGTTTGAAATTTCGTCGATGGAGAGCCGGGTCAGGCGGTGCAGTTGCAATTCGAGGATGGCATCGGCCTGCCTGGCGGTGAAGGGCTTGTCGGGCGGCAGCTTGGGCGCCCGGCCTTCGGTGTTGATGTCGATCTTCTTGCCGCCGAAATACGCAACCAAATTGTCGCGCGCGTCGGCGCGGTTGGCGCTGGCGCGGATGATGGTGATCACGTTGTCGAGGTGATCGAGCGCGGTGAGGTAGCCCTCTAAAATGTGCTCGCGCTCACGGGCCTTGTTGAGCAGGTAAGCGGTGCGGCGACGAACCACATCGACGCGGTGATCGATGAAGTGCTGGATGGCCTGGGTCAGCCCCATTTCCTTGGGCTGCCCGTGCACGATCGCGAGCAGGATCATCGAGAAACTTTCCTGCATGGCGGTGTGCTTGAAGAGCTGATTGAGCACGATCTGCGCTTCGCTGCCGCGCTTGAGTTCGATGACGATGCGCATGCCTTCGCGGCTCGATTCGTCGCGCACGTCGGAAATGTCTTCGATGGTCTTGTCGTTGACCAGGTCGGCGATACGCTCGACCAGCTTCGCCTTGTTCACCTGGTAAGGAATTTCGGTGACGATGATCGCCTGCTTTTCCTTGGTGAGGTTTTCGATGGCGGCGCGGGCGCGCATCATGAAGCGGCCGCGGCCGGTCTTGTAGGCGTCGAGAATGCCCGCTTTCCCGTGGATGATGCCGTAGGTGGGGAAGTCGGGGCCTTTGACAATCTTGAGAATCTCCGGCAGCGGCGCAGCAGGATTGTTGATCAGGGTGATGGCGGCGTCGACAATCTCTGTCAGATTGTGCGGCGGGATGTTCGTCGCCATGCCGACGGCGATGCCGTTCGCGCCGTTGATCAGCAGGTTCGGAATGCGCGCAGGCAAGACGACGGGTTCGGTCGTGACCTCATCGAAGTTCGGGACGAAATCGACAGCGTCTTTGTCGATATCGACGAGCATTTCCTCGGCGATGCGCGTGAGGCGGCACTCGGTGTAACGGTAGGCTGCGGGCGGGTCGCCATCGATGGAACCAAAATTACCCTGGCCGTCGATCAGCGGATAGCGCATGGACCACGGCTGCGCCAGGCGCACCAGCGCGTCATACACAGCGCCGTCACCGTGCGGGTGATATTTCTTCAGCAGCTCGCCCACCACGCCGGCGCACTTGGAGTGCTTGCGATTGTGCAGCAGCCCCATGTCGGACATCGCATAAAGAATGCGGCGGTGCACGGGCTTCAGTCCGTCGCGCACGTCGGGCAGCGCGCGGCCGATGATGACCGACATCGAATAGTCGAGATACGACTTGCGCATCTCCTCTTCAATATTGACGGGCTGAATGTTAAGGGCACCGGGGCCCTGGCCATCGCCGCCGGGCGGGGGAGTCAATGGAAGTTCGGGATTTTGATCGTCAGGCATGGAAAATCAGCTCTCAGTTGTCAGCTATCAGTTCTCCGTTAATTCCGTGGAGCGACGGGCGTCCTCGCCCGTCCGAACGGAGCGAAAATCGGCCTGATTTTCGCTGTCGCAACGTCTCTAAGTTCTTGCATCTACAGGCGCTTATATAACCTGGCTCAATATGAGAATTATACCACGTCGTGAGCGGTTGATCGGTTGCTTAGGCTTATTCCCCGCCGACAGTGAGGCCGTCGATGCGGATGGTGGGCGAGGCGATGCTGCCGCGGAATTCGAGGTCGTTGGCAATCTCGGAAATGTTCTTGAACATGTCTTTGAGATTGCCGGCGACGGTGATTTCTTCAACCGGGTAGGCGAGTTCGCCGTTCACGATCCAAAGGCCCGAGGCGCCGCGCGAATAATCTCCGGTGACCAGGTTCGCGCCGTGGCCGAGGAACTCGGTAACGTAGAGGCCATCCTTGATCTCGCCAATCACCTGCTGCGGAGTCTTCGCGCCGGGCTGCAGAAAATAATTGCCGGGCCCGATGCCGGGAGTGCCTGCAAGCCCGCGCGATGCGTTGGCCGTGGTTTCAAGCTTGAGCTTGCGCGCGGTGTAGGTATTGAGCAGATACGATTTGAGCACGCCGTTTTCGATCACCACGGTGCGGCGCGTGGGAATGCCTTCACCGTCGAAGGGACTGGTGCCGAATCCTCCGGGCATGGTGCCGTCATCGATGACGGTGACGTTTGAGCTGGCGATCTGCTCGCCCAGTTTGCCGGCGAGGAACGAGGCCCCGCGATAGACAGAATCGCCGTTTACTCCTTCGAAGACATGCTCAAGAATCGAAAGCGCGACCATGGGATCGAAGACGACCGGGACGTGCGCGGTCTTCACCTTGCGCGCGCCCAGGCGGCGAATGGTCCGCCGGGCAGCCTCTTTGCCGACTGCTTCGGCGGATTCGAGCTTGGCCAGGCTGCGCGAGACCGAATACCAGAAGTCGCGCTGCATGTTCCCCTGGTCATCCTGCGCGATGGGGACCGCGGAGACCGAACAATAAGAGCGGCGGTATTCGCCGACGAAACCGTGCGAATTGGCGAGAATCTTGCGGCCAGTGGCGGCGTCGAACGATCCGCCGTCGGAGTTTTTCAGGCGCGGGTCGAAATCGAGCGCGGCTTTTTCGGCGCGGCGGGCATAGTCGATGCGCTCGGAGCCCGGGAGTGAGTAGACGTCTTCGTGGTAGAGATCGAGGTTGCCGGCGAGTTGGCCGAGTTGCGAGGCCTCAGGAATGCCGGCGAAGGGATCTTCGGAGGTGATTTTGGCGAGTTCCAGCGCCGACTTCAGCATGCGGTCAATGCCTTCGGCAGAAAAGTCGCTGGAGTACGTGGACGCGGCACGCTGACCGAAAAACACGCGTACTCCGATGGATTTCGAGCCCGCCTCCTTCAGTGTTTCAACCTGGCCAAGTCGCACGGTGGTGGAGAATTCATCGCCCTCACGGACGACGCACTCGGCGGCAGAAGCACCCGATTGGATGGCCCTGCGGACGACGTCGGAAGCAAGCGATTTGAGGTCACTTGCGGTGTGCGAAGTGCTGGTTTCTATTGTCGTTGTCATTTCAGAAAAGAGTCTTACTGCATAAACCCGCCGGGATCCTTGCGCGCCGTCCCCCCCACCGTCAGGCGGTCAACCTTAATCGTTGGAATCCCCACGCCCACGGGCACACCCTGTCCATCTTTGCCGCAGGTGCCTACGCCTTCGTCGAGCTTCAAATCGTTGCCGACCATGGACACGCGCGTGAGCACATCGGGACCATTGCCGATTAGCGTCGCGCCCTTGATGGGAGCGGTGACCTTGCCATCCTCGATCAGGTAGGCCTCAGAGGCAGAGAACACAAACTTGCCGTTGGTGATATCCACCTGTCCGCCGCCGAAGTTGACGGCATACACGCCGTGTTTCACCGAGCGAATAATGTCCTCGGGGTCGTCCTGCCCGGCGAGCATGTAGGTGTTGGTCATGCGCGGGATGGGAATGTGCTCGTAGCTTTCGCGGCGTCCGTTGCCGGTGTCGGCCAGGCCCATCAATTTGGCCGAGAGCTTGTCGCTCATGTAGCCTTTGAGGATTCCATTCTCGATGAGGACAGTCTCTTGCGTGGGCTGGCCTTCATCATCCACGTTCAGCGAGCCGCGGCGCCAGGGAATCGTGCCGTTGTCGATCACCGTGCACTTTTCGCTGGCTACGCGCTTGCCGATCAATCCGGCAAAGGCCGAGGTCTTTTTGCGGTTGAAATCGGCTTCCAGGCCATGACCTACGGCTTCGTGCAACAATACGCCCGGCCAGCCTGGGCCGAGCACGACTTCCATATCTCCGGCAGGGGCTTCGCGTGCATCGAGTTGCAAGATCGCCTGGCGCGCCGCTTCCTTGGCAAAAAACTCCGGAGTCTTTTCTCCAAAGAAAAAGTCGAGCGCAACCCGACCTCCGCCGCCGGCCGTGCCGCGGCCGGAAGCGCCATCGGTTTTGGCAATGCAGGAGACGTTCAGGCGCGCCAGCGGCTGCGAGTCTTCGGCAAACGTTCCATCGGAAGCGACCACGAGAATGTTGCGCAGTTCATCGGCGTAGCTGGCGCGGACTTCCTTGATGCG
>Ga0187781_10001437_pt1 | contig 18029 bp, 12 predicted proteins | sample 0715_SJ02_MP02_2_FD_132447 | JGI IMG/M metagenome (GOLD analysis project Ga0187781, IMG submission 132447) | Tropical peat soil microbial communities from peatlands in Department of Meta, Colombia - 0715_SJ02_MP02_20_MG | ecosystem: Environmental > Terrestrial > Soil > Wetlands > Peat | place... | reverse complement strand
GCGGATTGTGTCGCTGCTCATGATCTGGAAGGTGTCGCCGTAGATCTCTTTCAGCGGAACGGTTTGGGCGGGCTTGTCTTCGCTGATCCAGTAGGCGTTCTGCATGTCCGCCGCGAGGACGGTCGTGGGATTCACCCAACCATCTAGGGCGTCGGCGCTTTGTGAAGAAAGCAGAGTGGATTTATCCGGTGTGGCGGCGGGAGCCGTCCAGACCTGCCAGATCTTTCCGTCGAATTTCAGGTAAGCAAAGTGGGAGTCGTCGGGCGACCAGAAGGCTTGGCGCACATTGTTGCTGGCGACTTCGCGGGAGCGGCCGGTGTCGACCTCGTAGAGAATGATCGAGCGTTCAGGGCCGGTCTTGGAATCAGAGCGGGTGTAGAGCAGGGACTTGCCATCGTGGGACAGTGCGAGCTCCGAGCCAGCGGGGGCGGCGGTTTTGCGGACTTCCCCGCGGCTGACGATTACGCGTCCGGCAAAATCGAGATAGGCCGTGGCCACGGGAGAATGAAAATTGGTGATGGGATCGAGGACGGACTTCTTATCTTTGTCCTTATCTTTATCTTTGTCTTTATCTTTTGCGTTTGTGTCCGTATCGTCTGGCATGTCCAACTGATTCTTCTTGCGAAACTCGGGAAACTTGTCGGGAGCGCTTTGGCCGCAGCCCCTGAGCGTGCCGATCTGCGCGTGGTCGACCTCAATGCGAAATGTGTATTTGGTGTCGGACATGGAGTCCGAACAGGTGTCGCGTGAGAGCTTGACCGCAACGTCCGCGCCAGTAGCATCATCTTTCGCTTTGTACGTCCACGAAGTGCCGGGTTGGTCGGCGGTAATCTCACCTGGGTCGAGGACGATCGGAGGATAGCCGACGCGATCAAGACGCTCCGGCCCCTTCATACCGAGGCGCAGCGACCAAGAGGGTTCGTTGCCATGGGCGAGGATCAGAATGGGGTAGTGACGGGAGACCGGAGAAGGAATGTTCTCCTGCGCGGCCGGCTGCGTGTTTTTGGCAGATGGCTTGGCTGTGGGCTTGGGCGGTGGCGTTTGGGCGCGCGCTGTTACGGATGAAAGCGCGAGGACGATCAGGCCGAGCATGTAGCGGCTTAAACGCAAGGGAATTTCCGTCCTTACTCCTGATGGTGAGACGCGAACCGGCTTTGGAATGCCGCCTGACGACAAAAGAGACAAGAAAGTTCGCGCCGAGGCGATTAGAACAGAGCGTGGAGGCAGGGCGCAAGGGCAAGTGACAGGGAGTGAAGCGTAAAGGCGACTTCTTCAGAGGCTGAAGTACGGTTTTTTTCCACTTCTCTAATGTCGGAGCGGAAGCTCCGACCCCGAGCAGACTCACACCGTGAGGGTGGCAAGCCTTAGGCGAAAGAAAAGAGAAAAGGCTTGACTTGGCGAATAAAAGGCGAAATACTGTCCGGGCTCGAGGTGAGCTATGTCCCCAGTTCTTCCCCATTCGGCGCCGAGTTTCAGGACGCGGCGCCGCCCCGTTCGTCGCCCCGCAGTTCGATTCCTGCCTTTTTGCCCTGAAACGCCTGACCCAACAGCAGAGGCTGGTCCCCGTGCCCGGGGTGAACCTGGCTGGTGCACGGGAAGTCTGGAAAAGCCCACGGCGGATTGCCCCCCGCCACAACTCCAGACTCCCCGTGCGCCACTGGTGGGCATAGCACGCCTCGCCGCAAATTCGCCGCCCGCAGAGACGCGGAGACAATCCGCGGAAAAACCGGAATATTTCTTTTTGCCGGTGAAATCGATCCTGAACCGGTGTGATTCGGACCGCGTGCCGTTTGATTGGACGATCAATCCATATCGCGGCTGCGAGTTCGGGTGCAAATACTGCTACGCGCGGTACACGCACGAATATATGGAAATTGACGGCGGAGAATTCGAGCGCAAGATTTTCGTGAAGAAGGACGCGGCGGCGCTCGTGGCGAGCGACATCGCGCGGAAATATTCGTACGAGTCGAAAGCGTCGGGAGGGATGCAGTCCGAACACATCGCCATCGGGACGGCGACGGATCCGTATCAGCCGGCGGAGTACGAGTACAGGGTGACGCGGGCATGCCTGGAGGAATTGGCGAAGCGGGAGCGATTAAGCGTCTCGATCATTACGAAATCGAACCAGATTGTGCGAGATATCGACGTTCTGAAGGCGATCGCCGAGAAGTCCGAGCTTATCGTGAATATCACAGTAACAACATTGCGACCCCGGCTGGCGCGCTTGCTCGAACCGCGGGCACCGCGGCCGGATCTGCGGCTGGCTGCCGTCAGGCAGCTACGCGAAGCGGGCCTGGAAGTGGGAGTGTCGGCGTCGCCGCTGCTGCCTGGAATCAATGATGGGGAATTGGAGGCCGTTGCCGCGGCTTCGAGCGAAGCGGGCGCACTGTGGTTCTATTCAGGGGTTTTGTTCCTGATGCCTGCGTCGGCGAAGCAGTTTTTGCCGTTTATCCAGAAGAGATTTCCGAAGCTCGCCAATCAGTATCAGCAGTGGTACTCGAAGAACGGGTATGCACCAGAGGATTACCGAAAGAAGATCTCGGAAAGGGTACGCGGGATCAGGAAGAAATTTGGTTTCGTGACCCGGCCGTGGGAAGGGTTGAGGCCGACTACGCAACCGGCTCAAATGAGCCTGGGCTGGGACGCGGGCGCGATCAGTCAATTGCAACAGAGGAATGGGTGTGATGAGGTGGCGAAATTCTGGCAAGGGACAGGTACTGAATGAAGAGGGCGACTACTTCCGAGAGATATCAACGCACTTTGAGATAGGTGGAGTAGGAGTAGTCGTCGAGGGAGAAGAAGGGGCGGAGGACGAGAGGATCCAATTCGGGGCCGGCTTGCCAGGAATTGGGAGAGGTTTGTTCGGCGGCCAGCAGTTGGTTGCGAGGGAACGTACGGCCTGTGGCGTTGACTCCGAAAAGAACGAGAGGACCAAAGAGCAAAGCCGCCGTGCCCGGGTGGCGACGATCAATGGATTCAAGGCGAGTTTTCATGGGCAATTCGAGTTCGACGCGATCGCCGTTTTTCCATTCTCGCTGCACCCGGGCAAATGTTCCGGGAAGGGCGGGAGTATTGGTCCGTCTGCCGTTCACTGAAATCGTGGGTGAGTCGGCCCAGGCGGGGATGCGGAAGTAGAGCGCGAATGTCGTCGGCTGGGCGGCCTGCACTTCGAACTGCAAGGTGGAAGAGAGCGGATAGGCGGACGAAAGTTTCAGTCCGACGCGAGTGCCGCTGTGAATCCAGTGCAGAGTGGAAGGAATATAGAGATTCACGTAGACGCCGGAGGAATCGCGGAAGTATGCGCTGATGCGATAGTCGGCGACGATTTGCGGCATGGTGCCCGAGCAGCAGGGCCAATGAGCCTGCTTGTAGAACTTCTTTCCATCGAAATTGTAGTCGGAGTAGTAGAAGGTGCGGCCGTCGGGCTGAAGCGGTTTGGCGCCGAGAATGGTGTTGTACATGACGCGCTCCATGCTGTCGCCGTAGCGCGATTCGCGCGTAACGCGAAGAAGGTAGCGTGTGAGCTTAAAGTGCGCGTAGGAACCACAGGGAGTTTCGAAACTGCTGTGCGTGTTGGAGAGACTGGCAAACAGGTCGTCGCTTTCCGGAGCGCGGAGGGTTTCGTCCGGACCCCAGCCTCCGGTGGCGTAGCTTTGCGCGAGCAGCATGTCAAAACCATTTCTCGCAGCGCGGAGATGCTTTTCGCTTCCGGCGGTGAGGTAGGCCTGCATGGCGGAGCAAAGAGAATTGACGTGGCTGTAAGCGTGCCGTCCGGCGAGATTGTCGCGGCCTTCGGAGAGCGGTCCGTAGTAAAGATCGTCAAGATATTGCAGGGCGAGTTGCTTGTAGCGCTCCCCGCCGCCGAGCTGATAAGCAAGAAAAAGATTTTCGGAGATGGTGTAGGACTCGTCCCAGGCATAAGTTTCGTCCGTCCCGGGACGCCAGCTTACCCCGTGCTCGATGGCGGTCTTGGGAAGGTGCGGTAAGGCTGTGTTCGTGGTGTGTTCGAGGATGGCGAAGGCGTCCGGATCGGCGGCGTATTTGTGGGAATCGATGAGGCCGCAGACGAACTTGTCGTAGCAGTAGGCGGGAAAGCGATTGTTTTCGAAGAAAGCGCCTGAGATGGTTTGGGCGTAAAGACGATTCAGGCGCAGAACTTTTTCGCGAACGGCGGGATCGGGCTGGATGGCATAAGCGCGTGCCAACGCCGAGACCCATTGGCCGAACGTGCAGCCAGGAGCAAAGCCGGTGTCGCCTTTGTGATGATCGTAGTCTGGATCGTAAAGATACCAGCCACCGAGTTCTTCGCCGGGTGCGGGCATTCCGGACATAGCGCGCAAGGGTTTGAGCATGCTGTCTTCGTTCAGGTTCATCAGAACGGAGTGAGTATTCTTGAATTGGAGTTCGTGGAGGTTGCTGGAAAGGACGACGTTGCCATAGCCAAATTCCTCGAGGGGCACGTTAGGCAATGATCCGGGGCTCGATGAAAAGCGGAGCAGAGGATTTGTGGAGGCCCAAGCCAGAGAGAGAGAAGCGGAGTGAAGAAACGATCGGCGCGAAGACGTTGACATTATTAGAGGTTTCCCTTTGCGCGCGGCGTAGACATGATACGCGAATTGGGTTGAGGGCGTTGAGAGGCGCGGCCGACTCAAAGGGAAAGCACGCATCCCTTCCTGCGTCAGGACAAGCTGAAGACCCGCCACTACAAAGCAAAGAGGGACGCGGAGAACGGGGGTCCCGGAAAAGCCAGAGCCATCACCGAGAGCTAAGAGGGCGGCGGGAAGCCACCCACAAGGAAAGCGAGGGTTAATCGTGAATGTGTAAGGCGGCGGAAAGTGGGGTTTCGGCGGACGAAGGACCGACGCGGACCTTGTACTCACCGGGGAGAAGCTGCCAGTCATTGTTCTGCTCGTTGAAGATAGAAAGATACAGCGGCGTCAGCGGCAACGTGACCGTTTTGGATTCACCGGGATTGAGTTGCACTCTTTCCCAGGCGACTAGGCGCTTGAAGGGCTCGCCGGCGGCAGAAGGCAGTTCGACATAGACCTGAGAGATCTCGGCGCCTGCGCGAGAGCCTGTATTTTTCACTGAGAACGTGACCCGGCGCTGCTTGTCATCGACTTTCAAGCCGGAATAACTATAGGTGGTATAGGAGAGGCCAAAACCGAAAGGAAAGAGCGGCTCTTTCTTTTCCACTTCGAACCATTTGTAGCCGACCTTCAATCCTTCCGTGTAATTGATGTCAAACGGTTGAAGCTTTTCGCCTGTGGCATGCGCTTTGTCTTTCAAATCCAGACCAGGGACCTGGGGATGCGGGAGGTCGGCATCGCTTTTGGCAAATGTGACGGGGAGTTTGCCAGAAGGACTGACCGTGCCAAAGAGGATATTGGCGATGGCCTGGCCGCCCGCGATGCCCGGATACCAAGCAGCAAGAATGCCCTTCACGTCGGCCACCCAGGGCATGGAGACGGGACCTCCAGACTCGAGAACAACAATCGTGCGCGGGTTCGCCGCGGCGACGGCGCGGACCAGCGCGTCCTGATTGTCCGGCAGAGAAAGCGTGGCGGCATCACGTTCTTCGGACATGTGCTGAGTGACAAAGACGATGGCGAGTTCGGAGGATTTGGCAAGCGCGGCCGCGGAGGCAGGATTCGTCCCCGCGTCGTACTCGACCTTGGCGTTGCGGGCGATCTGGCGGATGTATTTCAGCGGAGCGGACGGGAAATAGACGGGCTTCCGCCATCCGGCGGTGCCTTCCGTGGGATTAATCGCGTTGCCACCAGGCGCGTCGACTTGTGCCGAGCCGGCTCCGGAGAGAACGCCGACGTCTGCGTGCCCGCCGATGACGGCGATGGACTTGTAGCGATCCGGGGACAAGGGCAGGATTCGATCGGTATTTCTCAAAAGTACTATGCTCTGCTCGGTGATCTGCTGGGAGTCGTCCCGGCCACGAAAGGGGTCGACCACGCGGCGCGGCATGGTGGGATTATCGATGACGCCCGCGGCAAACATACTACGGAGGATGCGGTGGGCCATGTCATCAAGACGAGCCACGGGCACTTGGCCGTTTTCGACCGCTTTCTTGAGCGGTTCGTTGAATAGACCTTCCCCCGGCATATCCATGTCGAGGCCGTTGAGCGCGGATTTGACGGTGGAGTGTGTGGCGCCCCAGTCCGACAGGACAAAACCCTTGAAGCCGAAGTCTTTTTTCAGAACCTGGTTGAGGAGGTAGTCGTTTTCGCAAGCGTAATCGCCATTGAGCTTGTTATAGGAGCACATAACCCCAGCGGGTTCCGCGATGCCGATGGCAATTTGAAACGCGAGGAGGTCGGTTTCCCGCAGAGTGCGCTTGTCCATAACGACGTTGTAGATACTCCGGCCGGTTTCCTGGTCATTCAGGGCATAGTGCTTGATGTCTCCCATGACCTGCTGAGATTGCAAGCCTTTTGCGAGATTGCCGATCATGATGCCGGCAAGCACGGGGTCTTCACTGGCATATTCGAAGTTGCGGCCGTTGCGGGGTTCGCGAATCAAGTCGACGCCGCCGCCGATGGACATGTTGAAACCGTGGTCGCGCAGTTCTCTGCCAATGACGGAGCCGAACAGGGAAGCGGCTTCGGGGTTCCAGGTGGCAGCCAAGCCGAGAGAGGAAGGCAACAGGGTGGCGTAGCGGCCTTGGTAGGCGGCCATGCGGATGCCCACGGCGGAATCGGCCAAGTTGATGTCCGGAATGCCCAGGCGGTCGATGCCTTGAACAAAACCCGCGCCAAAATTGGAGCGCGGCGGAACGGGAGAACCCTCGGTCAGGACGCCCCAGCCCGTGCCATGCACTAACTGTATTTTTTCATCGAGGGTCATTTGCTTGAGGACGAGATCCGCGCGCTGATCGGGAGAAAGTGAACGATCCATCCACGGGAACAAAGCGGTTTTTGCGGGAGCCGGTGTCTGCGGCATGGCGGGGGAAGCGGCAGTGATTAGAAAGGCAAAAAGGCCGAGCGCGACCACATACGACCTGGCAAGGTTCGTAATTTTCATGTTTCTCCTCGTTTTCGATGACGGGGCCAATGGCGCGCCCCGACTTTCGGTGTGGCAGAGAAGGTCGCCCTGAAAGACACCTGGAAGGATGGAAACGAGCAAGTTCAAGCAGGCGGCAACATCCTTGCAGCACCTAGGGGTGGGCATCGGTAGCGGAGCTACTATAGAGCAACTGGGGCGGATTGTCAGTGATTGGTGGCCAAGAAGTAAACCAGATAAACGATTTTCTAGCGGGGTCGCAAGGACCAGGGAAACGATTGCCGCGCGACAAGATCGCAAGAGAATCCGGATAAGGACAGTGAAATTCAGGGCACGATAATGCGAGATTGTTCGCGTTGAAGTTCGTGGGCGCCGGGAAATTGGCCGCGGAGAAATTCGATGAAGCGGCGGGAGCGGGGACGGCCATTGGTGCGCAGAAGGCCCATGCGAAAGAAAAAGACCAGCAACTGAAAAATCTCAGAGTCTTTCACGGGGCCGAAGGAAGGCTGCGCGGTGTTTTGCTTCGCTTCGTTGAGAAAAGTGGACAGGGTGTCGTAAAGCTCGCGTTGAATGGGCGGCACGGGTGGTTGTTCATAGACGATGCCGGCGACGAGAGTTTTGTACGTGTCGGCGAGCGCGCGGAGTGCCGCGAGGACATCGGGATCCGTGGCGGCCGGTTGCGAAGCGCAGAACTTTGCGATGGTGAAGGCGATCGCGGAGAGAAACTGGCCGTGAGCCTGAATCGTGTCCGAGGTGATGCGGACGTCGAGAAGAGGCGTGTCCGCAGGAAGGGCGCGTGGATGCTCGTTCTCGTAACGGTGAGCCGAAAGGAGATACCCGCAGTCGGAGGGGCAGTCGATGATGACTTCCCTCTCCGTGCCGCAGCAGACGGCACAAATTTTTTCGGCCTTAGCCGGGCAAAAGCGGCCAGGTTTGCGCTTCTGGCAAATTGGACAAGTCACAAGATCCCCTGAGGCGTGCTTAAACAACAGAATATCACGCCGTGATGACTTTGTTGTGGAACCGGCGGGCGGCAACAACTAGCAGCAGCGTGCCCATGAGGCAAAGAATGAGCCCGTCTGACCATAGATGTGCCCAGGAAGCGCCGCGAAGGATGATGCCGCGCGTGATGTTGATGAAATAAGTGGCGGGAACGAAGTAACTGAGGACGAAGAAGAATTTGGGCATGGTCTCACGCGGGAAAATATAGCCGGAGAAGAAGATGCTCGGCAGGATGGTCAGGAAGGCAAGTTGCATGGCGTGGGCCTGGGAAGTGGCCTTGCTGGAAATGAGAATGCCCAGCGAGAGCGAGACAAAAAGATAGGGCAAGGAAAGACAGGCGAGAAGTAGCACGTTGCCGTGAATCGGGACCAGGAAAAGGAAACGCATGGCGACGAGGATCATGGAGAGCTCGAAAAATCCGATGCCAAGATAGGGGAGCAGTTTGCCGAGCAGCAGTCCCATGGGGCGGACGGGCGTGACGAAAAGCTGTTCGAGGGTGCCCCGCTCCTTTTCTCGGACGATGGAAAACGCCGTTAGGAACGTGGTGACGTTGAGAAGAAGCACGGCGGTCAAGCCAGGAAGGAAGAAGTTGGGAGAGCGCGAATCCGGATTGAAAAGGATTTTGGGGCGCATGTCCACTGCAAACGTGGTGTCCGTCGTGGCCAGGACGCGACGTAGGGATTCGTCGAGTCCGATGGCGGTGGTGACGTTGATGGCCTGGCCAGCGACTGAAGAGTCCGAACCGTCGATGAGGACAAGAACCTGGGCGCTCATCTGGTGAAGGAGTTTGTCCGAATAGTCGACGGGAATTTTGATGCCGACTCGGCAACGGCCGGAGATGATGGCGTCGTTCAGGTCTTTATCGTTGTTGACGAAACGGACGAGGTTGAACGTGTCCGAATTGCGAAGGCGATCGAGAAGCTCGCGGCTTTCGCGGCGTCCGTCCGCGTTATAAACGACCGTATTGATCTGGCGGATGTTGGTGTCGATACCATAGCCAAGCAGCAACATCTGCATGATGGGGATGATAAGCGAGAAAAAAAGAGTGGCGAAGTCGCGTCGGACGTGGAGCGTTTCCTTGTAAAAAACGGCGTTGAATCCACGGAAGGGGTTATCCACGAGAGGCCTCCTGCGCAGCCTGATGTTTGTAGGTCAGCTCGACAAAGACGTCCTCGAGGCTGGGAGCGAGTGGACGAATCTCTGCAACGGTGACGTTGTGGCTCAGGAGCTGAGAGCGAAGATGTTCGAGGTCGAGGCTGTCGTTGATGAGCGCATGGACGGACTGTCCGAAGATGGTGGCGCTGCGAATACCGGGAATGGTGCGGGTGGCGCGCAGGGCTTGCGTGACATGGAGCGCTGTAATTTCCACGCGATAGGTCTTCTCGGGATTCACGTCGGGCAATTCACGCAACGTGTCCGGAGTGCCGTCGGCGATCACCCTGCCGAAATAGATGTAGGCGACGTGGCTGCAGCGCTCGGCTTCGTCCATGTAATGCGTGGTCACAAAAAACGTAATGCCATGGGCGGAGAGTTCGAAGAGAAGATCCCATAGCTGGCGGCGTGCTACAGGATCGATGCCCGCGGTGGGTTCATCGAGAAAAATCAGCGTCGGCTGGTGCAACATAGCGCAGCCAAGAGCCAGTCGTTGCTTCCAGCCTCCCGAGAGCTGAGCGGAGAGGCGATTGACATAGGGACCCAGACCGTTCATCTGAATAACTTCATCCATGCGCTGGCGGAGCCGCTCCGGAGTGAGCCCGTAGATACGGCCATAAAAGATGAGATTTTCGGAGACAGTCAGGTCGGAGTAGAGACTGAAATTCTGCGACATGTAACCGATATGCTCGCGGACAGCTTCCGGATCGTCGTGAACGTCGATGCCTTGAACGGTGGCGCTACCGCCAGAGAGTGGCAGCAAGCCGGTGAGCATCTTGATGACAGTCGTTTTGCCGCTGCCATTCGGACCTAGAAAGCCAAAAATTTCTCCTTTTTCGACGCGGAAACTCACATCGTTCACAGCGACGACATTGCCGAAGCGTCGCACCAGGTGGCTGGCGGAGATGGCGGGTTGGTCTGAGGGTGTCACGGTACGGCTCAGGTGTTAGGAGCTAGCTTCACGTCCGCGGCCATTCCTGCCAGGACGCGATGGGAAGAGTCGTCGATGCGGACCTTTACTCCGAAAACCTGGTGGACGCGTTCCTCGCGAGTCTGCACATTGCGAGGGAGGAATTCGGCCTGCTGGTTGATTTGCTCTACCACACCGTTGAAGATCTGATTTGGAAAGGAATCGACGCGAATTTCAGCCTTTTGACCGAGATGCACCCGGCCAATTTCGGTCTCCGGGATGTAGATGCGGACGTAGATCTGATCGCGTTCGAGAAGCGTAGCGATCGGCGTGTTTGGCGGAATCAGATCACCCGGGCGGACATCCAGGACTTCCACTGTGGCGGCGGCAGGGGCAAGAACCTGGCGCTCGCGGAAGCGAGCTTCCTCGTAGGCCAGGGCGGCCTTGGCCGCTTCAATATCCTCACGGCGGCTCCCGCGCTCGTACATTTCGAGCGTAGCTTGAGTCTGATGGTAACGGGCCTCGGCAGCTTCAATTTCCTCGGGGCGATAACCGCGCTGGAGCTCATCGAGTTTGTGCTGCGCATTCTGCTTTTGCGCAAGTGCCATTTTCCAATTGGCTTCCGCGGTGTCGCGCTGCTGCTTGGAAACCAGGTCCTTGGCGGCGAGGGCGTCGTAGCGTTGGAAGTCGAGATGTGTGCGAATTTCGTCGGCGGTCGCACGGTCGACGTCGGCTTTGGCTGCATCGATGTCTTCCTGGCGGTAGCCGTTCTTGCGCTGGTCGTATTCGGCTTTGGCTTGCGCGGCCGAGGCGCGCGCCTGGGCGATTTCTTCGGGCCGGAATCCACGCTCAGCCTTATCCGCCGCCGCGCGCATCTGCTCGAGAGTGGCGCGCAGCTCTTTGTCATCGAAGGTGATCAGGAGCTGGCCGGCATCCACGATATCGCCTTCACGAACGAGAATCTTATCGATGCGACCGCCGACTTTCGAGCCCACGCGAATGTCGCGAGCTTCGACTGTGCCGGAACCTTGAAGGGCGGAATCGCGATGGAACCAGCCCATGGAATAGGCGGCAGCGGCGGCGATCAAGGCAATCGCGATGATCGGAATGAAAATAAACTTGCGCTTCATAACATGCTGCTCCTCACCAGAACAAAGGAACTTCGAGTGGCGGCGAAGAGACCTTTCGCGGCGTCATTCCTCGCCACATGATCTCGAAGGCCGACTCCATGCGCGGCAAAAGGCTTCCGTCGGCATAAAGCGACCAGATGAGAAGGGTGCCGAAGATAGTCTGGCGAAAAACCTGGGCAATCTCGATCGGAGGCAGGTCGTCACGAATCTCACCGCGTTGCTGACCCAACCGGATCATCTCCGAATGAATAGCAAGGACGCGCTTCTGCAGGTCGAGCATGCCTTCGCGCACCGGAGTGCTGGAGAGGAAGGCCAGAAGGATGGCGCGGATGATGTCCGGATTGCGGGTGGGCTCGGCCGTCATGAGTTGGCCGAGAGAGCGGAAAAAGGCGAGCATCGGCGTATTGTTCCGGCGCGCTTCCTCGACGGCCGCTTGGAGCTTGCCAAGCTGCATTTCGCCAAAGGCAAGGAGGATGTGGTCCTTACTGGGAAAGTAATTAAAGAACGTGCCCTTGCCTACGTCGGCGGCGTTGGTAATGTCTTCGACCGTAGTTTCGACGAAGCCTTTTTGAGAGAAGAGGGCAAGGGCGGCGCGGAAGAGGCGTTCGCGGACTTCGGCACTGCGGCGAGAGCGGCGGTTCGGGGAAGAAGAGAGCAAGGAAGGCATGGAATGTGACCTCCATTCATATATGACTATAAGTCATACATGGGCACCTGTCAACGGAAAAAGGACAGGAGTCTCGAGATCTTTCAGAGCTCCTCAGTTAACCTATCTATAATGAACTAGTTATATCTCTTTCCCTGAGGAGAGATTTTTCGGTGTCTTTTTATTGAGATAGGAGATGAACTGCTGGGCGGCGGGTGGCACGGGAACGGCGCCCTTGAACACGATGTCCTGGGGCGAAACCGACTTCTGATAAACCTTCTCATTTGCACCACCGTCCGGACGCACGGTAGAACCGGCGAGGGAAATTCCCGCGAAAAGTCCACGAGCTCGCGAGTAGGAGAGAATCTCGGCGCGCATGGTGACGTCCGTCGAGGCCTCGGCAGTACGCCCCTTCGGTCCGGCGGCGGCGGATGCGTCCGCCCCGAGCTTCACCTTGCTGCTGAGGATGGCGCGCGCGCCACGTTCGTTCATAACTAACAAGACGAAATCCGTTGCCTGTCCGCCGATCTGGAACCCGAAGCTGCCTCCTTCGAGGGCCATCATGGTCGGGGCGCTCCAAGGCCCATTGAATTTTTCTCCCGTGCGGCAGGTCATCGCACCGCGGCCGTAGCTGCCGCCGAAAATGAAGGCTCCTTTCAGCACGGAGGGATAGACGATGACGCAATAAGCTTTGTCGATCAGGTCCTGCGGAATGTCGTCGGGGATGTCCATGATTTCCTGGACCACGAGGCCGCAATTCTCCAGGCGCTCCTTTTCCTTGCGGTCATCGGCGAAGAGCGCGGGAGCCGCGAGGGAAAGAGCCATAACGGATGCAAGCCACTTTTTCATTCGAATCACCTTTCGAACTTGTGTCCCGTATATCTACTACTATGATGCGGTCTGAGCAGTAAGAGCCGGGGTCGTGAAAAGCCTGGAACTGCTTCGGTCAGCCCCTGAGTGCGGCAAGAGAAGCAGAAGCCCCTATAGGCTTTCGAATATACTTTCACTTCATGGATTTTGCCAATAGAGGATTTATGTCGAGGAAAAGTAGATTTGGCGCGCCGGTGCTGGTTGCTGTGCTTTTTGCGATTGTGGCGCAGCACGGGAGAGGGCAGGCACAAGCGGGACAGGCGACCGCCACGGGACGCTTTGCGGAGCGTGCAGAGAAACTTGTACAGGCGGCCCCTGTGGACAAGGGCGAATGGGGATTGCTGGTGGTGGACGCGGCGACAGGAGAAACGCTGTACGAGAAGAACGCGGATAAGTATTTCGTCCCGGCGTCGAATATGAAGTTGCTGACAACGGCGCTGGCGCTGGACACGTTGGGTCCGGATTATCGTTTCCGAACGACGATAGAAACAAATGGAGTACTTGGCGCAGATGGAAAGCTCACGGGCGACTTGATCCTTGTGGGACGAGGCGATCCCAATTTATCCAACCGGAAATTCCCGTTCGACACCAAAGAAGAGTTCGATGGTCCGCCTGAGAAGGCTCTGGCGGAAGTTGCAGACGCGGTAGTCGCACGCGGGGTGAGGGAGATTGGTGGCGACGTGGTCGGAGACGACAGTTATTTCCCCAGGGAGCGCTACCCGGACGGATGGGAAATCGACGACATGGTCTGGGAATATGGCGCGGCGATTTCGGCGATTGTGGTCGATGACAACACCGTGACACTGACCTTGACTCCCGGGGAAAAGGCCGGAGACGCGGTGCAAACCACGATGGAGCCGGCGGAACAGGAATTCGTGGTGAAGAACGAGGTCATCACGGTGGGCGCGAAGGAGAAGGCGGACCTGCGCCTGACACGCGAACCGGGGGCGAGCACGGTGGTGGTGAGCGGGACGCTACCGGCAAAGAGTTCACCTCACAAGCTGGTGCTGGCGATCCAGGAGCCGGCCGAGCATGCGGCGACGATGATGGCGAGATTGTTGAGCGAGCGGGGCGTGAATGTGAACGGCAAGATCCGCGCACAGCACGATCCGGATCCCGCGGAAGTTTCGAGGACCGTTCTGGCGGAGCATATGTCGATTCCGCTAGGAGACTCCGTGAAGCTTGTGAACAAAATCAGCCAAAACCTGCATACGGAGGTCTTGCTGAGAACGGCTGCACGGCAAAAGGGGCGTTGGAGTGATCCGGACGACCTCCTGAAATTTCCGAAGGAGTTCTACGCCAAGGCCGGGATCCGCGAGGACGATGTGGTGCAGACGGATGGGTCCGGACTTTCGCGGCACGATCTGGTAACGCCGCGGGCCTTTGTGGCGTTGCTCCAATACGCGCAAAAGCAGGCATGGTTCGCTGCGTATTACGCCTCGTTACCGGTGGCGGGCGTCGACGGGACGTTGAACGAACGGATGAAGGATTCGGGAATTGCAGGCAGGATCCATGCCAAGACGGGTTCTGTTTCCCACGTACGGACGCTCTCCGGATTTGCTGAAACACCGGGAGGGAGAAAGCTGATCTTCTCGTTTTTGAGCAACAATGAAGAAGGAAAAAACCACGAAGTGCATGATGCACTGGATGGATTGTGCTTGGCGATGATAGAGGAGTTTGATGAGAAGAAAGAGGCCAGCAAGTGAAGAGGTAAGGATGCACGAAAAAGGCAAGAAAAGAGCAAGGAAGATACAAAAAGAGAAGGGCAATGAGCGAGAAAATTGTAACCGTGTTTGGTAGTTCGCGGCCGCACGAGGGTGACCGTGACTATGAAGAGGCGAGAGCACTGGGGAAGGCCCTGGCCGCAGCAGGCTTCGCCGTTTGCACGGGTGGCTATGGGGGAGTGATGGAAGCGGCTTCACGCGGGGCTAAGGAGGCGGGCGGAAAGACGTACGGTGCCACCGCGGAATTTTTCGGGCGCAAGGCCAACGCTTGGGTCGACGTGGAAGTGCGGAAGAAGACCTGGGAGGAGAGGCTGTTCGCGCTGATTGAGCTGGGTGACGGATTTGTGGCGTGCAAGGGAGGCACAGGCACGTTAGTGGAACTAGCGGTGGTGTGGGAGATGTTGAACAAATCCGTGATGGCAGGAAAGCCGTGCGTCGTGCTGGGGGATTTCTGGCAGCCTATTCTGGAGCGAGTGCGGGAAGTGGAACAAGGACCGAAAGCGGCGACGGGAGCGCGCGTGTGGGGCGAGGCGAATGGGAATTTGGTGCATAGCGCGAAAAGAGTGGAAGATGCCGTGGAGTATCTTGCAGAACAGATGAAGCAGGGAAGTAAGGATGCAGGGAGGTAAGGGACAAGAAAACGATGTGGCGGCGTGCGGAAGAGGTTCTGGAGTTTGACAAGTTGCGGGAATTGCTGCGGCTGAGGACAACGTGTGCGCCGGGGCGGCGGCACATTGATGGCCTAGAGCCGAAGGGTGAGCGTGAGGCGCTCGAGAAGGCGTTTGCGTTGATTCGCGAAGCACGGGAATGGCTGCGGCTGGAGCGCGAACTGGGTTTTGGAGCGCTGGCTGACCCAGAGGGATGGCTCGAGCGTTTGGAATCGCCGGGAGTGGCGTTGGAACCGACGGATTTCCTCGATGTCGTGTCTCTTTTGGAAACAGCGGCATGGCTGCGACAACAGTTTCGGGAAGAGGCGGCGAAATTTCCGTTGCTGGCGGCCCGAGGGGTGTCCCTGGCTGACTGCAAGGACCTGCAGGCTTCGATTCGGGGCTGCATCTTGCCCAACGGAGAGATCAGCGATGACGCTTCGAGCGCGCTGCGGCGGATTCGCGCCAGTATTCTGCAGACGCGAGACTCGATTCAAAAGGCTTTGAAGCAAATTTTGCGCTCGCGGAATGCAGAGAGCGGGGAAGATTACGTCACCCTGCGGAATGACCGTTTTGTGATTCCGGTGCGATCGGAACATCGGCGAAGCGTGCAGGGCGTGGTGCATGGAGCGAGCGCGACGGGGCAGACGGTGTTTGTCGAGCCGTTCGAAACCGTGGAAAGCAACAACCAGCTGGTACAGCTTGCGGAAGACGAGGCGGCGGAGATTTTCCGCATCTTGAAAGAGCTTACGGACCGGCTGAGGGGAATGCTTGCGCCACTGCAAGCGGCGGCGGAGACGATTGCCGAGTTGGACAGCATTTTTGCGCGAGGAAGATTTGCACGGGATTTCGACGCGTGCATGCCGGAGTTTTCGGCAGAACCCGAGTTAAAGCTGGAGGCGGCGCGGCATCCGGTGCTGGAGGACAAGCTCCGCAAGGCGAATCGCGCGATTGTGCCAATGTCCCTGGCGCTCGGCGGTGAAGAGCGGATGCTGGTGATCAGCGGACCGAACACAGGTGGAAAGACAGTGGCGCTGAAGACGGCGGGACTGGCGGCACTGGCCGCTCAGGCAGGAATTCCGGTGGCGGCGCAGCGGGCCGAACTTTCGCTGTTTGACTGCGTGCTGGTGGATATCGGCGACGAGCAGTCGATTGCCGCCGATCTTTCGACTTTTTCTTCACACATGCTGAATCTGAAGAGCATGCTCGAAGTAGCGACGCCGAATTCGCTGGTGCTGGTGGACGAAATGGGTACCGGCACGGCGCCGGAGGAGGGCGCAGCGTTGGCAGTCGCGCTGCTGGACGAGTTCCAGAGAAAGCATTGCTTCGTGCTGGCAACCACACACCACGACCGTCTGAAAACGTATGCTTCTACAACGCCAGGAGTAGTGAACGCCGCGGTGGAGTTTGACGATGTGAATTTGCGTCCGACGTACCGCCTGATGGTGGGCGTGCCGGGTGGGTCGAGCGGGATTGCGATTGCAAAACGGCTGGAACTGCCGGAGTCCGTCATTGAGCATGCGCGGTCGCTGCTGGCGCCGGAGACGCAGGAAGCGGCAGATCTGATTGCGTATTTGCACCGGAGCCGGGACGAACTGGACCGCCTGCGGTCGCAGATGGCGGAGGAGCAGAAGGCTCTGGAGCAGGAGCGCGCCAAGGTGCGCGGCGAGTGGGTGGGAAGGCAGAAGCATCGCATCGCAGAGCTGGAACAGAAGTTCGCGGAGATGCAGAAGCGCTTCGAAGAAAACGTGGCGGGCGTGGTGGACGCCGTGAAGGAGCGCGAATTGCGCGCACAAGTAGAGAAAACCGCCCGGCGAAGGATGCAGGAGGCGCGAGGAGAGGCAAAGGAAGAGTTGAACGCGGCGGTTGTCCAGACGATTTCGGACTCGCAGCAGGACCTGGGGATACGGTCGGAATCATTTGAGAAGGTGAGCGCGGCGCAGTTGCAGCCCGGTGTGAAGATCCGTGTGCGTGGCTTCAACAAGCCTGTGATTTTGCGGCGAGTGGATGGGCCGTCGGCGGAGATTGAGGCGGGACCACTGCGGATGAAGGTGGCCGTGGAGGAGATTACAGGGGTCGAAGGTCTGACGGCAGGACAAGCAAAAGAGAAACAGACCCCAGGTCAGAACATCACGGTTACGGCGGCGGCGGGAGATGGGGCGGGATCGAGCGAGATTAATGTGATCGGAATGACGGTGGAGGAAGCGAGCGAAAGGGTCGACAAGTTTCTTGATGATGCGGTTTTGGCGCATCGAAGCCAAGTGCGGATTGTCACTGGACATGGAACGGGCGCCCTGCGAAAGGGACTGAATGAATTTCTAAAGAAGCATCCGTTGGTGGAGCGGGCGCAGTTTGAGAGCGAGGAGAACGGGGGAAAAGCAATCACTGTTGTCAGCTTGAAAGGTTAGACTCGAGGGGTGACTGTTAGCGTTAATATTCCTCGGGCCTTAAAGAACGCGGCTTCAAGGTCACAGGGTCGCCTTTGTGGATAAGCTGGAGGTGCGGGATACACCGCAAAAGTGGCGGCAAGCCGCCGCACTCCAAAAAAAAATGGCGGAAGCGGGATCATTTGCGGACCGGGTGAAACAGCAGGCGGACATTGTCCGCGTGGTGGGGGAATACGTCCGTCTGAAGAAGAGCGGGCAGAATTTTACCGGGCTGTGCCCGTTTCATGGAGAGAAGACGCCGTCGTTTGCCGTGCATCCGGTGAAGCAGATCTTCCATTGCTTCGGATGCGGGAAGGGCGGCGACGTTTTCAGCTTCGTGATGGAGATGGAGAAGTGCCAGTTTCCGGAGGCGGTGAGGATTGTTGCGGAAAAGTGCGGAATCGCGTTGCCGAAACCGAAGGAGCGCTCGCCGGAAGAGAAGAAAGAAAATCAGCAGCGTGCCGTGCTGCTTGAGATGCACCGGGAGGCGCAAGCTTTTTTTGTGAAG
>Ga0187781_10001435_pt1 | contig 18045 bp, 21 predicted proteins | sample 0715_SJ02_MP02_2_FD_132447 | JGI IMG/M metagenome (GOLD analysis project Ga0187781, IMG submission 132447) | Tropical peat soil microbial communities from peatlands in Department of Meta, Colombia - 0715_SJ02_MP02_20_MG | ecosystem: Environmental > Terrestrial > Soil > Wetlands > Peat | place... | reverse complement strand
GACCTATTTCGGCCCTTCATCCTCGCGCGGTCGGGCGTCGAACCGCGACCGCTCGCGGAACCAGCGGAGCTGGCGCTCGAGAAGGCCCGCGTTGGACCGTTCGGCGGGAACGTTCGGCGGGATAGACGGCGGGGAGGTCGGTCCGGCCGCCGGTCCGGGGGTGGGAGGGGATGGCGGCGCGCCGATCCCCTCCAGATGACGTTGGGTCAGGAGACGAGGGCTTTCACGCTCTTCCAACGCTCCGTCACCTCCTCGTCGGTGAGTCCTACCGTGGGGGAGAAAAGGACCCGGCTTCCCCACTGCGACCGGTACTGGGAGTACTCGTCCACCCCGATCGGAAGCACAACCCCATCCGCGTGCGCGTCGTCCGCCATGCTCCCGAGCATCGAGGCCCATGATGCCGCGTCAACGGCTGCGGGCGTGACGCGGGCGGTCGGGTCGAAACGGAGGAGCGTTTCCCGGACGAAGCTCTCTCCGTCCGGCGGCACGAGGAAGCCGACCCGGCAACCCCGCTTCATCATGAGGAACGCCCCGAGCGCCCCCCTCGGTCCGTCCACGAGCGAGACCAGCCGACCGGCAACGCCGAGAGGGAGACCACCGGGTCCCTCCAGCCGGTCGAAGTAGAGGTAGGTGTGCGGGCCTCGCACCTCGACGAACAGCTCCACCTCCGGTTGCTCGAGATCGACCTTCAGCGCTCGGTCGGCGAACCGTTCGAGGACTGCGCCTCCCAAGTTACCGGCGAGCTCCTGGCTAGTGAACGCATGCTGACCCGTACGTCGCGCCCGGACCGCGAAGCGGATCCCCGGGCGAAGTCGGCGGTCCGACAGTTCGAGGAGGCGCGAGGCGATGACGGCGGGGTCGCTCGGCACCTCCGCGACCGCGCTCACCGACGTCACGCCGAACACCCGGCGTAGGAGCCGAGCGCCCCGGTCGGCGTCCTCGGTCTCCACGTAGAGATGTCCCCGGTCCGAGCGGATCCGACCCGCGAGCCCGTCCCGCAGGAACTGGTCGAGGATATTCCGGCGGAGCGCGCCCTCGAACTCCCGCCGCACGGGAGGGGATTTGAGGGCGAGCTCCCCGTATCGGACCAGGAGCAACGAAACCATCGAGAAGGGTTAAGACGGTGGGACCGCTAAAGCGCTTCTCGGCGGGGTAGTAGCGTGTCGTCGTCGTTCAGCCTCCCGCCTCCTTCCGTCGACCCGTGGACCCCGTTCCTCGAGGCGATTCTTGACGGGTCGGCGGCGGCCGCGGCGTCGAACGGGCTCGTCCTCCCGCGGGAATCGCTCTTCGCGCAGCTGAGCCTCGACGCGGGGCCCGAGGGCGAGGTCTCCCTTCCGTGCCACCGTTGGGCGCAGGAGGCGAAGCGGGGACCGGACGACCTCGCCACTGCGCTCGCCACCGCATTCGTTCCCTCGCCCCTCGTGCGGTCCGTCACCGCGAAGGGCTCCTACGTGAACTTCCGGGTCGACCCGGTCGCGCTCACCGGCGCGACTCTCGAACGGGTCCTCACCCTCGGGAACCGCTACGGTCACGGCGAGCCGGCCGGACCTCCCGCGGTCATCGAGCACACGAGCGCCAACCCCACCGGGCCGTTCCATATCGGCCGGGTCCGCAACGGGATCATCGGGGACACGTTCGCGCGGGTCGTCCGGGCGGCCGGAACGCCGGTCACGACCCAGTACTACGTGGACGACATGGGTCGGCAGGCCGCGATGATCACGTGGATCTGGTCGAAGCCGCGGGAGAGCTGGCCCGAGCCGGTCCGCCACGCGGTCGACGGCCAGGAGCTCCCGGGGGAGAAGCCCGACCTACACCGCGGTCGGCCCTACCCCGCGGTGAGCGCGTACCTCAAGGAACACGAGGACGCCCGGGAGGAGGTCGCGAGGCTCGTCCAGCAACTCGAAACGGGCCACCCGCCGGCCGAGCATCGGGTGCTCGCCCAGACGATCCTCGACGGGATGCTCCAGTCGCTCGCCCGACTCAACATCCGCTTCGACGAGTTCGTCTGGGAGTCGGATTTCGTCCACGACGGGTCGGTCGACCGCGTCATCGCGCGGCTGCAGGCGTGCCCTCACGCCCTCGAGGAGTCGAACGGGGCCTGGGCGATCGACGCGAGCTCCTACGGCCTCCCGAAGGAGTCGACCCACCTCGTCTTCCAGCGGGCGAACGGCACGAGCCTCTACGTGACGCGGGACATCGCCTACCATCTCGCGAAGTTCGCCCGGTTCGCGCGGGTCGTGGACGTCCTCGGGCAGGACCACCAGCTGCATGCCCGGAGCCTGGACGCGCTCCTCGAGGAGCTCGGCGAGCCCCGGCGGCCGACGTTCCTGATCTACCAGGACATCACCGTCCCCGACGGGGGACGCATGTCGACCCGCGGGGGCTCGGCCGTCTGGCTCGATAACCTCCTCGCCGAAGCGCTCGACCGGGCGCGCGCCGAGGTGCTCGCCCGACGAGAGGACCTCGCGGACGCCGACGTGGAGCGGATCGCCGAGGCGGTCGCCACGGGCGCCGTACGGTACCACATCGTCCGGGCCGCGCCGGAAAAGCCGGTCGTCTTCCGATGGGAGGACGCCCTTTCCTTCGAAGGCCGGAGCGGTCCGTTCATCCAGTACTCGTTCGCTCGGGCGACCAGCGTCCTCCGCAAGGGGGACGCCCTCCGACCGCCCTACCCCTTCGACGCGGGCCGTCTCTCCCACACCGAGGAGCTGGCCCTCGTACGGATCCTCTCCCGACTGCCCCGGACGGTCGCCTACGCCGCTCGGACCGGCCACGTGCACACGGTCGCCGGGTACGCGCACGAGCTCGCGGACCAGTTCAATCGGTTCTACCACGCCGTTCCGGTGCTCCGGTCGGGCGACGAACGAGCGAGCCGTGTCGCCCTCGTCGCGGCCGTGCGGCAAACGCTTGGAAACGCGCTCGACCTCCTCGGCATAGCACCGCTCGACGCGATGTAGGACCGGAGCCTGCCACGGGGTGGCCCGAGGCCCGTCCCCGTCAGAAGACGGATACTCTATCTAGTGCCTTCTCCTCGGCCCTCGGGGGAAAGGACGATGAGCATCTGGGCGGACTTCAAGAAATTCCTGCTCTCGGGAAGTCTCGTATCGATGGCGGTCGCGTTCGTGGTCGGTCTCGCCGTGGTCGGGTTGATCACGGCCCTGGTCGACGACGTCATCGACCCGCTCGTCACCGCCGCCGCGGGGGGCCACGCGGCTCCCAACATCAACTTCTCGGTCAACGGCAGTGTCGTACTCATGACCGCCTTCCTCTCGGAGATCGGCACGTTCGTCATCTTGATGGCGGTCGTCTTCCTGCTGATCGCGGAGCCGTACCAGATCCACCAGAACCGGGTCGCGAAGAAGGCCGCCGCGAACCCGACGACGCGGACGTGTCCTTTCTGTGCCAACACGATCCCAATCGCCGCGACGAAGTGCGGCTTCTGCACTTCCGCCGTTCCGCCGGCTCCTCCGCCGACCCCGGCCAAGACGTGAACTGGCCCGGCCGCTGGTCGGCCTAGCGGGTGGGGTCGACCACCCCGGCGGCGGCGAATCCGCGGGCCCGCAGCCGGCACGCATCGCACCGGCCGCACGGCGTGCGACCTCCGGCGTAACAGCTCCAGGTGAGCGCCCACGGGACTCCGAGCCGCTGGCCGAGCCGCACGATCTCGGCCTTCGAACGGCGGAGAAGGGGCGCGGAGACGCGGATCTGCTCCCCCCTTTCGACCCCGGTCTTGGTCGCCAAACGGGCGAGCCGCTCGAACGCAGCGAGGTACTCCGGACGGCAGTCGGGGTACCCCGAATAGTCAATCGCGTTGGCGCCGAGGTAGATGGTCCCAAGCCGGTGGCTCTCGGCGTAGCCGAGGGCGACCGAGAGGAGGATCGTGTTCCTCGCCGGGACGTAGGTCGGCGGGATCCGTCGACCCGGTCGGGAACGGTGGGGGATCGGTCGGGCACGATCCGTGAGCGCCGAGGTGAGAATCGGACCTAGCGGAAGATGGACCACAGCGTGCCTCGCGACCCGGAAGTAACGCGCGAGGGCACGGGCCGACCGGACCTCTCGCGAGTGCCGCTGCCCGTAGAGGACCGTGAGCGCGTGGACCGGCGGATGCTCCGTGCGGGCCAGGGCGAGGCAGGTCGCCGAGTCCATGCCCCCCGACAGCAGTACGAGGCTTCCCGGCCGGACGCTCGTGCGCCTCGTCACAGAGAAGCCCCCACGACGCCGAGCGCCAACGCCGCGATAGCGACCGCGCTCAGCATCCCCAGGAAATTCGTTGTCCCCTTCGTTAGGATGCCCCGATTCTCGAGGAGCTCGCCGAGGATCGAATCGACCTGACAGGAGAGGAACCCCGCGATCGTGACGGTCAGGACGAACAGCGCGGCGTTGGGCAACGGAGCGTGGAATACGAGGAAGAGGCCGAAGCCGACCACGGCGGTCGTCCCGGCGGCCCCGAGGGCCGCCAACTGCCCGTTCCGGGAGACCCCGCCGTTCGTGCCCGGGGGCACCGCGCGACCGGTCAGGATGCTCTTCGCGTGCCCCGAGAGGACCCCGAACTCGCTCGCGAATGTGTCGGCCCCCCCGAAGGCGAGGGCGCTCGCGAAGAACAGCGCGGTCGTGTCGGGAGAGAGGAGCGGGACCGAGAGCCCGCCCGCGACCGCCAGTCCCGTCGGCACGACGATGTGCGCGACGACGTTGGATACCCCGCGTTCCCCGGCTCGGCCCTCTTGCAGGTGTTGATTCCGTTTCTGTTCGAAACCGTACCGGGTCGCGAGGGCGCTCGCCGCCACGAAGAGAATGAGGAGCGCCAGATAGGGGAAGCCCACGAACACGACGATCACGATCCCGAAGACGGCCGCGACCGCCCCCGCGGCCGGAGTAAGGGCCCGGGCGAGGACCGCGCCGACCGCAAGAAGTGCGGTGATGACCGCGCCGAGGACCGCCAACAGAACGGGTAGCAATGCGATTTCTCCCGCGGCGGCCAGCAGGCGCCGAGTTTAACGCCTTCGAGGAGCAACCCGGCCGGCGCGAACGCTCATCCGCAGGCAAGGACGCGCAGAACCGCGGACGCGAACGACCCTGCGTCGATATCGGCCGACCTCCCGTCCTCGAGAGTTCGATACGTGGGATCCTCCTCGTGGCCGGGGGTGGCCACGAAGGCCGTGAGCAGGCCGAGCTCGCGGCCGGCATCGATGTCGAGCGCCCGGTCCCCGACGATCGCGCTCGCGGCCATATCGATGTTCCAGTCGTCCTGGGCCTGACGGAACAGCCGGGTGCGCGGCTTCCGGCACTCGCAGCGCGTCTCGGGCATGTGCGGGCAATAGTAGAATGCGTCGATGTGGGCCCGGTGGGGCCGAAGGAGGTCGTTCAATCGGGCGTGAAGTCGATCGACGTCCGACCTCGTGTAGAAGCCCCGCTCGACCCCGGATTGGTTGGTCACGCACACGAGGAGATACCCGTGGTCCTGGGCCAGGGAGAGCGCGTATCCCACCCCTCGGAACAGCTCGAGGCGTTCGGCATCCTTGAGGTAATGCAGGTCGGGGTTGAGGGTCCCGTCCCGGTCCAGGAAGAGCGCCCGACGCAGCGGCCGGGAGTTCCCTCGGGGAGCGCGCGCTTCGGCCACGAAGGCGCCGATAGGACGCTCGGGATAAGGGTTCATCCTCCGGCACCTTCCGCCCGGACGGTGGTCGCGGGAACTCACGACATGGCGTCGCTTCGCTCGGCGCTCGATTCCGCGCTCGACGCGGCGATGGAGCCGGTCCGGAGCGCTCCGGGTCCTCTCGGGGTCCTGTTCTCCGGAGGCGTCGATTCGAGCCTCCTCGCCTGGGACCTTCGGTCGCGTTCCGATCTCACCCTGTACACGCTCGGGCGGGAGCGGTCCGATGACCTCGCCGCGGGCCGCAATGCGGCGGAGCGACTGGGGTTGCCATGGGTAGCCCTCGCCGCGGATGAAGCCGGGGTCGCGGAGGCAGAAGCACGGTTCGCCGCGCAGCTTACCGGCATCTCCCCGGTAGTACGCGCGGTCCTAGTGGCTCTCGCGATGGCCATCCAAGCGGCGCCTCCGCCCATCCTCGTATGTGGGCAGGGCGCCGACGAGCTGTTCCTGGGGTACTCCCACTTCGGACCCCTCGATGGCGCCGCGGCGGAACGACGTTCGGCCGAGGACCTCCACCGTCTGCTGACCGAGGACTGGCCGCGAACCCAAAAGATAGCGGCCCAGTCCGGAAAGCTCGTACTCGCGCCGTTCCTCGCGCCCGCCTTCATCGAACGTGCCCGCGCCGTGCCCATCGCTCTGCGGCTTCCGAGGGACCTCCCGAAGCGGTTCTTCCGGGAGTGGGCGGTCCATCGGGGCCTGCCCGCGGAGCTCTCCCTCCAACCGAAGAAGGCCGTACAGTACGGGAGCGGAGTCGCGAGCCTGCTCCGCGCTCGTCAGCGACCGGGCCGCTAGGCCCGGACGCGCGTCCCGGCCTCGCCGCGAAGCGCTCGTGCGAGCGACGGAATGTCGGTGATGACGAAGTTCTTCCCCCCGCCGCCCAGAAACTCCAACCCCGCGGCGACCTTCGGCCCCATCGACCCCTCCGCGAACTCCCCCCGCTTGAAGAAATCGGTCAGCTCCCGACGCGGCACCTCTCCGAGCCACCGCTCGCCCCGCTTGCCGAACGAGACGGCCGCCCCGGGGACGTCCGTCACGATGGCGAGGGTCTCCATGCCGAGCTCCCGTGCGACGAGGGACGCGGCGAGGTCCTTGTCGATGACCGCTTCCACGCCTTCGTAGGTCCCGTTCCGCCTCCGCACGACGGGGATACCTCCTCCCCCGGCGACGACCGGGATCCAACGGGTGCCGGAGTCCGACTCGAGCAGGGACCGGACAGCGTTCCCCTCGACCCAGCGGACGGGTCGGGGCGAAGGGACCACCCGGCGCCAGCCCCCCCGGGCGCCGTCGTACTCCATCGCCCAGCCGTACTGCTTGCGCAGCACCCGCGCCTCGTCCTCCGGATAGTACCGCCCGACCGGCTTCGACGGACGTTGGAACGCGGGGTCGCGCGGATTCACCTCCGTGCGGCTGATGACCGTCAGGACCGACCGGTCTACCGAACGGCGCCGGAGCGCCGGGGTGAGCTCCGTCTGGATGAGGTACCCGATCTGTCCCTGCGTCTCCGCTCCGAGGACGTCCATCGGCCGCGGGGGAATCTCCCGTGCGGCGAGCTCGTTCTGTCGGATCAGAGCGCCGACCTGGGGCCCGTTGCCATGAGAGATGACGAGGGGCTCCGGTCCGGAGGCGATCTCCGCGAGGACCGCCACGGTCTGTCGCATCTGGCTGCGGGCCTCGGCCCACGAACCGTTCCCGCCGCCTCGGTTGAGAGCGTTGCCCCCGAGGGCAACGAGGATGCCTGGCATGCTGAACCGTACTCGCCATCCCGCGCGAAGCTGAAAAACTGGGCGGTGGACCCGGCTCCACGGGACCCCGAGGCGTCGCCCGCGAATACGAATATATACCCAGCGGCGGGTCTCGGGGTGTGACAGACGAGGCGGAGTCCCTCTTCTGCCCTCTTGAGTTCCGTTACGGACGAGCGAACGTTCGCGACTTGTTCTCGCGTGGCGCCCGCCTCGAGCGGGCACTGCGGGTCGAGGCGGCCCTCGCGCTTGCCGAGGCGGAGGCCGGCATGGTCCCCGCGGAGGCCGCCGCGGCGATCGACCAAGCAGCGCACGTGAGCCGCGTTCGGCTCGAGAGGGTTGACGAGCTCGAGGCGGCCCTTCGGCACGACGTGATGGCGATCACGCGCGCGCTCGCCGAAGCGGCTGGACCGGCGGGTCGATGGGTCCACTTCGGTGCCACGAGTGCGGACATCACGGACAGCGCGCTCGCACTCGAGCTCAAGGAGAGTGCCGGGATCCTGCGGAACGACCTCACGGAGCTGACCCGGTCCCTCGCCAGCCTCGCCCGGAAACACCGTGCAACCGCCGAGGTCGGACGCACGCACGGCCAGCACGGTGTCCCCATCAGCTTCGGTTACAAGGTCGCGGTCGCCGCGGCCGAAGTGATGCGCCACCGCGACCGGCTCGACCAGCTGCTTCCCCGTCTCGCGGTCGGGAAGATGGCCGGTGCCGTGGGCACGGGCGCGGGCTTCGGTGCCCACGCGGCGGAAATCGAAACGTCGGTCATGCGACGTCTCGGCCTCTCGGCGGACGAGGCGCCTACGCAGATCGTGGGACGCGACCGTATCGCCGAGTTCACGAACTTCCTGGCGCTCGTCGCGTCCACCTCGGAGCGTCTCGCGACCGAAGTGCGCAACCTTCAGCGCACCGAGATCGCGGAAGTGGCCGAGCCGTTCGACGAGGCTCGCCAGGTCGGTAGCTCGACCATGGCGCAGAAGCGCAACCCGACCGTCTCCGAGAACGTGACGAGCCTCGCGCGTCTCGTGCGGGCCTTCGCCCTGCCGCCTCTCGAGAACATGGTCCAGTGGCACGAGCGCGACCTCGCGAACTCCGCGAACGAGCGCGTCGTCCTTCCCCACGCCATCGTCCTTACCGATGACCTCCTCACGAAGTTGACCGGCGTCTTCGACGGACTGCGCGTGGACCCGGATCGGATGGCCGCGGAGGTGGCCCGCTCCGCGGGGGGCTCGATGACCGAGAACCTGATGCTTGCGCTCACTTCGAAGGGGCTCGCCCGCGCGGAGGCGCACGAACTCTTGCGGGCCCTGACGATGGACTCCGCGAGAGGCCCTCCGCTGCTCGAACGCGCGAAGGCGGACCCGAAGGTCCGAGCGCATCTCTCCGCCGAGGAGGTCGAGGGTCTCCTCGACCCGACGAGTTACGTGCGGGCCGCAGCGGCGAAGACCGACCGCATCCTGGCCGACCTCGACCGCCGTCTCGACCGATGACGGAGGACGAGTTCCCGTGGACCGCCTCCGTCCGGGTGCGAACTCGGAACCCGGACGTGAACCGCTGGCTCGCGCAGGCGCTCCGGCCCGAGGCGGCTCGCGAGGTGCCTCGGGCGCGGGCGGACTTGGCCCATGGGGAAGCCGGAGCTCTCGAGCTCGTCATCTCGGCCCGCGACTCCGGGGCGATGCGGGCCGCGCTCAACACCTACCTCGGCTGGATTCACCTTTCCCTCGCCACGGCCCGGACCGCGGAACGACCGGGGTGATTCCGACGGGGGTCGGCTCCGTCCCGAAGCGCTTATCTTGAGGGGCCGGTCACCCCGCTCGTGGCGCTCCCGGCGAAGCTGCAGAACGACATCCGCCAGTTCCAGCGACTCCAGCAGGAGCTCGGCGCGGTCCAGCAGCAACGGCTTCAGGTCGACCTGAAGCTTCGAGAGGTCACGCACACCCTGGAAGAGCTGAAGACGCTCCCGGAGGACGTGGTCGTCTACCGGCCGATCGGGGGCCTCATGATCCGGGCGAAGAACCGGAAAGAGGTCGAGGACCTGCTCACCGAGGAGAAGGAGACGGCCGAGGTCCGACTCAAGGCGGTCGAACGGCAAGAGAACCACCTGAAGGAGCGGTACACCTCGATGCAACAGGACCTGTCACAGGCCCTCCAGGCCGCGGGCGTGGCGACTCCCGAGTCGTCCCCCGAGCCGTCGTCCGAACCCGAGAGCTGACGCGCTCCGCTCAGGACCTTCGGCGGACGAGCCGGTCCGCCACCTCGTGCAACAGCGGCTTCCCCCGGCCCGGGATCGTCCGGCTGCGGTCGACGCTCCGCAGGGCGGCGCGGGTGAGCTCCGCGATCCTCTTCTCCGAGTAGGCGAGGCTTCCCGAGGTCCGGATGACCTCCCGCGCCCGCTCGACGTCCTCGGGGGTCGCCTGGGCGTTCCCGAGCACGCGGGCGAGCCGGGATCGGTCGGCGTCCGATCCCGCTTCCCAAGCCTTCACGACCAGCAGCGTCCGCTTCCCTTCGACGAGGTCGTTCGAGCTCTTGCCAGTCTCCTCCGCGTCGAAACCGGCCCCGAGGACGTCGTCCCGGAGCTGGAACGCGATGCCGATGTTCGTGCCGAACGTCTCGAGGTCGCGGAGACGCTCAGGCCGACTTCCCGCGAGCAGCGAGCCAATCTTGAGCGGGGAGACCACGGTGTAGACCGCCGACTTGAACCGGTGGACCGCGAGGACGTCCTCCTCTCGGACGGACGCGGGGTCGAGAACGCCGTTTCGAATGTCGAGCAACTGTCCGAAGGCGGTGAAGCGGGTCATCCTCACGTATTCGGCGAGTGCCGCGATGCGCGCGGCGGGAGGAACGCGGGTGCGGAGCAGGGCTTCGACCGTGAACGGCTCTTCGAGGTCCCCGAGCGTGATCCCGATCCCCACCCCGTAGTCCTCGCTCGAGCCTTCCCGACGATCTTTCCGGTGGGCCTGGGCGACGGCGCGGTGGACGGTCGGCCCTCCCCGCCGCTCCTCCGCGTGGTCGATGATATCGTCGTGAATGAGCATCCAGCTCTGAAAATGTTCCATCGCCGCCGCCGCCGGAAGCACGGCCCGGGGGTTCCGACCGGTGGCGATGTGGTAGCCGGCGAGCAGGAGGACCGCGCGGAACCGCTTCCCGCCGCGGAGCGTAAACTCTCGATTCACGTCGAGATACGGCTGCACCCCGTCCGGGGCGCGCGCGAGCGCTCGCCGGTAGGAGGAGGTCAGCTCCTGTTCGAGCGACGGCAAGAACCGGAACAGCTCGGGGAGGTCCACGGCACGTGCGTTTGGACGTCCATGCTATTTAACGGACCGGGCGTTCGGCGCATTGATGGCGTCCGCTCCGTTCGTGCAGCTGGCGAGCGCGGTCGTCGAGGCGATGGGGCAGAGACTCGATGCGGCCCGGCCCACACCCGAGGGGGTCACCCTCACGACGAGCGACGGGTTCCTCTTCTCGTTCCTCGAGGACCCGAACACAGTGTCGCTCGACACCATCCGACATTTGCTCGGGGACCAGGGGAACGTGCTCGTTCGCCTCGTCGTCCTTACCCCGGGCCGACTGCCCCTCGCGTTCTCCCAAGAGGTGCTGAACCACGGGGGAACCCTGGTGGAGGGAGCGCGATTCGCCGAGCTCGTGCGGCAGCTCGGACTCGAGACCTACCTGGGAGAGGAGCCCCGACCCGCTACGAAGGAATCCCGCCGCCTGCTTCCGAGCGCCCAACAGCTCGATGCGGTCCTCCACCGGGCTCGCACCTGGCTGGACTGGGGGGTTCCCGCCCTCTCGCTCCGATTCTATCGGCAGGCCTCGGAGATGAAGCCCGGTTTCCTTCCGGCCAAGGTCGGGCTCGGCCGCTCCCTGCTCGGTCTCGGCCTGGTCGACGATGCCGATCGTATCTTCGACGAGGTCCTCGCGGCCCGGCCGGGCGACGTCGAGGCCCGGCTCGGGAAGGGCGCCGTCCTCGGGGCCCGCGCCCGCCCGAAGGAGGAGGTCGCGATCTACCGTCAGCTCCTCTCCGAGGATGGGTCGCGCTCGGAAGTACGGGCTCACCTCCTCGCGGCCCTGATCGACCTCAACGACTGGTCGGGGGCGAAGGCCGAGGTCGAAGCGTTGCTCGCGAAGACCCCCGAGGAGCCCCAGCTCCGATTCCTCCACTCGGTTGCGCTCACACGGACGGGAGAGAAGACCAAGGGCGAAGCGGAGCGCCTCGAATCGCGTCGTCTCGGCTTTCCCTACGAAAGGGAAGTGGCTCTGAGCAAGCAACTCGGCGTCGCTCCTCCCGAGCTTCCGGCCACGGCCGAACCGAGCCGCCCGCCGGGAGCCCCGGCGCCCGCGGCGAAGAAGGCGCCTCGGTCGAGGACCCGAGCGCGGCCTTCGCGAGCGTCGCGGTCGAAGAAATCGGCACCGAAGTCCGTCGCTCCAAGACCGACGGTTTCCCCGAACCAACGGACGACGTCCCGCAAACGTAAGTAGGCCGGCCCCGAGTCGGGCGAGGCGGGAGTCCGATGCGGGTCGTTTCCGTCCTTCCGAGCGCGACCGAGATCGTCTGTGCGCTCGGGCACCGGTCGGAACTGGTCGGCCGGAGTTCCGAATGCGACTACCCGGAGGACGTCGGTGCGCTCCCCATCGTCATGCAGCCCCGGACGCTCGACAGCGAGCGGCCCTCGAAGGAGATCGACGAGCGGGTCCGCCGCGCCCGGAGCCGTCGGGAAAGCCTCTACACGCTGGACGTCGAGAGGCTGGCCCGGCTCTCCCCCGACCTCCTCCTCACCCAGGACCTGTGCGGCGTCTGCTCGGTGACCGAGGAGGAGGTCGCGGTGGCGTGCGCGGAGGCCGCCATCCGGCCTCGAATCGTCTCCCTCGCTCCGACCAATCTGGCGGAGGTCTGGGCGTCCGTAGAAACCCTCGGAGAAGCGGTTCACGACGCCGAGACCGGAAGAGCTCTGTCCGAGTCCCTGCGCTCCCGAACCCGGCCGGTCGGTCCCCGCGAGCGAACGGTCGCCGTGGTCGAGTGGCTGGACCCGCCGATCCTCGCCGGACTCTGGACTCCCGACCTCGTCACGGTCGCCGGCGGCGAGCCCGTCGGTCCCCGTTCGGGGCAACCGGGACGACGGACGACCTGGAAGGAACTGGCCCGCTGGCGCCCCGACCTCCTCGTGTTGAGCCCGTGTAGCTTTTCGGTGGCGCGGTCGCGTCGCGAACTTGAGGACGCGCGGCTGCGCGAGGACGTCCTCTCCGTCCGCCCGGCGCTCGGCACCTTCGTTGTTGACGAGGCGTACTTCAGCCGCCCGGGACCTCGTCTCGCCGACGGGGTGGAGCTGATCCGGGCCCTGCTGCACGGAGGAGTACCCCGGGGCCCGATGCCGGCCGAAATGCTCGGGCCTGATCCGGCTCCGGTGAGCGCATGACCGGGGGAAGGTATGCCTACAGCATCTGGACGCCGGCCGCCCCGACCGTCAGTCACCCGACGTCCCGGGTCGAGGTGACCCACCTGCTCATCGCTTTCATCGTTCTCACCTTCGACCTCGTCATCGTCCTCAGCGGTCGGGGCCTCGTCCTCGGAAGCGGGGCGACCGGCCTGCTCGCGCCGATCCCGATCTTCTACATCCTGCTCGCCGCCGGGGCCGCCCTCACCGGGTTCATCGCGCACGAGATGGCGCACAAGTTCGTCGCCCGCCGGCTCGGCTACTGGGCCGAGTTCCGGATGTGGCCGATCGGCCTGGTCCTGTCGATTCTCACCTCGCTCTACGGGGTCGTCTTCGCCGCCCCCGGGGCGACCATGGTCGCCGGGATGGACCCGAGAAACCTCACCGGATGGGGGAAGGTCGCCGTAGCCGGACCGGTGTCGAACCTCCTGTTCGCCTCCGGGTTCTACGCTGCGTCCATCGGAACCTACCACCTCGGTTCCGGCGTGTTCGGTCCCCTCCTCTTCCTTGCTCTCATCAACACCCTGTTCGCGACGTTCAACCTCATCCCGTTCGGCCCGCTCGACGGGGCGAAGGTGCTTCGCTGGGGGATCGGACGGTGGCTCCCGGTATTCGTGGTCTCGGCCGTCTTCTTCGCCCTGGCCTACGTGGCGCTCTACTCTTACGGGTCGCCCCTCCTCGCCTGGTGAGGCGGATCGGATGACGGCACCCCGAGTAGTCGACCTGGGGCAAGGTCGACAACTGCTCGACCTCGACTTCCGGGACACCGAGGGCCTCGTGGCGGCCTATCTCCTGCCGGGCCGCGAGGGATGGGCGCTGGTCGAGACCGGTCCGACGACCTGTCGGGACGCTCTTCTCGCGGGCGTTGCCCGGGCGGGAGTCTCCCCCGAGGAGGTCCGCCAGGTGTTTGTGACGCACATCCACCTCGACCACGCGGGGGGCATGGGGGCGGTCGTGGACGCGTTCCCGAGGGCGACCTTCTACGCCCACGAGCTCGGCGTCCCGCACATGGTCGACCCTTCCCGCCTGGCGGCGAGCGCCCGACGGGCCTGGGGACCCGCATCGGACGAGCTCTGGGGAACCATCGTACCGGTTCCCGCGGACCGGATCGTCCCGCTCCGCGGCGGCGAACGGTTCCCGCTCGATCGAGGCGAGCTCGAGGTGATCGCCACTCCCGGCCACGCCCGGCACCACCTCGCGTTTTTCGATAGTCAACTCCATGGCATCTTCACGGGGGATGGGGCGGGCGTCCGTCTCGAGCACTCGTCCCACCTTCGTCCGGCGGTGCCGCCGCCCGACCTCGACTTGGAGCAGCTCTTCGCGAGCCTCGAGCTGATGCGTCGGACCGAGCCTAAGCTCGTCCTCTTCAGCCACTTCGGCCCGAGCCCGGACGGAGCGCTCGACCTTCGCAGATACCGGACGATCGTCGAGCAGTGGAGGGATGTCGCGCTCGCGGCCGCTCGCGAACGACCGGACCCGGAATTCGTCGCCGCCCGACTGAGCGAGTACGACGCCGCGACGAGGGAGGCGAGCACTCCTACCGACCGGGAGTCGATCATTTCGGGATACGACCTTGCCGCCCGGGGGTTCCTGCGCTACTTCGAGACGCATGGGCTCATCGGCCCGGGAGCGCACTGACGGAGCTCGACCGGCGGAGCCGGCGAACGGCGGCTTCGGCGCTCCTCCTCGGACGGATCGTCTACGCCTTCAACTGGTACAACGTCGGAGCGGTCCTCCCGATCCTCGGTCGCAACCTCCCGGCCACGACGTTCGAGCTCGGGATCGTCCTCGGCGCGTTCCTCCTGGGGGCTGCGATCTTCCAGATTCCGGCGGGTCTCGCGGCCCTTCGCTGGGGGAATCGGGTCGTCTCGATCTTCGCGCTCCTTTCGATGGGCCTGTTCTCTCTCGCGAGCGCGTTCTCTCCGAACTGGGTCGTGCTCGCCTCGCTCCGGTTTGCGGTAGGTGCCAGCGCTGCGTTCTTCTTCGCCCCCGCCCTCGGGCTCGTGACCTCCTACTACCCCGAGGGTAGTCGGGGGCCTATCATCGGCGCCTACAACTCCGGCTTCAGCATCGGTTCGGGGGTCGGACTGTTCGGGGGAGCCCTGATCGGAGAGGCGTTCGGGTGGCCCGCGGCCCTCCTGGTCGGCTCCGTCCTCCTCCTCGTGGTCGGCGTCGCCGCGCCGTGGTTCCTGCCCGTGACCGGAGGGATGCTCGGGCGCCGGAGGATCCGGGAGATCTGGGACTCCGCCACCCCGATCCTGTTCTCCCGGTCGATCTGGGCCCTCGCGGTCGGAACCGCCGGACTGTGGGGGGCGTTGTTCATCGTCGCCCAGTACTTCCTCGACTACGCGAGCGTCGTCCATTCCGCGTGGCCGATCGCGCTCGCCGCGTCCCTGCCCACCGTCATGATCCTCCTTGAGATCCCGGGCGGCCCGATCGGCGGATGGCTCGCCGAGAGGGCGGGGGAGATGCGCGGCATGCTCCTCCTCTGGAGCCTTCTCTGCGGGGTGGGCATCCTCCTCATTCCGTTTCTCCCGCTCCTCGGGCTCTTCGGACTGTTCGCGTTCCTCGGCTTTGCTGACGGGGTGATCTTCGCCGTGCTCTACCTCGTGCCGACCTATCTCGCCGAGGTCCACGGTGAAAACTTGGCTCTCGGGCTCGCCTTCCTCAATTCGATCCAGATCTTTCTCGGCAGCGCGACGTCGATCGTGTTCGGCTACCTCGCGGGCACGGTCGGCTACGGCGCGGCCTGGTGGTTCGCCGGGGCCGTTTCGATCGCTCCGCTCCCGCTCCTCGCGTGGGTCAGTAGCCGGCGCGGCGCGATCGGCTCACCGGCCTTCCCGGCCCCGGGATCGGGGCGGTCGGTCCGGCTTCCGCATCGACCAGCGTGACGAGGTTGGTCGGCCGTCCCTCGACCGGGTAACCGGCGGTCAGCACGATCGGCCCGGTCGGTGAGCCCCCGACCATCGGCAGGAGCTGGAGGGACCGCTGGCGCAACGATTGGAGGTCGCTGTGGGCCAGCGCCGGAAACGACCGGACACCCCGCACGATCGACAGCCGACGACGGACCGATTCGGAGCTCGACAGGGCGAGGACGGGGCACGCGGGCCGAAGGGCGGCGATGAGCCGAGCCGTGCGACCGGAGTGAGTTGGGGTGACGATGGCGCGGGCCTCCACGTTCTCCGCGAGGTCGACCGCCGCGCGCGCGACCGAGAGCTCCGTCGCACCGGAATCTCCCGGCTCGATTCCCTTCCGGGCCGGTCGCGGGTCGAACGCCACCTCGGTGGCCTTCGCGATCCGGTCGAGCCAGCGCACGGCTTCGATCGGGTGCTGCCCCACGGCGCTCTCCTCGCTGAGCATCACCGCGTCCGCTCCGTCCAGCACCGCGTTCGCGACGTCGGTCGCCTCCGCGCGGGTCGGGCGGGAGGAGGTGAGCATGCTGAGGAGCATCTGCGTGGCCACGATCGAGAACTTCCCGGCCGCGTTCGCGCGGCGGATGAGCATCTTCTGTTCGAGAGCGAGACGCTCGAGCGGCACCTCGATCCCGAGGTCGCCCCGGGCGACCATGATACCGTCCGCCGCGCGAAGGATCCGGTTGATCGCCCCGAGCGCTTCGGCACGTTCGATCTTCGCAATGATCCCGACAGATCGGCCTCCCGGACGGCCATCGAGCCAGCGCCGGGCAGCCAGGATGTCTTCCTCGTCACGCACGAACGACAGGGCCAGGTAGTCGAACCCGTGCTGAAGCGCGAGCGCCGCTTCCGCCCGGTCTTCCGGACCGAAGACCGCGGTGCGCAGACGAGCTCGGGGAAGGAACACCCCGGCGTGGGAATGGACCGTCCCTCCGTTGATGACCTTCGTCTCGATCGTCGTCGAATCCGCCCGCACGACCGAGAGCACGACGTCCCCGTCTCCGAGGAGAACCGGGTCGCCGGGCCGCGCGGCCCGTTCGAACGAGGGTAGCTCGACGTAGACCCGGCGGACATCGCCCTCGGAGACGTCCCGGTCCAGGGTCCAGCTGCCCCCCCTCGTGAGCTGTATCGCCCCGTCTGCGAGCTCTCCGATTCGAAGCTTCGGCCCCTGGACATCCACGACAATCGCGGTCTCGCGCTTGGCGTGACGACGCGCGGCCTCGAGGCGCGTCAAGGTCGTTCCGTGCTCTTCGGGGGTACCGTGGGAGACATTGAGCCGGAACGCGTCCGTTCCCGCCTCCAGCATCTTGAGCAGCCGATCCGGAGTGTCGCAGGCAGGGCCGACGGTGGCTAGGATCTTGGTCCGCCGCATCACACGCCGACCGGTCAGTTCCGTAAAACCGTCCGGGGGGTAGGGGCGCGGGGCCGACTATTCTTTAGTAGAGGGGGTCGGTGTTCAAATCGCAGCCCCGTGGTGTAGTGGCCAAGCATGCTGGCCTTTGGAGCCGGCGACAGCGGTTCGAATCCGCTCGGGGCTATAATTAAAATAATGTTGCGCCACTAGGTCCGATGATGGCGAGCGATCGGATGACGTCCATCTCCGTCCACGCATCCACCCTTCGAATGCTCCAGCCCTTCAAGAAGGGAGACATGACCTGGGACGATGTGCTCATCGATTTCATCGAAGAGCACGTTCCCGAGGAGTTCGTGAAGGAGATGATTCGCCAAGCGGAGGCGGGACCCGGAATTCCTTGGCGTCAGGTTTCGGAGGAACGGAAGCGGAGGCGTTAGGACGTGCCTCAGGTCGAAATGACCCCCGAGGCCCGGACTCAGTACCTCAATCTCCCAACCGAGATCGCCGACCGATTCGACGAGCTCATGGCGTACGTCGAGATCAATCCGCATCGCCTCCCGCCGTGGTGCGAAGTGAAATCCATCGGTCGGCGCGGCGGAAAGGAGGTTTTTCGAGCGCGCGTCGGCACCTACCGCGCGACCTATGTGTTTGATGGAGAGGTCATTCGATTCACGCGCTTCCGCCTCCGGAAGGACATTGGCTATTCCTCGCTTCCTAAGTCGTAGCGAACATCGCCTCCGATCCCTTGCTCGGGAGCAAACTCCCCCCCGTTCCCCAGGACCTCAAACTCGGTGGCGTCCCCGGGGCGCGACCGAATTGCTGATTTTGGGGTCACGGTCGAAGTGATTCCTTCAGCAGCTTCTCACCGCGGATAGTCGTTCGCTCGATCCGAAAGCCCAGTGCCTGGTTGATTCTCAATATCGGAGTGTTCAAGGAGTCGTTGTCGGTCGTTACATAG
>Ga0187781_10001434_pt1 | contig 18070 bp, 13 predicted proteins | sample 0715_SJ02_MP02_2_FD_132447 | JGI IMG/M metagenome (GOLD analysis project Ga0187781, IMG submission 132447) | Tropical peat soil microbial communities from peatlands in Department of Meta, Colombia - 0715_SJ02_MP02_20_MG | ecosystem: Environmental > Terrestrial > Soil > Wetlands > Peat | place... | reverse complement strand
CGCGACCCTGAGATCGTCGGATATGTTTCGCACTTGCTGGCGGAATTCTGCGACGCCGCGCAGTTGACGAAAATCCGCAACGCCAACGGGCGCCCGCTCACCGATGTCGGCGAAATGCTGCTGGAATCGGATCCCGTGTTCGGGCCGGCGCCATCGTTCGACCGCGAGCGCCAGGTGCGCAAGCACATTGGCGACTACACGCTGTTCTTCACCGGGATGTTTCCCGAGAGCATTAACTGCCATCGCCTGCGCCGGGAGCGGATCGAAGATTTTGTGGAATGGGTCCGTGCCGGCAAGGAGAGCTATTACATCGTCTCCAAGTTCGAGTATTTCGAATACGCGAAGGCCGCGCCGCTGTTCGCGCAACTTTCCAGCAGATTCGAAGACTGCGTCTACGGGCTGAATCTCGTCAAGAATGAGCTGGAAGTCATGCAGCATCCGATTGCCCGCCGCGGCAACGAGCTGATCATGTAGGGAAGTGAGAGGATCGAAGTCAGAAGTCAGAGGTCAGAAGTCAGATTGCAGAGGTAAGGGCGTCAAGTGGGATTTCACCTCTGCAATCTGACCTCTAACTTCTGACCTCCACCAGCCTCCGTCCGACCAGCTCAAATTTTTCCTCCAGCACGATCCGTATCGCTTCGCTGTAAGCGATGTGCTCCTGTTCGAGGATGCGGGCAGCGAGTGTGTGCTCGTCGTCGGAATCGAGCACGGGCACCGCCTTTTGCACGATGATGGCGCCGTGGTCGAGTTCTTCATCCACGAAATGCACGGTGCAGCCGCTCACCTTGACTCCATAGGCGAAGGCCTGCTGCTGGGCTTCGAGGCCGGGAAATGCCGGAAGCAGCGAGGGATGGATATTCAGAATGCGCCGCGGGAACTGGCGGACAAACCAGGGCGAAAGCAGGCGCATGTAGCCGGCGAGACAAACGAGGTCGACGTTATTCTCGCGCAGCGCAGCCACGACTTCGCGGTCGTGCGCCTCGCGCTCTTTGCCCTTGGAGGGAATGACGAGCGCTTTCAGTCCGCGCTGGCGAGCGGTCTCGATGCCGGGAGCGTCCGCGCGATTGGAAATCACAACCGCGATGCGAGCGCCCGGAATGCGCCCCGAGTCAACGCTATCGGCAATGGCAACAAAGTTGGAGCCGCGGCCGGAGAGGAGAATGCCGAGGTTGTTCATAGCAAGTCAGAAGGCAGAAGTCAGAAGTTAGAAGTCAGAAGTAAACAGTCGAGACTGACCTTCTGGGCACGCAGCTCTCCGAGAGCGATCACTTCTGCATTCTGACTTCTTACTTCTAACTTCTGACTTAGCTGTAGATCACTTTTCGGTCGCCCTTCACGATGCGCCCGACGCTGTAGAACTTTTCGCCGGCACGGTCCAGGATGGTTTGCGCTTTCTTGAATTTCTTCGCCGGCACGACCACCAGCATGCCCAATCCCATATTGAATGTGCGCAGCATTTCTTCCTTGTTTACGTTGCCCAGTTGCTGCAGATGCTCGAAGATGGGCAACACCGGCCAGGTTCCGAGTTCAATCGCAGCCGCGGTTCCCTTCGGCAGCACCCGAGGCAGATTTTCGGTAATACCTCCGCCCGTGATATGAGCGAGCGCCGCCACGCACTCACCAGCGATCAGCTTGCGCACGATCGACCAATAGCTGCGGTGGGTTCGCATCAATTCCGCGCCGACCTTGTTCTTGATCTCGCTGACGAAAGTTTCCGGCGAGTAGCCGCCGACCTCAAACAGCAACTTGCGGGCGAGCGAATAGCCGTTGGTGTGCAGGCCGTTGGAAGGCAGTCCGAGAACACAATCGCCCACCTCGACCGTTTTTCCGTTGATGAGCTTCTCCCGGTCGACCACGCCCACGATGAATCCAGCCAGGTCGTACTCGCCCGGAGGGTAGAAGCCCGGCAATTCCGCGGTCTCGCCGCCGATGAGGGCGCAGCCGTTGTGCTTGCAGGCTTCGGCGAGGCCGCCGACGATCTTTTCGGCGACTTCGGGCTCAAGCACTCCCGTGGCCAGGTAATCCATGAAGAAGAGCGGGGCCGCGCCCTGCACTGCGATGTCATTTACACAGTGATTGACCAGGTCGCCGCCCACCGTGTGGTGCACTTTCATTTCGAAAGCGACCTTGAGCTTGGTGCCTACGCCATCGACGCTGGAGACGAGCACGGGATCGACATATTTCTTGTCGATCGAAAACAATCCGCCAAAACCACCGATGTCGCTCAGCACTCCCTTGGTGAAGGTTTTATGGGCAAGGTACTTGATGCGCTGCTTGGTGCGATTCGCCTTGTCGATGTTGACTCCGGCGTCGGCGTAAGAGATGGAAATGCCGGCTGGGTTGGGTTGCTGAGGCACGGTTTCAATCCATCGTTAAGGAGTGGGACGATCTGGCGCGCTATGAACCGCAGGGCTCATTTGAAGCGCACCAAATTCTAGCATGATTCCTCGCGCCTGCTTGGCCGCAGACCGGGCCCGTGCGAAAGAAGCGGCTCCGGCCCATTTCCGGACGTGTCGCTTATCACATCCCGAAACCGCTTTTGCAGTTTAGACTAAGCGATCATGACTGTAGGAAAATCAGGAAAAACCGGAAAGAATCGTCCTGCCCAGGACAAGGCTCACGACGTGCTGCGCACGGAGGGACATCCGCTGGATGCCATCTTCGCTCCTCACAGCGTCGCATTGATCGGCGCTACCGACCGGCCCGGCAGCGTGGGCCGGGCGGTCCTGTGGAGTCTGCTCAGTTCTCCCTTTGGCGGCACCGTGTACCCGGTCAGCAGCAAGCACGCGAGTGTTCTCGGCATCAAGGCGTATGGCGATGTCGAGCAGATTCCGGAAACTGTCGATCTCGCCGTGATCGTCACGCCCGCGGCGACGGTGCCGGGAATCATCGGGCAGTGCGCCCAAGCCGGCGTGCGCGGCGCCATCGTGATCTCGGCCGGGTTCAAAGAGATGGGCGAGGAGGGCCGCGAGCTGGAGCGACAGATCGTCGAGAATATGGGCAAGAGCCCCATCAGGCTCGTCGGCCCGAACTGTCTTGGAGTGATGAACCCGGTCACCGGGCTCAACGCGACGTGGGCAAGTAACACGACGAGACCGGGCAACGTCGCCTTCCTCAGCCAGAGCGGAGCTTTGTGCACGGCCATTCTCGACTGGGCGCAAAAGGAAGTGGTCGGCTTCAGCGCGTTCGTCTCGATGGGGTCGATGCTGGACGTGGGCTGGGGCGACCTGATCGATTACCTGGGCAACGACCCGCGCACGCACTCGATCATTTTGTACATGGAGTCGGTCGGGGATGCGCGTTCCTTCCTCTCGGCGGCGCGGGAGGTTTCGCTGAGCAAGCCGATCATCGTCATCAAAGCCGGCCGGACGGAGGCCGCGGCCCACGCCGCCGCCTCGCACACGGGCACGCTGGCCGGCAGCGACGAAGTGCTGGAAGCCGCGTTCCGCCGTTGCGGCGTACTGCGCGTCAACACCATCGCCGATCTGTTCTATATGGCGGAAGTGCTGAGCAAGCAGCCGCGTCCGAAGGGTCCGCGTCTGGCCATCGTGACCAACGCGGGAGGTCCTGGAGTATTGGCTGCCGACGCCATTATCGGAGCCGGCGGGGAATTGGCCGAGCTTTCGCAGGAGACCATCGATGTGCTCAACCAGTCGCTATCGCCGCACTGGAGTCACAACAATCCAGTCGACGTGCTCGGCGATGCGTTGCCCGACGCGTATGCCAAGGCCGCGACTGCCGTAGCTGCCGATACGAAAAACGACGGGGTGCTCGCCATCACCTGTCCCCAGGGCATGGCGCATCCCACCCTCACCGCCGAGAAGCTCGTGGCGCTGGCCAAAGGCACGGGAAAGCCGGTGCTGGCCTGCTGGATGGGTGGCGCCGACGTGAGCGCCGGTATCGAGATTCTGAATCGCGCTGGCATCCCGGCGTTCTCATTCCCACACACCGCCGCCCATATGTTCTATTACATGTGGCGGTACAGCTATCTGCTGCGCGGTCTCTATGAAACCCCCATGCTGCCGTACGGCGACGAGGGCCCAAATCGCGCGCGGGTGGGAGCGATCATCGAGAACGTGCGCCAGAGCGGCCGCACGCTGCTGACCGAATCCGAATCCAAAGAGCTGCTCCAGTGCTATCAGATTCCAACTTCGCCCACATTCGAAGCGCACAGCGCGGATGAAGCCGCGACCAAAGCCAGTGAAATCGGGTATCCCGTCGTGGTCAAGTTACTCTCCCACACCATCACCCACAAAACCGACGTGGGCGGCGTCAAGCTCAACCTCTCCACGCCGGAGGCTGTGCGCAAAGCCTGGAGTGACATCGAAGCTTCGGTCCGGGAGAAAGCCGGCGCCGAGCATTTCCTCGGCGTGACCGTGCAACCGTTCTTCCGCGCCGAAGGCTACGAGTTGATTCTCGGCAGCACGGTGGATGCTCAGTTTGGGCCGGTGATGCTTTTCGGCACGGGCGGCCAGCTGGTCGAGGTTTTTGGCGACCGCGCGCTCTCACTGCCGCCTCTGACCAGCACTCTGGCGCGGCGCTTGATGGAGCAGACCAAGATTTTCAAGGCTCTTCAGGGCGTGCGGGGGCGGAAACCGGTCGACCTGAGTGCTCTTGAGGCTGTGCTCGTCCGTTTCAGCCAGTTGGTGGTAGAGCAGCGCTGGATCAAGGAAATCGACATCAATCCCCTGCTGGCCTCTCCCGAGCGCCTGGTCGCGCTCGATGCCCGTATCGTCGTCTATCCCCAGGAAACCAGGAAGGAAGATATTCCGCGCCCTGCCATTCGCCCCTATCCGCAGCGTTACGTGAAGCCGGGCACAATGAAAAATGGCGTGGAGATTCTGGTGCGTCCGATCCGGCCCGAGGACGAGCCGCTTCTCATCAAGTTGCACCAGGCTTTATCAGAGCGGACGGTGTATCTGCGTTACTTCCAGCCGCTTAAACTCAGCCAGCGCACGGCTCACGAGCGCTTGCAGCGCATCTGCTTCATCGATTACGACCGCGAGATGGCCTTGGCCGTCGAACACAAGAATGAGAACGGCCAGACGGAAATCATCGCCATCGGGCGCCTGAGCCGCCTGCGCGGCAAGGATGATGGCGAGATGGCCGTGCTCGTCGACGACCGCTTCCAGCATCTGGGCCTGGGCACGCTGCTCTATGAGCGCCTGATCGAAGTGGCCCGCGACGAGCATCTCAAAACTGTGCTTTCCACGATTCTTTCGGAAAACCGCGAGATGCAGGCGATCTGCAAGAAGTTGGGCTTCTATCTCGAGGCCGACTTAGACGACGGAACCGTCGAAGCCGTCCTGCAGCTACAGCACAAAGATCACGGAAGCCGTTGAACCCAAGGCCATTGAACCGAAGGTCATTTAAATCTTTCCGCTGAGGCGATATAATTGAGTTGTTAGTCGAATGACTTCCAGCCTCACCGCATCCGAACTGGCGGTTCTCGCCGCGATCGCAGTTGTTGCTATCTTCCTGTTTCCTGCCGGGCAAGGGCCATACGCGACGGTCCACGGTCCGGCGACGGCGTTTCGGGCAGCTTATGCCGCAGTTCGGCTTCGCATCCTGATCGCCATCTCGGCGCGATCCCGAAGCGGGATGGCATCGCGTTCGCCTCTCGTGACGGCAACCGCAGCCAGCGCCTGGGAACAGGCATTCCGGCAGTTCCAGTTCACTGCGTGTGCCAGCGTCCTGCGCTGCTGATTCATCACGTTTGACGTTCCCTGCATTCGCTCCGCTTCCGAAAACCGGCGTGGTATGCGCGCCTGCACAGGCAACCGCCGGGCGTCCGGGGCGGTCTAATCCATCGCTCGATTGAGCAGCGCATTTTTCCGACGAGGAGGATTCTCAAAATGAAGAAACGATCGCATGTTTTTGTTGCAACCGTAGTGTTCGCCGTTGCGCTTTTGTCCGCCGGTTGCGCCAAGAAAACCGCCAAGGTTACACCGCCAGCGCCTCCGGCGCCCACCGCGCCCACGGCGACTCTGGCGGCCAATCCCACTGTCATTCAGCAGGGGCAACAGAGCCAGCTGACGTGGTCAACCTCGAACGCCACCGAAATCCAGATTGCCGGCCTGGGCACGCTGCCAGCGTCGGGCTCCCGATCGGTGACGCCAGGCTCGTCCACGACTTATGTTCTTACTGCCAATGGTCCCGGTGGCAACGCCGACGCATCCGCTCGGGTTACGGTAAACACGGTCACCGCAAGCGCGGCGCCTGCGCCCGGTCCAACGGAAGAGGACTTGTTCCGTAAAAACGTGAAGGACGTTTTCTTCGACTACGACAAGTTCAACATCCGGCCCAACGAGGAGCCCGTCGCACAACAGGATGTCGCCTTCTTGTCGCAGCATCCGGACATTAAGGTGCTCATCGAGGGCCATTGTGATGACCGCGGATCGGAGGAATACAATCTCGCGCTCGGAACCAACCGGGCGGAAGCGGTGAAGAAGGAACTGCAGCAGGACGGCGTTGCCGCCGATCGTATTCAGACGATCAGCTATGGCAAGGAGAAACCGTTCTGCACCCAGGACGACGAGCAATGCTGGCAACAGAACCGGGTTGATCACTTCAGCATTCAGCACTGATCGCATCCCAACGGGCGGTCCCTTTTTTCGGGTTTTTCGGGGCCGCCCGTTTGGACAGCAAATTCTGTGAGACATTCTTTAGGAGGGCGATTTGCCCACAGAGGAAGATGGAACCGGACGCGAGCACTCCCTGGTGGAAGCGCCAAGTCGCCGCCGCTCGTCTCGAGGAACGTGAGGGCCAGGTCTTTCTCGTTTTGTCCCTGGTCATCGGGGCCCTTACCGGCCTTGCGGTCGTCGCCTTCATCGTGCTCACGGAACGGCTGGGGATGCGTCTCTATCCGCCGGGCGCGGCGCACTGGCGACGCCTGTTCTTTCCCGTCGCCGGTTCGATCGGGATTGGCTATCTCCTCTATCGTTATTTCCCCAACGCCCGCGGCAGCGGAGTGCCGCAGACCAAAGCTGCCCTCTACGCCCGCGACGGCCGCATTCTGCTCAAGACGGTCGTGGGCAAATTCTTTTGTACTTCGGCCACCTTAGCCAGCGGCATTCCTCTGGGGCGCGAAGGACCCTCTGTGCAGGTCGGCGCCGGCATCGCCTCGGTGCTGGGCCGCACGCTTGGCCTCGGCCCGGAAAAGGTAAAGGCGCTCATCCCGGTCGGGGCTTCGGCCGCCATCGCCGCCGCCTTCAATACGCCGCTGGCTGCGGTGCTGTTCGCGCTTGAAGAAATCGTCGGCGATCTCAACGCTCCAGTGCTCGGGTCGGTCGTGTTGGCGTCCGGAACCGCCTGGATGGTTCTGCGGCTTTTGCTCGGCGATCACCCCCTGTTCCGCGTACCCAGATACGAACTGGGCAGTCCCGTAGAACTCGCGATCTATGCCGTACTTGGCCTCGCCGGAGGGCTGGTTTCCGCCGCTTTCTCCAAGCTCCTGCTTTCCATGCGCGCGCGTTTCCTTCGTTTTCCGCCCAAAACCGCCTGGTTTCATCCTCTCGCCGGGGGCCTGCTCGTGGGCATTACGGGCTGGTTTGTTCCCCAGGTTCTTGGAGTGGGATACGGTTATGTCGGCGAGGCGCTCAACGGGCAGATGGCATTTCGGTTGATGGTCATTCTCCTGGTCCTCAAACTCATCACTGTGACGACCAGCTACGCCTCCGGCAACGCTGGCGGCATCTTTGGGCCCGCACTTTTTATTGGCGCGATGCTGGGAGGGTCAATTGGCACCCTCGCCCATCATTTTCTGCCCGTCTATGCGACCACGCCGGGAGCCTACGCGCTCGTGGGCATGGGCACCGCCTTCGCCGGCATCGTGCGCGCGCCCATGACTTCCGTCCTCATGATCTTCGAAATGACGCAGGACTACGCGGTGATTGTGCCGCTCATGATTTCGAACCTTATCAGTCTGTTCATCGCGTCACGCTTTCAGCCCACTCCAATCTACGAGGAGCTGGCCATTCAGGATGGAATCCACCTGCCCAGCCATGAAACGCGGCGCAGGCTGGCAAAGTGGCGAATTGCGGCCGTTATGCGTCCAGCCAAGGATTCCATCCCCGCGAGCCTCACCGTCAAGGAGGCACTTGATCGTGTCCGGCCTTCTGGAGTGCGCACCTGGCTGGTCCTCGACAACCGCGGCCTCGCCGGTCTGGTCAACCTCTCGAAGCTCGAACAGGAAGTCGCGGAGGGTCCAACCCGGACACTTGCGGAGCTTACAGCTGGCGCGGTCTTTCCTCACGTTCATGCCGATCAGGGCCTCGATCTGGCGCTCGAACGATTGGGCGGAAATCAACTCGACACTCTTCCGGTGGTCAGCCGCGCCGATGTCCGCACGCTTCTTGGCGTGGTCACGCTGCCTGACGTTCTCGCCTCGTTCGGGGTTGCGCCGCGCGACCCGGCGTAGAAAGCGGTTTTGTCTTGCTTCTCGTTCCTTTTGTTTTTCATTCTTCGAGCCGATGCCCCCAGAGAGTTCTTGGTCCATTCCAGCGACTTCGGGAATCCACCAGCAGCATGCTCCGCCCGGACTATAATCAATCCCCATTGGCGGGCAGTTCGTGTTCTCCCGCGACTTGAACTGGAGAAGTCCACGGCAACAGTTATCCGAGGCTGCATATGGAAAAGTGTGTTCGCCGCGAATTAGTCGCCAGGTTGGTCCTCACGGCGGTTGCCCTATCCTGCTCGATTCCCGCATTGGCTGAAAAAAAAGAAAGCAACGCAGAAGTGAAGTTCAGCGCTCGCAGCGAACTGGTTCTCATCCCCGTGCTCGTCACCGACAAGTCCGGCGCTCACATCGCCGGCCTCAAACAGGAAGATTTCACGGTTCTCGAGAACGGGTCAGAAAAGAAAATCGCGACTCTTGAAGAAATATCGAGCGACGCCATACGCTTGTCGCGGCCCTGGAATCCGAATGAATTCAGCAACTCGCTCGCCGGCGGCAGCTCCACCCGGCGCGTAACTCTGATCGTGTTGGACTTCATCAACACGCCCGTTGTGGACCAGGCATTCGCCCGCAAGGAGCTGCTCAAATACCTGACGGAATCGCTGGATCGCCGCGAGCCCACCGGTATGTATACCCTTACGCGCAGCGGCGTGCAGGTGGTTCACGATTTCACCACCGATCCACGTGTGCTTGTGGCCGCGCTCCACAAGGTCAAGGGCGATGTGTCCCAAATCGTCGATACCCCCGAGGACGTTGAAGCGATGACCGGAACTGTGAGCCCCGATGGCAGTGCCGGAGTCGACCCGGGCATGGTGCAAACCGAAGCTCAGAAGCTGCAGACCATGACGGAAGACGCGGAGCTGAATTTTCAATCCTTTCAGCAACGGCTTGCCATCACATATACGCTCGAAGGAATGCAGCAGGTCGCACAGTCGTTGACGGGACTTCCGGGGCGCAAGTCGCTGATCTGGGCCGGCGGCGGATTTCCTTTCAGCGTCAGCGACAACACCATGCAGCTCGCTCCTGCCGGCCGCGATACGCTCACCGACGTGCTTCCGCTCTACGAGCACACCTGGCAACTGCTCAACGACGCGCAAATTGCGCTCTATCCCCTGGACGTGAAGGGCCTGCTGATAACCTCACCCACCGCCTCCGTCCGCAATCCGGGCAAAAACTACGTTCGCAACATGAGCTGGCGGCAGATCGACACCCAGGCAACCCTGCAAACTTTTGCCGAAGCCACCGGAGGCCGCGCCTATTACAACTCCAACGACTTGGTGAAGGGATTCCGCGACGCCGTTCACGATTCGTCCCAGTACTACATGCTCGGCTACTACCTCGACCATACCAACACCAAGCCCGGCTGGCGCAAGCTGGCCGTCAAGGTGAAGCGGGAGCATGTGGAAGTACGCGCCCGGAACGGCTTCTTCATTACCAACAGCACCATCGATCCAGAAACCACCCGCAACAGCGACATCTCCTCCGCCTTGCAGTCACCGCTCGATTTCACCGCGCTGCAGTTGACGGCTCGATGGGAATCTCTGGAAAGCGCCAAGGAAGCTGGAAAGAAGCGCGTCATCTACTCGCTCAGAGTTGCCCCCGATGCCGCGCTCATCGACGCCGCCAGTAACAACCACATAGAGCTTGAGTTTGTTGCCGTGGCAAAAACACCTGATGGAAAGCAAGTCGGCCAGCCCGTAGGCAGGAAAGCGGATCTTCACCCCACCGCGGACCAACTGGCGACGCTTCGCGAAAAAGGGATTGCCTACCACGGCTACCTCGACCTCGCTCCCGGTGAATACACGGCGCGCATCGTTGTGCGCGATAACCTGAGCGGTCGCGTCGGCTCGGTCGCAGCTCCCCTAAAGGTTGAGTAGCGCGAAAAGGGCGCACGAAAAGCTGCTATCATGCTTCGTCCGAATGCCTTTTCTGTGGGGTTGACATGAAAACTCTTGCCGCAACCATTTTCGCCTTCTTGTTGATGATGCCGTTCGCTCCCGCCCAACAGGATCAGCCGAACCAGACTCCCGACAGCGCGAAACAGCCGGCGGCATCCAAGGAAAAGAAAAGCACGGCTGCCGAAAAAAACGAGAACGCCAAGTCCGAAAACGCCAAGCCCGCCGAGGCGGCGAAGTCGGAAGAAGCCACGGACAAGGAAGAACACTACGATGTCAGCGAAGTACCGCCGGTGGTTACGCATCACACGATCAGCGTCGGCGGCAGATCGCTCGCGTATACGGCGACTGCGGGCCGGCTCCCGATCAAACGCGACGACGGCAAAATCGAAGCCGAGATGTTTTTCGTCGCCTATACCCTTGACGGTCAGGACGCGGCCAAGCGTCCGCTGACGTTTGCCTTCAACGGCGGTCCCGGTTCGGCCTCCATCTGGCTGCATATGGGCGCGCTTGGACCGAAGCGTGTGGTGCTGCAGCAGAACGGTTTCATGCCGGCGTCGCCGTATCGCGTGGAAGACAATCCCGACACACTGCTCGACCGCAGCGACATCGTCATGGTCGACGCCATGTCCACCGGTTTTTCCCGCGCCGCAAATCTCGAGCTGACGAAGAAGTTTCTCAGCGTCAAAGGGGACGTGCAAGCCTTCGGCGAGTTTATCCGTCTCTATTTGTCGCGCTATGAACGCTGGAGCTCGCCTCTGTTTTTGCTTGGCGAAAGCTACGGCACCACGCGCGCGGCGGGTATCTCTGGATATCTTGCCGACCACGGCATTGCCTTCAACGGCATCACTCTGCTCTCGATCGCCCTGGATTTCCAGACCCTCGATTGGAATAACACCAACGACCTGCCCTACTACTTCCTCGTGCCGAGCTTCACCATGATCGCCGGCTACCATCACAAACTACCCGCCGATCTCTCCGCCGACATGGCCAAGACGCGTGAAGAAGTCGTTCGCTGGTCGCTGAACGAATACGCGCTCGCGCTCGAAAAGGGCGACGCCTTGACTCCCGACGAGCATCGCAAGATTGTCGAGCAACTGGCGCGCTACACCGGCCTTCGTCCCGATGTGATCGAGGCGCACAACCTGCGCATCGACGTTCCCACCTTCACCCGCGAACTCCTGCTCGACCAGAAACTCGTCGTCGGCCGCCTCGACGGCCGCTTCAGCAGCCCGAATCCAAACGAGCGCGGCTACGATCCAGCCGGCAGCGCTATCGTGCCGCCCTATACCTCGGCCTACAACAATTACCTGCGCACGGAACTGAACTACAAAACCGACATGCCCTATCGCGTCTTTGCCTACGATCAACCCGAGTTTGAAAAGTGGGATTGGGGCAGCGCCAATCAAGGGTTTCCCAGCACATCGCCAGGTCTGCGCTCCGCAGTCATCAAGGATCCGTACTTGAAGATTCTGGTCATGGAGGGCTACTACGACCTGGCCACGCCCTTCACGGCAGCCAACTGGACCATGGATCATCTCGACCTCGACGCCAAGAGTCGCCAGAACATCTCCTACGCGACTTATGGCGCCGGACACATGGTGTACATCGATCGTGCCGAACACGACAAGATGAAGAAGGATCTGGTCGAGTTCATGGAGAAGTGCCTGAGGTGACAGATGTCAGGTGTCAGGTCTCAGGTCTCAGGTGTCAGGCCTCAGAGTTTTACGGTTTAGGCGATCACTCAATCCGGCCTCCATGGCGTGTGCGGACCATGCCTCTTGACCTGAGACCTGGCGCCTGAGACCTGATACCTTGTGTTCCATGCGCGCCGCCGCCATCCTGGGATTGGGGACTTCTCCCGCGACCCTGAAACCTTTTCAGGCCGGCTCGCCGACGACCTGGATTGAAGGCCTCCCCTCTTCCTCCGAAGACGCCGATGCCGTGGTCATTTTCGGCGGCGACGGCACCATCCACCGCCATCTCGGCGCGCTCGTAAGACTCGGGCTTCCAGTGCTCGTTGTCCCGTCCGGCAGCGGCAACGACTTCGCGCGCGCTTTGCACCTGCGCTCTCCGAACGATTCTCTGCGGACTTGGCGACGGTTCGAGTCTGGAAAGATCCAGCCGCAGGCCCTCGACCTCGGCCTGATCCGTCATTCGTCGTCCATGGAAGCGGAGCGTTATTTTTGCTCAGTCGCCGGATGCGGCTTGGACTCGCTCATCGCTCGCCGCGCTGGACGCATGCCGCGCTGGCTGCGTGGCCACGGCGGATACGCGCTTGCCCTGCTGCCCGCGCTCTTGAACTTGCCCGCGTATCCGATGCGAATTTCCGGACAAAAAGCCGCCAATGCATCCGCCGATGGGCAAACCGATGTGCCAGCTGTAGACCAATCCGGCCTCACCTTACTCGCCGCCTTCGCCAACACCCAGTTCTATGGCGACGGCATGCGCATCGCGCCGCAGGCCGACCCCGGCGATGGCCAACTGGACATCTGCCGCATCTGGACAATGAACCCTTTTAAATTGTTTTGTATGTTTCCAACGGTGTATTTCGGCCGCCACTTGCTCTCGCCGAGGGTCGAGTATTCCCGCGCACAAAGCGCCTTTTTGGAAACGGAGACCCCGCTCGACATCTACGCCGACGGCGAATTCGTGTGCCAGACACCGGCGGAGATTTCGACCGCAGCGGGAGCGCTCAAGATAATTTCCGAACCGCGCCCATGGGCTGCCCCGACTTCCGACTAATGCCGCCGCTCAATTTTGGCCATGCGAAGCGATCGTTCCGCGGATCATGAGCCTCGTGTAGTTGGCCAATCCCGCGCGGTGCACCTCCGATTTTTCAAGTGCTCGGACAACCCTTGCCCCGCAGTTAGAATCGATCTGCGCGATTCGTCTAATCCGGCCCGAACCGCGGGATTTCTCCTTTCTTGGCTCCGGCCGTCCGAGGTGTCGCATGAAGCGTTTTTGGTCCACGCGCAGCATTCTTCTACTCCTTGGCATCCTTCTGGTCATCGCTTGCGCTCTGTTCGCCGCGCGTCACCAGTCCGCGGCGCGCGCCTCCACTGCATTCAAGGGAGTTCTCACCTGGCATAACAACAATCTGAGAACGGGCCAGAACCCGAGCGAAACCACTCTGACGCTCGCCAACGTCAATTCCTCCACTTTCGGAAAGCTCTTCCTGCTATCCACCGACGGACTTGTCGACGCGGAACCGCTGTATGTCCCAGACCTGACCGTCGGCGGCAATGTTCACAATGTTGTCTACGTCGAAAGCGAGAATGATACTGCCTATGCCTTTGACGCGGACACGGGCAACTCGCTCTGGCAGGTAAGCGCTCTCGGCGCCAACGAAACTCCCTCTGACGACCGCGGCTGCTCGCAGGTGACGCCAACGATCGGCATTACCTCCACGCCCGTCATCGACCCCGCTTCGGGCCCGCACGGCACCATCTACCTCGTCGCCATGAGCAAGGATTCCAGCGGAAACTATCATCAGCGGCTGCACGCGCTCGATCTGACCACGGGAGCGGAACAATTTAGCGGGCCGGTCGAGATCGCGGCGCAATTTCCCGGCACCGGCGACAACAGCTCGGGCGGATACGTGAGCTTCGATCCAGCACAGTACAAGGAGCGCTCCGGCCTGTTGCTGCTCAACCACATCGTGTACACGGCATGGGCCTCGCACTGCGACGACCGCCCCTACACCGGGTGGATCATCGGTTACAACGAACACACGCTCGCGCAGCAAACGGTGCTGAACGTGACTCCCAACGGAAATGAGGGCGCGATCTGGGCCGCCGGCGCGGGATTGTCGGCGGACGGGGACAATAACATCTACTTCCTCGATGCCAACGGAGTGTTCGACACGACGCTGAACGCGAACGGATTCCCTGCCAATGGCAACTACGGCAATGCCATCATGAAGCTCTCCACCACCGGCAACAAGCTTGCCGTCGCCGACTACTTCAACATGTACAACACGGTCAGGCCGGCAACAGACGCCGTATCGCTGCCACAAGCGGAACCACGGGCTGTGCGCGAGCCTCTCGTCATGCCGGCGATTGGCAGCCGCGAGGTCGCTTGCACTCGGCGGTCTCGTATCCGGCGCCACGAAAATGCGCTCTAGCCATTGAATCTCGGCTATGGTCTGGTCGGCGTTCATTTTTCCAGGGTCGTTTGGTGGGCCCACCTGGATTCGAACCAGGAACCAACAGATTATGAGTCTGCTGCTCTAACCGTTGAGCTATGGGCCCGGTTGACTCATTATCCCACGAGCTAGCAGCCAGAATGAGCGCCGGGCTTCTTGGCCGGCACGAGCCGACCGTCAAGTACTTTGGTCATGTGACCGTTGTACGTACCCCGCGCTACGATGACGGTGAGCGCACGGACCCTCGTATGACCAAGCTGCATTTCCTGCTTTCCGTCACCAACGAAGAGAACGATTTCCAAATCGAACAGGCGCAGGCAGCCCGGCTGACGGCCCGCCGCCTTGGGATCGAGCTGGAAATCATCCCCGCCCAGGACGACGGCGTCGCCCAAAGCCAGCAGCTTCTCGAGCGAATTCAATCGAGGACGCAACACCGGCCGAATGGCATTCTGCTGGAACCTGCTGGTTCGACAGCTCTTCCCCACGTTGCACACGCCGCAGCCGGCGCCGGGATCGGGTGGGCGATCCTGAGCCGCGATGCTCATTACCTTGAGGAACTGCGCCAGACTTATCGCATTCCCGCCTTTCTAGTCGGAGCCGATCACGAAGAGATTGGCCGCATTCAGGGACGGCAACTGGCCGCGCTTCTGCCGGAGGGAGGGACCGTGCTCCACATCGAAGGTCCCAGCCAAAGCCTCGCCGCCAGGCAACGCACCAGCGGCTTGATGGCGACCAAGCCGATGAACATCCATCTGCGGGCGCTGAGGGCGCACTGGTCGGAAGCCAGCGCGCACGCGACCGTCACTTCCTGGCTACGCCTTTGCACCGCCCAAGAGACCAAAATCGCAGGCGTCTGCGCCCAGGATGATTCCATGGCCATCGGTGCGCGAAAAGCCTTCGAGGCGAGTAATCTCGAGCAGCGGGACGCGTGGCTCCGCATTCCGTTTCTGGGATGCGACGGCATGCCCAAGACTGGTCAGGAATGGGTCCGCAGCGGGCGCCTTACAGCCACAGTCTACAGTCCGGTGACCGCACCGATTGCCATCGAGTTGATGGCGAAGTTTTTTCAAAGCGGCGTGATGCCGCCCGTGCGCACTTTGACGGAGACCAAGTCAATCCCGCCACTGGAAGCGCTCGCGCGTCCCACTTCGCAACCCGCACGCGCCGGCTCGAAGTGACCGCAGCGGGATCTCATCTTCCTAAAACCTCAGCTTTTCCGCTTCGGAAAGAAAGCTCAGCAGTGGAACCATCTTCCGCGCACCTTGCAGAAACTCCGTCATAAACCGCGCACCACACACCTGCTTGTCCGACAAATCCACACTGGCGACAAAATCTTTCCGCTTCAGATCTTCGATCATCGGATGGTCATCGCAGTATCCGCGCGGCGGCCGCGACAGCGTCTCGCCACCAAGTTCCAGCCCGCGCCTTGCCTTCTGCCATTCGTCCTGTCTCCACGCAATGGCATCGCGAATGCGCGCCAGCGAGCGCGGGTCCGGATGCCACACCCCGCCCGCAACAAAACACTCCTTCGGTTCCAGATGCAGATATAAACCCGGCCCATGCACCGATTCGCTGCTGCTGGCATGGCGGAACTGCATGCCGATGTGCCACTTGTATGGACGTTTGTCTTTCGAGAAGCGGACGTCGCGATAGATGCGAAACAGCGATCCGCCCACCGGCTTGGGATCGGCCACGAGCCACGGGCTGATCTCGCCGAGGCGCAGCCCCAGGTCCGCGATAAACCGCAGACTGGGCTGCCGGGCAAATTCCTCGTATTCCTCTTTGTGTTTCAGGAACCAGGGCCACCGGTTGTTCCGCCGCAACTCCGCCAGAAACCGGAACAACCGGGGATGGAAATACGCCGGCGCCGGCATCGTTTACGGCTGTGTCGGCTGCGCGGTGGCCGTCGTGCTGTTGATGAGGTCTTTCAATTCCTTGCTCGGCTTAAAGAAGGGGATCTTCTTGGCCGGTACTTCCACGCGGTCGCCGGTCTTCGGGTTGCGTCCGACGCGCGGCTTGCGTTGCCGCGTGCGGAAGCTGCCAAAGCCGCGAATCTCGATTTTGTCGCCCACCCGCAGGGAGCGCACCACGCTGTCAAAGATTGTCTCCACAATCACTTCGCTGTCCTTGCGGGTCAACTCCGCCAGCCGGGAAACTTCTTCGATCAGGTCCGCTTTTGTCATATGCCTCTTCGCTCCAGCAATTTCAGAAGTCAGAAGTCAGAATGCAGAAGTAAAAGCTCTGGGCTCGACAACACAACTGCGAGTTCTTGAGCCTTTACTTCTGAATTCTGACTTCTGACTTCTGCATTCTCCTTAACCTTCTCAAATTTCAGGGGTTAACGCAAGTAGAAGAAAGTGCACCTATTTCCACAGATAATAAAACCCCACCTGCTGCTCGAGAATCTTCTCCCGCGAGGGCAAGTATTCGGCAAGGTCGCCAAACAGCCAATCGCTCAGCCCCGGACGCCTTTCTTTCGGCGGCCACACCAGATTCGGCTCGCCCGAAATGTTCACCGCCTGCGCCGTATCCTTCACCGCGCCCTCGAAATCGGAAATCTGGTCCACCAGTTTCAGCGGCAGCGCCTGCTCGCCGGTCCACACTTTGCCGTCGGCAATCGCGCGAATGTCCTCTGCCTTGGCATGCCGCCCGTCCGCCACCGCCTGGATGAACTGTGTGTGCATGTTGTCGATCAGTCCTTGAAAGTACGCCTTCTCCGCCGGGGTCATTTCCCGCGTCGGGTTCCCCGTGTCTTTGAACTCGCCCGCCTTCATCGTGATCTCATTCATCTTCGCCCACTTCAGCAGGTCCCCGTAATTGACCCATTGCGCGATCACGCCAATCGATCCCACAATGCTGCCTTTGTCCGCGTAGATCTTGTTCGTTGCCGAAGAAACGTAATACGCCCCGCTCGCGCCCACGCTCTCAATCGATGCCACAATCCGCTTCTTCTTCTCGTCGCGGATGCGCTTGACCTCGCGGTAAATTTCCTCCGACGCCGCCACGCCCCCGCCCGGCGAATTTACATGGAGAATGATGGCCTTGATCGAGTCGTCGTTTGCGAAGTGCTTGAGCTGGGTTACAACCTTCTTCGGTGAAACGATCACCCCGTCCAGTTCCACCACGCCGATCTTCGACCCAAATCCAGAGAAAGAAGATTCCTCTTCCTCGTTGCCACGGAAACTGAAATAAACCAGCGCGAACACCGCCAGCACGAACAGCAGGAACAACCCGCCGCCCACCAGCAGCCACGGCCAAATGCGGGAACGACCTTCAGACATAATCCACGAGTGTAGCAGTAAACAGTTCTCAGTTCCCGGTTCTCTCTCAGTGTTGATTGGCGAGCGAAACGCAGGGGTGAACGGTTTGCGCTGATTCTGAGATACTGGCACGCAGGGATTGAGAACTGACAACTGAGAACTGGGAACCGTTCTTATGCCTGATCCCATCGAACTCGAGGTCTTCAAGAACCTCTACCACTCCATCGCCGAGGAAATGGGCGCTGCCCTACGCCGCACCGCCTTTTCTCCCAACATCAAGGAGCGCCGCGACTATTCCTGCGCGGTTTTCGAT
>Ga0187781_10001433_pt1 | contig 18074 bp, 19 predicted proteins | sample 0715_SJ02_MP02_2_FD_132447 | JGI IMG/M metagenome (GOLD analysis project Ga0187781, IMG submission 132447) | Tropical peat soil microbial communities from peatlands in Department of Meta, Colombia - 0715_SJ02_MP02_20_MG | ecosystem: Environmental > Terrestrial > Soil > Wetlands > Peat | place... | reverse complement strand
CGCGTGGCGTGCACCGAGAACGACGGCGTCTTCTCGCTGTGAAACGGGCAAAGCCCGGAGAAGTTCTGCGCGCCCGCCTTCTTCAGACGGACGTACTCCCCCACAATGCGGACAATGTCCGCCTGCTGGCGGAGAGTCTCTTTGAAGTCGGCGGTGGTCATGGGCGCAGGTGAAACTATGATTCTGAGGCTTTGAAGCGCCGAGTGGAAGGGTCTAAACGCAATCTGTTTCGGAAAACCTGTTGGCCGCTGAGGAAAAAATCCCTATACCCCCTGCCAAGGCGCATCGGGATCGACCGCGCGTTGGATCATCTGTGCGAGATCGTTCATCCGCTTTGTCGAAAGCATTCGCCCCTGGCGTTCCAGCAGCCGGTCTTTGCCCAGGACTTGAACGAAATGCGCTTTCAGGTAGGACACGCCGGGCAGCCCGGACTCTTCTGGCGGAATTTCGGCCACAGTCGGCCCCCGCCTGCCGTGGTTGCCAAATGGAACCACCAACACCGATGAGGTTCGATCGCTCCGGTTGGCCGCATCGAGCGATACGACCACCACCCAGTTCCGCTGCACACCTTCCTCAAGATTGGCGGTCCAGATCTCTCCTCGACGCGGATTAGGGTTCACGGTCAAAGTCGATGCCTTGTGCTGCGCGCTCGATCGCCGCCGCGAGCCGTTCTTCTTCCGCGCTCTCCTCGCCAGACATGTTGTCGAAGTATGCCGCCGTATCGCGCTCCAATCGCTCGCGGTTTTCGAAGACCAATAGCCGCTCGATCACCCGGTCAATCGCCTCGGCGAAGTTTCGTGCCTCGCCATGCTCGAGCATCTCCTGCAGATAAGAGAAAGATTCGGGGGAAATCGTGGTAGAGATCTTCTGGCGAAGCAGCCGCTCAACCGTAGCCATATATCCCCTGTCTGTACGATACAATATCCGACATAAAGTAGGATAACAATCGCCTAATTAGTACCTTATTGATTATAATAAACTTACACCCTCAACTCCACCACCGTCGCCCCGCCCCCTCCTTCCTTTTGCGGGGGCTCAGTCACCGACTCCACGTGGGGATGGCCCTTCAAATACTGCCGTAGCGCTTTCCGCAAAATGCCCATGCCGCTGCCGTGGACGATGCGCACCCGCGGCATACCCGCCAGAAACGCCCGGTCCACGAATTTCTCGACTTCGCGCGTGGCATCGTCGACCGTCTGCCCGATCACGTTGATCTCCATCGGCAGGCTCTGCTCGCTTGTCTCTTTGTCCAGCGAGACCTTGATTCCTCGCGCCCGCGCCGCTTCCACCGGAGACGCAGTCGCCCGCGCCACCACCTCGGCAATGTCGTCGCGGCCGATGCGCATCTTCATCGAGCCGATCTCCACGTCGAAGTGGTTCTCGTCGATTTTCTTCTTGACCACGGCTGCTCGGCCCATGGATTTGAGCTTGACCGTGTCGCCCTCGGAGACGTGCTTGACCACCGTGGGCTGCGCGCTCGGGTCGCCGCGGTCGGCGCCGGTGGCGTGTGCCACCACCGCCGAGTCGAACTGCTCGCGAAACTCGCGGCGGGCTCGGGCGATGCGGCGTTCGGCCTCTTTGCTGAGCTTCTGCGCCGCCACGCGATCCTGCACCACAGCGATCGCCTCGCGCGCGTGATACTCGAAGTCGCGGAACAGCGTGTCCATCTTCCTTTCCAGTTCGCGCACTTTCGCCTGCTGCTCCTTGCGGCCCTCCGCTTCCAGGCGATTCTTCTCCCGTTCCACTTCCTGCTCGCGGGTTCTCATCCGCGCGCGTTCCTCGTCCAACGCCCTCAGGTCCGAGTGCAACCTGTCCAGGAAGCGCGCCACATCCTGCGTCTGGGTACCGAGCCGTCCCTGCGCCGAAGCGATAATCGTCGCGTTCAGGCCCAGCCGCCGCGCGATGTTGATGCCCGCCGATGCGCCCGGCACTCCCGTCTTCAGCTCATAGGTAGGCTCGAGCGTCGTCTCGTTGAAACCCACCGCCGCGTTGACCACGCCCGGCGTATTCGCACCGTAGACCTTGAGCGACGTATGGTGGGTGGAAATCACGGTCATGCAACCGACCTTGCGGAAGTGCTCGGCGATCGCAACGGCAAGAGCGGCGCCTTCTTCGGGATCGGTGGCCGATCCAAGTTCATCGAGCAACACCAGCGACGCAGGCGTTGCCGTGCGCGAAATGAAATCGATGTTGGTGACGTGCGCGGAAAACGTAGAAAGATTCTGCTCGATCGACTGATAGTCGCCGATATCGGCCAGGATGGAATCGAACACGGGCAGGTCGGCCCGATCTGCCGGGACGGGAACGCCCGCCTGCGCCATTAGAGCCAGTAGACCGACGGTCTTCAATGTGACCGTCTTGCCGCCGGTGTTTGGCCCGGTGATGACAAGCTGACGGTGCTCGCCTTCAAGCTCGACGGTAATGGCAACAATTTTCGCGTTCTTGGATTTCAGATTGCGTTCGAGCAGCGGATGGCGCGCGCGATGGAGAATGAGTGTAGAGGCGGGGCTCGGTGCTTCTCGATCAGAGCCGTTTTGAACCGCGAGCGCGACCGCGACACAGTTGTAATCTTCCGCGAAGCGCGCTTTGGTAAACTGCAGTTCCAGTTCTGCCAGCGCATCCGCCGCCGCCAGAATCGCAGGCGCGTTCTCGCCGATCTGGCGCGTCATCTCGAGCAGAATGCGGTGGATCTCGGCCAGTTCCTCGTCAAACAGCCGCACCAGTTCATTGTTTTGCTCGATCGTCTCGAGCGGCTCGACAAACACAGTCTGGCCGCTTGAACTCGCGCCGTGCACCACGCCCTGCACGCGGCGCTTCTGCTCGATTTTGACGGGGATGACAAAGCGCTCGCCGCGGATAGTGATCAGTTCATCTTGGACCGTTCCGCCCTCAGCCAACCGCCGCAAGTGGTTGCGCAGCGATTCCTGAATCGCGCGCTCCTGCCTTTCGATTTCGCGGCGGATTCGCGCCAGTTCGGGCGAAGCGCGATCATCGAGCGTTCCATCGGGCAGAATCTTGTTGCGAAACACGCGCAAAAATTGGGTGAAATCGGCAATCGCGTCGGAGAGCGCGGTCACTGCGGCCCATTCGCTGCGCATGGCCGCCGGAGGCTGGCGCACGATCTCGCGCCACTCCGCCGCGCGATCCACCAGGAGCACGACGTCGCGAATCTCCGTGGTCTCCAGCGCCGCTCCCGCAATGCGTGACTTCTCGACCAGTTTTTCGATTTCCGGCAATCCGCCGAACTCGAAGCGTCCGCCTACGCGGCGAAACTCGCGGATCTCGGCGGTGAGCGTGTGCTGGCGCTCAATCCACACGCGATCCCGCGACGGCAACAGCTCAGCAACCCTATGCTTGCCCGGCGACGACGAGGCATAGCCGGCAAGCAATTCGCGCAGCGTTTCGAACTCCAGCAGCCGCGCACTGGAATATTCCATTGGATTCGGCACAAAAGACATGCGCTTTGATGGTACAGGAAAGCAGGTGTCGGGTCTCAGGTGTGAGGTACCAGCTAACGTCCCGCTTCCTGAAACAGAAATACGTTCGCATTGTGCTCGGCTGCGATGGTAGGCGAGCAACGGTGTAGTTGCCAAGAAACTCCGAGTCACCGGAGCGTGCAGGCGGCGGGAATCGTTCGCGTCACGCTAACAAGTCAGTCATGGAGTCGCTTCAGTTCGCCACCACCCAACGATGATTGCAGCAATCGTGGCCCTGCATCAGTGTCTTGGTGCGGATCAGCTTGATTTTTGGGTTCATCGCCGTAGTCCCTGCGTAGTCCGCATAGCATACGGACGCGTACCCGATCTCGGCAGCGTCCTCGGCGCGAAACGTCTTCGCCCATAGGCACCGCAAAACGCGGATCTCTAGGGCTTTCTCGCTCCTTTCGGCGATCTCCCACACCAGAGCGGAACGGTAAATAGGCCGTGGCATCAGCTCGGTCGTAAAAAAAACGATGAAATTCTCCAGGTCCCGCCCGGGTTCCGACTTTGCTTTCAATGTGGAGTACTCCGAAGCTACCTCTGACGACGCCTTGCGCAGCATCTCGAGAAACCGATCCCTGCCAATTCGCGACGAGAGTTTTCTCATCAGGCGGGCGTACCCCTGGTAACGAAAGTTGAAGGCCTGTTCCCAGGTCATATCAGCGTTCGCGCTGAAGCCCAGCGAGGCCGCTTGTGTGGCGGGTTGATCTTTGAAGCTTTGCCCCTTGGACTGCTCCGTACATAGCGCTAGACCTGCGCAGCCGAGACAGGCTGCCGCACCGGAGGGAAGGATCCTCAACAGTTCACGTCTGCTCAGCATATTGTCGTGAACCTCCTTTTCGAGTTGATTGGAATTCTCACCGTCCTATCTTTTGGACGCACGCGATTAAAGGAGGTTAGCTAGCTAGATCGCAGGCCGAAAATTGCATGAGCCCGTCTGACTTCGGAGTCGGTTAGGATGTTTCTGCTATACGTTGGCGTCGAGTGACGGATGACGGAATTGCAAAAGCTGGTCGAAAATCCGCGGGTGCGCATGCGGCGGTCGGGATGGCCCGACACGAGCGGCGCCTGCGTTGTCTACTGGATGCAGCGTTCGCAACGCGGCGTGGATAACCCCGCGCTTGATGTGGCGGTCGAGGCGGCGGATGAACTCGGCAAGCCCGTCGTAGTTTTTTTCGCTCCTGTGCCTTTTTATCAGCCGGCAAATCTGCGGCACTACCGGTTTTTGCTCGACGGCATTCCCGACATCGCCTCCGCCCTCGAGAAGCGCGGCATCGGATTTGTCCTGCGCCGTTATCCGGACCACAGCCTGCTGAAGTTTTGCGATGAAGTCCACGCGGCGATGGTCGTTGGCGATGAGAATCCCCTGCGTAACCCCGAGCGCTGGCGCGAAATTGTTGCGCAGAAGCTGCGCATTCCTTTCTGGACAGTCGATTCCGACGTAGTGGTTCCGTCACGCCTGATCGACAAGGAGCAATACGCGGCATTTCACATGCGAAAGAGATTGCATGCGCACCTCGATCTCTTCCTGGTCAAGCCCGCCAATCCGCGCGCGAAGGTACCGTGGAAGAAACCGCCGCGCTTACAATCGCTGCCGCCCCACTTCGATGTCACCAGGGATTGGCTGCTCGATCGCTCCGTTGCGGCGGTGAGCGGATTCAAAGGCGGCACAAAAGAAGGCAAGCGGGTTTTGCGGGAACTCATCCAGAAGAAACTCGGCCGTTATTCCAAACGCCGCGACCATCCCGAAGTCGACGGAACCAGCCGTCTGTCGCCCTACCTGCATTTCGGACACCTCAGCCCGCTCACCGTCGCCGTTGCGGTCCGCGATGCCGAGGCGCCCAAGGCCGAGAAAGACGCGTTTCTCGACCAGTTGCTGGTTTGGCGCGAGCTGGCGGTGAACCTTGTAACTTACAACCCCAACTACGACAACTTCGAGTGTGGCGAGAATTGGGCCCGTCGCACGCTGGCCGAGCACGCCAGGGATCCGAGGCCCTATCTCTACAGCGAAAAGCAATTCGAAAACGCGGAAACGCACGACCCGCTCTGGAATGCCGCCCAGCTGCAAATGGTGAATACAGGATGGATGCACAACTATATGCGTATGTACTGGGCCAAGAAACTTTTGGAATGGAGCCGCACACCCGCCGAAGCTTACCGCATCGCCGTCATGCTCAACGACAAGTACGAACTCGATGGCCGCGACCCCAACGGCTACGCCGGCATTGCGTGGTCAATCGTCGGCAAGTTCGACCGCCCCTGGTTCAATCGGCCCGTATTTGGCATGGTCCGGTACATGTCAGGCGAGAGCACCGCAAAGAAGTTCGATAGCCGCCGCTATATCGAACAGCAAACGAGCCCGGGAATGGGTTAGCCGAGGAACAAGCCTTCCCATGCGGGCATGCGATTCGCCGCTCGTTCTCAGGAGATCATCCCAGCGGACCATCACTCCGGTTACTTGCCGCGCTCCGCCATTGGCAGTGAAATAGCGTCCAGAGGTGTCTATGGGACGGGCCTTTGGCTTTGTGGGCGTTGTCGCAACCCTGGCGATCGGCATGTATATCTACTCTCTGCAGATCAAAGCGATGGGGCCCACGACCACTGCGGAGACTGGTCCGGAAGCGGCGACCATAGCCGGTGTAAAAAACGATCTGCTTGCCATCGCTAACGCCGAACGCGGATACATAGGGATCGAAGGCAGATACGCCTCGCTCGAAGAGCTTACTTCGGGCAACTACATCACCATCCAGCATGAGCGCGCGCCCTACATCTACGATGTTGAAGTCTCTCCGGGCAGCTTCCGCGCCACAGCCACTCGCACCACCAAGGGCGCACCCGCTCAGATCTGGGTTACGGAAAGCATGGAAGTCCAGTCGACAAATTAACCTCTCGTCCTTGTCCGCTACACAGGGATTTAACCACCCACGCCGTGGGACTGTACCTGTGCGTCTCCCAGGGAGCCGATTTGCATACCGCTAGTGTCTAGAGTCTCCCGCCGAACCGGGCCCGGATGAGGCCGGGTAATGGACTGGCCTAAGAACTAACAGACTAACCCTTGCTCTCGCCGGCGGTCTTGCTCTTCGCTTTCAGTTGTTCTTCGTACTGCCGAAGTCTTTCTTCGTAGTCACGTGCATACACGAGCGTGCGATCTGGAAGACGCCGCATGAGCCCCTTGAAGGCCGTGAAATCGAGCCGGTGGTTGTGATAGAGGCGGTCGGCAGCCTTGAAGCTCCATGGACCAATGATATTGTCCATGCCTCATTTTACCTCCTTGAAGGCGATGCATTACACAGCGAGTCAATTCGCCAGGTGCAGAGTCCAAATCTCGCCTTCAAAACGCTTTCGCCGAATCCAGCAGAATGGTGACCGGGCCTTCGTTGACCAGCTCCACCTGCATCATTTCCTGAAAGCGTCCGGTTGCACAGGGCAATCCAGCGTCCCGGATTTTGGAGACAAAGTACTCGTAGAGTTCGCGCGCGGGCTGCGGCTGCGCGGCCGCGTCGAAAGACGGCCTCCGGCCCCGCCGCACGTCGCCGTAGAGCGTAAATTGAGAAACAGCGAGCACGGCGCCGCCAATCTCGGCTACCGACAGATTCATTTTCCCGCCGGGGTCCTCAAAAATGCGCAGGCCAATGATCTTCTCCGCCAGATAATCGGCGTCGGCGGTCGAATCTCCCGCGCCCACTCCTAGCAGTACAAGCAGACCACGTTCGATTTCGCCCGTAATTTCACCGTCGACTGTGACTTTAGCGCGGCTCACGCGTTGGACAACGGCTCGCACTTGCCTCCTGCGACTGCAGATGTTCCTCTATCGACTGGCACCGCCCGGAATTGCCCGCAATCAAATTGACGGCACTCGCAACAATATACTCGGACCTGAGCGATCCGCCGTCTACGTACATGGCCTTTACATACTTTTCCTTTCCCTTTTAGACTAGGGGGTCTGATTTCATCTTCGAGGTAAGAGAAAATGCAGTCGTAGATCCGAGAGGCGCCGGACGCGAACCGCTCCGGCGATCCTGACTAAGAAACGAGGAAGAAACATGGCAGCTGTTGATGAAAAAGTGAAACAGATCATCGTGGAACAACTGGGAGTGGACGAAGGAGAGGTGACGCCTTCCGCTTCGTTCGTGGACGACCTTGGCGCCGATTCGCTCGACACCGTCGAACTGGTCATGGCGTTCGAAGAGGCTTTCGACATCGAAATTCCCGACGAGGACGCCGAGAAGATCCGCACTGTTGCCGACGCCATCGACTACATCGGCAAGCACGCCAAGGCAGGAAAGTAATTTGGCTCGTCGGGTCGTCATCACAGGCATCGGCCTGATCTGCGCCCTCGGCCATACCACGGGCGAGGTTTGGCAGGCGTTGCTCGCGGGCAAGAGCGGCGTGGATCGCATCACCGCTTTCGACGCCTCTTCTTTCGCTTGCCAGATTGCCGCCGAAGTCCGGAACTTCGATCCGCTCAATTTCATCGAAAAAAAAGAAGTCAAGAAAATGGGCCGCTTCATCCACTTCGCGCTGGCCGCGTCGGAGGAAGCGATGAAAACGTCAGGCCTTAAGATCACGCCCGACAATGCCGAGCGGGTTGGCGTTCACATCGGTTCAGGGATCGGCGGGTTCGATGTGATCGAGCGTGAGCATAGCGCGCTGATCGAAGGCGGCCCGCGCAAGATCTCGCCTTTCTTTATTCCGGCCACCATCATCAATCTTGCCGCCGGCCATGTTTCCATGAAATATGGCGCCAAGGGCCCGAACGAGGCCACGGCGACGGCCTGCACCACCAGCGCGCACTCCATTGGCGATTCTTTCCGCATCATCCAGTACGGAGACGCCGACGTCATGATCGCAGGGGGCGCCGAGGCCGCCATTACCCCCATGGGCGTTGGCGGATTCGCCGCCATGCGCGCGCTTTCCACGCGCAACGACGACCCGGCTCACGCCAGCCGTCCCTGGGACAAGGATCGCGACGGCTTCGTTATTGGCGAAGGCGCTGGCATTTTGATCATGGAAGAGCTGGAACACGCCCGCCGCCGAGGCGCGCCCATATTGGCCGAGATCGTTGGTTACGGCATGTCGTCCGACGCCTATCACATGACCCAGCCTGCTCCCGAGCACGAAGGCGGCTATCGCGTCATGCGCAAAGCGTTGCGCGACGCCAAGCTCGAGCCCGACGCTGTCGGCTACCTGAACGCTCACGGCACCTCGACTCCCATCGGCGATACGCTCGAAGCTCACGCCATTCGCAATCTCTTCGGAAAGCGCGTCGCCGTCAGCTCCAGCAAATCGATGACCGGTCACCTGCTCGGCGGCGCCGGCGGACTGGAAGCTGCCATCACCATCCTCGCGCTGCGCGACCAGATTCTGCCGCCCACCATCAACCTCGAAAATCAGGATCCTGAAACCGAGGGCATGGACTTCGTCCCTAACCAAGCACGCAAAGCCACAATCGAATACGCCATGTCGAATTCCTTCGGCTTCGGGGGAACCAACGGCGCGCTGCTGTTCCGGCGCTGGAGTGAGTAGACGCGCGAGGGGCTCCGTTGACATCCGATTGACTATTAGCCTTATCATCCCGAGCCCGAGCGCAGCGGGCGGGCGAGGGATCTGCAGTTTTTCGGCAGAACTACAGATTCCTCGCTCGTCCTCGCCTGCGGTAGTCGAGGAGCGTTATCGGGATTTCTCAACGGCTATCATTTATCGTCTATCGTGGGCGGGAGCAGTGTCTAAGGAGCAACGATCTCACAGAACAGGCTGGAACCGTCGACCTCGGTTATGCGGGGTGTGACGCCGAAGCCAGTAGCAAGCGCCTCAAACGTCGTCCTATCCGCGGTCGTGGCACGAAAGCCGTCCTTGCAAACGATCACTCCGTTGCCCGTGGCTTGGTGGTCAATCTCACCAATCAGATGGTGTGCGGCCTGAATTTCAAACCATTGCAGCCGATGCTCCCAGAATTCAGCCGTATAGCTCGAAAACAGCACCAGGCCGCCCGATCGGGTCACACGAAGCGCCTCGCGGAAAAGCTTTTGTTGATCGACCGCGAAAGCGCAGAGGCCATTCTGAACGCAGAGGGTCAAATCAAAGATACGGTCACGGAACCCCATGGAAATTGCGTCCATGCAGACGAGGCGGAGAGATGGTTTGCTTCCCGTCAATTCGGACGCCATGCGAAGACTCGGCAGCGAGGTGTCGATCCCGACCACAACCTGCACGGCGGGGAGAAGCCGCTCAAGAACCCTGCCATAGCCACATCCCAGTTCCACGACGATCATGGAGCGTGTCGCTTTTCTGAGAACGAACTCGATCTCGGCTTCGAGGTATGCCTTGGTGCGCGGCGGAGCGAGATCATAGCAAGCGCGGAGGCGTTCAGCCGACAGCTTCTCGGTGTAGTAGCCAGACATGGTGCGATTCTTCCTATGATAGAAGAATGGTCCCCGTAAGAGTCGCCCGCCGCAGGAGCCTCGTCGGTGGGTGAGTGCTGTCGCGACTTAGCGCCAGTTGATGTCTCGCCTGGCGCCCGCGACAACGATAAACTCGGTTCGTGATACGGTTGAGGGGCTGGTTGGTGTCAAGATTGACGGAAGGATGGGAATGTCATCGGCATCAGCTTCGTTCGATATTCCAGTTTCGCCGATTTTACCGTGGTGGCACACGGTTCTGCTGCTGGCGCTATTCGCGACAGGGTCAGTCGCCAGTGCCTACCAGCATAGCCTCCCTAATGCCAATTTGCCGGGCCTGAGTCAGCGGCTCTCCAGCTACTTCACGGTGCTGGCGGAAGAATGGTTGGCGGTTTTGCTGATCTGGCTGCCCCTGCGCCGACAGAACCTCGCCCTGAACAGTTTGATCCGAGGGAGCTGGAGGAGCCTGGGTTCCTTCTTCAAGGACTTGGGGATTGCGTTAGGATTTCTGGTCATCATCATCCCCTTGGGGTCGGGATTGGCCTATCTTCTGGGCGCGAATAAGAATCCTGCGCTTGCCAATCTCGTTCCCAAAACCGGGGTCCAACTTGTGGTTTCCCTGGCACTCGCGGCCACGGCAGGTTTTGCCGAAGAACTCGTCTTTCGCGGATATCTCACACGCCAATTCAGTGCCTGGACGGGCAAAGTGTCCTTTGGAATTCTGCTGCAAGGAGTTGCTTTCGGGCTTGCTCACGGCTTCTACGGTAAGGCGATGGCGGCGATCATGGTGTATGGATGGCTTTTGGGGTTGCTGGCCTACTGGCGGAAAAGCCTGCGGCCCGGAATGCTCGCACACTGGCTTCAGGACACCATCGCCAACGTGGCCGCATTCCTGTCATGAACCAGCCGGAAGGGATCCTGTTGCTCGGGGTCGCTCAGGATAGCGGCTGCGGCCCTTCGACTACGCTCAGGGCTCAGCCTCGCGGAGGCTCGGCTTCGACTCTTCACGCCCGCAAAGCGCCGCTACTTCATCGCATCAATCATCACGTACAGCTGCGACGTGTCGGTGACTTCGACGTACGGTTTCCCGCCCTTTTTGCTGCTGACGATGTAGATGGTCGGCGTGTGCTGCACCTTCAGGCTCGTTCCCAGATCCTTGTCGGCCTTCACCAGCGCCGCCAGCTTGCCATCCGGATCGATCACAAATGGCAGCGCGACCTTGTGTTCAGCCGCAAATTTCTCGGCAAACGCGCGCAGACTATTCGGCAGAATCTCGAACTGATGCTGAAACACCTCAAGCCGGAATTCGTTGCCCAGTTCCTTGGAGTGCGAATCGAAATAGCGCGCGAGCACGGCGGCGTCGAACGACCAATTGTGCATGGGCAGAGGAAAATCGTGCTGGACGAGTGGGATCTTATAAGTGCGCGACGCCTGATCGAGCAACGGCGCTACCCGCCCGCACTGCGGGCATTGCAGGTCTTCAAAGACCACCAGAGCCATCTGCGAGCCCTTGGGCGGACGGAGAGCGTCCGGCACGTCATCGGCAACGAGCGGCAAAGCAAACGCAGCCAGCAGAAGGCAAACAAATAACGGCAGGACTCTTCGAAAATTCATAATTTGCTTGTTTTTCACCCTGATTCGGAACCACTTTGATTCAGATGCCGGGATTGGGCGGCATCGGGATACAACCTTCTTCTATGGTAGCGAACTCGGCCGATTTCCGCACGCCAGCGAGAGGCGGCCGGGAATTACCTTAAGTCCTTGTCGACTTCCAGGTTGTAGAAGTAATAGAAACGAAGCCCCAGGTTGCAGCTTTCGTCGCGGGACGGTTGCGGGCAGCGCGCCACAAACTCGCGCGGCAGCGGCGGAAAAGGATTCGACCCCTGGATGCTGCCCCATGCCGCACGGTCCAAGGCCACATCGCCGGAAGGCGCGCGCAGAATCATCCCGCTGACCGTGCCATTCTTCAGAATCACGAACTCAATCGCCAGTTTCCCCTGCTTAAAGATTGGCGCATACACCGATTCCGGCATGAGCTGGTACCAGTGCTCCTTCACTTCCTGCACGACGCGGGTGAGGTACGGGCCAAAATCCACGCCCATGGTATCGGTCAGGATTTCCGCCTGGTCGAGCGCCTTGGCCCCGCCCCGGCCGCCAGGGAAACCGTAATCGCCGCTCTGCCCGCTTCCGTAGCGCCCACGATTGGCCGCTGCCGCCTGGGCGGCCTGTTCGATCGCCGACCCCGGCGTCATGGTGTTATTGAAGTTTGGCACGGGATGATTCCCGCCCATTGGAGGTGTGCGCAGCTGCGCCATCTGGTTGTTTTGCTGCGGCGTCGAAAATCCCGAGCCTGGTTGTGGGTTCTGCTGCGGCGCCGGCTGTTGCTGCGGAGCCTGGTTCTGCGCGGCCTGGGGAGGCGCGGGCGGCGTCGGTTGGCCCGCCGGTCCCGGCTGTCCCGGTCGCGTGCTCTCAAGAAGCTTCCTCAGCTCCTCGCGATTAATCTGCGGCGTCTTGCTGGTGGCAATGCGGTCCTTATCGGAAATGATCTTCGAGTCGGGACGCCGCGTTGGCTTTTGCTGGTCGGGAGGCAACTCGAGAAACGTCGCATCCTTTTCCCGGTCCGTGGCGGCGCGTAACTCGAGAGGCACCGCCCGATGCGGCAGGAAGCCGGCGATCTTCTCGCTGTTCCACAGCAGAATCACAATGAACAGGTGCAGGATGATCGAAAGCCAAACCGCTTCCCGCTTTCGCGCCCGGGAGAGGTCGTCCTGCAGCTGGATGAGCAGGTGCGGAACGTCTTCAGGATTGAAGCTGCGGTACGCCGTCTCCCAGTGTTGCGCCTCGAACAGGTCACGCTGATCCTGCGGTCCGGAAGGAGGAGTCGCTGGCGGGGCCGAGGGATCGCGCGGCGGGATTTGAGTCACGGGCATCAGGCAGCGACTACTAATTTAGAGCCGCAAATTCGCTCCGAAGTTGCGTAAGGCGTTCCGTAAATTTACGTAAACTATGGGAGTTGCGGCGTTAATCCCTATTTTCGCATTTTTCCTGCGACGAGGGTGAGTACCTGAGTAATCACAAATTGGGCCGGCGCAAGGGCGAGTTGTTCGAGGGCGCTGTGCGCGCGGCCATCACTGCAGTCCACCAACATTAACACGACCACCCAACACTGGGGATCGGGATTGAGGACTGGGTCGATGCAAGTGGCAACTGGGTCCTGGCAGCTGCCAACTGAGCACTGGCAACTGGGTCAAGCCGAAACCCCGATTTTCCCGGCGTGCCGCGCGATCTGCGCCAGGATCTCGAGCGCCAATGCCAGCGCTTTTCGTCCGTCTTCCAGCGAAACCACCGGCGTCTGGCGGGTCCGCACTGCTGCAAGGAATGCTTTGATCTCCGCCAGCAGAGGCTCCTCGGCCGTGATCGGCGGCTTGGCGACCTGAATCTGCGGATTCGCGCTCGGCTGCCCACCTTCTCCTACGGAAAACACCAGCACATCCTGCCGCCCATAATCGATGGAAATATATTGTCCCGCCTGAAAGAAACGGAGCTTGCGCACGCGTTCGGTCGAGACGCGGCTGGCGGTGAAATTGGCCACGCAGCCGGTCTCGAACTCCACGCGCACATTTGCGATATCGACTTTGCCAGAAAGAATCGGCAAGCCGACCGCGCGGATTTCTTTCACCTTGGATTGCACAAAAGTGAGCACGATATCCAAGTCGTGGATCATCAGATCGAGAACAACGTCCACATCGAGCGCGCGCGGCGTAAACACGCTCAGCCGATGCACCTCAAAAAACATGGGCTTGCGGATGATGCGTAGCGTCGCACGCACCGCCGGGTTGAAGCGCTCGAGATGACCAGCCTGGGCGATCCGTTTGCGCTCGGCAGCGATGCGCACCAACTCATCCGCTTCGGCCAGCGTTGCGGCCACAGGCTTCTCGATGAGCACGTCTATGCCCGCTTCCATCAGCGTGCGCGCAACTTCCAGGTGGGATACGGTCGGAACCGCCACCGAGGCGGCCTGCACTTCGCCGTGCGTGTTCAGCATCTGGCCGACAGATGCAAAGGCGCGGCAGCCGAATTCCTGCGCCACCGATGCGGCGCGCGGTGCATCGGGATCGGCCACGCCTACCAATCGCACCGCGCCAGCCTGCTGCAGCGCGTGATACACGCGCGCGTGGTTGCGCCCAAAGGCGCCCACACCGACCACCGCAACGTTGAGGGGGGATTCACTCACACTGGGGCTCCGCAAGAAAATAGCAAACGGTTATTCTCGCAGTTCGCGTGGCGATGGAAAAGGGAAAACTCGAGCGAGGAAAGAAGACGGGATAACCGGCCTCAAGCGAAATCAACGTCGAGGTCCCCATCCCGCGCGGTGCCGGGGTCCAACACACGCGCGCTTTTGGCGTGTTGGGGTGTTTGAGCGGAATGGGTGGAAAATCGCCGCCCGGCCTAGACCATCTTCTTCAGCAGCGCGATCTGGCCGCCGTGATAGGCCGCATGCTGCGCCAGGCCGTGCAGCATGAAATAAAACGTGTAATGCGCTCCCCGTTTCCCCGGGACTCGCTTGCGCAGCGACGCCTCCGGAAAATCCTTAACCGCTGCAATCAACTCCTCGTGCGTCTCGCGTGCGTGGGCAAGTGCCCGGTGCCACGCTGCCGGGCTGATGTCGTCGACGCGCGGAAAATTTTTCGCAGCAGAGAGCTTCACGGCCACCCCCGTCATGCGGCGGCGCACCGCACCCTCCCATGCCGCGATGTGGAGCACCAACTCCCAGATGCAGTGGGCATTCCCAATCGGGCGTTTCGCCGCTTGCGGCGCGCCTACACCCTTGAGAATTTTGAACAGCGAATCGCCATGCCATGCTTCGCCATCAAAGGCACGGCGCAGTTCGTCGGCAATGCGTTCTGTTTCCGTCATAGATTAACTCCTGATTTGCAGTTCGTAGTTGTCGATTTTAGCGCGGAGCAGTCGAGGAGGCAGAAATGCGAGCATGCTGCGGCCGCAATACGTCCCCGTGCTACAGGAGACTATGTATGTGCTACGCTCGTTACCGGCATCAGCCAATCCCAGGAGACTTTTATGGGCGAACTCAGTCGTATTGGCGTATCGCTCGATTCCGATTTACTGCGCCGTTTTGATTCCTTCATCAAAGACAAGGGCTATGAAAACCGGTCCGAAGCTTTCCGCGACTTGATCCGCGATCGACTCGTGGGGACTGCGGTCATCGCGTCGAAGGCCTCTGTCGTGGGAACCGTGACGTTGATTTACGACCATCACACTCGTCTTCTTCCGGAAAAGCTCGCCGATCTTCAGCATGAACATCACGAGGTTGTCATCTCGACGCTCCACGCCCACCTTGATCATGATACGTGCCTTGAGGTAGTGGTCCTGCGCGGCAAGTCTCGTGATGTTCAGGAGCTGGCCGACAAACTCATCAGCACGAAGGGGGTCCGGCACGGGCGCCTGGTCATGAGCTCCCCGGACACAGTGTCACTGCATCGGCACTCCCATCACTGATTACGTAGCAGCCGCATCTGGCGAGGTGACGGACCTCGGAGCATATACCGCGTTACGTCAGAAAACGGCCACGCGTGGTTTAGAATTGGCAACCATCAGGAGGCCAAAATGGCGGCTAAGGTTGATCACCAGCACGCAGACACGGAACAGCGTATCAAGAAGTTGGAAGAGCAAGTAAAGCATCTGGAGCAACAGATACGCGACCTGCAGCAGAAGATGCAGTCTCACGAGCATCCCCACACCCACTAGTTTTATGGCAAAAGCCAAGCTCGTGTTGATGTTGATTTGTGCTGTCCTGGCGTTCGGTGCAGTCGCGGCGCAGGAAGCGGTGAAGCGTGAGCCGTTCACCTTTGCCCTTGACTGTGGCGGAGGCGATTGTCCCTTGCTCAAGGGGTTTCCCCAAACGAACGGAATGAGGGGTGGTTCGGTGAAACTTAAGCCGGGCGACAGCGTGGGCTGGCATTCGACTGCAGCCAATGAGGAAGCTTTGGTCATCCTCCATGGGAGCGGCGTGGCGAACATCGAGGGATATCCTGATTTACCGTTAAAGGAGAAGATGCTTGCCTACATTCCGCCCGCCACGCGGCACAACGTCACGAACAACGGGACGGAGCTACTTGAGTATGTCTGGCTAGTCGCCCCGGCATCTAAGACGGCCAAATGAGTCGCCGCCCCTGCCCGGTCGTCCGCTCGGTTTAGACCTTTGCAATCAAATCAAGGTCTCCGACTATGTCTGCCGAGCATAGCACGTTACTCAGGAAAGTGACACCAGTTGCATCTTATATTGATAGGACCCAGTTTCCTTTGGCCCTCCGCACAACACTGGTGAATTACGGCTGAGAGACCTTGCCTCAGCGCAAGACTGGTTACCTTGAAGACGCTCTTTGACCCGACCACTCAGATGTGATGCACGTCACCGATGATCTGCACGAACGCGGCTATCCTCCGTTGAGTAGCACGTATGTACAAAGCGTGCTACCATTCTTGCGCACCACGTAAGGAGCAGCCCGGAATGTCGAGGACTTGGATTATCCTTTTTTGGCTCGTGGCCATGCCCGCCACGCTCGTGGCGCAAGATAGCGGACGGATTGTCGATCCGCAGCTATCGGGAACTGTCGTCGACACGTCTGGCGCAGTGGTCGCCGGAGCTACGGTGCAGGTTCAAAGAGCGGACGGTACGGTGCGAAGAACGACACATTCGGACGCAAACGGCCTCTTCCTTGTTTCTGGACTCCCGGCCGGTAATTATCGAGTCGTGGTTTCGAATCCCGGTTTTGAAAGTAAAGAAATCCCCGTCACTTTAGGGACCACTGAGGCGCCGGCCCCACTGCGCATTTCTCTCGCTGTGGGCGCCGTGAGCACCACCATCAACGTGGAGGGCCGGGAGGATGACCTCGTCGGAATTGCCGTTTCCGCAGGCCAGGTAACGGTGGGTGCAAAGGAACTCGAAGATCGTCCGCTGCTTCGTTCGGGAGAAATTCTAGAGGCGCTTCCCGGCCTCATCATCACGCAGCACGCCGGCGGGGGCAAAGCTAATCAATATTTCATGCGCGGCTTCAATCTTGACCACGGCACCGATTTCGCCATTTTCCTCGACGGCATGCCGCTGAACCTTCCCTCGCACGCGCACGGCGAAGGTTACTCGGACATGAACACCGTCATCCCCGAGCTGGTGGAGCGGATCGATGCCCGGAAAGGTCCTTATTACGCCGACGTCGGAGATTACGGCTCGGCGGGAAATGCCCAAGTCGTGTTTTACAAGACGCTGCCCCGGAACTTCTTTCAGGTCGACGGTGGCGACGAACAGTTTGTGCGCTTCGTTTTCGGCATATCGCGAAGGCTCGGTCAGGGCAATTTGCTGTACGGGGGAGAAGCGTATCACGACGCCGGCCCATGGGTGCATTCGGACAATTACTACAAATTCAACGGCCTTGTAACCTACAGCCAGGGAACGGGCGCCAATGGTTTCAGCATCACGACCCGCGCTTACGATGGAGCTCGATGGAACTCGAGCGATCAACTCCCCTATACGGCCATACCCGTCGTCGGTTTCTTCGGTTCACTAAGCCCGTCTGACGGCGGCAGATCGCAGCGTTATAGCGAGCAGGGTGAATGGCACCACAAGGATGCAAATTCCGAAACGCGCCTCATGGCCTACGGGTTCTATTACGATCTTAATCTGTTCTCCGATTTCACTTACTACCTGGTCGACCCCTATAAGGGCGACCAGTTCGAACAGCAGGACAGGCGCTGGGTGGCGGGATTCGACTTCCGCCATACGATGGTCGGGAAATTTCTCGGCCGCACGGCGGAAACGACATTCGGCATGCAGCTTCGCAACGATTGGATCCACAACGGGCTTTTCCGGACCGAAGATCGCGTGCGTACATTTAAGACTGACTACATCGCTGGAATTGATCCCGCCACCGGTTTGCAATCGGTTTTGCCCGCGGACACGGATTTGAATAAATTTACGGAGACGATCGTAAGTCCCTGGGTGACAACTAAGATCCAGTGGGCGGACAAATTCCGCACGATCCTGGCCTTGCGCGGGGACGACGGCAAGGGTGTCCTCACCAGTTTTACGAATCCCACCAACCTTCCCTACAATCCCAACACCGGCCAATCGATCAACAAGTTCCTGCCCAGCCCCAAAGCAAGTTTGATCTTCGGCCCCTGG
>Ga0187781_10001431_pt1 | contig 18086 bp, 19 predicted proteins | sample 0715_SJ02_MP02_2_FD_132447 | JGI IMG/M metagenome (GOLD analysis project Ga0187781, IMG submission 132447) | Tropical peat soil microbial communities from peatlands in Department of Meta, Colombia - 0715_SJ02_MP02_20_MG | ecosystem: Environmental > Terrestrial > Soil > Wetlands > Peat | place... | reverse complement strand
CGGACTCGACTGCGGCACTCAGCGGGGCCACGGCCACGCCCGCCCGCTGCAATAAGGAGCGCGCCGGGCTGTCGTCCTGACGCAGCATCGCAGCCAGAACGTGCACCGGCTCGATGTATTGCTGATCGTTGCCCAGCGCAATTGACTGGGCCTCGGCCAGTGCTTCCTGAAAGCGCGTGGTGAGCTTATCTTGGCGCATCGCAGTCTTTGTTGTTTGCTATAGGGGTGCCACATTGTCCAGGCCACGGCCGATCCGCGCGCTGGACAACCCTGATGCAACGAAGGTTGGGGAGGCGGGCGCGGATTTCAAGTCTTTTTCCGGGCGACAGTTTTGGCCTTCCGTGCGGCGGCGAGTTGTCTTTGGCGCTCGATCGCCCCCAAGGCGAGCACGGGGATCCGCGGATCACCGCTTTTGGGTCGCAAGGTTTTGGCTGCCGTCCCAGCTTTGGCTTGCGCGCTCGTCGCTTTGGCGCGACTGCACCCAACGCGCACCCCTGCCGCCGGACTCTTGCTTCCAAAACGGCGCTCGGGTCTTCAGGTAGTCGATGATGAAGCGGCACGCATCGAACGCGTGTTCCCGATGGCTGCTTGCGGTCGCAACCAGTACGATATGGTCGCCGGGGCGCAGTTCGCCGAAGCGGTGAATTACGCGCACCTGCGTGAGGTTCCAGCGGGCGTGCGCCGCGCGCACGATTTCTTCCAGGCTTTTTTCCGTCATGCCCGGGTAGTGCTCCAGCGTGATCCGTTCGACCGGAAAATCCTCGCTCATATCGCGTGCGACACCCACGAAGCTGACAATCGCGCCGGCGGCTACGCTGCGCAATGCCTCTATTTCGGCACCGGGATCGAAGTCATGCTGCTGCACGCTGATTTGCCACCGCTCGGTCATACTCTCGCGCTCCGGCTTGCCTTCTTGGGGTTTGGCCGCCCTTCGTACGCCGCGCAATCAGCCGCCCGTCACGGGCGGAAAAAACGCCACTTCGGCACCGTCGCGCAGCGTCGCATCGTCCGCACACACCACGTGATCGAGTGCGATACGCAATGGCTGAACCTGCGAAAAGGCGCTTGACCAAGGCTCGCCACGTGAAATAAGCCAGCCGCGCAACTGCCCCAGATTGCTTACCGTTGCAGGAGCCTCGACAACGTCTCGCGATCGGCCAATTGCCTCACGCATACGTGCAAAATACAAAATTGTCAGCTTCATAACGTCGCCATGGATCCTGCGCTGATCGAATTGGCTGTCGCGTGCGGTTATCGGCTTCCAGGCGCCTAAGCAGGACCCGTTAGCTCGGAAAAAAAAAGAAAACGCACGCTTTGCCCGCGCTCGACGGCGGTTGCGGCTGGCACGTCCACAAGCCCGTCGGCCCACGCAACAGAGCTTAGCAGCGAAGAATTCTGACTGGGAAAAAGATCCAGTCCCCCCGATTCGTTCAATCGCGCCCGCACATACTGGCGACGGGTCCGATCGGGCGAAAACTGGAAGTCTGCGCGCAGTTGCACGGCCTTGGGGGCGACGTCGCGTACGCCAAGACACCGCAACAAAAAGGGACGAACAAACAGTACAAAAGTGACGAAACTTGAAACCGGATTACCGGGCAGACCGATAAAGGCGACCTGACGAACGTGTCCGAAGGCCAGTGGTTTTCCGGGCTTCATCGCGATTTGCCACATTTGCAGTTCTCCCAAGCTCGTCAGGGCCGCTTTGATGTGGTCCTCCTCCCCAACCGATACGCCGCCAGAGCTCAAAATCACGTCCGCGTCCTGTGCCGCTTTTTCGAGTGCCTCACATGTCGCTGGCAGCGAGTCCGGAACAATCCCCAGGTCGTTGACCCTACAGCCTAGCGATTCGAGCAATCCCTTTAACACGAATCGATTCGAGTTATAAATGCGCCCCGGGGCCGCTTCGGTACCGGGCATGGCTAGCTCGTCGCCCGTGGTAAATAGCGCCACCCGCGGACGGCGTACCACACAAAGACGGGCAACGCCCACTGAGGCCGCGATACCCAAGTGCTGCGCCCGCAGCGGCTGGCCGGCGCCCAGCGCTTGGGCCCCGCGGGCAAAATCGCTCCCCACGCGCCGAATCCACTGTCCGGGTTTTGGTGCCTCCAAAACCACCACGCTTTCGCCTTGCGTGCGCGTAAGCTCCTGCATTACGACCGCGTCGCTGCCTTCCGGTATCGGTGCCCCCGTAAAGATGCGCGCTGCGCAGCCCGGTGGCAGTTTTGTAGGGGGCTGTCCCGCCGCAATGCGCAGACGCACCGGCAGGCTCATCGGTATTTGCGTGATTTCGCCACAGCGCACGGCATAGCCATCCATCTGGGCATTGTCTAGCGGAGGAACGTCAACGAGCGCCACAACCTGCTTAGCAAGCACGCGCCCGGCGGCATCTTGCGTGGGCAACTCCTCGATACCATCTAGCGGCCGTGCAGCCGCAAACATCTGTTGCAGAGCCTCATCGACCGTTAGCACCAAGGCACCTTCAGTTGGATTGCGATGAATCGGGCAACCGCATCGACGTCATTTAGATCGAGAACGGGTACTGGCGATTGTATCGGTCGCCCGCCGACCTTCATGTCCGTGGCAAGGGCGATTACCCCAGCGCCGATCATGGGTGTAGCAACGCCCGAAGGCGGGACGCGATGGGGTGAACGTGCCGCGCTTCGCCGCACCTCGATAAAGGGTAAGCCCGCCTGTCCCCGATAGCCTTCAACAAGAACCAGGTCACAGGGACCGAGCCGCGCAAGCTGACGGACCAGCTCGTCGCCGCCCGCACCTTCGATCGCATCTTCTTCACTTAGTAGCGCCCAACGGCGTCCTGAGCCAACCAATACCTGGGTCGCACCCGCGGCGCGAAAGCGATAAGAATCCTTGCCCGGCTGATCGATATCGAACCCATGATGGGCGTGCTTGATCGCGGCAACCCGCAATCCTGCCCGGCAAAAGCGCTCGATCAGGTGCTCGATCAACGTCGTCTTTCCCGACCCGGAACTGCCGACGAATCCAATTGCCTTCAAGCGCATCTTTCGTGTGCTGGCGGCCCGGGCGAGCAAACGGCAGAGCGCTGCGCAGTTGGGCAAAAACCCGACTTACAGTGCGTGCGCTTGCAAGTATCCGCGCAACCGCTCGAGGTCACGGGGTAGCCGTTCAAAACGCTGCGGGAGCTCCTCGATGCCCCGATATACATCCGGCCGATCCGGCTCGCGACCAATCGCTTCGCGAATCGTCTGTGCAAATTTTACCGCCTGGGCCGTCTCCAGACAGATCATGGGTATGCCCGCTCGCAAATGTTCGCGGGCGACTTTCACGCCGTCGGCCGTATGCGGATCGAGCATGCGCCCATCGCGTTCAAATTGGGAGCGAATCGTTGCCAGGCGGTCGGCATGGGTGCTGCGCCCCGAGCAAAACCCACTGGCTATTACGGCGCTCCAGAACGGCGTTTGCTTCAAATCGAAACAAGCCTGCGTGTCGACCGACCACCACAGTTCACGAACCACGGCCGGGTCTCGTCCGACGATATCGAAAATGAAGCGCTCAAAGTTCGACGCCTTGGAAATATCCATCGAAGGACTGCTCGTGACGTACGTCTGCGCTCCCGGCCGCACGCGGTAGCGCCCCGTGCGGAAAAACTCATCGAGCACATCATTTTCGTTTGTTGCCACAATCAAACGACCAATTGGTAGTCCCATCTGCCGCGCAATCCAGCCCGCCAAAACGTTGCCGAAATTGCCCGACGGCACGCAAAAATCCACCTGCTGCGACTCATCGCGCGTGACACTGAAATAGCCGCGGAAGTAGTACACGACCTGGGCCACGATCCGCGCCCAGTTGATGGAATTGACCGCCCCCAGGTGGTGACTGCGCTTAAACGCAACATCGGAGCCGATGGATTTGACCAAGTCCTGGCAATCGTCGAAGCTGCCCTCGATGGCAATGTTAAAGATGTTCTCGTCCTGCAGCGAATACATCTGAGCACGCTGAAAGTCACTCATGCGGCCGTAGGGCGAGAGCATAAAAACGCGCATACGGGCACGTCCGCGCAGGGCCACTTCGGCAGCCGAACCGGTATCGCCCGAGGTGGCTCCTAAAATATTGAGGTTTTCTCCACGATGCGCCAGTTCCTCCTCAAACAAGACCCCCAATAGCTGCATGGCAATGTCTTTAAATGCCAAGGTCGGTCCATTGGAAAGCTGTAGCAGGTGCAGTCCGGGTTCGAGCGCCACGATCGGCGTAATACTTTCGCTGCCAAAGATTGCGGGCGTGTAGGTCGAACGCACCATCCGGTCCAGCTGGGTTCGTTCGTAATCGTCGGCATACAAGCAGAGCAACTGCAGCGCAAGTTGCGCGTAGGTAAGACCGCGCCAGCGCGGCAGGAGCGAATCCACACGCGGATACTGGGCCGGTACCACCAGACCCCCGTCCGGCGCCAATCCCTCTAGGAGCACGTCACGAAACCGGGCGGGCGCCATCTTTCCGCGCGTCGAAAGATATTGCATCGTCAGTGATTCCTCATGCCAGAGATTCCTGGCGAATGCGGATCACCGGCGCAAGAACGGTGTCGAGCGCCTCTATGCGACGCAACGCCACATTGACATCGCGTTCAAGCGCCTCGTGGGTCAGCATGATGACGTCGGTCTGATTTTCTCCCTCCCCCGGTTCGCGTTGAAACAGCGCATCGATCGAGATGCGACCATCGGCAAGTATTCGCGCAATGTCCGCCAAAACCCCCGGTTGATCGGCAACGCGCATGCGAAAGTAATACGAGGTAAGTGTCTCTTCAATAGGCAGCCACGGCAGATGCATCAACGAATCGGCCTGAAAGGCAAGATGTGGCACGCGGTCGTCGGGATCCGCAGTGTGCATGCGTGTGACATCGACAAGATCTGCCACGACTGCCGATGCCGTCGGCTCGGATCCGGCTCCTGGCCCGTAGTACATCGTCGTTCCGACCGCATCGCCCTTTACCAGCACCGCGTTCATTGCACCTTCGACATTGGCGAGCAGTCGCTGCATGGGCACCAGCGTGGGATGGACCCGCAGTTCGACCCCGGCCGGCGTCAATCGCGTAATGCCAAGAAGTTTGATGCGATAGCCGAGCTGCTCAGCGTAGCGTATATCGGCCGCAGCCAAATCGGAGATTCCCTCAATGTGAGCCGCGTCAAAGCGAATCGGCACTCCGAAGGCAATTGCCGAAAGAATCGCGATCTTGTGTGCAGCGTCGGTGCCGTTGATGTCAAAACTCGGATCGGCCTCCGCGTAACCGAGCTCTTGCGCCTGTTGCAAGGCCGCCTCGAAGGTTGCGCCCGTGTCCCGCATGCGCGACAAGATGAAATTGCTCGTGCCGTTGATCACCCCCACGATCCACTCAATGCGATTTCCCGTCAAACCCTCCCGCAACGCCTTGATGATGGGAATGCCACCGCCTACGGCCGCCTCAAAGGCAACCATTACGCCCATTTTTCGGGCGGCATCAAAGATTTCATTGCCGTGCACGGCAAGCAGTGCCTTGTTGGCTGTTACGACGTGTTTGTCGTGGGCAATGGCGTCAAGCACGAGCTCTCGGGCCGGTTGGTAGCCGCCGATCAGTTCCACGACGATGTCGATATCCGGGTTGCGCACGATCTCTTGCAGGCGATCTGTAATCGGGACGGCGTCTCCGATGAGCGCGCGCGCCCGGGTGAGGTCACGCACTCCGACCATCGCGATTTCAATGCCGCGTCCGGCACGCCGGCGGATCACCTCCTGGTTGCGTCGCAGGACGTGGAAAGTCCCCCTTCCAACGGTGCCCAGGCCCAACAAACCAACTCGTATCGGTTTCATCAATTTTTCCCGGCGCGTTTGCCGCCGTTATTAGGCTGCCTTGACGACCACGCCGTCGCGGCGAAACATGTCTCGAATTCCCCGCACGGCCTGTCGAATCCGCAGTTCATTTTCAATTAAGGCGAAGCGTACGTGCGTGTCGCCATATTCGCCAAAACCGATTCCGGGCGATACCGCAACTCGTGCGTCCGCGAGCAGCTTTTTGGAAAATTCCAAAGATCCCAGATTCGAAAACGGCGCAGGAATCTGCGCCCAGACATACATCGTCGCGCGCGGTACTTCGACCATCCAGCCGGCATCGCGCAGACCCTTGACCAGGACGTCGCGCCGACGCTGGTACTGCTGGGCAATGTGACGTACACAGTCCTGGGGCCCTTCCAGCGCAGCAATCGAAGCAACCTGGATGGGAGTGAACGTGCCGTAATCGTGGTAACTCTTGATACGCGCCAGCGCCGCCACCAGCTCGCTGTTGCCCACCATAAAACCAATGCGCCAGCCCGCCATGTTGTAGCTTTTGCTCAAAGTGAAAAACTCGACTGCCACCTCACGCGCTCCGGGGACCTGCATGATGGACGGCGCGCGCTCATCGTCAAACACAATGTCGGCATAGGCGAGGTCGTGAACGACAAAAATCGAGTGCTCGCGGGCCAGTTCGATCACCCGGTGAAAAAAATCCAGGTCTACGCACTGGGCGGTGGGGTTGCTGGGAAAGCCGATGACGATCATCCGCGGTTTGGGCAAGGACTCGCGGATCGCGCGCTCGAGTTCGCTAAAAAAGTCCACGCCGGGAACCAATTTCACGGAGCGGATGTCCGCGCCCGCGATGATGGCTCCGTAAATATGAATCGGATAACTCGGATTGGGCACAAGAACGGTGTCACCACGGTCCAACGTCGCCAGCATCAAGTGCGCCAAGCCCTCCTTAGATCCTATCGTGACGATTGCCTCGGACTCGGGATCAAAGTCGACTTGGTAACGGTCGCGATACCAGTTGCAAATGGCGCGCCGTAAACGGGGAATGCCCTTGGAGACAGAGTAGCCGTGGGTGCTGGGGCGCTGCACCGAATCGAGCAATTTCTGCACAATGTGCGCTGGCGTGGCACCGTCGGGGTTACCCATGCTCATGTCGACGATATCTTCGCCGCGTCGGCGTGCCGCCATCTTGAGCTCGGCGGTAATGTTGAAAACGTAGGGCGGTAGCCGTTTAAGTCGCGAAAATTCTGGCATTGGGCGAATCATCAAATTCCGGTGGCAAGCCAAACACCATGAGTTTGGCGGACGCGGCGATGGCAGAAAAGGGCCCTTTGGCGGGCCAGCTGCCGGCAACGCGATTTAGTTGCATAATTTACCCGATTCGCGCCGTACCACTGCGGGGACTCGTCCGCAGCACGGCGCGCGGAGCATGCTTGAAACTGCACTTCCAGGCGCCGTCGAATCTCAATACCGTCACCGCCTATGGGGCGGATTACATCGAAGTCAACCGGATTCGCCACAGCGGCTCGTTGATCGTTGCACCCGATCAGCCGATCCAGGCATGGGATGCCGTCGACGTGGAGCGGCTGCGGCCGGAGCACTTCGCACCGGTGCTGGAGCTGAGCCCGGAATTGGTGCTCGTTGGCACTGGCGCAACGCAGCGGTTTTTGCCGCCGCAGACCACGTTGCCGTTGTTACAGGCCGGAGTGGGCTTTGAGGTAATGGACACCGCGGCGGCCTGCAGAACTTTTAACATTCTTCTGGCGGAGGGCCGGCGCGTGGTGGGCGCGTTTTTGGCCTGCGCGTGGACATGATTTGCAAAGGCTGCGCATGAGTCGCGAAAAGACGGTTGCAATAGGAAAGAAAATTGCGGATTTTTCCGCAGCCTCGACGGCCGGGCAATTTCGCCTGTCCGCTTGCCGCGGAAAGAGCCTGGTTTTGTACTTCTATCCGAAGGACAACACGCCCGGATGCACCAGCGAGTCGCGCGATTTTGCCGCCGCCAACGAGCAGTTTGCTGCCGCCGGTGCGCGCATCGTCGGCGTATCTCGGGATTCGTTGACCTCGCATGAGCGGTTTCGTAGTAAATATGAACTTCCCTTTGAGCTGATCTCCGATCCCGATGAAACCTTGTGCTCGCTATTTGCTGTCATCCGACAAAAGATGATGTATGGGAAATCCGTGCGCGGCATCGAACGCAGCACGTTCCTGATTGATGGCGAAGGCGTGTTGCGGCACGAATGGCGCGGACTGAAAGTCCCAGGTCACGTCGCCGAAGTATTGCAAGCCGCACGCGCGATCGCCTGAGTTTGCCTTTTTATCAACCTATCCACGAGCTACACGCCCGCATGCCCCTTCCGAAGGCACCCGCCAAGCCCGCGACACTCATCGAACCAACGTCCCGTACCAGTACTGCTGCTGCCACCCGACGCGGCGCCTTCGAGCGTCCCGTCGTCGAACCCATCAAGCGAAAACCGGCCGAAATTGCGGCCGACTCTCGCCTGACACTCGTTGAGACGCGACCAAAAATCGATGAAAAGCGCGAGAGCCGCCGGCGAGCAGTGGCCGAGCGACCACGGCTATTCGTGCTCGATACCAACGTCCTGATGCACGATCCAACGTGCCTATTTCGCTTCGAAGAGCACGATCTGTTCTTGCCAATGATGACGCTCGAAGAGCTCGACGGGCACAAGAAGGGAATGTCCGAAGTCGCGCGCAACGCACGCCAGGCGAGTCGCTCGCTTGACGCTCTGGTGGCCGCCTGCAACACCCCGATCGAGGACGGTATCGCGCTGTCGGCGCTGGGGAACACGGAGGCCACCGGACGGTTGTTTCTTCAGACGCAGGCAATTGGCGCGGCGTTGCCCGCGAGCCTGCCCGTGGGCAAGGCCGATAACCAGATACTGAGCGTTGTACGCGCGCTCAAAGAACTGCACCCCGACAGCGATGTGGTCCTTGTGTCCAAGGACATCAACATGCGGGTCAAAGCGCGTGCCCTCGATTTGGCGGCCGAAGACTATTTCAACGACAAAGTGCTCGAGGACACCGACATCCTGTACACCGGGGTGTGCACCCTACCCTCGAAATTCTGGGACCGGCACGGAAAGGGCGTCGAATCCTGGCAACAGGCGGGCGCCACCTATTATCGGATCAGCGGACCGGTTGTCTCGGAATTGCTGGTCAACCAGTTCGTGTACTTGGAGGACGGCACGCCGTTTCACGCCCAGGTGCGCGAAATCCGCGGTAAGACAGCCGTTTTGCGCGTGGTTCGCGATTACTTGCACGCGAAGAACGCCGTCTGGGGTATCACAGCCCGCAATCGAGAGCAAAGCTTTGCACTGAACTTGCTTTGCGACCCCGAGTGCGATTTTGTTTCACTGATCGGACAGGCGGGAACGGGCAAAACGCTGCTGGCCTTGGCGGCTGGTTTGGCCCAAACGTTTGAAACCAAGCGGTTTACGGAGATCATTTTCACCCGGGCCACGGTTCCGGTTGGCGAAGATATCGGGTTTTTGCCAGGGACCGAAGAGGAGAAAATGGCTCCCTGGATGGGAGCTCTGGAAGACAATTTGGAGGTACTGAATCGCAGCGACGAGGCGGGTGGCGATTGGGGACGAGCGGCGACCAATGACTTGATTCGCACGCGAATCCGTATCAAGTCAATGAATTTCATGCGTGGACGAACATTTATCAACAAATATTTGATCATTGACGAGGCGCAGAACTTGACACCCCAGCAGATGAAGACGCTGATCACGCGCGCGGGCGCGGGTACCAAGGTGGTATGCCTCGGAAATATTGCGCAAATCGATACGCCCTACCTCACCGAGGGAAGCTCCGGACTGACCTTTGTCGTGGATCGCTTTAAGGGTTGGTCGCACGCGGGCCACGTGACCTTGCAACGCGGCGAGCGCTCGCGGCTTGCCGACTACGCAGCCGAGGCCCTTTGATGCACCCCAAGCACGCTTGATGGCGCGGACCAGCGCAGCGTTAGATGCCGAGGTGGCCCAGGACGATTGCCTCCATTTCGGCGGCAACGTCCTTGCACACGTCGGTTAATCCCTCGAGCACTTCGTACACGGCGCGCAGTTTGATCAGTTCACGGGCATCGCGCTCGTCGCGGAACAGGCGGGACATGCCCGCACGTAGCACATGGTCGGCTTGCGCTTCCAGGTCATCGATTCGTGTGCACAAGGCGAGCACTTCGCGGCCGCGTTCGAGTTCGGCCATAATCGCGACGGCCGTTTCGACATGGCGGACGCTTTCCAAGGCAAGCTGGGCAAGTCGAATTGCCTCCGGGGTGACAGCAGTGACGTGATACAGGTGGATGGTCTGCGCCGCATCCTCCGTCAGATCCAATATGTCGTCGAGGCGGTTGATCAGATCGACAATCCGTGCGCGCGGATGCGGCGGAAATAAGGACCGGCGCACAGCAGCATGCACTTCGTCCACGATTGCGTCCGCGCGCTTTTCCATCGCCTCGATCTCGCGCACCATGCCGTGCGGATCACTCAGGTCGGTGAGCAGGCGCACGAGCGCCTCAATAGCGCCCACGCACAACTGCGCATGCAAGTTAAACAAGGGGACAAAGCGCCGGTCGCGAAATCGCAGACGCATCAGCAGCGTGCGCCAAAACCTCGGCTCTGGCCGCTCCAACACGGAGCGCGATTCGCCACTGGAACGATGCGCTGGCGACTCTACAAGGGTGCGACCTTCGGCCATCGTCAGAACACCGGACTGGACAACGAGAGGTTGTCAAATCGCGTGTGCTCCCCGCCAAATCGCAACTGCACACGTCCAATCGGACCATTGCGCTGTTTACCTAGGATGATCTCCGCGATGCCCTTGTCGGGGCTGTCGGGGTTGTACACCTCGTCGCGATAAATGAACAAGATGACGTCGGCATCTTGCTCGATGGCGCCGGACTCGCGCAGGTCCGACATCACGGGGCGTTTGTCGGTGCGCTGCTCTACGGTACGATTCAGCTGGGAGAGCGCGATGACCGGAACTTTGAGTTCCTTAGCCAAGCTTTTGAGGGAGCGCGAAATCTCCGAGATTTCCGTTGCGCGGTTCTCGCCCATCGAACTTGCCGACATCAGCTGCAGATAGTCCACGATGATTAAACCGAGCTTGCCGTATTCGCGAGCCAGACGTCGCGCACGCGCGCGCAATTCCAGGGCGTTTAACGCCGGGGTTTCGTCGATATGCAATGGCGCAGCGTGCATGCGCTCCATTGCTTCGCTGAGTTTGGGCCAGTCCTCGTCGGTCAGTCGGCCGGTTCGCAATCGGTGAGCATCAATGCGACCCACAGAGCCCAGCAGGCGCATGGCTAGCTGCTCGGCGGCCATTTCCATTGAAAACACACCCACGGGCATACCTAGGTCGATGGCGACATGTTGTCCGATATTTAGGGCCAAGGCCGTCTTGCCCATCGAAGGCCGGCCGGCGATGATGATTAGATCGCCTTCCTGAAAGCCGGCAGTCTTGGTGTCGAGGTCCGTAAAGCCGCTGGGCACGCCTGTGACGTCGCTGGGACTTGCACGCTCAAAAAGCTCCTGAATCCTTTGGACAACGTGCGTGAGCAGGGGCTCGAGTTTGACAAAACCACCCCGGTCGCGAGCTCCTTGTTCGGCAATCTGAAAGACTTTTGCTTCGGCCTCATCGAGGATTTGCTTGGCATCACGACCCTGCGGATTTAGCGCGGCGGCCGCGTCCTCTTCGCCAACGCTGACCAGCCGCCGCAGCACGGCACGCTCGCGTACGATTTCCGCATAACGCCGGATATTGGCTGCCGACGGCGTGTTTTGCGCAAGGGCGTTGAGATAGGCCAATCCGCCGGCTTCGCCGGCCTTGCCGCTGGTTTGTAACGCCTCAAAGACCGTAATTGCGTCGGCGGGGCGCGATTGCTCGATCAGGCGCGAGACGTGATGAAAAATCAGGCGATGATCGTGACGGTAAAAATCTTCCCCGGCGAGGCGGTCCGCAATACGATCCCAGGACGAGTTATCGAGAAGCAAGCCGCCAAGAACCGACTGCTCCGCCTCCACCGAATGCGGCGGTGTTCGCACCGCGGCGAGCTGCGGATCCGCGACCGGTGAATTCATGTCTCCTCCCGACTTCACGGGCACTATAGTAATTTGACCCGCCTTACCGCAACACGTGAGCGCCCCACCAGCCGATCAGCAACCCGCCGAGAAAAATCGCTCAGGCCGCTTCGCCCAGAACCGAAACGGTAATTTCCACCACGACGTCCGAATGCAATGCGATCGAAACCTTGTGGTCGCCAACGCTTTTGAGCGGACCCAAGGGTAAACGAACGTTTGCCTTGGGAACGTCAAAACCTTGCTTGCCCAGCGCTTCGGAGATGTCGAAATTCGTAACGGAGCCAAACAAGCGCCCGTCCACCCCCGCTTTGGCTGTGATCTGTAGCGTCAGGCCTTGCAGCCGCTCACCCAAGGCCTGGGAGGCCTGGAGCCGGTCTGCGTGGACGCGTTCAAGCTCGACACGACGGGTCTCGAACTCCTTTACCGCCGAAGCAGTTGCGCGCTTGGCTTTGCCCGACGGCAAAAGGAAATTACGAGCAAATCCGTCCTTGACTTTGACAACCTCCCCGAGTTGTCCCAGGTTGGCGATTTTTTCCAGAAGAATGACTTGCATAGCGAATCCTGCAAATAGGCCCCAAGCGGTCGGGACGAAACGAGAATTCTCACCTTCACGCATCCGCCGCAGCGGCCTCCGGCGTGATGCGAATCGGCGAGTCAGTGTATGTCGGTATAGGGCAACAGCGCCAGAAAACGTGCCCGCTTAATCGCCGTGTCCAGCTGACGCTGGTAGTGCGCCTTGGTGCCAGTAAGCCGGGCGGGAATGATGCGCCCATTGTCTTGGATAAAGTCACGCAGCGTCTCAACGTCCTTGTAGTCGATCATTTCGACTTTTTCGGCAGTGAAGCGGCAAAACTTCTTGCGCTTAAACAGCGCATTTTGCTGCTGAGAGCGCCTGCCGTTAGGTTTGCCTTTGAACTTCGAGCCGAACTTCGATCGGTTACTGCCTCTTTGCGCTGTTGCCATCGTTACACTCCGTCGTATCAACCAATTCGTTTCGCATCGCGCCAGCCTCTGTAGGGGCGGCTAGCCGCGAATATTGCTGTACATGTACCAAAAGCCGCGCGCTGCGGCGGCTGCGCGGCGCTAAAAAACCGGTTACGGACAGTTCGCTACCCAGACTCTCGTTTGCCAACTGCTTGGCAATTGCGCCCAGCGCGATCGCGCGGAAGGCAAATTGCAACCGGCGGCTTACCCCTGCCTCGATCGCGTCAGACTGATGCTGCAGTTGCGTCTCGATCACCGCAACACCAGCCGGTGTGTAGCGTAACGCCGTACGCTCAATCAACGTCGCGTTCAGGAACACGCGATTCATTTTGGCTAGGCCCGGTTGCGCGCGCCGCGATTTGCGTCACACCGCATCAGTTTGGCGCGCCACCGTGCCGCGGCGATCGGCAGCGGGCAAACGTTTAGCTGCTGGCGCCAACGGGCTCGGATACCGCTTTGCGTGCCTCTTCCTTTTCGACGACCTTCATCATCGGGCTGGGTCCGGTGATGGCCTTTTTCTGGCCCACCGTCAGGTGGCGCAGCACCGCGTCGTTGTAACGAAAGCCATGCTCGAGTTCATCGAGCGTGGACTTTCCGCATTCAATATTGAGCAGAACGTAATGCGCTTTGACCAGCTTATCGATGGGATAGGCAAGCTGGCGACGACCCCAGTCCTCGACCCGATGCACCTTGCCGCCCTGCGATACCACCAAAGTGCGATAGCGATCGATCATCGCGGGAACTTGCTCACTTTGGTCCGGATGAACGATAAAGCAGATTTCATAATGCCGCATGCCTGGTCTCCTTATGGATTTCCCTTCCGGGACTAGCTGCCCGCTTGGACGCCCCGCGGCGGTAAACATGCTTCCGCAATCAAGGCAAGGTACCTTCGCGACCCGCTGGTTACATTCGGCCGGTCGCCAAAAACGATTGCGACGCGCCGGATGTGAACCGCGGGTAAAACGCGGTGCAGCAAGGAAAAAAGCGTGCCATTTTATCCCAAAACAATTTTTGCCGGCAAATCCGACTGCCAGACTAGGCGAAGGCCCGCGTGCTCGCGCGCACGATATGCCCGCCTCTGTCGGAATGCGCAACACCAAGTTGGTGAAAATAACGCTGCCCGATAGCGGTGGGGCCCAGGTCGTCGATTTCGCAAAAACCCAGGCCGGATAATTTGGCGCGCAGTGCTGCGGTCTCGAAGAAGCTGCGAAACTGCTCGCCTACCGAGGCGACCCGCGCTGCTAGTGCCTCTCGCGCGTGGCGATCTTCGAGCGAACCATCTTGTTCAACGGCAGGGTTTGCGTAATCGAACACGACCTGGGCGCCCGCTGGCAGCCTCGCGATGAAACCCAACGTCGCAAGAACCGCGGCCTCGGTAAGGTACGGAACAACACCGAGCCAGGTAAAAAAGGACGGTTGGGCAAAATCCAAACCGTAAGCTGCCAGCGTACGAGGCAACTCCTCGCGCTCAAAATCGATTGGGACAAACGTCACCGTGCGCGGCACCGGGATCGCGGCTTGTTCCAAGTGCTCCCGCTTCCAGTTTTGGGTTGCAGGATGATCGACTTCAAAGATTCGCAGTTGTTGGGCTAAGGGGGAGCGGTAGGCAAAAGTATCCAAACCCGCGCCGAGTATCACGAGCTGGCAAAATCCCTGCGCCATGGCATGGGCGAGCGAATCCTCGGCAAAGCGCGCTCGCACCGCGATAAACAGGCGAAGTCTTCGAAGCGAGGGATCGCGCCGTGCCTCCTCAAGGGTCAATTGGGCATCGGCGCCTAAAATGCGCCGCGCCAGGGGGTCCGACAAAATCCGCCCGCCCTCCAACTCCTGGTGGACGGCTCGGTGCACGGCCGCCCCAAGTGCCGTCCGACTGGGTCGACTTGGCTGCATGCGAGCGCCTTTTACGCGAGTTGCTTTTGCCGCCTTTGGCGAAGGGTCTCAAACAGACACACACCGGCAGCGACCGAAACATTCAGACTTTCCACGCTTGCCGACGTCGGAATGTGCACGAGGCTGTCGCAGTGTTCGCGTGTCAAACGCCGTAGCCCCGAGCCTTCCGCGCCCAAAACCCAAGCCCGGGCCCCGGTCAGATCCACCTCAAACAGGCTCTTTTGCGCGTGCATTTGCGCCCCCGTGATCCAGATTCCTGCTTCTTGTATCTGCTTCATTGCTCGCGCAAGGTTGGTCACCGCAATCAATGGGACGACCTCGGCTGCCCCAGCTGCCGCCTTGCTGGCCACCGCAGTTAACGAGGCGGATCGATCCCGTGGCACGATGAGCGCAGCAACTGCGGCAGCAGCGGCCGTACGCAAACAAGCTCCCAAGTTGCGCGGATCGGTCACGCCATCGAGCAACAAAAGTAAGGTCTCGGGGGTGACCGTATCCAGTAACTCGTCCAGACTGCGCCCGCCGCGGGGTACGCACACCTGTGCGACAAGTCCCTGGTGTGGCGCTTCGGGCGACAGCCCCTGCAGGCGGGACGCATTCACCGCAACGCATCGCACCGATGCCGCCTGGGCCCGCGAGAGCATCTGGCGCATGCGCGCATCCTGGCGGCTGGCATCAAAGTAAAGCACTTCCATGGAGCCTGGATCGTTTCGCAGGCAGGCACCGATCGCGTGGAAACCTGCAAGGATGCGATGCGTTGGAGCGTTCAACGGCCCGTCCAGATCGCTAGCTGCGGACTTTTGCCAGGTCATGGGTCCCCCGGGCGTTACCTACGCCGCCGCCGGCGTGCTTCGCTCCCGTCGTGAGAACCGCGACGCTCGGGGGAGCGCTGCGCTCCGGCGGACTTGGCGCGGCGCGCGGCAATGCGTTGCGCGCGGACCGCCTGGCGCTGGCGCTTTTGTTCGACGCCTTCGCCCGCGGTCGCGCGAGGTAAACCTTGTGCCGCCGTCGTGTCGCCTGGGCGCATCAATCGAAAGTCGATACGGCGCGCTTCAAGGTCGACTCGAACGACCTGTACCGTAAGACGATCGCCAAGTCGAAAGCGAATTCCCGTGCGCTCGCCCCGCAATTCATGTGCGACCTCGTTGAATTGAAAGTACTCGCTGCCCAGCTCCGACACGTGAACGAGACCCTCGACGAAAAGCTCGTCTAGGACGACAAATAAACCGAACGCAACCACCGCACTGATCGATCCGGAGAACGTTTCACCCACCCGTTCGCGCACGTAGTAGCTCTTGAGCCAGGCCTCTACGTCACGCGATGCGTCGTCGGCACGGCGTTCGTTGGCCGAGCACAACAATCCGAGTTGTTCCCAGCGCTGGGCCGGTGTCGCCGATTCGGCTGCGCTTGCGTCCGCAAGATCGGGAACGTAACGCTTGTTGCCCAGAACAGCTTTGAGGGCCCGATGCACCAGCAGATCCGGGTAGCGGCGTATCGGGGAGGTGAAGTGCGCGTAGGCCTCGTACGCCAATCCGAAGTGGCCGACGTTATGCGGACTGTACTGCGCCTGCTGCATCGACCGAAGCACGAGCATGTTAAGCAGTGCCGCGTCGGGCCGCGAACGGATACGAGCAATGAGCTGTGCGTAATCACTCGGCTGGGGCGTATCACCCCCGCCCAAATGCAATCCGAGAGTCTTGAGCGTTGCTCGCAGCGCTTCGAGTTTTTGAGGGGTCGGCCCTTCGTGCACGCGCAAGAGGGCATCGTGTTTGCGCCGACGCAGAAAATCCGCCGCGCAGACATTGGCCGCAAGCATGCACTCCTCGATCAAACGATGTGCGTCGTTTCGAACGCGCGCCACGATGCGTTCGATGCGCCCATTGGCATCGCACACGATTTGCGTTTCCGCCGTTTCCAGCTCCAACGCACCGCGTCGCGCACGCGCCTTGGCAAGGCCGAGATAGAGTTCATAAAGTTCATGCAACCGCGGCAAGAGCCGCTCTAGACGCCCTGCTGCGCGGCTTGAGGGATTGGACAGCGCCTCCCAGACGTCGTTGTACGTCAGGCGTGCCTGAGAGTGCATGACAGCCGAATAGAACTGGTACCCGCGTACCGTTCCTTGCTTGCTTATCGCCATATCGCAGACCATTACGAGCCGGTCAACCGCGGGCTTAAGCGAGCACAGCTCGTTGCAGAGCGCTTCGGGGAGCATGGGAATCACCCGCCGCGGAAAGTACACCGAGGTGGCGCGTTTCTGTGCTTCCTTATCCAAGCTCGTCCCGGAAGGCACGTAGTGATCAACGTCGGCGATCGCCACCAACAGCCGCCAGCCGCGCCGACCGTCGGCCTCGCAGTACACCGCATCATCGAAGTCGCGCGCATCTTCCGAATCGATCGTCACCATCGCGATATCGCGCAAGTCGATGCGCCCACGCAGATCGGACTTGCGCACTTGCTTGGGCAGCGATTCGGCAGCTCGTAGCACTTCGGCAGAAAACTCATACGGCACGCCGAACTTGCGCACCGCAATTTCAATCTCCATGCCGGGATCGTCGATCTCACCGAGCACCTCCACGACCCGCCCGACGGCTTGCATATTGCGCTGAGGCTGCTGCACGATCTGGACGACTACGACCTGCCCGTCGCGGGCCCCAGCACAAGCCTGGGGCGGCACCAAGATGTCGTGGCGAATCCGTTGATCTTCGGGAACGACGACATTTACGCCCCGCTCGTTCAGTAGTCGTCCAACGAGGCGCTCGGTACGCCGTTCGATGACATCGACAATTTCGCCCTCGGGCCGTCCGCGCCGGTCAGCTCCGGTAATTCGTACCAGGGCGCGATCCCCATGCACAAGTTTGGTCATCTCGTGCTCGGAGAGCATGACATCGGGGCCGCGGTCGTCGCGAATCAAAAATCCGTAGCCTTCGCGATGCCCTTGCACCTGGCCCGAGACAAGATGCGCGCGCGATGCCACGAGCAGCAAGCCGGCGCGGTTACGCACAATCTGGCCATTGCGCTCGAGTTCGGCCAGCGTCTTCTCCAGGTCAGGATATTGACCTGGCTCCAAAGCGAGCAGACTTCCGAGCTCTTGCGTTCGAAGCGGCGAGCCGGCTCGAGACATCGCTTCCAGCACCGTCAAGGGCGAAACGCTAGCGCCACTGGTAGCAATATTGACGTTCGTTTCGTGCTTATTTCGGGCCATTTGACAAGCAGGAGCCTCGACTTAGAATTCGCCCTCCGCTCTCCTGCCCAGGTGGCGAAATTGGTAGACGCGCTAGATTCAGGTTCTAGTGCCGAAAGGTGTGGAGGTTCGAGTCCTCT
>Ga0187781_10001429_pt1 | contig 18112 bp, 12 predicted proteins | sample 0715_SJ02_MP02_2_FD_132447 | JGI IMG/M metagenome (GOLD analysis project Ga0187781, IMG submission 132447) | Tropical peat soil microbial communities from peatlands in Department of Meta, Colombia - 0715_SJ02_MP02_20_MG | ecosystem: Environmental > Terrestrial > Soil > Wetlands > Peat | place... | reverse complement strand
TGGCGCGGAGCCGGTGCACGCGGGTACGCTGGAGCGTTTCGCGGCGCGATTTGCGCGATGCGGATTCCAGCGTGAGTCATTTCTTCCAGTTTACGGGCTGGCGGAGGCATCGCTCGCCGTTTCAGCTCCTAAGGCCGGATCGGGCTACAAGGCGGATCGAATCGACCGGGAGGCGCTCGAGTCGGATGGCCGCGCTGTTCCGGCCGCGCCGAGCGATGCGGCGACGCTTGAATTTGTGAGCGCCGGGAAGCCGCTGCCTGATGTTGAGGTGCGTATTGTCACGGAAGAGGGCGGGGATGCCGGCGAGCGCGTGGAAGGACGACTGTGGTTCCGCAGCCCATCGGCGACCAGCGGCTACTACCGGAATCCGGCCGCAACGAGCGTTGTAATGCGCGATGGAGGATGGCTCGATTCCGGGGACCGCGCTTACTTCGCGGAGGGTGAAATCTACATCACGGGACGCGCCAAGGACGTCATCATTAAGGCGGGCCGGAACCTTTATCCGCACGAGATCGAGGAGATCGTGGGGCGGGTGCCAGGCGTGCGAACGGGATGCGTGGTCGCGTTCGGCGCGCCCGACGAGCGAAGCGGCACGGAAAGACTGATCGTTGCGGCTGAAGCGAGAAATATGGCCGAAGCCAAGCGGATTGCAGCGGAGATTACGCGCGAAGTGGATCAGGCAGTCGGCATGCCGCCGGATTCCGTGGAACTCCTCGGGCCACATTCGATTCCGAAGACTTCCAGCGGGAAGCTGCGGCGCAACGAGACGCGGAGACTTTTTCTTGACGGGAGGCTGGGCAAGAAGGCCGCACCTCCGTGGGTGCAAGTTGCGCAACTCGCAGCGAAGGGCGCAGGGCCTCGACTCTGGGGCGGAGGCAAGCAGATCGCGAGGCGTTCGGTGGAGATGTTGTACGGGGCATACGTCCTCGCCTTATTCGGGATCGGCTTGGTGATACTGTGGCTCCTGATCGCCGTCACGCGGGACCGGATGCGGGCCGCCAAGCTCTTGCGCGCGGGCGCGAGGCTGATGCTCAGCCTTGCGGCGATTCCCGTGCGGGTGGAACGAGAAGACGCGCTCGAGGAAGCGACTAAAATAGGAGCTTGCATCTTTGCGCCGAACCACTCGAGCTACGTCGATCTGCTCGTTACCATCGCGTTCCTGCCGGCGGGTGTGCGATTCGTGGCGAAGGGCGAAGTGTTGACCATGCCGCTGATCAACACGATCATTCGCAGGACGGGTCAGTTTGCGTTCAATCGGAGCGACCCTGAGGAACGCGCGAAAGCGGCCGAGGAGATCGACGCAGCGCTGCTGCGCGGCGAATCCGTCGCGATTTATCCCGAAGGCACGTTCACGCCGATCACCGGAATTCGGCCGTTTCACCTGGGAGCATTCAAGGCCGCGACACTCACGGGGCGGCCGATTTGCCCGGTGGCCATCCGGGGCGCGCGGAAGATTCTGAGGGACGAAACGCGCTTGCCCCGGCCGGGAAAGATTACCGTAACGTTCGGGCCGGTTCTGAGGCCTGATCCGAAGGCGGGAGATGATTGGCGGGAGATCGTGCGCCTTCGCGATGCGACCCGGGAGATCATCGCGCGCAACACCGGAGAGCCGCTGCTGTAGAAGAGTGCGTTAAGAGCGTTTAGCCTCCCAATCGAGCCTTCCCACGCCTACAGGCAGCGCGCGAACGCCTGGTGAAAACGTCCCCACCAACTGCGTGACGTATGACCCTGGCCCAGGGACGCGTCCAGACCCTGGACAGGTTACACGTGCCCACTCGGACAGGCCAAAATTGCTGCCCTTTCTTTGGCCTGCTGTCCAGTAGATAGGAACGCTGAGCGGTTTCTAGACTGTGTGCGTCATGAAATCACGCACACAGGCATCCCACGGATCACGCAAAGAGAGCTGGCGCAGCGTCTTCGCCTTTCTTTCGGTTCTGGTAGTTATCGCAGCCAGCGTGGCTCTTTCCAGTTGCGCGGGGTACACCTCGGCCTCGGCGCCGGGAGGCGGCCAGGCGGGGGATCCGGGCGCTGGCGTCCTCTCGCCCGGCTCAACCAGCGTTAGTTTCGGAAATGTCGCTGTGGGAAGCACGGCAACTCAAACAGTGAGTGTGACCAACACGGGAACGGCAACCGTAAACATCTCGGGCGCAACCATCACAGGCGCAGGGTTCACTATGGTAAGTGGAAGTGGCGCGACGTCTGTGCCGGTTGGTCAATCCGCCAGCGTGCAGGTTCAGTTCGCTCCGACGTCGGACACCAATGACGCGGGAACCTTGACGGTTACGAGCAATGCCTCGAATTCGACGCTTACAATTTCGCTGAGCGGGACGGGCACCGAGGCTATCGTAGCGTTGTCTCCCGCATCGCTGAACTTCAACGACGTGCCGGTCGGACAGACCAGCAGCCAGAATGTTACGATCACAAACAACGGGAATTCAAACCTGACGTTTAGCTCCGCGACGATTTCGGGCACAGGTTTCACGATGAGCGGGCTGAACCCGTTGCCAACGATCGCGGGCGGCCAGAGCGCCACGTTCAGCGTTCAGTTCACACCGACATCAACCGCCGGCGCAACTGGAAACGTGGTTCTTCGCGACAACGCCGGAAACTCTCCGCAGACGCTGACCATGACGGGGAGCGCCATCGCAGCGGGAAGCACGCTTACACCGAATCCGGGCAGCGTGAACTTCGGCAACGTCGTGGTGGGAAGCAGCAGCCCGCAGACGATTACGCTCTCGAATACGGGAAACTCGACTATCACGATCAGTCAAGTCACTACAACGGGCTCGGGGTTTAGTGCGAGCGGTATCAGTGCTGGACAAACGATTGCGGCAGGCGGGACGGCAAGCCTCACAACCGCATTTGCGCCGACCGCCACTGGAACCGTGTCCGGGAACATTTCGATCACATCGACCGCAACAGACGCCACGATATCAATTCCTCTGAGCGGGACCGGAACTCAGGGCGCCCTCACTGCAAATCCGGCCAGTATCAGCTTTGGGAATTTGCCGGTGGGCGACACCGCATCGGTGGCGGTCACGCTGACCAACGGCGGAACAGCGGCTGTTTCGATCACGGGGAGCAGCGTCACCGGCACGGGCTTCAGCATGAGCACGCTCTCGCCGCAGACGCTGAACCCGACCCAGACGGCGTCATTTAATGTGACGTTTGCACCGACTGCCGCGGGAAGCGTCAGCGGAAGCGTATCGATCACCACCAACGGTCCGGGATCGCCGCTCAAGATCAACTTGAGCGGGACCGGAACTCAGCCGCAGATTTCGGCAAACCCGGCAAGCGTGAATTTCGGGACCGTCACAGTAGGGAACAGCAACTCGCAGCCGGTCACCCTCACAAACAACGGCAACGCGACTCTCACGTTTTCTCAAATCACGGTTGCCGGTACCGGCTTCAGTCAGACGGGCCTTTCGACTTCGACGACGATCGCCGCAGGCGGCAGTACGAGCTTCAACGCCGTTTTCACGCCGTCTTCCGCTACAGCAGTGAATGGAAGCATCACGCTGACTACGAATGGTGCGCCGTCTCCTCTCGTGATTAGCCTATCTGGGACCGGTGCAACGCCCACTTTATCGCTCGGAACAAGTCCTGCGAGTCTGCCATTCGGCAATGTGGGTGACGGAACGAGCAGCGTGCTCACAACTACATTGACCAACAACGGAAACTCGAACATCACTATTTCCAACGTGGCAGTGACCGGCGCAGGTTTCAGCGCCAGTGGCGTGTCGAACGGCACAGTGCTCACGCCCGGCCAGTCCGCTACTCTCTCGGTGACGTTTGCACCTACAGCGGCGGGGGCCGTGAGCGGAGCGGGCGTTACGATCACGAGCAACGCAACGAACTCCCCGACGACAGTCACCTTGTCCGGCACGGGGACGCATTCAGTTTTGCTGCAATGGCAGGCCAGCTCAACGTCGGGAGTCCAGTACAACGTGTTTCGCGGAACGAGCTCCGGAGGCGAAGGAACGTCGCCGATCAATTCAACGCCTGTGTCCACAACCTCGTTTACGGACACCAAGGTGACCTCGGGCCAGACATACTTCTACACGGTCGAAGCGGTAAATTCCGGCGGGAGCAGTACGCCCTCGAATGAAGTGCAGATAAGTTTGCCCTAAGCAGGCGGTCGAGCTGTGCGGGCGAATAACTTGTAGCGTTGAACCGAGGACGTAGAAGTTAGAGACGACCTCGGAGACAATTCAAATCGCTGGCCTGCCGGACAGGGCTCCGTACCTGTCCCAAGTGTGTACCTGCGTCCAGTACCTCCTGGTTCCATCACATTGCACAATTAGCCCTTCATAGAGGCTGGCCGATTTCACCTAGCTCTCACGCCCGCAAACTTTCGTCTTCGACAAGAAGAATCTGTTCGCGCGTCTTATGTCTCCTCGCAACTGCCATCGTTCTCGTTGGACTTCTTGGCGCGAGCGGATGCGGGTTGGCAATGCAACCGAACACCACTAGTTCCTCGGCAAGCGGCGGAGGAACAGGAACAAGCGGAGGCAGCCCGGCTCCAGGAGTGCTGACACCTAGCTCTGCGAACGTGGCTTTCGGGAATGTTGCGGTTGGCACGTCAACGGCCCAGCTGGTAACACTGACAAACACAGGCGGATCGGACGTCAAGATTTCTTCCGTGGCTGTCAACGGCAGCGGACTGAGCGCGAGCGGCGGCTCGAATGTGACGCTGACTCCCAATCAGTCGGTCACACTTTCCGTAAACTTTGATCCGGCGAGTGCGGGACAGGTGACAGGCAGCTTGTCTGTGTCTAGCGACGCATCGAATCCAGATCTGGTAATCGGCGTCACGGGGACGGGATTCACACAGAATGTACCGCAATCTGTGAATTTGAGTTGGCAGCCAAGCCCTTCCGTCGTGATCGGCTACTACGTCTATCGCGGGCCCGCAGCAGGCAATCTTTCGAAACTGACTGGCACGATAGACCCCTCGACGAGTTACACAGATAATTCGGTCGTTGAGGGTCAAACGTACGTCTACGCAGTGACCGCGGTCGATTCAAGCAACGTGGAGAGTACTCAGTCGAATCCTGTGACGATCACGATACCAAACAACTAGAAGTATTCGTCTCGCCCCTAGGTCAAACAACCAGAAACGGATACATTAGCCGCCTAGCTTGACGCTAGCCATTCTAGCCCTACCAACTATGACGCCAATTTCGACGCTTTTGGATCTAGGATTGTAGCCAGATTCCGCTGACCTGAATTTCGAGGAGCTGCAGGGACCTGCAAAACAAGCTGGTTCGAACCTGAGCCAGCTAGGTTTTCAAGAATGTGGTAGGGCAGGGATGAACAACGCTTAGATCCACGGCCGTCAGCGATGCCCACAGACCATGCCGCTGGTCTTCGAGACCCGTTTTCGGTTGGTCCCTGGCGGACTCAGTCGAGCGTCTCGCTCACGAGTTTGCTGACGTGCTCGGCGATCGCGGGCGCTGACGTCAGTCCGGGCGATTCAATTCCGATCAGGTGTACCACGCGCGGGAATGCGGGATCGCGCTGAATGATGAAATCGGTCCAGCCTTTCGCGTTCGATTTCGCCGCTGCCGAACCTGGTGGTGGTGTCAGCTTGGCTCGGATTCCAGAATGAGCGGGGACTAGGTCGGCGGTTTCAATTTCAGGAACCAGCAACTTTGCGCGGCGCGCGAATTCCTCCATCGTCTCCCGATTGCTCTCGTAGTCGTTCTTGTCATTGACATAACGGGCGGTCGGGCCGATGAGGACATTTCCCCACAGTGTCCGCGTGAAGTGTGCGCCAAGGCTCAGTCCGGTAGGATGCGGCAGAGGGTAGACGAGGCCTTGCACCAGATCGCGCTTTGCGCGGACGACTTCGCAATAGTCACCGCGCACAGGATAGATTCTGTGCTGGGCCATCTTCGAGCCGAGCATGCCGGCGACTTCGTCCGCGAACAGCCCTGCACTGTTAACCAAGCAGCGTGTTGCGATCTCTCCAGCTGCCGATATGACCCGAAGGGTGCTGTCCGCGGGCTCAAGACGATCTACCTTTGCGTTTGTGACAAGATGTGCGCCCTGATCCGAGGCGATCCGGGCGTATGCCTTAACGAGGTCTTCGCTTGAAACAATGCCCGTGGATGGAACTTCGATGGCCTGGTATCCCTCGACGTGAGGTTCGCGAGCGCGAATTGCAGCGCGATCCATGACGCGGAGATTCTCGACTCCGTTTGCGCGGCCAATCTCAACGAATTGGGCAAGCTCGTCTGCCTCTTCCTTGGATGAAGCAACGACCAGCTTTCCGCAGTTTCGATGAGGCACACCGTGCGATGCACAGAATTCGTACGTTAGCCGATTGCCTCGCAAGCAGTGCTTGGCCTTGAGTGAACCGGGCGTGTAGTACAGGCCGGAATGGATAACGCCGCTGTTTCGCGAGCTGGCGCCCATGCCAAGTTTCGGCATAGCCTCGAGTAGGAAGACATCCTCCCACTTGGCTGAAAGCGCACGGGCAATCGCGCAGCCTACGACGCCGCCTCCGACAATGACTACATTCGCCTGGTCCACGACTACCTCGCTGAAATGAGCTGGTTCCGCTCTCGCAGCCCGCCCGAGGAAGCGCGATCTGTGTTGATCCAAAGACTGCCCGCCGCCGCCAGCAGGATCGACAGCCCGACGTTTTCAAACGAGACCGCCCGGCCGCTGACATGAACCAGCATGGCTTCGAGAATTACGGAAGGCAAGATGAATACCGGCAACAGCAGAGAAACCTTTGGCAGCCAGCGTGAAGCCATCGTCCTCCAAGCAAGTCCGAGCAAACAACCCGCCGGAATGAAAACGAGCGCACAAAACAGATACTGGTAGCCCTCGAATTCGGGCGTTCTGATATGGCGAATGAACTTGGCAAGGGCGGCTCCGGGGCCCAGTTCGTACGTGCGGCCACGTCTCTGCCCGTCGATGAAGAGGTTAAGATTGGCACCATCGAAAGACAGCAGGATATCGCGCATTTCGTTGGCCGCGAAGGTTGCGGGAATAATCCAGGACATCCTTGAGCTCCGCGCCGAAAGCGGAGTGCGAAACCAGAAGATTAGGCTTGCGTCCTTTTGTTTGAGTTCCATGTCCGCGGCACCAGCAGGTGAGGAAATGGAAACGATCCTTGCGTCGACTCCGCTAATTTCGGCGGGCTCGCAGAGAATTCGGAGAGAAAAGTGTCCGCTCTTCTTCAATTCATTTATCAGAACCGCTGCAGTGCCAGAAGAGACAAGCCACGACTTCCCGTCCAAGAAAGCGCCGTTCGGGTCGGCCGTCACCGGTGCTCGGGGCGTCCAAGAAAGATCGGGGACGAAGTGGCGTTCGTCTTGGAACGGGGCAGAACCTGAAAAGCTATACGCGAGGATCGAATCGGAGGCATGGTGGCCCGGGACTTCCCCTGCTGTGAGTTTCTGAGTGAGCTCCGAGGACAGGGCCTGGTCCCACATCTCAAGGCCAAGGACCTGCCCCTTCCAAGCAGGTGAGAAATGATTGGACGCCGAGTTGCCGACGACAATTAGGGAGTCTACGTTCCAACTGCTCAGCCGGGCCTCTTCCTGCAAGCGAACAGCAGCTGCACACCAGAACGCAAAGTATAGCAATAGGACCAGAGCGGCTCGTCGCCAGGTCAGCCAATCGCACACCTTCTGCTCGATTGCAGAGAGTAAAGCGAGCGTTGCGCTGCCGACGAGGCTAAAAAGCACCGCGCCGACAGCCGCACCGAATGAGTTGGTAAGAACGTCTTCCCACCCTGAGTCTCGAAAGGGAATGTAAATTTGAAGCAACTCGACAGCGTAAGAGAGCGAGGCACCCGCCGCGATCGTGATGCCAAGGGTTCGCATCGGCAATGTGCCTCGTTCCCGAAGCTTCTCAGCGAGACCGAACCCATACGGTACAAACAGCAAGACGTTTAGAAAATCATCGAACGGACCAATCCCTTTGCCCCAGCCGCCCAACGAGAACGGAAACAGAGGGCGCGGTAGGTGCCGACCAAAATCAAACCGAAAGGGATAGAGCGTTAGGAAAAGAATTCCGGCGACGGCGAGGATGAGGATCCGATTGGACCAGCCAGAAAAGGGACGGGAAACGTCTGAATGAATCGGGGTGTCTGGGGTCATTCGCGGCGTGCCGAATCCTAGCGACAAGTCGTAAGTTTAGCATGGGTCCAGTCGTCGTTTTGCTTTGGTGGCGCGACCAAGCGCGAATGTGATCGTGCCTTTTACTAGGGCGATGTTACCGGTTCGGGTCGCGGCGCTGCGGTGCTTTGCACAGCGACGTATGTGTTCAGCAGCCCTTAGTTTGAAGGCTGTCTCTGCTGTGCCAAGGACAAGCCGCCCTCGAACTTGCGATGTAGCCATTGGATACGCCAGACGTCCCACAGCATTTTCACCGAGTCAGTGACCACATTTACTTTCGACCCGGGCTGCGCAACCCAATTGACAGGGATCTCGGCTATCGCGAGCGATAACCGGCGAGCGATGAAAAGAATCTCCACATCAAAGGCGAATCCAGTTGTTTTTTGCCGCGAAAAGATCGCCTGAGCCGCCTCACGACGAAACATCTTGAATCCGCATTGCGTGTCGGCAATGCCCCCGAAGGCGAACAAATTGACGAAAAATGCAAAGCAACGACCGATGATTCGGCGATGAAGGGAGGTTTTGATCTCAACCTCTCCGGGATTCTGCACAATGCGCGAACCGATCGCCACATCATGTCCTTGCTCGAGAGCTTCAAGGAGTTTCGGAATCTCGTCCAGAGGTGTCGCTCCATCAGCATCCATAAACAAGACATAGCGGCCCTTGGCATTGAGTACGCCGAAACGCACGGCAGCGCCCTTGCCCATGTGCGAACAGGCAAGAGTGCGAATCCGCACGTCGCTCTCTTCGAACAAGCGCCCCAGCGCTAGAGTCTGATCCCTGCTGCCGTCATCGGAAATGATGAGTTCAAAATTGAGTTTGCGTCGGGTGCACCAAGCGATTGTCTCCAGCACGGTTCGAGGCAGTCGTCCTTGTTCGTTGTATGCGGGAACGACGATCGACAACTGAATCTCGCTCAGTTTCGGCGGCCTCAATTCGAGTGAAGAGGAGAGTTCACCGAGAATCGACCGAGTGTCGTCAACAACTGGTGAAGACGGCGCACTGGTTGCGCGGCGATCCTCCGCACCTTTGGGGCTGGCAAGCGATATTTTGTAAAAGCCGCCCGTTACGTAAAGCACCGCCCCACTGAACGTTGTAAATGCGTACTGAACCGCGTGTTGCAGCAGTACCATCGCGAGTGCCGCTGGATAGCCAGGTACGCCGCAACTGACGAGGAAGAGCGGTGCGGTCGCCTCGATTGATCCAATGCCGCCCATGGTAAGGGGAATGAGGGAAGCAAAATTCACGGCCACCATAAAGATCAGAGCGATCTGAACGGTCATACTGCGCCAGACCGCCAACCCAAAACAGTAGTATGAAGCACTCTCGATCGCCCAGACGAGAGCCGTGACAACAATCGCCTGCAGCATTCGCGCTGGCGCGCGCAGGGGCAGGAGCCCATCGATAAACTGGAGCGCTTTTTCGCGTGCGTACGCCGGCACATGCCCGGGAAATCTTTGATTCGCACCAGTGATGAATGAATGTACCTGTTGATGCGAACGGACACCAAAGATAAGTCCTAAGGCAAGAGCGGCAAACCCAAGCGAAACAAGAAACAGGGATTCCTTAAACCGGTGATCAATCGGAACAAGCGTGATACCAGTGAGGCTGAATACCGCTAACATCAACCCATCAAGAATTCGCTCTGCAGCGATGGACGCCAACGCGGTCGTTCGTCCCCTGTCCTGACTAGTTTTTGGCGATGTACAATGCGCGCGTAGAACCTCTCCCAGACGAGCGGGCAGGACATTATTGCCCATGAAACCGATCAGAATAAGACGCAGCGAATTCCAATAACTCAGGCTGCGCTCCCAAATTAACCACCGCGCTGCTCGGAGAAGATAGCCGGAGACCATGAGCGCGGCACCGAGCAATAGAAAACTTGGGCGTGATTGACGGATCAGCGCGATCGTTTGACGCGCGCCAAAGTGCGAAAGGACCTCGTATAGAAGGATTGCGCCGAAAGCGATTGAAATGGCTGCCTTGCCGAAGCGCTTCATTGCTCATCCGTTTTGCCGAATCTACGATCCAAACTTCGCCCTGGTGTTAGGGGTGAGCGCCGCATGGGAAACTCGTCTCGGCCAAGCGTCGTGGCTAGCCCGAGGCGTCGTTACCAAGATACCCTGGTTGCGCGGATCTGCGGATCAATCAGACAAACTACAACTCTGGAGTTCTCGCCCGAGAGTTTGGAGCGCAATCGTGTCGCCAAAGATGTCGCCCAGCCGGGAAGGCACGATTGGTCTTGTAAGTTACTGCTACTATGGCGTTTAGCTTGTCGCACGGGGCTCGGCGAAATGGACATCCGGGAGTTGTGAGTACGCGCGCATGCCATTTGTGGGAAGAAGCCTTCCACCGCCGCCTGGGTATTTCAGCCGTTCAGTCTTCTTATCAAGGGCTTCCGGCATTCCTTAGCCCTTCGGAGACCCCCGAGTTGTCGGGATTGTTTTCGGGCTCTCTGGTCGCTGTCTTCGAGGGCAACATCTACCTTGCCTCTCAAAGCAGGATTAAGCTATGTCTGCCCGTTTGGCAGTTGAACGCCGAAAGCCAGGTTCAGCCAAAAGGATGGAATCGCGAGGACGGCGAGCTACGGTATTCGGCCAGCGGGGTGTTATAGGATGATCCAACGAATCACAGTCTAAATGGCAGGGCAATGCGTAAACGACGCGCAGGGCGACATGTACTTAACGGGCTGGATTTAGTGTTCGCCCTACCAAAAACTTCGGGGTGCTCTAAGAACGCTGTCTTTCCTGACAAATGCTACATCCGTCTGGAATAGGGTGTCGTCGGTCTGCCTCCTCGCTTGACCACAGAAGTCGAAAACGAGAAATCCTCTTTCAACCATAAATGCAATCACCTCCGCGAACAAAGGAGCGTTCTCGTTGTAGGGCAACAGAGATGTCTCCATGATCACCGCTTCTGCGCGCGTGAGCGTGGCGCTTCCACCTCGTAGCACCTGGAGTTCAAAACCCTGCACATCGAGTTTGAGCAGGACCGGTGAGCTGTAGTGACGGTCCACCATAAATCCGTCCAGGGTGCGCATGGGCAACGTGACCTGGCTGACCTGGCTCCTGTCATAGGGTGCCAACTCCGGCAGAACTGAAGACCCGGTACCGACCTTGTAGAACGTCACGCCGTTTTTCTCTTCTGGTCCGAGGAGCAAGATCGAGTACTTCGAGTTTTGTCCAATCGTGCTCGCCGACTCCTGCAAAAAAGGCTCATTATCGAGATTTCCGTCAACCATAAAGAATTGCGCTGACGGAAAGATTTGGGCTGCCATACGGCTCCAATCGCCCACATTCGCTCCGACATCAATGATCGTTTGAGGCAGAAATCCGTTTTTCTTAAGGTTTTCAAGCAATCCGATTACAGTGGGAACTCCTAGGCGAAGCTGCTCGGACTCCGGGAGCGCTTTGACGAATAGATTCGCCAGTGGGCGACGGACCGGCTGCGGGATCATGTTCCAGGAGTGACGCAACGCCCTATGCGCCAGGCGCGTACACGTGGCCTTCACAGCAAACTTCCGCACGGCATGCAGAGCGAATCGACACCTCGTGTCACTTCAAGCGCTTTCTTTCCCCAAACAAGAACCGCTTCCATTCTTCGGCGGTTTTTCATGACGTCCTCCTAGCAGTAGCACGTGGCTGGACGATTACGGACCCGAGGCTTCGCGTTCGGTCAGATCGGTCTCGACCGGTGCTGTCGCCAAGCGCTCGGAGTCTTCCGGGCTCTTTGCCGAGGTTTTGGGGAACTCAAGTGCCCCCGTTTTACTTTGTCGCGGGCCTGCGGGCTATAATCCGAAGACGAACAGCCCGCGACCTGCCGAGACCGCGATGACTTGCCTTCCGTCCAGTGTGAAGGAAATCGGCGCTGCGCGAGTATCCCCACCGAGAAAAACGCGCCATGCCTCACGTCCGGTTGTAGATTCCACCGCAAAAACTGACCCTCCCGAAGCCCCAAATACTAAATTTCCTCCCGTCGCAAGTAGGCCACCGTAGTAGAGAATCCTCTCCATCACAAGCGATGGTGAAGAGTATTCCCATTTCTTGTTGCCGGTGGAAGCGTCAAGCGCGCGGACGACGGGAGTCACGGCGGATGCCGTAACCGATCCCGCGCTCCCCACGAAAAACTCTCCGAAGTTAGGCTGTATGTGGAGAGTCTTGGTATAGACGGAAGCCGCCTCGGTCGCCGGTACGAATACTAATCTCTTTTGCTGGTCAAACGCCGCGTTTTGAAAAATCGTGCCGCCGACGCCGGAGGGCCTTGTAAGCTGCCCCGCAATCGTAACTTCGTTCGCGGCAGTAGGAATCGGGCGTCCGTTGGAGTCTAGACCCTTCGCCCAGTTCTGCTGGACGAACGGTACACCCGTAAGGAATTGCCCAGTGACTCTGTCCAGTACGTAATAAAAGCCATTTCTGTTCGGCCAACAGATCACCTTGCGGCCTGTACCGTTGATCAAAATGTCAGCCAAAATCGGAGTTTGAGCTGAGTCCCAGTCATGTTCGTCGTGAGGAGTGAACTGGAAGTGCCAGGCCAACTGCCCGGTGCTGGCGTGCAAAGCGATCGCGCTGTCGGTGTACAGGTTGTCGCCTGCACGATCGTCTCCTAAAAAGGCCGGTGCTGGATTGCCAACACCCCAGTAGAGAAGGTCGAGAGACGGATCGTAGCTCCCGGTAACCCATGTTGACCCTCCACCGACCCGCCAAGAATCGCCGCTCCAAGTCTCATGGCCGGTCTGGTCGGGTCCTGGGACCGTATCGAACTGCCACTGTTTCTTGCCCGTATCCGGATCGTACGCAGCTAAGAAACCGCGAATGGTGAATTCCGCTCCACCAACTCCAACCACAACGGACCGATTCGCAATTAATGGCGCCAAGCTCAAAGAATAACCTTTGGAAGGGTCAGCTACTTGCGTTTCCCAAATCACACTCCCGGTATTGGCGTCGAGGCAAACCAGATATCCCTCCAGGCTGGCAACGTATAAACGGTTGTGAAGAATGGCCAGACCTCTATTCGCTCGACCACAGCACACTCGCACGCTGGATGGAATGTTTCGTGTGTATCTCCAAATCACCTCTCCGGATTTGGCATCTAAGGCATCGACGGCGAAAACATCCGAGGGGGGCTCGGTGATGAATATCACCCCATCGACTACAAGCGGAGTCGCCTCGATGGATGGCAGGCTTGTGTCGAACTGCCGAACCCATCGGATTCGAAGCTGTGAGACGTTTGCAGGAGTAATCTGGTTTAGCGCCGTATAGCGGTGTCCATCGAGAGAGCCGGAGTAGGTGAGCCATTCATCCGTTCTGCTCCCGGCCGAAAGAATTCGCTCGTTGCTCACGTCGATGTTTAAAGGGGCTCTGCCGACGCCTGAACCAGCCAAGCCGAGACCATGGACTTGCAGTTGCCTTATGTAGCCCACGAGTTGCCAGCGCTCGATCGTAGACATGGGCGGCGGATGCATCGCTGTATTGGGCACGCCGTTTCGGATGACCTTGTATATGGATAAGTCGCTGTCGCCATGTTTGAGTCCTGGCCGATTCAGCGGTGGACCGATGGCCCCACCTGCTCCTTCGTCGCCGTGGCACATCGCACACCGCACGTGAAAGTTGCGCGAAGCAACTTGAAGATCGGCTTCCGTAACGTATACGTTTTCAATGCTGGCATCGAGACTGCGTCCCGCAAAGAGATTTTCTAATCCGAACCCGCGTCGCTGGCCCGCCATCTGCCAAAGTTCATTCCATGACAGGTCCGGTATGCCGCCCGTAGCCTTACGAGCGAACAGCCTCGCGCGCCACGTAATCTTCTGGGCCAATTCCCCACTTGTAAATTGGGTCTTTTTCAGCAGCGATTTCCAGTAGAAAGCCGAACCAACCGCAACTCCGATTGCGATGACCCCTACAATCACCGCAATCCGGCTAGAAACACGTCTTCTTAGGCTCGATCGATGGAGGTCTTCGCTTGGCGAAGAACGTTCGGTTTTCATTTTGTCCCTAGCGTTCATGCGTCGTTTCTTGCGATGGTGCGCAAAACAGTGCAGGCATGCGACACGTTTCGCCAAATCGCAAGTGGGCGCCGATGCACATCTGCGGCACTTCCCCGCACGACGATCACCGCACCTCCAAGAATTTTGCCGATTCCTCTCGGCTCAGACAATGCGAGAAAGGGCTGGCTGTTACCAAAACGTACGATGAAGGCTCCTATGGCCATCCAGCATATTCAAATATTGACGCCGCGGGTTCCAGTTGCACGTCTCACAAAACGGTGGAAAGATCACTCTGGAACTCGCCGGTGGCATTCGGATGACTTGCCGAATGGTTCCCGATCTCAGGAGGACAGTTTGTATATGGAGCAGCTTCGCTTTCATCACATTGGTGTTGCCGTCCGCGATATCAGGAAAGCGATTCCACTTTTCCAAGACCTCTTCGGTTACGAGCTGCGTTCGGGTCCATTCGACGATCCGATCCAAAAAGTATCAGTGTGTTTTCTAAGCCGGAGAGACGAGGACATGATGATTGAGCTCGTTGCTCCACTCGGCGACGATTCGCCCGTCACTGGTAAGCTCAAAGGAGGCGGAGGCGCCTACCATATCTGTTACGAGGTGGCGGATATCCGGGCGTCCATCAAGCACTTTGTTGAGAAACACTCCGTGCTAATCAGCGGGCCAGATCCGGCCGTGGCGTTCAACCAGAGAGAGATCGCCTGGCTTATGACCGAAGCGCGCGTTCTAGTTGAACTGGTGCAGGCCTGAGGCCCAGCCGGTCGGTGACACCACTAGAACTGAAAATACAGGAAAACCTTCGTTTGCTGCAGGGACATCAAGTCAAAAGCCAACAATATGCCCAGTACGAGCGCCCAGCGCAGAGTGGGTTCCCAAGTCAGCCATCTCGATGCCGAGGTACCAATCTTCGTCAGCATCGGCTGAAACTTCGCCATGATCGTCTGACTGTTCGGGAACGCCCAGACGATCAGGAAGCGCAAGGCCAGGCTTGCAGGCCCCGGCACACTGTCTTCGCTTGAGACGGCCATGAAATGGTGAGTCTTTGTTAGAAAGCCGTGTACCGGGCCCAGAAATCGAAGCGCCGACATTACAAAGCCGGGTACAGGGAAAGCGTCCAGACCATGCAGTCCGATCATGCCGCCGAACATCTGCAACGCCGCGCCGACCGAAGACGAACGAAACATGACTTGCCCAGCGAGAACCGCGAGGTACGTGAGAAGAACCTTGAAGGTGGTTGCAGAGGCAGCTGCCAACCATCCGCGCTCCTGCTTGGATGGCTTCGGACCGAACATACGCCAGGCGTGGTTGATGGTGATATAGACTGCGTGCATTAAACCCAGAGCCAGGAATTGGAACCCGGCGCCGTGCCAAATTCCGACGATGATAAATGTAAAGAATACAGGGAGTACGATCATTGACGCGAAGGCACCCAGGGTCTGATTGTCGCGGCGTGAGGTAGCCAGACCTCTACGCATCCGCCATCGCGAGACACGCAATGCAATCGGATTGTACAGAAGCAGAGTCAAGTAACGGGTCAGTGTGATGTGCCAGCGCTGCCAATATTCGATGATGTTTGTGGACTTGTAGGGCGAATCAAAGTTGATCGGAAAGCGGATCCCGAACATGTAGGCCAATCCGATAGCCATGTCCGAGTAGCCGGAAAAATCAAAGTATAGCTGTAAGGAATAGGCGAGGGCGTAAAGCCAGGAAGTGAACATCGGAAAGCTAGCGGGATGCGCGAATCCGATGCCAACTACATCCGCTAATGGATCAGCCAAGAGCACCTTTTTCGACAGTCCAATTATGAAAAAGCTCGTCCCGATCGACATATTGCTCATTCGCAGGCGGCAGGCGTCTGGATCGAGGAGCTGAGGTCCGATTTCCCGAATGTGCAAGATTGGGCCGGCGATCAGGTGCGGGAAGAAAGTTACGAATGCGCTGTAGTGGACAATGCCGAGCTCGCGGCCCTCACCCTCATGACAATCGACCAGATATCCGATCTGAGTAAAGGTGAAGAACGAGATGCCTAACGGCAGAATGACCTTGAGATCGAATCTTGGCGAAATCAGTGAAATGGAGTGCGCGAAGGAAAGCATTGGCCCAAGATACTTGAAGAAGATCAAAGGCAGGAGATTGCCCAAGACTCCGACAAACAACAATCGATTGCGAGATTGGGAATCATCTTCCCGTTTCGGCGACAGCAGGGCTCTGCCAATTGCGAAGTTGAACGCGACTGAAGCGACCAACAAAATCACAAATTTAGGGTTCCACCAAGCGTAGAAAGCCAAAGAGCAGATCGTCAACCAGGCAACCGCGGTGGTGGCGCCGACCTTTGTGGCGACGTAGTACCCGAAAAGAGCGATCGGCAGGAATATGAATAGAAAACTATAGGAGGCGAAGACCACGGACGATTACCCTTTTTTTTGATCTAACTTCCGTTCGATCAGTGCAACAAATTCGCCGACGTTTCTGACCTGCTCCAGTTCGGCGGTCTTGAATTTGATTCCGAACTTAACTTCAGTTGCAACCACAATATTGATATGGTTGAACGAATCCCATTCGGGCACATCTGCCGCAACTGTTTCCTGCGTCAGCGTCAGGGTGTCGTTGTTGAGTACGTCTCGGATTATTTCCGTCAGTTGGGTGAGAACCTGTGAATCATCCATTGGTCATCCCTCGCGAATCGTAATGAAGGTCTCTGAAGGCGTGTAGTTCGCAAGTTCCAGCCGCCAAACAGATCCGACGCCCGGGTCCTCGCTCAGCGGCAGAAACCCGAGCTTCTCATAGTGTTGCTTTACCATACCGTTCTTTGCGGTAGCCTTATATTCGCCGACGATTTCGGTGATGCCCAAATGCTTGGCTCTCTCTGCGAGAACGTTCATACAGGCGTTTTCGACCTGACGACCGAGTACCCGGCAGCTCATAAGCCATGTATCGATTGCCATTTTTGTGTCTTTGCCGTTCCGACGGCCAATAATGATGCTGATTATTCCGTTGTCACCTAGGCAGTCGGTAAGACGAAAGTGCAAGCCGATCGCATCGGGAGCGTCAATCAATGCCGCGACTTCCTCTTCGGTGTAACGACGAGTTGTCAAATTGAACTGGTTAGTCTTGTTGATGAGCTGTACGACGCGCTTGAGGTCCACTTGGTCAAAGGCCTTTACCCATAATTCCATCTTGAGGCTGGCAAGGTAACCCTTCAGATCGGTGGCGTTAGCTTGAAGAGACTCGCGCTGAAGATTGGCCTGATATTGTTGGGTGCGTTCCGCGTCCTCAGCGGTGATTGATAACGCCTCGAAATAGCCGGCGTCGGCAATAGAGCGAGCGTAGAAGGCCGGATCCTCCGGCAGCTCAGGAACCGCGACGGTCGGAAGTTCGCGCCGGACGATGTTGCGCTCAAATGGGTTGTCGTCCACAAAAACGCAAGAATCGATGCCGATGTTTAGGCGCTGTGCGATCTTGCGCACATTGGCCGCTTTGTCATCCCAATTGGCAACAAAGGCAGCAATATGTGACCGAGACAGGACCATCTCTGGATGCCGCTCGAACGGTGCCAGCGCGTTAGCCTCGTCATTTTTCGAGCAGACAGCGAGGATTACCCCTCGACGAGATTGGTCCACGACCCAGCGCTGAAATTCTAGGTAAGCTTCTCCCATCGCGCTCCCCTGACCGAGCACGATCCCCTCAACTCCGTCATCGCCCACCACGCCGCCCCACAAGGTGTTATCAAGGTCCAGCACCAAACATTTGGAAGATCGTCCCATTTGCGCCGCAATTAAGCGAGCAACCAATTCCCCGTACATCGGCGCGGCCGCGGGATGAATCTCTTGTTTCGCTTTGAGCCAAAGGCCCTCGTCATGCCATGCGTCGACACCGTGCCTCTCGGCACTTGCATCAAGGGCAAGAAGATCGACGCCCGTCAAGTCGGCGTATTTTCGGAGGAGAGTGTTCATTGCGGCGACGCGATAAGCTCGCGAGC
>Ga0187781_10001427_pt1 | contig 18120 bp, 11 predicted proteins | sample 0715_SJ02_MP02_2_FD_132447 | JGI IMG/M metagenome (GOLD analysis project Ga0187781, IMG submission 132447) | Tropical peat soil microbial communities from peatlands in Department of Meta, Colombia - 0715_SJ02_MP02_20_MG | ecosystem: Environmental > Terrestrial > Soil > Wetlands > Peat | place... | reverse complement strand
CGAGGTCTACGATCCCGGAAAGAGCGGTTTTCAATCCGTTTCCATCGCCAGTTCGCTGGGCCGCAGCACGCACTTCGATATCGATGAAATCGAGGTCATGGACGAAACCAAGGGTGCTGCCACTACGACTCTCCCGGCCGACGCTGTGCGCGAGGTGGTCGTGTCGCGGATCACGCCGGAGGTTTTTCAGTCCCTGAACGCAAGCGGCGCGGTCCTCCTCGATACCCGCAGCGGCGGCGAGAACTGGCATGGCGATCTATTGGGCAACTTTCGCGACCAGCTTGTGGGCGTCAGTGGCTTCCCCTCGGGCAACTCCGATTACAGCCGCGCACAATACGGCTTTGGGGTGGGGGGCTCCATTCTGAACGGCAAGGCGTTTCTGTTCTTCGCGGGCGAGCGCACCAGTCAGGATGGAAGCCTGCCGATTATGACGCAGGACTTGATCTTGCCCACGCAGGATGGAGGGCCGAACTTCAACCTGGTGGGGCTGCAACGCGGCGACTTTCGCCAAAATCTCCTGAGCGGGCGTCTGGATTACAAGTTCAGCGAAGACAAGAAGATTTTCGTGCGCGTGGGCTACGACAACGCCAATCTCGTCGGGCCGCGGAATAGCGAGTCGATGTGGCGCAACGACGTCAACGTGCCTTCCGCCTCTTTCGGCCTGGACTGGAATCGAGGGAGGTTCTTGCACAGCGCGCGATTTGGCTACCAGAAACTGGTGAACGAGGTCACTCCCGATCTGGCCGATTCCACTCTGCTATCCGGCGCTCCCTTCAACCTTCCGCCCATGCACCTGCAGCTGGGCTCGTTCTCGCTGGGCCCGAGCACGGCCGGTCCGCGGCAGACCATCCAGCGCGACCTGTTTGCCCGCTGGGACAGCGTCACCATGTACCGGGTGAATCACACGCTCCGCTTCGGAGGCGCGTTCCACTACATTTCGCAGGGCGACTATTACGCGCCCGGGCCGTTCGGTCCTGCGGTGACCAGCTCCAACGGTTTGGCTACGATTGCCGCCATCAACGGGAATCCCATTCTCAGCCCGCTCTATCCCAACGACCCGCGCGGTCCCGCCGACAATCCACTGAACTATCCGGTGGGCACAATTACCATCTACAACGGACTGGGAAATTTCAGCGAGCACTCCGCCTTCAACCGCCCCAGGGGCGGCCACTCCGATTACCGGTTCGAGGGTTACGCCGCCGACACCGTCAACCTGATCCCGAACGTAAATCTCAGCGTCGGTGTGAACTATGTAATGGATACCGGACGCACCGACAGCGACCTTTCGCCGATTCCATGCTCCGCGATCAACAGCAACATCGTGCCGATCGCTGCGACCATCGTGCCGACCACTTCGCTGCCTTGTACTGGCGCCACGCCAATCCTCGACCTGTTTTCTCAGATACCGCCAACCGGCGCCTACACACCGTATCCAGTGGGTGCGAGTATTAACCGACCCATGCTGAACTTGGCGCCGCAGTTGGGTATAGCGTGGGACCCGGGACACAACGGGCGCACCGTGGTTCGCGTCGGCGGCGGAATGTTCTACGACAATTACCTTCTGCAGAATCTCTATCAGGATCGGGTCAATCGCCTCTCCAATGGTCAATACAACCGTAGCCTCTCGCTTTGCCCAGCCACATCCGTGTTGTTTCCGAACGGCTCGATAGTCAGTTCCGTGGCGGATAACATCGGGACCGACACGGTGAACATTTCGCAAATCTGCGGGCAGCCGATTGGGGCTACGGTGCTGGATTCTGCCTCGAACCAGGTGACCACGGCGCAAGTGATCCAGGATCTGCAGTCTCAATTCATGGCGACGCAGGCCGCAGTGACCACCGGGCCGAATGTCTACTCTCTGGCCAACAGCCTCGGCGATTTCGGCGGCATGCTCGCGCCCGCCTTCAAGACGCCGCGCATTATCCACATGAACTTGGGCATCGAGCGCCAGATGGGCGAGCGCAGCATGTTCGCGCTCGACTATATCCGGGAAATCGGAACCCAGTTTCCTCTTGGCATCGATACCAACCACGTGGGAGATGCAAGCCTTCTCACCGACGGTGACAATGTCGATGTGACGCAGAGAAACTATGCGGCGGAGATCTCCGCGATCAACAACACACTGCTTTCCAACACAAAATCCGCCGGCTGCGCGCCCGCGCTGTTTGCCGGAGGAGGGCCGAACAGTACACAGGCCGCTGTGAACTGCTACCTCATCACGGTGCCGGGGGCCAGCATCGTCGATTTTGCCGCCCAAGGACTCGACTCCTCGAACGCTTTCTGCGGTCCCTTTCCCTGTTCGGTCCTGGGCAAGGTCGATCTGCGGACGGGCCAGCCCCTGCAGGCTTCCTTTGGCGGCGCCAACCCAGCCGTCGGTTCCAACATCATGTATTTCTCGGACGGGCGATCCAGATATCAAGCCATCCACTTCCTGTATCACACTTCGAGCGGAGCCAATCCGTTTCACCGCGTGCAAAAAATCGACGTGACCGTTTCCTATACGCTCTCGCGCTATCTCACCAACATCGCGGAACGGAACGGCAGTGGCGGCGATTATTCGATCCTCAACGTCGCCGAAGGTTATCTCACCCCCCACTTAGGGCACTTTGGACCCTCGGGTCTCGATCGCAGGAACCAGTTTGTAATAACGCCGTCGGTGGAAATGCCGCACGGGCCGCGCTTTTCGCTGATTACTTTGGTCGGTTCGCCGCTCCCGCTCAGCTTGTACATTCCGCAGATGAACGGCGGGGGCGTGGCGGGCGAGATTTTTCGCAGCAATATCAGTGGAGACGGGACCGTGGGCGATCTTCTTACCGGCACCTTGATTGGGAACGCCGGAAAGTACTCGGCCACTGGGGTGGCGAATGTCATCAGCTACTACAACAGAAATATTGCCGGCAACGTAACCCCGGCCGGGTTGGCGCTTGCGGGGTTAAAGGCAAACGGAACCTCGAACGGCGGCGCTGCAGTCATGAACCTCGAGCAGCTGCACGCCCTGGGGGCTTATGCTCCCCTGATTTCTTCCTGTAACCCGTCGCCAACGGCATGCGGGCCTCCGGGAAACTTTGCCAGCGCAACCTGGATGAAAACGTTCGATTTCCGGGTGAGCTGGCCCTTCGCGCTGGGCGAGCGGGCGAAGATCGAACCAAACGTCTCCATCTTCAATGTCTTCAATCTCGCGAATTTCGGAGGTCCGGGAGCGCAGCTTAGCGGTGTGCTCGACGGGGCTCCCGGCACTTCTCTCAACAACTCCACCACGGCGGGCAACTGCGGAACCGATCCGGCCTATTGCACGACGCGCCTCGACCGGGTGCTGCCGGGCTCGGGCGTGTACTCGAACGGCGCACCGAGGCAGTTGGAGTTCGGCGTGCGCCTTACGTTCTGACGAGTTTTAAAAAGAAGGCACTCGAAAATCGCGGCGCGAGTCCGCACGGGTGGGCGCTGGTCCATGAGGACGCTCGAATGAAGCGAGAAAAACGCCGCGCCGCTTCGGGACGGCGCGGCTTCGACGAGGAGGCAATGCAAACCTACCCTTGTACGTTCAGAGTGCCTCCCTGGGCTTGGGATGTTTGACTGGCTCCAAACAGATTCAGCACGATGCTCTCGTTGTTGCTGGCCTGCTGCAAATCGATCGTTACCTGCTCTCCGGCAGCGCCGTTCTGGCCCTGAGTTTGACCCACCTGGATCGTCAGCTGATCACTGGAGCCGGTGCTGTCGTCGAAATTAAGCTGTACCTCTTCCGGCGAACCTGCGCTGGGCGAGGGCAAATTCAGGATAATTTCGGGGCCGTTTGTGCTCGACGTGGTGGAGGAAGTGGAACTGGAGCCGGATCCTCCGATGTTGATGATCACCTCGGCGATGGGTGCGTTTGAAGTGTTGCTTGCCGGGGATGAACCAGAGGTTGAGGTCGTGCCGCTGTTTGAAGTGCTGGCAGAGCCGAACGTGCTTTCGAGCTGAGCGAAAGCCTGCTGCGCGCTGGTAAGACTCCCCGATTCGAGAGCCTGGCCGATGGCCTGGAAATCCTGCTCTCGGTCGGCGCGCAGAAAGGGCTGTGCGGTGGAAAACGGCCCCTGCTCGCCGAGTTGCACGAGGTTGTTGTAGTCCTCCTGCGCGGTTGTCAGGCTACCCGCGGTGAGCGCTTGACCGAGCTGCTGAATATCGGTTTGGCGATCGGACCAAAAGGCCTGAAGCTGCTGGTAGATCGACTGGCTGCCCGACGATCCCGAACTGGCGGTTGATCCGGTTGTGCTCGAACTGGTGGCGCTGGCGGCGGGCGTGGCGGTGCTGGTGGCGGCGGCGTTCGCGGTGCTGCTCAGGTGCAGGGTGTAGGCCGGCGCGCTCTGCGCCGGGCCGGACGCTGGCGATGAACTGAAGGTTTGTTCAAGCGTGGCAAACGCGGACTGCGCGCTCGCCAGGTCTCCCGACGAGAGAGCCTGGCCAATCGCCTGGAAATCGCTGTCGCGATCGCTGCGGTAGAAGGGCTCCCCATTACTGACGGGCCCAGTTTGTCCAAGCGACACGATCTGGTTGTAGACCTGTTGCGCGGTGCTCAAGTCGCCGGACTGAAGGGCACTGCCCAGCGCCTGCAAGTCGGATTGCCGAGTTTGATAGAAGCTTTGAAGTTCCTGATAGATGGAAGAACTGGAAACAGCCTGAGTTGACATCGGGGGTCTCCGGACCTTGTCGAGTGGGCTCCACAAGCGACCCATTCGCGGTCACAGTGAAATGTATCGGCGGGCGGCGAACTGACTTTAGGCAAGAAGCCGGAGTTACCAAAGGTATCGAAGGAAGGGGGCGAGGTGGATTGCACCGGCTACGGTCAGGCTTTATTCAATGACGCTGATGCATCGATATCGTGATGGACGGGTCGGCCCGTAACCCCATCAAGCCAAATGCGGGCTTGAGGGAGGCCCGAGCGCTGGTTCGAGCGAAGGCTCCCTTTGTTGTTCGACGGTGCGGCGGGTTATACCGAGCCGCGCTTCCAGGTCGGCAGTGATGCGGTTGATTGACAGCCGAATCTGCTGGGCCTCGTGGGGTGGGATCAATTGGAGAAGTACGTCAGCTTCCAGCTCCAGGCGTTCTTTTTCCAACTGTTCGATAAGGTCGAATGCCTGAGGCAGGAGGGAATTCCTTGGAAGATCATCGCGGGATTCCATCACGCACCCTTCTTGGTTGGAAAGGGCGCGAGTTCCCTGGTTGGCAAGGCAATGACCTCGGGCCGGAGGCTGGCCTCCGTTTTCCGGTATGGAGGCAGGACGTAGGCGTCGGGGTGCTCACTGGCCACGTGCCGCGCCAAAGACCATTCATCCTCGAAATCCATCCAGCATTTCGCGCAACTGGTGTTCACGTATTTGGGCAAGGCAGACATTTCGTTCCCTTTCCGCTCTCGATTCGCTGAACCTGATAAATGGTCTTGAGACAGCCTTTCCGGCTGGTTCGCTGCCTGAGTCGTCGATCAGGGTTGTGTTCCCGGTGAAGGTTCGAGGCTGGACTACCTGGGGCCGGACTTGCGCTCAAAAAACCACCTGGGATTCAGAACAGTGGTGCACGGCAGATGCCATACCAGGGAGAATGCGCAGGGCCAAGAAAACGGAAAGCTTCAGCTCAACCGGAGAGAAGAGCCATCTCGGAACGGTGCCACGGATTCGGCAGATGTGCTCGATTTCTGGCAATCGATCGTCAGTGTGAGGAGCAGAGCCTGGCCGGAGCGGAGTCGGAGGCGAAATCGCGGAGGGAACCGGAAATAGGCCGGTAGACGAAAGGCAGGGGTTACTGGCGCGCCCGGAGAGATTCGAACTCCCGACCTACAGCTCCGGAGGCTGCCGCTCTATCCAGCTGAGCTACGGGCGCGCTGTAGACTTCTTGAGTTTACAATTTCCCGCGTGCTCTCATCAAACGGACAGCGTCCCCATAAACAGACAGCGCTCGTGGTGTCCTGTTTGGAGGATGAAAAAGCCCTTACCGCAGAGAACGCAGAGAATTCGGGAAGGCCGCAGAGGGAAATCGAAGCGAAATTAAGAGACTAGTATCGTAGCGCAGAAATTCGCAGTAAAGGCCTCGCCTGGTGTGATGGGCTCGGCTGAGATTTTCGTGGGGCAAACAAGGTACATAGATCCTTCGCTTCGCTCAGGATGACTCGCCGCCAGAATTTTGTGGATACAGCAACCTTATCTCCGTTCTAACGGTGCTCGACGCACCTCGGCGGCGAAAAGGCAGGGTTTATTTCAATCCGCGAACCAGGTACAAGTCGGAAGCATGATGGTAATAGGTGTAGGCATACGAGCGTCCGTCCGGGGTGACGATGGCCGCTTCCGCTTTCATTTCGGCGCTGGGCGGGGCCGCTGAAATTACCTTCCAGGGTAGACGACGCCCGGTGGCCAGATCCAAGCGATCGATACTTACGGGTTTCTGGCGACGCTCAGTGAGATAGAGGAACTTGCCGTCGGTGGTCCAACCACTTGGCAATTCGCCCTCGGCGAGCTTGAATTCTCTGGCCGGTTGCTGGCTGGAAGGGGAGTCGTAGAGAAAGGCGCGGCGATCTTCGGTCACGGCTAAGACACGACCGGTGGGAGAAACCGAGCAATAGATCATTCCTTCGGCGGTAAAGGCGCTGGGATCGCCTCCCTCAGTGCTTTGCCAATAACAACGTGGCCCGCGCCGGCCCTCGTAGCCGACGAACGCGATGTGCTTTCCATCGGGGAACCAGTTGGCGCCATCGAATTCGTAACGTTCAACGGAGCCGCGGGGAAGGGGCTTGGGCAATCCGGCGCCGGTGGGCAAGAGCACGATCTGGTCGTTGGGGGGCGGCATGACCGAGAGCGCCCACTGGCCGTCGGGCGATAGTGCCTGGGCGACGCCGGCACCGAGAATGACGGGTGGGGAACCGTCGATGGGACGCAGGCCCACTTGATAGGAGAATCCGGAATCCTCACCCTCCTCATCGAACAAAATCTTCTTGCCGTCGCGAGAGATATCCATGGCGATGGACCAATCTTCCCAAGAAAGGTCGCGAGGCTGGCTATCGCCGTTGCCCATAAAGAGAATGCCGAGGCTCTGGTTGTCTCGGGTGAGGAGGACGCGGCCATCGGGGGAGATGTCGCGCAGCGACAGACCGCCGGCAACGCTCAAGACGCGCCGCTGTTTGCCCCTCAGGTCCACGGCATAGAGCACGCGGCCAACGCCGGAGCGGGCGGCGGTGAACCAGACCTGGTCGCCGCGGGGGTTCCAGGCCAGGCCGCGCACGCTTTCCCAGAAACCGGAAAGCGTCCTTCGGGCGCCGGTCAGATCCACGATTTCAACCGAGCCGCGATCATCCGGATCGACGGGGTGGTCGAGGAAAGCGATGGCATCTCCCCTGGGGGCGAAGCGCGGGGACGAGATCCAGCCAGTGCTCTCATAAAGCACTTTGCCCAGCGGAAACTCAAGGCGGGTTCGTCCCGCTACCCGCCTGACAACGGCGAGTCGACCGTCGGGAGACCACTCGGCTCCGGCGACTCCGGAGAGCAACTGGCGGGCGGCGCCACCGCCGAGCGGGGCGCGGGCCAGAGTTCCATAGGTGTCCCGATTGTAGGTATCGTCGAAGGTGGAGGTGGAGATGTCTCCCAAGACAGCGAGTTCGCCCTGAGGCGAGACGGCGAGAAGAGTGGAGCCGGCAAAGCCCAGCGGCTGCGGAGCAGCAGCGCTGAAGCGCTGGGCATAGATCTCCGCTTTCTCAGAATAGCCACCGAATCCGACGGAGTAGACCACGGAAGCGCCATCCGGGGTAAAGCGCGCTTCGCCGAATTCATGTTGCGCGAAAGTCAAGCGCTGGAACTCGGGAGGCGGGGACACCTTCTCACGTCTGCCGTACAGAGTCCTCCAGGCGACACCCACGATGGCGAGAGCGAAGATGGGGATGGCGAGGAAAAGCCAGCGACGGCGAGGTGTGGCAGGCCGCCAAAGGGGTGGCGCTGGCGGGTCCAGGGAAGGCAACTGCGCCGACGGCGTCAGGGGCGCAACAAAACGATAGCCCCGCCGGGGGACAGTTTCGATATAGCGGGGAGCGTCGGCGTCATCATTCAAAGCGGCGCGAATTTTCTTGACGGCCGTGTTCAGTGCGTGATCGAAGTCGACAAAAGTGTCCTCTGGCCAGACGCGGCGGCGCAACTCTTCCCGAGTGACCAGTTCGCCCGGACGTTCCGCCAGGGCAGCCAAGACCTGAAGCGGCTGCTCCTGGCAGCGAATCGGGACACCGTTCTTACGCAACACTCCCAGATGCACATCGAGCTCATAGGCACCGAAGCTGATGCCGGGTCGATTTGGACTTGAGGTGACGATGATGTCCTCGTGATAACTGGGGACAGTGATCTTCTCTATAGACGTAAAAATACCAGAAAAAGTTCTGCGCTCGAAATTGACGGAGGTGTCCTGGCGCAGACAACTAACTGACCGGAAGTAAGTTAGCTGGCCACACAGAATTTATTCGCAATCCACCAGCAGAGGGTTGTGGTGCCGCGCCGGGAATCTAGGTTGTGCCTCACCGGGGGTGCGGGTGAGGCAAAAGGGAAGGATTGCGGCAGTGATTCTTGCGGGTGGACTCCTGAGGTGCGGCAGCATGGGCGCGCAGAGCGGCCACCCTGGGAACGGCTTTTCGGATCCAGCAATGGTGGAGAGCATCCCGGTGCGAATTTACCGCGACTTTGTGGTTGTGGCCCAAGGGTCGTTGGGAGGGGGGCGGGAACGCCTGAACTTCGTGCTGGATACGGGAACCGCGCCCAGCATTATCAACAAAACAGTGGTGGAGCGTCTGGAGCGTCTGGCTACGAATAAGTCCTCGGTGAACACGATGGGCAAGGCCGTGGTTTCGCAATCGGCCGTGGTGGCAGAGGTGGATCTTGGCCCCATCCGCGCAATATCTTTACCAGTGCAAATACAGGACCTTGGCCGCCTAGAACGCGACTTGGGTATAGCGGTGGCAGGAATCATCGGACTCGACGTCCTGTCGAAGTGCGATTTTCGGCTCGATTACCGCAACAAATCGCTTACGTTTGGAAACAGTCCGGAGAACGGTATTCCTGTGCCGCTCGACCCGCGATCCGGAATTGCGGTTGCGCAGGCGACCCTAAATGGCAAGCCGGTGAGGATGCTGGTGGACACCGGTTCCGACCGGGTGATACTGCTCGGGGAAGGGTTGAAGGGAAAGGATGGTCCGGCGTCGCGCAAGATGCTGCAAGAGCCCTTGAGCGCGGCAGATCCGGCCAGAGGGGTTCGCGTACTTTTCGCGTCCAGGATCGCCCTCGGGGCGCGGCAATTCACCTTGGAGAAGGCTTATTTTCTTCCCGGGGCGGACGGAGCCTTTGATGGTGTATTGGGGGTGCGGGCCCTGGGGTTTGGCGCGATTGCATATCGTCGTGCGAGCAGAGCCCTCTACCTGCAGAATTAGAGGAGTGGGGCTTGGCCGTGGCTGGTGCTGCAGGAGTTGCTGCCGTTTTCTCCAACCGAATTACGGACGCGCGACGATTTTATTGAGTCTACAACCTTCTGCGATGGCTATCAGACAGCGAGCGGATATGACTGCTCATTGCGTTGCGAAGACCAGGAAGTAATCGACTTTGTCGTCCTTGACAAAATCGTAGGTATCGAGCAGCCGGAATCCTGCCTGCGCCGCCTCTTCGATCACGATCTTCGAGCCGACGCCGTGGTCGGTGCCGTTCCCATTGCGATCAATAATTCCAAGACGCGCGCCGGATCTCATGGCCGTTCGCACGTGTTTCAGCAGCGCAACTGGATCGGCAACTTCGTGATAGGTCTTCAACAGGAGTACCGCATCCACAGAGTTGTCTGGCAACAGGGGGTCATCGCTTTTGCTGAGGATAGTTCGCACGTTGTGGAGGTATTCCTTTGTGATCCGGTTATCGATGTAGCGAATCGCTTCCGGATTGATATCCACCGCATAGACAGTGCCCGCAGGTCCCACGCGGCGTGCCGCACGAACGGTAAACCAGCCGGATCCGGCTCCAATGTCAGCGACGCTCTTGCCGTTTGCGATGCCGAGCGTATCCATCACGCGCCCCACATGAAGCCTCTGATCACGTCCCGGGGAGTCAAATATCGACAGGTCGCCGGTATAGGGCGTGCTGGTTGGGCGCTTGGGAGCGTCGGCTGGTGGGGAATCCTGGCCGAAGCACAGTGCGGCCAGGAGCAGGATGAAAGGAAACGCAAACGTTCGCGTTCGGTAACTGGAGAAGTAGTTCATTATTGTTTTGACTCAACTGGACTGAGGGAGGTTAGCAAAAATCTGTAGCAACGGCGCCTAGCGTGTTGTCCCGGAAAACGTGAACAAAGTCGGAGCTGAAATCTTTTGGCGAAACTCATGACCTCAGCGGCTAAAGCCACCGCTTTTCAACCGCTCTTTGCGGCGCGGCTGAAGCCGCGCCCTGTCAAGCCTACAACGACTTATTCCACGAACTTGCGGGACACGACACTAGCAGCCGTCAACCTTCCAGAAATTCTCCACCTGATAGTCGAGACGAAGCAGGCGGTTGCGCGGATCGTGGCGCTTGCCGCAATTGGGGCAGGGAATGTAGCTGCGCAAATGCATGCCTTTGCGGTCGTAATCTTCGGAGACGGCAAAGGTTGAGCCGCAACTGCAGGGGATGAGGAACATGCGGGGGCGGGGCGGCTTTGGAGCGTCCATCTGAAGAGATTGTAGAGGCAAATCAGCGGGTGAACTCAAGCACGCCGACAATGGCGGCGCAGACGAGGGAGACGCCGGTCAGCAGAAGCCAGAGCATTGCCGGGATCGCGCCGAACGACTTGCGCATCATCCCGAGCAGCCACACCGTGAAGGCGGTGGCCACGCAGGCCAGCATCACCTTGAAGCAGATTGTCTCGACGGTGAGGCGGCGGATCATCGAATCAACTCTTTAGCGCGTGGCGAACATTTTTGTCCCTGGGACTTTAGTTCTCTCCAAGGACGGCGACCGCGGAAATTACGCGTTGCTCGGACCTTTCTAACTTTGTCAAGAACGGTTTCGACCGATCGGCTGCGAGCGCTCAGCGGCTAAAGAGTTTGCTGAAAAAGGCGCCGAGCAAGCCAACGATGACCACTAGGGCTAAAGCCCTGATTGATTCAAGACGCCTTACGCGGCCCTGAAGGGCCGCTCTTCCACGGTTGCGCCGACATTTTCAGCAAACGATAAGGCCGCGGTCTCCCCTGAGGGGCTGAAGCCCACGTTTTTGTGACCCTAAACGGCACGGCTAAAGCCGTGCCCTTCCCCAAACCCATTCTCGAAGCGCGCTCTAACTACTTTCTTCCACCGTCGCGAGCGCGCTTTTCTTGCGCTTGTTCGAGGGCAGAATTTTCTTGCGCAGGCGCAGCGACTTCGGCGTCACCTCGACAAATTCATCGTCGGCGATGAACTCAATCGCCTGCTCCAGATTGAGCTGGCGATAGGGGACGAGACGAATGGCCTCATCGGCCGTGGACGCGCGCATGTTGGTCAGCTTTTTTTCGCGGACTGCGTTCACGTCCAAATCGGTATCCTTGGCGTTTTCGCCGATGATCATGCCCTCGTAAAGATCCACGCCAGGGCCGACGAAAAGAATGCCGCGTTCCTGCAGCCCCCAGAGCGCATAGGCGGTCGAGACGCCGGGCCGGTCGGCGACGAGCGCGCCCGTCAGCCGGTGGGGAATCTCTCCCTGCCACTCCGTGTAGCCATCGAACAACGCGTTCATGACGATGGTGCCGCGGGTATCGGTGAGCAACTGGCTGCGCAGGCCAATCAGGCCGCGGCTGGGCACGCGGAATTCAATGCGGACGCGCCCATAGCCGTGGTTGTGCATGTTGGCGACCTCACCCTTGCGCGAGCCGAGTTGCTCCATGACGACGCCGACGAACTCTTCCGGCACGTCGATCATCAGGTGCTCGACCGGCTCCATGAGCTTGCCGTTTTCTTGATTGCGCTTGGTGACGATCTCGGGCTTGCCGACCATCAGTTCGTAGCCTTCGCGGCGCATCATTTCGATCAGGATGGAGAGCTGGAGTTCGCCACGGCCCAAAACCTTAAACGAGTCGGTGGAATCGGTGGGCTCGACGCGCAGAGAGACATTGGTCAGAAGTTCCTTTTCCAGCCGCTCGCGCAAATTGCGCGAGGTTACGTAGCTGCCCTCCTTACCGGCGAAAGGGGAGGTGTTGATGGTGAAGAGCATGGCGATGGTGGGCTCATCGATGGCAATGTGGGGCAGGGGCGCGGGGTTGTCAACGTTGGTGATGGTTTCGCCGATGGTGATGCCTTCGACACCGGCGACGGCGACGATGTCGCCGAGATCGGTCTGGGTAATATCCGTGCGCTTCAGCCCGGAGAAAGAAAAGAGCTTGGTGATCCTGGTTTTATCGAAGCTGCCATTGAGCTTGGCGATGGCCACGTCCTCGCCGGTGCGCAGCGTGCCGTTGAACACGCGGGCAATGGCAAGGCGGCCGAGATAGTCGCTGTAGTCAAGATTGGCGACGAGAATCTGCAATGGACCCTCGGCGTCGCCCTTCGGCGGAGGGATGGTCTTCAGAATGGCATCGAACAGTGGGCGCAGATCGGTGCCGCCACCCGCCATGTTGGTTGTTGCCGTGCCGGTTTTGGCGTTGGTATAGAGGACGGGGAAATCGAGCTGTTCCTCCCTGGCGTCGAGGTCAATGAAGAGATCATAGATTTCGTTCAGCACCTCCTGCGGACGGGCATCGGCGCGGTCAATCTTGTTGATGACGACGATTGGGGGCAGCTTGGCTTCAAGCGCCTTGCCCAGAACGTATCGCGTTTGCGGCAGAGGGCCTTCGCTGGAATCGACGAGCAGCATGACGCCGTCGACCATCTTGAGGGCACGTTCCACTTCGCCGCCAAAATCGGAGTGGCCGGGCGTATCGACAATGTTGATCTTCACGTCGTGGTAGAAGATGGCGGTGTTTTTGGCCAGGATGGTGATGCCGCGCTCGCGCTCGAGTTCGTTCGAGTCGAGGACCCGTTCGGCGACGGCTTCGTTGGCGCGAAAGGTGCCGCTTTGCTTGAGCATGCCATCGACCAGCGTGGTCTTGCCGTGATCGACGTGGGCGATGATGGCGATGTTGCGAATGCCGGGGTTCAACGGAAATCCTTCCGAATCGTGGTTTCCTACAGCTTGTTTCAAAAACGGATTCCGCGCCGATGCGGCCGCCAGCCCCTCAGCGGCTAAAGCCGCGTCGACAGTGGCTCGGGGACGGCACGGCTAAAGCCGTGCCCTACCCAAAACCATTTTTGAAACACTGCCTACTACTTTACTATGGGCGAAATGCGGGGAAGCAGGCGATCGTCTTAAGGAAGTCCTGATTAAGTCCCGCGGGGGCTAAAGCCCCAGTCATAATTTCGGAGATTTGCGGACGGCCTGAAGGCCGTCCCCTTCAAGATGGAACTTAATCAGAGTATCGTCAAAGGCCGGGCTGCTCACTTCATGTCCGATGCTGCGTCTTATACAATACAGGGTCGGCTATCAGGGGCCGGTTTCATCCGTTTGTGCCTGCAATCGTATGTCTTAGCTGCCCGCCGGACTCCGTGCCGAATCCGTGAATGTCATACGCCCTTCAATGAACACGCGGTAGAAATGAGGAGACATGACGGGGAAGTCTGGGAAGGGAATGCTGTTCTGGCAAGTTGGAACCCTACTCATTACAGGAATGGTAGCGATGAGCCTTACGACCACGTTCGCCGAGGCGGCCAGTTCGGAGTTTGGCCCGAGCAATCCTTTTTACGCACCCAGTACGCTGCCGTTTCAAGCGCCGCCCTTCGACAAGATCAAGGACAGCGACTACCAGCCCGCCATCGAGGCGGGCATGGCGCAGCAACGGGAGGAAGTGCGTGCGATTGCGGAGAATTCGGCCGCGCCGACCTTCGAGAATACGCTGGTGGCGCTGGAGAAGTCGGGGCAATTGCTGCGGCGCGTGACGCAGGTATTCGTCGGCGTCACCCAAGCCAACCTGAATCCTGAACTGCAAAAGGTGCAGGAAACCGAGGCGCCAAGACTGGCGGCCCACAGCGACGCAATTTTCCTGGATTCCAAGCTCTTTCACCGCGTGGAGGCGATCTATCAGCAGCGCGAAGCGCTCGGCCTCGATGCCGAGGGGCAGCGCCTGGTGAAGTACTACTACGAGCAGTTCGTGCACGCCGGCGCCAAGCTTAACGATGCCGATAAGGCCGAACTCAAGAAGCTGAATGAAGAAGAGGCGGCGCTTTCCACGACCTTTATGAACAAGCTTCTGGCAGCGGCTAAAGATGCGGCTTTTGTAACGACAGACAAGGGCGCGCTCGCAGGTCTGAGCGCGGCCGACCTGGAAGCGGCTGCCGAGGCTGCAAAGGAACGCAAAGTGGCGGGTTATATCATCCCTTTGCAAAATACGACGCAGCAGCCCGACTTCAAGTCCCTGAGCCAGCGTTCGACGCGGCAGACGATTTTCGAAAATTCCTGGAATCGGGCCGAACGGGGCGGACCCGATGACACACGCGACACGATTGCTCGCCTGGCGCAGTTGCGCGCGCAGAAAGCCAAGCTGCTGGGATTCCCGAACTACGCGGCCTGGATCCTGGAAGACCAGATGGCAAAGAACCCGGAAGCGGCGCTCAAGTTCATGGACGCGTTAGTGCCGGGCACGACCGCCAAGGCCGAAGCCGAAGCCAAGGATATTCAGGCTGTGATCGACTCGCAGAATGGCGGATTCAAGCTCCAGCCGTGGGACTGGGACTTCTATGCCGAGCAGGTGCGCAAGGCGAAGTACGATCTGGACGAAGAGGCCATCAAGCCATACTTCGAGCTGAACAATGTGCTCGAAAACGGCGTGTTTTATGCGGCCAACCAGCTCTACGGAATCACGTTCAAGGAGCGCACCGATCTCCCGGTGTATCACCCGGACGTGCGCGTGTTTGAAGTGTTCGACGCCGATGGCAAAGCGCTGGCGCTGTTCTATTGCGACTACTTCAAACGCGACAACAAGAACGGCGGCGCCTGGATGGACGTTTTCGTCAATCAGTCGAAGTTGCTGGGGCTGATGCCGGTGATTTATAACGTGGCCAATTTTGCCAAGCCTGCTCCCGGGCAACCGGCGCTCATCAGCTTCGACGACGTGACAGCGATGTTCCACGAGTTTGGCCACGGGCTGCACGGAATCTTTGCCAATGCCGTCTATCCGAGCCTATCGGGCACACAGGTGGCCCGCGACTTCGTCGAGTTCCCGTCGCAATTCAACGAGCACTGGGCGTTGTATCCCGCGGTATTCGAGCATTATGCCAAGCACTACCAGACCGGCGCGCCCATGCCCGCGGAGCTGGCGGCCAAAATCAAAAAGTCGGAGAAGTTCAATCAGGGTTACGACCTGACCGAAGTCGTGGCAGCCGCCGAGCTCGATATGCAGTGGCATACGCTCCCCGCGAGCGCTCCGCTCGAGAACCCCGATGCGTTCGAAACCGAGGCCCTGAAGAAGACGCACCTTTTATTGCAGGCTGTCCCCACGCGTTATCGCTCCAGCTACTTCCTGCACATTTGGAGCCAGGGCTACGCCGCCGGTTATTACGCGTATTTGTGGAGCGAGATGCTCGACGACGCAGCCTACGACTGGTTTGAGAAGCACGGCGGAATGACGCGGGCCAATGGAGACGGCTTCCGGCAGATGATCCTGTCGCGCGGAAACACCGAGGAGCTAGACAAGATGTACTCTGGCTGGCTTGGAGGCGAGCCGACCATCGAGCCGATGTTGAAGGACCGCGGATTGCTGCCGGAAGAAAATTCCAAGTAGCTTTTGTTCTGCGGCGGCGAGGCTGCCGCCCCGCTTCGGCAGCTGCTCGAACTCGCGGCCGCATGGCTAGAGCTCGTCTCATAAATTGCCGGTGGGAGCAGGGACGGCTTCCCTCAGGGGCTAATGCCCCAATGTTTGTGCGGACTGTAGCGGCACGACTGGAAGTCGTGCCCTTCCCAAACCATTTATGAGACAGCTTCTAACCTGCCCCGATCGAAACGGCGGGTCGTGGCTCAGTTTGAAATTGAAAAGGAAGCGAGCCAAACGCGCGATCCTGGCGGCGCAAAGAACACGCCGCATCGCCCACCCCATCACGCCAAAATCGGGCGCGCTGGGGGCCCCGGGGTCGCGCGGCTCGCTCAGATCCTTCGCTGCGCAAAGGAGGCTTGCTCAGGATGACAATTTCAAACTGAGCGACTACCAAACGGTGTTGCAGCTTGCGCTGCTCAAAAACCTTGCTATAATCTCGCAAAGTTTTCGCGCCCCGCCCGATGCCCCGGTGCACTCTCGAGTTTGAAAAGGGACCTTATGAAACCAAACACGACCGCAAGCGATCGCGACTCAGCCCAACTCGAAGCTCTTGGCTACGACTCCAAGTTTGAACGCTCCATGAGCATGTGGGCGAACTTTTCCCTCGGCTTCACTTACCTTTCGCCGGTTGTGGGCGTGTACACGCTGTTCGCCATTGCATTCGCCGCGGGCGGCCCACCCATGTTTTGGAGCTACCTGTTCGTCGGTTTAGGGCAATTGCTTGTAGCCATGGTGTTCGGCGAGATTGTCTCTCAGTTTCCGATCGCCGGCGGTCTTTATCCCTGGGCTCGGCGCTTGGTGGGGAAGCGATGGGCATGGATTGCCGGCTGGGTTTACTTATGGGCGCTGTGTTCCACCATTGCGGGAGTTGCTGTCGGCGGCGCTCCCTATGTCGCGCAGCTTATCGGCTTCAAGACAAATCAAGCCGGAGAAGTTGCGATCGCCATTGCCATGATTGTCGGGACCACTGCGTTGAACGTCAGCGGCACCAAGCTTCTGGCGCGCGTGGCGATGTTCGGATTCATCTGCGAGCTCGTGGGCGCGATCGTGGTGGGCGGCTATCTGCTAATGGTTGCGCGTCATAACAGCTTCAGCGTTTTGTTCCAAACGTTCGGTCTGGGCAACGGTAACTATCTGCCCGCGTTTCTGGCATCGAGCGTGGGCGCTTTGTGGTGTTACTACGGGTTTGAAGCCTGCGGCGACGTGGCCGAAGAAACTCCCGATGCCAGCCGCGCCATTCCCAAGGCGATGCGCATGACGATCTATATTGGCGGCTTCGCTGCCATGCTGGTTTGTCTGGCGTTCGTGCTGGCGGTACCGGATCTGAATGCCGTCTTCACTGGTAAGGATAGCGATCCGGTGGTGACCGTGCTGAATAGCGCGGTGGGCCCGGTTGGACTGCGGGCGGTGATTGCAGTGGTTATGGTTTCGTTTTTCTCCTGCCTCATCAGTCTGGAGGCAGCCACCAGCCGGTTGTTGTTCAGCTATGGCCGCGACCGCATGATTCCCGGCGGCGCGCAACTCAGCGCCCTTTCGAAACGCACTCGAGTTCCGGTGAAGGCCTTGCTGGTAGCGGGTTTTGTTCCGGCCCTGATCGCGGTCGCCGGATTGTTCCTCAAGAAAATGGTCGAGACGATTGTAGTGTCGAGTGCGGCGGGTATCTATGTTGCGTTCCAAATGATTGTGCTGGCGGCTTTGATCGCGCGCGCCAAGGGATGGAAACCCCGCGGAGCATTTCAGCTCGGCGTCTGGGCATGGCCGGTCAATCTGGCGGCCCTCAGCTATGGTGTGCTGGCCATCATCAACATGGTTTGGCCGCGCTCTCCTGGAGATCCCTGGTATTTGAACTACGGAATGATCCTGGTCTGGGTGGTGATACTTTTCTTCGGGCTGCTCTATGCGGCCTTGTTTCGGCCCTACGATCACGGTGATGCGCCGGCGGGAGACGCGCACCTTGCCCATGTAAACGCGCCTCTGCCTGCCGAGAGCAGCATGGAGTAGACGGTTCGACGCGGGGGCTGCGAGCTTTGTCGAGAGAGGCTGCTTTTCCTCGTGACCTGCCGTCAAAACGTGGGCGGCGTATTGACCCACAACAGCCAGGTTTCACCGGGTCCCGGATTTTTCCAATGATGGGGCGTGGCGCTTTCGAAATAAAAACTGTCGCCACGTTTGAGGTGGTATTTCTCGTCCGCCAGCGAAATCTTCAATTCGCCGCGCAGCACAAAGAGGAACTCCTCGCCTTCGTGGGCATACGATTCGCCGCTGCCCGCACCCGGTTTGATGCGAAACAGATGCGGTTCCAT
>Ga0187781_10001426_pt1 | contig 18133 bp, 12 predicted proteins | sample 0715_SJ02_MP02_2_FD_132447 | JGI IMG/M metagenome (GOLD analysis project Ga0187781, IMG submission 132447) | Tropical peat soil microbial communities from peatlands in Department of Meta, Colombia - 0715_SJ02_MP02_20_MG | ecosystem: Environmental > Terrestrial > Soil > Wetlands > Peat | place... | reverse complement strand
TTCAATTTGCCGCAGCAGGGTTACAATCTGCTCGGGCTTATATCGGGTCATAGGCATGACCGGTCTACCTCCAGATGAATTCTCTCTCACTTCACCTGGTACAAAAATGCCCGGTCAGGTCAACGCCTCGGCCACGCCGAACAAATACTTCGTCTACGATTCCGCCACAGTGAATAGCGTCGCCATGGTCAATGTGAAGGGACGCATGGCCGAAGCGTATACTTGTTTCTCCCCATGCTCGTCCAAGATCACCGATATCGGGATGAGCTACACCGTCCGGGGAGAGCCGAGCGATGTCTATGAATCCACGCCAAATTCGGGCGGGTACTATCACGTGACGGAGAGCTACTGGGCCAATGGCGCTCTGGATCAGCTCAGCAATCTAGTCGGCCTGCCCACCGTCACCTACGGTGTGGATGGGGAAGGCCGCGTGTATTCAGTCGGTGCATCTTCCGGCCAGAATCCGCTAAGCAGTACGAGCTACAATACGGCCAGTCTGCCTACGGCGATCAACCTGGGCTCCGGCGACAGCGACTCATACACCTTCGACCCAAATACCAACCGGATGACGCAGTACAGCTTCAATGTCAACGGCCAATCCGTCGTCGGCGCGCTTACCTGGAATCCGATCGGCACGCTCGAAACCCTGGCCGTCACCGACCCGTTCTACTCCGGCGGAAATCAGACCTGCTCCTACACCCACGATGATCTCACCCGAATCTTCACCGCGAATTGCGGCTCGGTTTTCTCGCAGACCTTCAGCTACGATGCGTTCGGAAACCTGGACAAAAGTGGCACGATCTCCTTCCAGCCCTCATATTCCTACCTGACAAACCACATCACTACGGTCGGGAATTCGCCTTTTGTCTATGACGCGAACGGCAACACCACTAACGACCTGATTCACACCTACGCTTACGATGCTGCGGGCAGGCCCGTGACCATTGACTCGGTCACCCTCACCTACGACGCGCTCGGCCGCATGGTCGAGCAAAACCGCAGCGGCGCATACACCCAGATTGTCTATGGGACGCATGGTGGTAAGCTGGCGCTGATGAGCGGTCAGACCCTCCAAAAAGCTTTCGTTCCTCTCGCCGGCGGTGCCGTGGCCGCGTACACCTCAAGTGGGCTCCTTTACTATCGCCATTCCGATTGGCTCGGTAGCTCGCGGTTCGCTTCCACGCCCTCGCGCACGATGTATTCGGACGGCGCTTACGCGCCCTTCGGCGAACCCTATGCCGATTCCGGCACGAGCGACTCTTCCTTCACGGGCATGAACCAGGACAGAGTCTCCGGTCTCTACGACTTCGCCGCGCGCGAATACAGCACCTCCGGCCGCTGGCCCTCTCCTGATCCATTTGGGATGGCCGCCGTTTCGACCAAAGACCCGCAGACGTGGAACCGTTACGCCTATGTCCGCAATAGCCCACTCCATGCTGTTGACCCCACAGGCCTCATGATGACAATGGGGTACGAGGGAGCTTTTGGCGGAGGCGGCGCTATTATGGGCTGGCTTCAACAGATGATGATGCAATCCGTTATGGGCCTAATGTCCGAGGGAGGCGGCGGATTCGGGTGTACTGCGGACGGTTTGGATGCGCCTTGCGGCATGGTAATGTCGATGCTTGGTGGGGGCGGAGCCGTTCAGTGCACGAATAACGACTGTGGGATAGGCACGGCGACTCCTTTCCAATGCGTGGGCTCGGTTTGCGGGAACATGAGCAATCAGTACGCTTCGACTCATGAGAACGAATTAAACGGGCAGCTTTACACCGACGGCCAATTTAATCAATTTGTGAACGACGCCGCGGAGGCTCAGCTTGAAGCACTTACGGATGCGATCGATAATGCCAGCAACGACCCTGACGGGTCTCAGTGGGGCGCAATCTACAACAGCTTGGTCGCTGTGCAAACTCAGGGTGGCAATGTAGACTTCTCGTGGGACTCAACTAAAAGCGGCCTCTCCCTCGAAAGTTTGGACCTCCCTGACAGCCTTCAGATATCCGGAGGTGGCTGTGAACTCACGTGTAGGGATGGCAGCATCCCTTCACTTCATTTCAACGACTCCATGTTCCATCTCGATAGTGCGAATCCTTTGTGGGGCTTCGGATTGGGCGCGGTCCTGCACTTAGTAGGGGATGTCATTCTCGGGAATATAAACGGAACCGTGCCGATGAATATTGGCGCGCAGCCTTAGGCTGTGCACATTGAATGCGGAACACAACAGTGGCGTGTCGAATCCGACTCACTGCGGTTATGGTAATGTGCGCAGTTTCGTGCCTGCAAGCGGCCGCCCAGATCAGCAAATCGCAAAGAGTCACCCAGATAAAGCTAGAGAGTTTTGGCTGGGAGCCGATTCCCAAGGGGGAATATTACGAGAATCGGGGAGCTTTCAGCCGGAACCTCTGGATAGATCACAGTGGCCGCGTCCTGGTTGGATTCACCGTGCGTGAGAATTATGCCCTCGCTACACGAGGACATCCCGGACGTTCCTTTCACATCTTGCGATTCACTTCCGAAGGCAAAGTCGACCTTTCACTCGTCTTGCCGACAGACAATTGGTTTAATAATGGGATCTATTTGGGGTCGAACGACCAGATCTTTGCACGTGCCAATGACGCGTTTCAGTTGCTTGAGAATGAATATAACAAGGAGAGTCCGTCTTGGAAGACCCTGGCACCTTGTCCCCGGGATTGTTATATCAGCCAGTCGCTCAGTCGCCGGACGCTGATCGTTCGAGTTGAACCACCCGTTGGAGGGCCGGACCACTCTACCTACACGATCTTGGATGCATCGTCCTCGCCTCCACGCGTTGTAGGCACTTGCTCTCAGATGGCATTCTACGCAAGAAACATCACGGATAAATTTGCATATTGGGGGAATTATGACAGGGACGACAATCTGATGGTCCGTTTCCCATTTTGCGACGTTGAGCATTATCAAGAATTGTCGAAGTGGGGCGGACGGGGAACTTCAGGTTTTGTACTCAACGACGAGACACTTCTTAAGATCGGTTACACTTCCGCAGGGCCAGTAGAAGCACAGGTCATTGGACCCAATGGGCAGCTCAAGTTTTCCCTAAAAATGCCCAAAAACGACGCCATCTACCCATATGACGTAGCGAGCGACGAGCGCAATGACCGCTTTGCATTTATGGTGAATACAATTCGCGGCCAGCACCCCCGTCTGGACATTGGAGGCCATCTAGTCGCGCGCCGTGCAGTGGTCTACAGCGATAGCGGGCAGGAGCTTGCTTCAATCCCAATCGACACACACCTCAGCAGAGATGCTGACTTCTCTATGAGTCCCGACGGGCATCGACTGGCGGTTCTGAACGGTGATCTCTTGACGCTCTTAGAAATTGAGTAAGAATAACGACTGGGTGGATGGCGCGGTCGGTCTTGGATTTGGGGGAACCGAGAAGCGTTGGTCTGGGGTGTGGCGCGGCCTTGATCCTGTCTTCTGCTTCATTCTGACGAGTGTGCGCCGCATATCCGCCGGATGCATCTAGGGTGCCGTCACGGAAGCTGTCAAATCTGTCGGTGGATCTGGAATCTGGCTGCTGACACCTGCCATTTTCACGGCCATCACCAAAATGCCGCCTTCGTCTGCTGCTCCTGTCCACGTGACCCCGCAACTCGGCGTCGTTCCAGCAGATGTAACGATTTGCCCTGTGACCGAATTTGAGTCTACAGCATGCTCTGTGCTTCCTGGATCGATGTTGAAACAAGGGCTGATTGGCAAGAGGGGTTCATCGTTCACGGTTCCGTTAAGCGCGACAAGAAGTTCGTTGTTGTAGCTCGTCGGTCCAGAAAGGGAAGCCGTGACGGTATTCACCGTGTTCGTCGCACTCGACCCATACCCGTCTTTATCTATGCAGGTTCCCGTACTGCACAGCCCCGTGTACGCCTGCACCATGATGCTCGCCTGCGCAGCCGTAGCTACGGACGGCACCAACTGGATGGATGTGATACCAGCCGGCGCGCTTGGGCAATATGCCGCCCAGTTCAAATAAGAGGCGGTCACTCCCGGTGGTACTTGTAATTCAACCGGCGAATTTGGCGACCAAGTAAAGCAAGAAATGACAGTGCCATTCTGGTCTTGAATGGATAGCGTGATGGCTATCCAGGTGATCCCGCCATCAGAAACCGTGGCGGGACTAGACTGGCATGGCTTTGTAGACCATGGGTTAGGTTCTGTAGACCCGGAGGTTCCAGAGTTTTGAGCTGCGAAGGCATAATTGCAAGGGTTGTTCAGCACCGGCTGAATACAACTGGATCGCGCACTGCCAGAACCAGAACCGCTGGAATTGCTGCCTTTAGACACGCAGGTGTTCGCCGTACTGTAGGCGGTACTTGCTGCCCAATCATTTCCTTGATTGCATTCAGTGACGTTGCCGTAAAACTCACACATGTAGCCAAAGAATATGAGCTGATCTCCCGCCGTTGGGCTAAATAAAACAGATGAGGTGCCTTCGGCGTTCCCAAAGACGCTCGCTGCTTTCACGCAAGTGACACCAGCTCCGACAGTGACCGGTGGGCTTACTTCACAGTCGCCGCCAGAAGCATGGGCCGAGTGTGTGAACAGAAACAAAAATGGAAAAAGCAGTAGTAGTTTTTTCATTCAAGGCACCGTAGTCGAAGCCTGATTTGAGTATCCGCCGGAATTAGGGGCCATTGAGGGCTGGCTGTCATTCACTCTCACTCTAATCCTCTTGTGCCCCAGCATCTACTGGCCCCCGGGGCAGATTTAGTACAGGGCACGTTCGCCCTGCTACCGTGCACCACCAACAATGTTCCTCGCACAGTAGAACGCAGCCGAAATCCTTTTGCCCGTGAAGCGCAAATTGCCGTGCACTTCTTGCGGGTCAAACAGCAAGAGGTCGCCCGGTTTGTAAGCAATGGCGATTCTCCAGCGGGAAGGACCGATTGTTGGTAGCCGCCCTTCTCACGCCGACTGCCCAAGCAAAGCCGCGAGGCTTCTGCGAAAGCGTCAGAATCGTGACGCTGACGATCAGGTTCGAAATCCAGTCAAATGTTGCTGCCAGGGCCATGGTTGGTGTAATTGCGATCTGCTTGGAGGAAGGGCATAAGTCTTGGCACAATTTTTTCACCTCTGAAGGTGGGATTAACGCAACTTACTGATAACAATCCAATAGCCACGAACGACGTGCGCCTCAATGCCGCTGATAAAGAAGGGCGGGCTAGTTGATTATTTACCGCCTCAATTCTTTTGGCCGGATTCAGCCAAGACCTTCCGGATTTCGTCGGCTTGGCCGAAATTGGGGCTGAGCTTCAAGGTGTATTCGAGTTCTTTTTTGCCCATTGAGGGATTGTTCGCCTTCTCATAGGCCATGCCCAGATGGTAGTGGTAGGTTGGATTCTCCGCTCCTCCTTTGACGGCTTCTTTGAGCAAGTCGATCGCGGCGTTGTAAACACCCTGGCGATAATAAGCCCAGCCCAGCGTATCGGCTGAGTTCGGGAGATCGGGCAAGCCCTTGCGCGCCGTTTGCGCCAGGGAAAGAGCCACATTGATATTGCCGCCGTGCTCGAGCATCAGATAGGCGAGATTGTTCGCGGCGACAGGGTAGTCCGGCTTGATTTGGAGCGCCTTTTGGTAGAGGTCCTCGGCTTGCTGCCAGGAGCCGCGGGATTCCAGCAGGCTCCCGAGTGAAATATAGAGCCGAGCATCATTTGGATTGTTTTGAATTGCCCGCTGGTAATTGCCAATGGCTTGATCGATCGAGCCGCGGGAAGCTTGCACGCTGGCGAGAAGCAAAAAGGCAGTGGCGTTGTTCTGATCGAGTTGAGTCGCTTTCTCGAAGGCCTGCTCCGCTTTCAACGCATCCTGATTTCGGAGCTCGACTTGGCCCAGCAGTACATACATGGAACTGTTGTCGGGAACCCTGGCAATCTGGTCCTGTACACGCTTGAGCGCTCTAGCCGGCTGCTTCTGCTGAAAATCAAAAGCCACCAGGCCCGCCAGAGCTTCAATCGCGGATGGATTTCGCTTGAGAGCTTCTGAGTAAGCCTTTTCGGCTTCCTCGAATTTTTTCTGCGCCATCCGCAAATTTCCCAATTGAACATAGACCGCAGGGTTGTCAGGAGAAATTTCGAGCGCCTTCTTCAGGTCCGAGTCGGCAAGCGCCTGATTGCCCTGGGCGAAAGCAGCCTGGGCGTGGTACAGGTATCCTTCTGGAGATTGCGGCTCGATTTTGACCAACTGGTCGGCCGTTTGTGCCAGGGAGGACCAGTCCCCCTTGCGCAGGGCTAGGTTAGCGAGACCTCGCTGCGCTTCAACCAAAGCAGGACGCAGCTTGACTGCTTGCTTCCATTCCGCTTCGGCTTGGCCGAGATTCCCATTTGCCGCGTAGGCCAGGCCCAGTTGCGAATGGGCGGCGGGGTTACTCGGGGCATCCTTCACCGCCTTTTCCAGGATAGGTATCGCTTCCGCCGGCTTCCGCTGACGTACAAGGATTTCTCCGCGGAGAATTTGCCCGTCTAGGTCCGAGGGAGAATCCTTCAAGAGTTTGCCGTTGAATTCAGCAGCCTGATCGAGCTGATTCTTCTGAATCAAGAGATTGACGTAGACTTTCAAAACTGTGGCGTCGTGGGGATGCTCGGAGGCAAGGGAAGCAAATTCCGCGAGAGCTTTGTCCATCTGTCCTTGGGAGAGATAGAATTCCGCCAGCATGCGATAGCCGTCGGGCACGTCGCTCATTGCAGACTTGGCGTCGCGCAGAGACTGTTCGGCCAGGTCTTTTTGTCCAGCGCCCAGATAAGACGCGGCCAGTCCGGCGCGGGCGGCAGGATTTTTGGGCTCAACTGAGGAGGCAGCCTGAAACTGCTTAATCGCGTCGTTCCATCGTTTTTGCCGCAAGTAAAACCCGCCCAGCGACATGAGCGGATGAGCGGATTTCGAATCCAGCGAGGCCGCCTTCCGATAACTGCCCTCGGCGGCCGCAAAGTCTTTGTTTTTCTCCTGCAAAGCGGCGGTGTTCAAATACGATTGGGCGCGCGCCGGGTCCATCTGGATTGCTTTGTCGGCCTCCTTCAGGGCCTTGGGCAGGTCGCCCAGGAGCGCGTCAGAATCGGCAAGCAGGAGTTGCGCCTGCGTATTTTGAGGATCGCCATTGAGAATCGTTTGTGCCCGGTCGCGGGCCTCCAGATACTTTCCGGCGCCTAGATACAAGTTTCCGAGATCCAACTGTGCTGCCCAATTCGAAGGATCGAGCTCCACGGTTTTTGAGAGTTCGCGATAGGCGTGCGACCATTCGCCGGTCTTCATGTAGACTTTTGCAAGTCCGTAGTGAGCCGCAACGAAATTGGGGTCCCGCTGGATGGCATTCTTGTATTCGATGACTGCCTCGTTGTACTTGCCCTTTGCAAAATAGCTGGCGCCCTTCTCAGTGTATTTCTGGGGGGTGCGAGCGCATCCGCCGAAAGCGAGCAAGATCGAGCAAATCCAAAGAGTGCGACGGAGAGGTGCGTTGAATTGAAGTTTGATCATTGAACAGACCCCAAGTGTAGTCTAAACGAGTGTCTCCTTGATTGCTTCGAAGCAATCTAACCCCCGCAAGGGAAGCAATGAAAGAGTAGTTTTACCCTCATCGCGTAACTTCTTGAATCGCAATATGTTGGCTCGGGAATAGTCCTGTCGGCAGAGACCCCCAGAGCAGGTTGGAAAAGGCATTTGTCGCTGTCCGATGGAAACTCCGTTCACTTTGGGAGCCGGCGACGGCTTTGAGAGTATTCGAAAACTGGGAGCTATCCCATTCACACGCTGGGGCTTATGAGTTTCGATGTTAAGACGATCAACCCGCCGCAGAAACTGGCAAAAAGGGAAAATATTTTGCCAAAACATGGAAATCCAGAGGGAAAGACCCAGGCTCCCGGCCTACGTCGTCTCAATCCAGGTTTGTAACCTACTGTGATTCTTGACTTTAAGAATTGACTCAATTCGTCTCCCCGTGGGGTTTGGTGGCACCTGCCGTGCTGTCTGAGCCGGCAGGGCGGAGGTTGCCCATTTTGCCTCTTTGACGGAGTCCTGGGGGAGGGGCTGGCGAATTCTATGGCAAACGCAGGCTATGGAGCGGTGGTCGCAGAACGAGACCATGAATTTGTCGGCGGGATTAGCCCCGCCATGCAGACGATTGAAACGGTGGTCGCGGAGATTGCACCAACCAACATCCCGGTCCTCCTGATCGGCGAAAGTGGCGTTGGGAAGGCGCTGTTTGCGCGCCGGATTCATCGACTTTCGCGGCGAGCGAGCGAGCGACTGCTAAATGTGCCCTGCGCGGCGATGAACCCGGTGACATTTCATTCGGAAATTGGGCTGAATCATGGGAGTAAGGAAAAGGAATCGAATTCGGCGTGTGGAACCATCATATTTGATGAAATCAGCGAGCTAGATCTGAACTGCCAGCGCAATTTGCTGTACGCGCTTCCGGATGGAGATGCAACGAAAGAAGTGGTGCTGACGGCCCGCGTAATTTCCACGACCAGCCGGAATCTGGATGAGGAGATGCGTGCCGGGCGATTTCGCAATGAGCTCTACTACCGGATCAACGGAGTGTGCCTGCGGTTGCCAGCTGTTCGTGAGCGGAAGGAAGACATCCCGATCTTGATCGAATTCTTTCTCACAAAGCATGCCGCTGAATTGGGTAGGCCGCGGCCGGTATTGAGTGCAAGGAGTGTCCGTACGTTGCTGGATCACGCCTGGCCGGGAAACATTCGGGAACTCGAGAATGTGGTGAAAAAGATCATCGTATTGGGCGACGAGACGCTGGCTCTATCGGAAATCTCGGTCGCGCCGGCTGCGGCGACCACGTCAAACACACCTGTACTTAAACAATATTCGCTGAAGGCTGCCGCGCGCGCCGCGTCGCGAAAAGCAGAAAGGGAATTGATTCTCGAGGCGCTGGAGCGGACCAGGTGGAATCGCAAGCGGGCCGCACTGGAATTGAAGATCAGCTACAAATCGCTGCTCTATAAGCTCAAGCAGATCGGGTTGTCGAGTTCGGAAGCGAACTGAAAGGTTGGAACAGAAAATGTCTGTGCCAGTAAGAGTTTTGATCGGAATCTTGACACTGTCCGTGGCCATTCCCGCTTTTGGCCAAGAGAGTGAAAACAAGCAGGCGCCGAAGCCGGGAGCGAGCGCCGAATCTGTGCCCTCGCAGAAGGCTTCCGCGACGGAAGACCCAAATTACATTATCGGCGCTCAAGACGTTCTGGACATCAGCGTCTGGAAGGAGCCTGAGCTGACCCGGGTTGTTCCGGTGCGGCCGGATGGCAAAATTTCACTGCCGTTGCTGAATGATGTCAAAGCGGCCGGGCTGACTCCGACTCAATTGGCAGCGCAAATCACTGAGAGTCTCAAAAAATTTGTGACCAATCCCCAGGTTACCGTGATCGTCAGCCAGATCAACAGCCAGCGCGTTTATGTTCTGGGAGAAGCCGCGCGGCCTGGTGCCTATCCTTTACTTCCCGGGATGACGATCCTGCAGGCGCTTTCGAGCGCGGGTGGATTTACACAATTCGCCAAAATGAAAAATATTTATCTGATGCGTGAGGTTGACGGTAAGCAAGAAAAGCACCCCTTCAACTACAAAGAGGTAATTAAGGGCGAGCATCCGGAGCAGAATTTGGTCCTCAAAGCCGGCGACACAATCGTGGTGCCGTAGGAGAACTTATGCGTCGAATTTTTCTATTATCTTTGGCAATCATCGTGTTCGGAGCTTTCGGCACGCCGGCAGCCTTGGCCCAAGATCAGCCCCAACAGCCACAGCAGCCGCAGCCACAAAAACCGCTGGATCAGGCGACACCGCCAATCCCGGCTATACGATCTCCTCTGGCTTCCGCGGCTGGAAACGACGATGAGGACGAGGTTCCACAACAGCTCGTACCCGACACGCGGGCGCTTGCGGGAGTTCAACCGCTCACTGTAGGTGGGCCTGCGGTGGTTCACCGATACTGGGAACCGCATCTCGCTTTTACTTCGACGGTCGATTCCAATCCACCGACTGCCGGCCAGCAAAACGGAGGGTGGACCAATTGGAGTTCCGTTACAGGTGGCGTGGACATCCGTCAAGTGAGCGGATCATCTGATTTCACGCTGAATTATATCGGGGGCGGTTCATTTTCAAACCAGGGGGGATTGGGGAGTTCCATCGTTCAAGAATTTGGCGCGGTTGAAAGGATTGCGTTCCGACGGGAAACGCTGACGTTGATTGATCAGATGAATTACCTTCCGGAGGCTGCCTTCGGTTACTCCGGATTCGGAACAGGGTTGGGACTTCCGGGGATAGGAATCCAACCGGGGTTCGGCCCTTCACAATCGATTCTCACACCTGAAGGACAGAGTATTACGAACGTATTCGCAGCAGAACTCGATACGCCGTTAACGCCACGCTCGTCCATTTCGATGGTGGGATCTTATGACTTGCTCCATTATTTCGATAATGGTCTCTTGAATTCGAACGGATTCGCTTTTCAAGCGGGCTATAACTACCTGGTGTCACGAAAGGACACCTTAGCGGTGTTCTACCGATATAACGGGTTTCGCTACGGCAACTTCAATCAGTCGATCGATTCTCACTCGGCGCAAGTATCGTATGGCCATCGAGTGACAGGCAGACTCGCATTCCAGGTTGCGGGCGGGCCGCAGATTTCAATATCGCAAACCCCCATCACAGGAAGTGCAGGCGCACCCGTGGGCCCCGGGGGGACGGGTTCTTACACGCGAGTAAGTTGGACACTTACGACTGGGCTGAGTTATCAACTGCGAAGAGTGAGCGTTGGACTCGGCTATAACCATGGGATTTCAGATGGTTCTGGAGTGTTTGCAGGTTCAATTTCTGACACCTTCAGCGGGTCTGCGAGCCGCCAGCTATCGCGCACGTTCTTTGGGAGTTTAAACACAGGATACTCGCGGAACTCTGGAGAGGTGCTAGTTGCGAAGGCCTCAGCGAACCAAGTTTTCGACTCTGTTTTTGTCGGTGGAAGCCTGGCGCATCCCTGGGGACGCTCGATGAGCTTGGGGCTCTCATACCAGATGCAATATCAAACATCGAGTGCCCCATTTTGCCTGGGTACGGCCTGCCAGACGAGTTATCTTCGTAATCTGATCTCCTTCAATCTTGGATGGCACAAGCAACCGATTCCGTTCTAATGGCAGCGGCGGAGCCCGGAAGAGGACGAAAAGAGGACAGAATGACGCAGCGAGAACTGACACCGGCAGATTATCTGGCGATGCTTCGCCGGCGATGGGTAATGATTGTGGTGCTCACGGTCGTTGGCGGACCGCTGGCCTACGGGGTTTCCCGATTCCTGCCCAATCGTTACAAATCGCAAACTCTGGTACTCGTCGAGCAACCGACGGTGCCGTCGGATTTCGTTAAGCCCGTGCTGACGGCCGACCTAACCCAACGACTCTCGAGCATGAAACAGCAGATCCTGAGCCGAACGCGGCTGGAACCAGTCATCCGGCAGTATGGATTGTATTCGAGCGAAATCAGTAAGGTCTCCATGGACGACCTGGTCGGCCGGCTCCAAAAAGGCATTGACATCACGCCGATTCAACCGATGGCCGAGACGGGTGCGCACAGCCTGCCTGGCTTTTTTGTAAGCGTTACGCTCGACAATGGGCGGACGGCTCAAGAAGTTTGCACCGCCGTGACCTCGATGTTTATCGAGGAAAATCTTCGGCTTCGCCAGCAGCATTCCGAAGATACGACCCAGTTCCTCGCGCAGCAACTCTCGGATGCAAAGGGGAAGCTTGACGAGCAGGACGCTCGGTTGGCTGCTTTTAAGAGCCGATATCTGGGCGAACTTCCGGATGAAGAGCACACAAACCTGAATCTTTTGATGGGGCTGACGACGCAATTGGATGCGGCGACCCAAGCACTCGGGCGCGCGCAGCATGACAAGAGCTTTCTCGAATCGATGTTGACCCAGCAGATCTCTGCATGGCAGGCGTCGCAAGGGGGGCATAACCCACAAACACTGGAACAGCAGCTCGTTGCCTTGCAGACACAGCTGACGAGCCTCCAAGCCAGATACACGGATGACTATCCGGACGTCATCAAGTTGAAAAATGATATCGAAGTGCTCAAGAAGAAAATTGCGGAGAATGAGGCGCAAGAGGCTTCTGCAACTCAAGACAAAAAGCCCCAGTCCACAATCGAGCCGCCGCAAGTCCAACAGCTGCGATCCCAACTCCATTCACTCGATCAAATCATTGCGGAGAAGACGCGGGAACAAGACCAAATCAAGCAGCAAATCAAAGTGTATCAAGAGCGGGTGCAATCAAGCCCCGCCATCGAGCAGCAATATAAAGAACTTACACGCGATTATCAGACGGCGCTGGATTTCTATAATGACCTCTTACGGAAAAGAGATCAGTCCGCCATGGCGACGGATTTGGAGCGGCGGCAGGAAGGTGAGCAGTTTCGAGTCCTGGATCCTGCGAATCTTCCGGAAAACCCCTCCTTCCCGAATCGGCCCATGTTTGCCTTGGGCGGACTTGGAGGCGGATTAGCCCTGGGACTCGCAATTACCTTCCTGCTGGAGTTAAGGGATACGTCCTTTAAGACGGAGCGGGATATTGAGTTCGCTCTGCGATTGCCGGTTCTCGCCATAATTCCCACGATCGAGCCGACTATGTCCGGGAAACCGAAACCGGCAACGAATCAATTCTCGCCCGACTCGGGCGCCGAAGTTCAAGCGAGAGCCTGAGGGAACCATGTATCAGAGATTCTTTGGATTACGCGAGAGCCCCTTCAATGTAAATCCGGACCCGCGCTACCTGTTCTTGACAAGGCAGATTCAGGAGGCGCTGGCGGGGTTGACGTACGGGATCCAGAACCGCAAGGGATTCATCCTTCTGACCGGCGAAGTTGGCACAGGCAAAACTACGCTGCTGAACAGATTGCTGGATTGGCTGCACGGTCAGCGGGTGGGCACTGCGTTCATTTTCAACTCGCAACTGAACGTCAACCAACTGTTCGATTTCATCATGGCCGATTTTGAAATCCCCTGCGAATCACGCGAAAAAAGCCAGGTCTTGCTGCGCCTCAACCAGTGGCTACTGGAGCGCTACCGCGCGGGGGAAACGGCAGTGCTCGTGGTGGACGAAGCGCAGAACCTGTCGCTCGAGGTGCTTGAGGAGATTCGCCTTCTGACGAACTTGGAGACATCCACAGAGAAATTGCTCCAAATCGTTTTGACCGGCCAGCCGGAACTGGAAGAGAAGCTGAAGCTTCCCCAGGTGCGCCAGCTTCGTCAACGCATCACTTTGCGTTGCCATACCGCGCCTCTTTCATTGGAGGAGACATTCGGTTACATCGCCGAGCGGCTGCGCATTGCTGGCGCAAATGGCGAGCCGATTTTTTCAAAAGAATCGATCCAAACGGTCCACAACTACTCGCGGGGCATCCCGCGCGTGATCAACTTGCTTTGCGAGCACGCCCTGATCAACGCCTACGTGGATCATTTGCGTCCAGTCCCCGCGCATCTGGTGGAAGAAGTGGCGCGCGAATTTCAACTCGACGAGATTGAGCCGACGGCGCCTCCTGCGCCTGCCATGCGAGCGCAGTCGTCCATTGATGCTCAACTCTTGCTTCAAAACTTAGACGAGCTGATCGGGCGCTTGCGCCAAGCGAACATCGTCCCTATGCCGTCCCGTGAAAGGAAGCCATGAGCCGGATCCACGAAGCGTTGAAAAAGGCCGAGCAGGAGCGCGCTACTTTTCAAGCTGCCGAGCCGGAAACGCTGCCAATCCATCCTGAAGCAGCGGCCCCCAGCCCTGTCGATGGCCACGCTGATAGTGCGGATGCCAGAGTGCAAACTGCCGTCATCGCTCCTACAAAAGTGGATTATTTGCGATTTGACGATTTGCGAGTGCAGTGTGCGCGACCAACATGGCATCATGACCCCGATACAAACGTTTTTTTGAACCCGGACACGGGCTCGCACGGTGCAGAACAATTTCGTACCCTTCGATCGCGTCTGTACCAACTTCGAGCCGGAAGCAAACAGCCTCTGCGTTCGGTTTTAATCACAAGCGCAGTTCCTGCTGAAGGAAAAACCTTTGTCGCGAGTAACCTTGCTCAAGCCATTATCCGTCAGCCGGATCGTCGCGCCCTCTTGATTGACGCGGACCTTCGGTGCCCCCGGCTCCATGTGCCCTTGGGTGCCCCTCTCGCTCCGGGGTTGACCGATTATCTTCGCGGTGAGGCGGATGAACTCGCGATCATCCAGCACGGACAGGAAGGGGGATTGTGTCTCATCGCTGGTGGAAGTGAAGTGACAAACCCGAGCGAGTTGCTCTCCAACGGCCGCTTGCAAGAGTTGCTGGACCGAGTTACGCCGGTTTTCGATTGGGTTATTCTCGATTCGCCGCCATGTCTTCCGGTTGCGGACGCCAGCGTGCTGGCCGATCTCTGCGACGCAGTCCTGCTGGTAGTACGGGCAGGGTCAACACCTGGTGCGGTTGCAGAGCGGGCTTGTCAGCAGCTCCAGGGAAGGCCCCTCGCTGGCGTTGTCCTGAACGCGGTGGAGGAGGCTCCTGCCTACGGATCTTACTACTACTATGGTTCGGGCTACGGCACTCCCGACGCGAAGGGATCTCGCAGGTAATTTCACACGAGGTGGGAGCGGCGCAATTACCTAGCTTACTCGCGACGCGTGGTCTCTCCCCGCGCAGTGATTCTCAAGCTGGTTTCTCAATTTGAGAGAGCTCTTGAGGGATAGCTTTTAGCGCCTCCTGCCCCTGAATTGGCCATCATTCTGGAAAGTATGTCCTGCGAAGCTGCCTGCAGTTCCCATATTTAGAATTGGCTTGTAACATCCTGTATATATGGCAGATAGACTGGATTCATTCCCCCCAAAATCGGGCCCTGAGGCTGCCCCGCGCGCGGAAAAGGATTGGCATAAATTAGCAAGAGTTTTCACTCAATTTGAGCCAAGAGGGGGCCGAACCAAGGACCCCTGAGTTAGCGAGACTCAGCAACTCCTTTAAGGCTATTGTCTTCAGCTATTTGCGGTATCCCAATTTCCACGGTTCCATCGATTTTGGAAGGAGCGACTGGCAGGCTGCTTGCGATACAGGATTGTGCAGCCGCTGACTTTTATGGCGGTAGCCTATCCCGGTGCCATCCGAAGCATTCCACACGGGAAAGTCCAAAGGGAGCCATTGAGACGCGATGAGCTTCGAAACCGAATCTCAGACATGGTTTGCTCTCCAGGTCAGGACCCGCTGGGAAAGCTCCACTGCCGTACTGCTGTCAGGAAAGGGATACGAAACACTACTTCCCACTTATAAGGCTAGGAAGCGCTGGAGCGGGAAAGTAAGAGAAATCCAGGCGCCACTGTTTCCCGGCTATGTGTTTTGCCAGTTTGACGTTCAAAAGCGTTTGCCGATTCTAGTAACCCCAGGTGTGATCTCGATCGTCAGCCGAGGCCGGATTCCCCAGCCGGTAGACCAGACCGAGATCGCTGCCATCCAGACTGTCGTTGCGTCAGGCATTCATGCGGAACCCTGGCCGTATTTGGAGCTGGGCCAAAAGATTCGAATCGAAAGTGACGCGCTGCAAGGGGTCGAGGGCATTCTCATCAATTTTAAGGGAAATAATCGCATCGTCGTGTCCGTTTCGCTGCTGCGTCGCTCCGTCGCTCTGGAGATTGATCGGTGCAGCGTGAGGCCGATTGGGCCGGTTCGACCCAAGGTTCTGGAGCCGATTAGTTCTCATCCGCTGCTACAAGAGGTGGTCGCTTAGAGGGCTTCGGACGCCAACGTTTAGCGCGTTCAGGCCCATGCATGGATTGCAAAGGGAAGTGAAATCTACAGCGATGGAAGAAATTCGAGATACGGGAACCAGAGCGGGAAAAAGTGAAATGAAGAATTCCGCACGCGCGGAGCGCGGAGCCCAGCGGGAAACCGGCCGGCGGTTGTTCTCCCGCCCGGGGCCGCTTTCCGCTCATCGAGAAGGTGTCCTTCCGGAAGAAGCCTTTCACACCATGCTGACGTTTGAGCGCCGGAGAGCAGAACGTTCGCGCAAACCGTTCGTCCTCATGCTGCTGGATTCGCATGCGGTGCACAAGAACGGGAGCGGCCCCAATTTCCTTCACCGGCTTGCATCGACCGTGTGCAACGCGACTCGAGAGACGGATGTGATCGGTTGGTACGAGGAAGGCGAGATTCTTGCAGTCATCTTCACGGAGATCAACCTCGAGGGCGAAAACTTCGTTACGGAGGTTTTGCATTCTAAAGTAGCGAGAGCGTTGCGGGACAATCTCGATCCCGCGCTTGCCTCCCATCTCGTAATCACCTTGCACCTCTTTCCCGAAACCTGGGACAAAGATAGGCCGGGCCGGGTCACCGACATCAAACTGTATCCGGAGCTTTCGGCGAAAGCTTCGAAGAAGCGCCTGTCGATGGTCGTGAAGCGTGCGATTGACATCATGGGCAGCGGACTGCTGCTGCTCGTTATTTCCCCGGTGCTCGCGGCGATCGCGCTCGCGATCAAATTGACGTCCGAAGGGCCGGCGATATTCCAGCAGGAGCGGCTGGGGCAGTTCGGAAAGAAATTCAAGATACTGAAATTCCGCACGATGTACATCAACAACGATCATGGGATTCATCGTGACTACGTGCGGCGCCTGATCAAAGGCAATGCGGCGCACTCGAAGGACAGCGAGACGCAGTCGGGCGTGTACAAGATCAAAGACGACCCGCGAGTGACTCCGGTGGGGAAATTCTTGCGCAAAACAAGTCTGGACGAATTTCCGCAATTCTGGAATGTGTTGCGCGGGGAAATGTCTCTGGTGGGTCCGCGTCCACCGCTTCCCTATGAATTTGAGGTGTATGACTTTTGGCACCGGCGCAGAATCCTTGAAGTGAAGCCCGGCGTGACCGGGTTGTGGCAAGTGAGTGGCCGGAGCCGTACCTGCTTCGACGATATGGTCCGATTGGATTTGCGGTACTCCAAGAGCTGGTCACTCTGGCTGGATTTGAAAATCCTTCTGGCGACTCCGCGAGCGGTTCTCACAGGCGACGGTGCCTTCTGAAATGTAAGGGCGGCGCTGTTCCCGCCGGATCTGGCTTTCGGAAGTTTTAGGTTTCAACTCACATGTGCGTTCTTTTGGCTTCAGGGCACGCCAAGGCGTGCGGTTCTGAGGGGATCAAGATCGAATTGCAATGAAGCGCAATCATCATCGCATTCCAAGGCTTTGCGAAGCACCGCAGAATATTCCTCCGCAGATTGTTGAGGAGCCATGATTCGAGTTGGTGTGATCGGCTACGGATACTGGGGACCGAACATCGTCCGGAACCTGCACGGTCTCGAGTCGACGCGAGTCGAAATGATCTGCGACAAGAGTCCTGCTGCTCTGGCCCGCGCGCGAAAGGCACACCCGGGCACCAGGACGAGCGACGATCCGGCGGAGCTTCTGAGCTCACCCGAGATCGACGCAATCGCCGTGATTACTCCGGTGTGGACGCATTACGAACTGGCGAAAAAGGCTCTCGAGAACGGCAAGCATGTCTTCATTGAGAAGCCGTTTACTTCCAATTCGGCGCAAGCGGAAGAGCTGATCGAGTTGGCGGCCAGGAAGAAATTGATCATCATGGTCGACCACACGTTTTTGTTCACCGGCGCGGTCCGGAAGATCCGTGAGCTCACGGAAAAGGGCACTCTGGGGGATCTGTATTACTACGATTCTCTGCGGGTGAACCTCGGATTGTTCCAGCATGACGTGAGCGTGATTTGGGATCTTGCGCCCCATGACCTGGCGATCATGGATCACATCATCCATTGCGAACCGGAAGCGATCGTAGCGACGGGCGAGAAGCACTTGAACGGCGTGGAGGACGTCGCGTTCCTGACGGTTTATTTCCCGCGAAACATCATCGCCCACATCAATGTCAACTGGCTCTCGCCGGTGAAGATCCGAACGACATTGATCGGCGGGCAGAAGAAGATGCTGGTGTGGAACGATCTGGTGGCCGACGAGAAGATTCGCGTGTACGACAAAGGCGTACAAATTGCATCGGGCGAAGGAATCCGCGAACTTCTGGTGAGTTATCGAACGGGAGACATGTGGGCTCCTCAGGTAGAGCAGCTCGAAGCGCTCCA
>Ga0187781_10001425_pt1 | contig 18135 bp, 19 predicted proteins | sample 0715_SJ02_MP02_2_FD_132447 | JGI IMG/M metagenome (GOLD analysis project Ga0187781, IMG submission 132447) | Tropical peat soil microbial communities from peatlands in Department of Meta, Colombia - 0715_SJ02_MP02_20_MG | ecosystem: Environmental > Terrestrial > Soil > Wetlands > Peat | place... | reverse complement strand
GGCGCCCATTGCTACGCGTCCAGACCAGCGGATGCACTCGGGTGGGGACGCGATCCCACGACCGCCGTTGGTCGTCGGTTGCGTCTTGGTTGGCCAGGGATTGCGCGTGCGCAAAACTGTGCACGACCTGCAAATCGGCGATCTCGGCACGCTCGTCGTCTGTCAAGGCGGCGTGCGCGGCATAGGTGTTGGCGAACTCGGTGTCGCCGCCCGCCGGATCTACTGCGCGCGCCGTGAGAAGTGTTGCTTTTTGCGGGTATTCGTCAATGGCGCCGTCGATGTGCCAGTGGAAATTTCCCTGCCGGTATGAGGCCAACAATGCGTTCGTCTTGGTCGGATCCAGAGTGATGGTTTGGATTTCCGGGTAGTGGTGCTCGCCGGTTGGCTGCACCACGAGCTTTCCGAGCAGCCGGCTAAATGCCAACAATTGTTCGTCGCTGATGTTGACCTCGCGGTAGACCACGACACCGTGCTCGTCGAGGGCGTGCTGCGCTTCTGCGGCAGTTTGAGGCTCGACCAACTGGTCCGCGGTCATGCCGATGATCTCTAGGCCTACGGTAGGCGTAATCGCATTAATGGTGACCGGCATTGTCTGCTCCTTTGTTATGACACCAGTTCGCGCAATAGATCGGTCGTTCGCCGCACCGACTTGCGTTTGTCTTCGCCAACGGCAAACACCGCTGCCCAGATGTCGGTGGCGCCGGCATCAAGCAGCGACTGCAACTGGGCACGCACTGATGCCTCGTCTCCGACTACGGCGGCCTCGGCGGGATCGGTCGCACCACCGATCGTCAAAATGCGTTGATAGTTGGTCATGCCCGAGTACATGCCCGAGGATGCGGCCGCTGCCGCTCGCGCCTCTGCTTCGTCGTCGTGGACGGCCACGGGCAAGCCGGCCACGATACGGGGTGGTTGCCGACCGGCCGACGAGGCGGCGGCGTGCAATTTGGGAACGACGTGCGTGGCGATCGCACGTGTCGATGCCATCCACAACACGACTCCATCGGCCAGCTCACCTGCAACGCGCAGTAACCGCGGACCCAGCGCCGCTAGCAAGACCGGTACTCGCTGTTGAGGTTTCACGCCACGTCCCTGCATGTGCACCGACCAGTCGTCGCCATCGAAATCGACATCCTGGCCACGCAGCAGCGCGGTGATGATCCGAAGGTACTCCTCGGTGTTTCGTCCCGGGTGCTCATAGGACAGCCCGTATACGCCGCGGATGAGCGGCTCGTGTGAGGGACCGATCCCAAGGGTGAAGCCGGGGCGGCCGATGGCGTCAACCACCGATGCGATCCGCTTGGCCTGCAACAGCGGATGGCACGGGTAGGTCTGTAGCACCGCGGTGCCCAGCTCGATCGCGGTGGTCTGCGCACCCGCGAGCGCCATCGCGACCAGAGGGTCGCCGCACACTTCGCTGGCGTACCACAAGGAACTGAATCCGTCTGCTTCGGCTTGTTGAGCCTGCGCGACGATCCGCGCGGTCGATGAACCACCACCGGTCAAACCGATACGCATGCTGTACGACAGTACAGCACGAGGTGTGCTGTACACCAGTACAGCATGCTGCGGATGGCTACGAGCGCGATCGGCGCGAGGAGGCCTTGAGCTTGCGGGTGCGGGACTTCGGCTCCATGGAGTCGAGATACTTTTCGAACGCCGCCACAAGTTGGCGGTGCCCCATGCTCACGTCAATACTGTCTTCCAGGCTGAGGTATTTGGGCAGGCTCGTCAGCAACAGCGCCATGGCGTCGGGCGTGAACCTGTCATCAAGGAAATTGGTGTTGCCGTATTTCCTTTTTAGAGCTTGGAGCTGGGCTCGGCGAATCTTCTCGGTTCCTTCGGTGATCTCGGCGCGCACCGTTGGCCGGTGGTTGCCCAGCGCCATCAGTTCCATGCTCAGCCCGCCGGCGGCCTCGCTCCGGCTGTATTCCCAGAGCACACGCAGTGGCTCATCCGGGCGCCGCTCCAGTGCGTCTGTCCAGCGGGCGATGTCGCGTTCAATCAAGCGCCTGATCAATGCCGCGAACATGCTGTCGAGGGTGGGAAAATAATACTGGATCAGGCTCGAGGTCACGCCGGCTTTGTTGGCGACCGCCCGGTAGCTGACCCCCGCGTAGCCCTCATCGAGCAGCAGCCCCTCGACGGAATCGAGCACCGCATCGCGAGTTTTCGATGTCTCTGCGCCCACACGGCGATTGGTTACCGTGGCCCCCACCTCCCGATCAGTATGCCGAACGGCTACGCTCGCCCATGTTGTTACTGTACGATCGTACAGCACGCACTGCCGTCGCGGGCATTTGAGCCGCCTTGAAGGTTACGGCACCTGCGTGTCAGTCCAGAGGAGATCACGATGGAAACCGAGCTAACCGCCGTGAAACGGGATGTCGCCTACCTGATGGATCGCACTACGATCATGGACTGCATCGCCGGTCACGCACGTGGTTGCGACCGCCATGACCTTGATCTGATCACCGCGGCCTATCACGGCGACGGCAATGACGAGCACGGCAGCGTGACCAACTTGGGCGCTGAGTACGGTGATTGGGCCAACCGCACACATGCGGCGACATCGCAGGTCCACACGCACAACATCACCACTCACATTTGTGAGATCGACGGCGACAACGCCCACGCCGAAAGCTACGTCATAGTGGTGCTATTGAGTCTTGACGGCCGAACCGCTCAGTTCATCAGCGGTCGATATATTGACCGGCTGGAGCGGCGGGACGGGCGCTGGCGCATAGCAGTTCGCAGATCAACGGTCGAGGTGATGTTCCTGGCCGACGCATCGGTGCTGCAGTCGTCGTTCTTCAAAGACACGGGGTATCCGGTGGGCACTCGAGACCGCAGCGATCTGTCCTACCAGCGCCCGTTATCCATCGACACGCCGGCACCTAAACGGTGGTAGGCGGCCAGCGATCCCTACATTGACTCGGCGAGGCCCTCTCGCAGGTCGTCGTCGAGTTCGATACCCAGGGAGTGCACCATCCACGCGACCGTCGCGTATGCACCGGCGGTGAAGATGATGTCGAGAATCTGCCGAGCGTCCAAGTGCTCGATCAACACCGCCCAAGTTTCGTCCGCGATCACACCGTCGCGGTCCAGTTCGCCGACCGCGCGTAACACACCTGCGTCGAGCTTGTCCCAAAGCGGCGCATCTGGTCCCCAAGCGATCCAAGCGATTTCGAGGTCAGTCAAACCTGCGTCGCGGGCCAGGAACACATGCTGCGCCCACTCATAGCTGCAGTTGCGCAGCACGGCCATGCGCATGATGACCAGTTCGCGTTGGCGTGCAGGCAGGGTTGTCGTCCGTAACAGATGGCCGTTGAGGGTGAAGAACGCCTTCGCAAGGGCTGGATGGTGGGCGAGCGCACCCAGAATGTTGGCGCCCCGACGACGGTTGTCGCCGGTCAGCGAGTGCCGGTGCCCAGGTGGGGTCATCGCCACCAACGCATCGCGCATTTCGGGCGGCCAGTTCTTCACCGGCAATGGTCCCATCCGTGTCATCGTGTCAGTCCCTCCACGTGGTTCGGCGAGCACGAGGCGCAACAGTTTGACATCGGTTGTTCCTCACAGATGTGTTTCCGAGCTGTACGACTACCCTTGTGCCCTACGACCGTATAGGCTATACAGGCGTACAAACATTGGGAAGATCCCGTGCCTCGACCAGAAGGGACAGCTGTGGAAAGTGTGGGAGCCCGATCGGCCGCGGACGCTGTGGACTTGGAGGTCGCCGACTTCTTCACCGACACCGAATTAGTCAGTGACCCTTACCCGTACTTCGATGCGCTACGGTCGCGTTGCCCAGTGCACCCGGTGGCCCATCCCGGCGTTGTCGCGGTGACCGGCTACGACGAAGCGGTGGAGGTATACAAGGATGCATCGACGTTTTCGTCGTGCAATTCTGTGGGCGGCCCCTACCCTCCCCTGGAAGTACCGCCCAGGGTGCGCGACATCACTGAGGTTATCGAAGCGCGTCGTGATCAGTGGCCGATGAACGAGTTCATGGTCACGATGGACGGTGCGACCCACGAAGCCCAGCGCAGCCTATTGCGGCGCCTGTTGACCCCGCGCCGGCTCAAAGAGAACGAAGCTGCCTTAGTGGGCATTGCCGACCGTTGCATCGACGAATTCATCGGCACTGGTAGCTGCGAAGTCATCAGCGAGTATGGCAAACCGTTCACCACGCTGGCGATCGCCGACCTACTAGGGGTGCCCGAAGGGGATCGCGAAGAAGTCCGCCAGGTCTTGGCGGGCAGCACTATCGCCGTCGTTGGTGACGAGCAGACCCTTGCGGTCAATCCGCTGGAATTCCTGTTCGATAAGTTCCGCACCTACCTCGAGGATCGACGGCGCGAACCCCGTGACGACGTCCTCACTCAACTAGCCACTGCTACATATGACGACGGCTCACTGCCGGACCTCGATGCGATCGTGCGCACCGCCGCGTTCCTGTTCGGGGCTGGCCAAGACACGTCGGCGCGCATGCTGTGCTCCGCACTTCGGATCATTGCTGACAACAAGGATATTCAGGGACGCCTACGCACCGAGCGTGATCTGATTCCCGAATTCATCGAAGAAGTGCTGCGCCTGGAAAGCCCGACGATGAGTGACTTCCGGATGACTCGGGTAGACACCACGCTCGGCGGGGTTGACATTTCGGCGGGAACTACCGTGATGATTCACCCCGGTGCAGCCAACCGCGACGAGCGCCGCTTCCAGCAACCCAACGAGTGCCGCTTGGGACGTGCGAACGTGCGCGAACACATAGCTTTTGGCCGTGGCGCACATTCGTGTCCGGGCGGTCCGTTAGCTCGCGCAGAAGGGTGCGTCACGCTCGGCCGTTTCCTCGATCGCACGCGCGACATTTCGATCTCCGAACCCGACCATGGACCTCAGGGGCAGCGGCATTTTGACTACGACCCCACGTTCATCGTGCGTGGATTGAGCAACCTGCACATCACCTTTACCCCGGCCGAGTGAGACCGCTAGCCCCTCAAGAAAGAAGACAACAACCATGAGCAAGGTTGCCGTGGTGACCGGTGGCGCCTCGGGCATCGGTCAGGCGATCAGCCAACGTTTGGCCAAGTGCGGGAATAAGGTGGCCATCTTTGATCGGCAAGGCGAAAGGTTAAAGCTTCAAGTCGCGGCATTGCGGGACAACGGCTTTGAGGCAAGCGCGTTCAATGTAGATGTCACCGACCGCCCCGCGGTCGACTCCGCGGTAGCCTCGGTCCGCGACGAGTTCGGGCCTATCCAAATATTGGTGACCAGTGCCGGCGTCACCGCATTCGAGCCGTTCACCCAAATCACCCTCGATCAGTGGAACCGCACGTTGGCGATCAATCTGACTGGAACCTTCAACTGCGTGCAGGCCGCAATCCCCGACATGATCAGCGCCGGCTGGGGTCGGATCGTCACGATCTCCTCCGCTGCGGGACAAACGGGCGCACCGAATCAAGCTGACTATGTCGCCTCCAAGGGGGGCGTTATCGCGTTGACGAAGGCGCTGGCGTTCGAATTCGCATCTCACGGGATCACCGTCAACACGATCCCGCCCGGACTGGTAGATACGCCGATGGCGCACGCCGCCGAAGAGCAAGGCAAGTTGCCCAGCATCAAGGACCTTGGGGCCATGATGCCGCTCAAACGCGTAGGCACAGGGGAGGACATCGCGGCCGCATGCCAATTCCTCTGCTCAGATGAAGCGGGCTACATCACCGGAGCACAGATCAACGTCAACGGCGGGGTGTACATGTGAGATCTGAAATATCCATAGAGGTCCATGTCAGCACCCGCATTCGTAGTAGTGAAGGAGATTGGACGTGGGCGAAATGGGGCCATTGACAAGAAAAGTCATGCAGTATCAAGAGACCGTGCGGCAGTTGGTGCCGACGGTTAAGACAGCGGAAGACTGGGCCCCATTGGCCGCTCTGATCGCAATCGACCGCTTTGAACGGATCGGTACTTACCTCGAAGTCCAAAACTGGCAGCAATACGCCGAAATGTTGACCGGATGGGCTAACTCAGTCGATTCTTTCGAAACAACCGTGCGACGCGTGAACGAGCTTTCGGAACTCGTTTACTTCGAGATCGAAGAGCGACACTTCTTCGGCGGCCACGCGCATGTCGTGAACTCGATGAGTGTTTTCCAGTTCGACGCCGACGCGAAGATCTGTCACGTCGCCGTCTATCTGCAACAAGCTCCCCCAGAGACGACACATCGTCCCGGCGGCGCGACCACATAAAGAAGGGCCGCTAAGCCGCGGCCCTTCCGAGTGGAGCTGCCGGGAATCGAACCCGATGCCCTACCTGGGCAAATGCGTTCTGAACTGCCGGTTCGTTCCGTTTCGGTCCGATTCAGTCCCGTTCGTTACCTGCGGTTTCGTTCTCAGGTCTTGACGGCGTCAATCCACACTGGGTGCCCACAGGACCGGGTGCAGGGTAAGCGCGGCGGAGATGACCCTTACTTTGTAAGAATGGTTTGCTATGTCGCGTTCATTCGACAGCGTGACCGAATCGCCCGCCAGCGTTGAACAAATTCATGCGGCGTTCGGCCGCGAGGACTATTGGCTAGCCCGCATTGCGGCCGGTGACGCCACCACCACGCTGGATTCGCTGATCGTCGATGCCGACGGCACGGTGTCAGTGCGCGCCACCCAGCACCTGGGTCGCCAACTACTACCCGGACTGATTGCCAAACTCGTTCGCGGCGACCTGAAAATCGTGCACAGCGAGACGTGGAGACCGGACGGTAACGGCCAGGTACGCGGGCAGGTCAGCGTCTCGGCTTCCGGCGGGTTGGGATCAGGCCGTGCGCAAGGGTGGCTGGCGCCCGCGGGCAACGGCTCGCAACTGCGCCTCGCCGTGAAAGTGGAGGTCAAAATCCCGTTGATAGGCGGCAAACTCGAGAAGTCCATCGGAGCTAATTTGGCCGAGAGCATCCCTGCGGTGCAGCGTTTCACTACCACGTGGATCGCCGAACATGCATGACATTGGGCCTGCGAACGCGACACATAGTACGAACCTGTCGAGATCCTCCCGACTGCGACGGTCATCGTGGCCGCTGTTCGTCGGTGCGCTGAATTGTGTTGCTGTCCAGCCACTCCAACATATCCGACCAGCGGTGATCTTGACGCGAACTCCGAGCCGCGTGATTTTATGGCTTTGACCAGCATCTTCTCAGTGGAGCTGCCGGGAATCGAACCCGTGAGTTGGCCTGCAGAAATACCGTTTGACCTGCGTAGATGTGCGTGCAACTACGGCTGATTACGCCAAAGCACTTGGGATTACGCCGGATTTGTTGGCGGCGCCAACACGCAGACGGGGAAGATTACGCACGACGGCCTCGTTTGCCAGGGCACCCGGCGCTGATGGTCCAGTCATTGGAACGTGCTCGCGGAATGTCCATCGGACGCCGTTCAACCCCTGACCAGCGCCGAAGGATGATGTCATGGCCATCGCCTTGGCTCAGCGAGACCTTCTGATCGGCGACGCGGTCGCGCCACCGCGCCGCTGCTTGCCTTCCTTGTGTAACTTCGTTATGGTATTCTATAATTTCGTTATAGAGACCTACATGGAGGGACCGCAATGACACAGCAAGTACAGGGCGAGCTCGTGATCGAGGACCACGGAGCGGTGCTGGTCGCACGGGTGGACGGCGGGCCGCACAGCCTGTTCGGCATCCAAATCGCCAACCAACTCGATGCGCTGGTCGACCGCGCCGACCGCGACGCCAAAGTGCACGCTGTGGTGTTCACCGGCGCCCGCGAAGGCCGGTTCGTCAGCCACGCCGACGTGCGATGGTTGCAGGCCGAAGGTGCGGCGGTGCCGGAGTTGAATCGCCGTGCCGCCTCGGCCGCGCTGAGGCTGGCCCGCGGCATCGACCGGGCCCGGGCCCTGGACCCGGTGGTACAGAAGACCCCGCTGCGCGGGGTCGCCCAGCTCGACCGGCTGCACAACACGTTTCTGCGGATGAACGCCAGCGGCGTCATCTTCGTCGCCGCCCTCAACGGCTCGGCGCTAGGCCTGGGCGCGGAATTCGCCTGGGCGTGCGATCTGCGGGTAATGGCCGAAGACGAGAAATTCTTCATCGGCCAGCCCGAGGTCCTGCTGGGCATCATGCCCGGCGGCGGCGGCAGCCAACGCCTGACCCGGCTGATCGGCACCCACAAGTCGCTGGTCGCGATCTTGGAGGGCAAGCCGTTCACACCCGCCGAGGCTCTGGCCAACGGTGCAGTCGACGAGGTAGTGCCCACCGATCAGGTGGTGTCGCGGGCTGTCGAGGTCGCCGAGTACTTCGGCCGGCGCACCAAGGGCTCGGTCGAGGCGATCAAGCGCTCGGTCTACTTCGGCGGATCGATGTCGCTGCCCGAGGGCTTGCACGTGGAGCGCACCGAGTTCCTGGGCACCGACCAATCCCTCCGGGGCCAGCAGCTGATGCTGCAATACCTCGCCGACATCGACTCAGCCGGGGAGTTGCCGCTCTATCACGGTGACACGTACGACCAGGCCCTGGAATCGGGCGTGGTGCCCGCACTCGGCGCCAACGGCGCGTAGGTGACGCGTAAATGAGTGCCACGCAATCGTTCAGCCGCCACGACGCGTCGTTCGCCTCCGGCAGCGACACCTGCGCGGCCTGGCTCTACCTACCGACGGGCGTGACCGCACCGCCGGTGGTGATTTTGGGCCACGGCCTGGGCGGCACCCGGGAGATGCGCCTGGGTGCCTTCGCCGAACGCTTCGCCCAAGCCGGCATCGCTGCGCTGGCGTTCACCTACCGGCACTTCGGTGACAGCACCGGCCAACCGCGCCAACTATTGTCGATCAAACGCCAGCTGGCCGACTGGGACGCCGCCATCTCCCACGTCAAGGGTCGCCGCGATGTCGACGGCACCCGTATCGCCGTGTGGGGCAGCTCCTTTGGTGGCGGCCACTCCATCACCGTTGCCTCGCGGCACCCCGAACTCAGCGCTGCGGTGGCCCAATGCCCGTTCACCGACGGGTTGGCGTCCGCGCTGGCGCTGGGACCACTGGCCTCGCTGAAGGTGCTGCCCTCCGTGGCCAAGGACTACGCCTCGATCCTGCGCCGGCGGCCACCGGCGATGATCCCGCTGGCCGGCCCGCCCGGGTCGCTGGCACTGATGAACGCCCCGGACGCGCTACCCGGCTATCAGGCGCTGCTAACGGCGGACACGACGTTCTGCAACGAGGTCGCCGCCCGCGTCGCACCGACCATCATGACCTATCGGCCCGGACGGGCGGCCCACAAGATCGCATTCCCGATCCTGTTCTGCATCAGCGACACCGACACCGTCACCCCGCCCGAACAGACCGAGCGCTACGCCAAGACCGCGCCGCGCGGGGAGATCAAGCATTACGACGCCGGTCACTTCGAGTTCTACCTCGGCGAACCGTTCGAGCAGCTGGCCGCCGATCAGATCGAATTCCTCACCCGCCACCTGCAGCCAGCCGGAGTTCGGTCGTGACCGCCGATCCCGCTGATGCCCTGGGCAGCCGGCTGCCGCTGGCCGATCCCGCGGCGCTATCCCCTTGAATCCCGTCGGCAAGACCGACAAGGCCCCGCTACGCGCCGCCCACGCCGCACCGGCGGCCCCCGCACCCGATCAGGAAGCAACACGATGAAGGCGTTCGCACTGACCCGCTACGGCAAGACCAACAACGTCGCCGCCGTCGAACGCGCCCAACCCGAGGTAGGCGACGACGACGTCCTGGTCCAGATCCACGCCGCCAGCATCAACCCACTGGACCTCAAGATCCGCAACGGCGAACTCAAACCGCTTCTGCCCTACACACTTCCGATCGTGCTGGGCAATGACCTGGCCGGTGTCGTGGTCAAGACCGGCCCGCATGTGCAGCGCTTCAAGCCAGGTGACGCCGTATTCGCCAAGCCCAACCAGGATCGCATCGGCGCCTTCGCCGAGTACCTCGCCGTCAACGAGGACGACGTCGCCCCCAAACCCGAACGCCTCGACATGACCGAAGCGGGGTCGCTGCCGCTGGTCGCGCTGACCGCCTGGCAGGCACTGGTCGTCAAGGCTCGCGTTCAACGTGGGCAGAAGGTGCTCATCCACGCCGGCTCCGGCGGGCTGGGTAGCATCGCCATCCAGCTGGCCAAGCACTTGGGAGCCACGGTGGCGACGACGACGAGCGCCGGCAACGCCGGCTGGGTCAAGGATTTGGGCGCCGACGTCGTCATCGACTACAAGACCCAGGACTTCGCCGACAAGCTGAGCGGCTACGACCTCGTGTTGGACACCCAGGGTGGTACCACGTTGGAGAAGTCGCTGCGAGTGCTCAAGCCCGGTGGCGCGGTGATCTCGGTGGCCGGACCGCCCGACCCGATGTTCGCGCGCGAGTTCGGGGCGAATTGGTTTCTGGTTCAGGCGATGCGGGCGCTGAGTTTCTCCATCCGACGCAAGGCCAAAAAACGCTCGGTGACCTACTCCTTCCTGTTCATGACCGCCAACGGCGAGCAGCTGCGCGAACTGGGTGCCCTCCTCGATGCCGGGGTGGTCCGCCCCGTCATCGATCGGGTCTTTCCGTTCGAGGACACGCTGGAGGCCCTGGCCTACGTCGAGAGCGGGCGCTCCAAGGGCAAGGTCGTCGTGACCATGACCGACGAAGGTCAGTGACCGTGACCGCCGACGTGTTCGACTTCGACTGGCTGGTCATCGGATCCGGATTCGGCGGCAGCGTCTCGGCGTTACGGCTGTCGGAGAAGGGGTTTCGCGTCGGTGTACTCGAACGGGGCCGCCGCTACGAGCCCGAAGATCTGCCCGCCTCGGCGTGGCAGTCCAACAAGTACACGTGGGCGCCGCGACTGGGCAAGCTGGGCATCATGCGGACCTCGATGTTCCGCCACGTCTTCTTCCCGTCCCAGAGCGGGGTCGGCGGCGGCAGCCTGGTCTACGGCGGAGTGCTGTACCGCGCCAAGAAGGAATTCTTCGACGCCGCCCAGTGGAATCACCTCGGCGACTGGGAGCACCTGCTGGCCTCGCACTACACCACCGCCGAGCGGATGCTCGGCGCCGCGCCGGTCCCGTTCGATTCAGTGCACCAGCAATGGATCCGGGAGATGGGCCGCCACTTCGGCACCGAGGACACCGTCACCCGGGCCCCCACCGGAGTGTTCTTCGGCGAGCCCGGCAAAACGGTGCCAGACCCCTACTTCGGCGGCGCGGGCCCCGACCGCACCGGCTGCATCCGTTGCGGCGGCTGCATGGTGGGCTGCCGGGTCGGGGCGGTGAACTCGCTGACCAAAAACTACCTGTGGTTCGCCGAACACAACGGTGTGCAGATCTTGCCCGAACACCAGGTCGTCGACGTCACCCCGCTGGGCAACCCCGACGGCAGCGACGGCTACCGGGTCACCACCGAACACCCCCGCAGCGGGCGCCGCCGCGACCGCCACACCTACGCCACCCGCGGAGTGGTGTTCGCCGGCGGCGCGCTGGGCACCAACGAACTGCTGGCCACCTGCAAACACGGCGGCTCGTTGCCCCGCGTCAGCGATCGGCTCGGCGAACTGGTGCGCACCAACAGCGAATCCGTGCTCACCGTGCTGCTGCCCGAGGACCGCGGCAGCTGGCGCGACGTCACCGCCAGCAGCAGCGTGCACGTCGACGCCGACACCAATGTCGAGTTGCTCACCTACGGACCGCACGCCGACATGCTCAGCCTGCTCTACACCGTGCTCGTCGGTGACGGCACCCGCATCACCCGGCCGCTGAAGTGGCTCGCCGCGATCGCCCGCCACCCACAGAAATGGCTGCAGACACTATGGCCAGTGGGCTGGAGCCGGCGCATGGTCATGTTGCTGGTGATGCAGTCACGCGACAACGCGATCTCGTTTCGCGCCCGCAAGCGCCGCTGGGGTCGCGGCTATCGACTGTCCACCGTGCAGAACAGCGACAACCCCAACCCCACCTACATCGAGATGGGCAACCAGGCCGCACGCTGGCTGGCCGAGCGCACCGGCGGCATCGCCCAGAGCAACGTACTCGAAGCAATCGGCAACATCCCCTCCACCGCGCACCTACTCGGCGGCGCCGTCATCGCCGACAGCCCCGCCCACGGCGTGATCGACAAGGACCTGCGCGTCTTCGGCTACCACAACATGCTCATCTGCGATGGATCGGCCATGCCGGCCAACCCGGGCGTCAATCCCGCCCTGACCATCACCGCCCTCGCCGAACACGCCATGGCCCAAATCCCCGCATCACAGCCGGCGCCCTCGCCGATCAGCCGGGGCGCCGGCCTCCAGACCGATTGGACAATGGTGATGACATCCGGTGCTAGTAGCCTCGACTCATCGCATCAAGGCACCCCCGGGGAGACAGGGACGTAACGATGCCCAAACCCGTCGAGGGTGCATCGAAATCCAAGTCTGGCATTCAGCCGAGGAACACTCGGCTGGACCGCGAGGCGGCGGTAGCCCGACTGGTCACTGCTGCCATCGCATTGCTGGCCGACAAAGGGCCCACCGAGCTTCGAGTCCGTTCGGTCGCGGATGCCGCCGGTATGTCGACGATCGCGGTGTATCACCACCTCGGCGGACTACCCGAACTCGTCAACGCTGTTGTCGAGCGGGGCTTCCACGACCTTGGTGATGCGTTTCGCGAGACACCCGCCACAAACGATCCCGTGACCGACTTGTTCGCCATGGCGTTGGCGTCGCGGCGGTTCGCCCAGGCTAATCCGCACCTCTACGATCTGATGTTCGGACTGTCCACCCGGGGCGGTTACCGTCCCGCCGACTCCGCCAGCAAGGTCCGGGCCGATAGTTTCCAGGTGGCTTACGCCCTGCTGATTGCGGCCTGTGACCGGCTCGTGTCGAGTGGCCGGGTGCGAGCCGACCAAGACCCCGAAGCAGTCGCGCCTCAACTATGGAGTGCCGTACACGGATTCATCACCCTCGAACTCGGCAATCATTTCGCTCATTTCCGCGATCCCGTCCGCCAAGTCCTACAACCCACCATGGTCAACATCGCAGTCGGACTGGGTGATGACCCCACGCTAGCGCTGGCGTCCCACGCCGCGGCGATGCGGGCAAGTCGCTAGCTCGGGAGGAGCCCTCTCCTCTTGATCACGGTCGCCCGCTACTTCGCTTCGAGTTCCCACAATGCGCGCTGAATGCCGTGGTCACGCACAAGTCGTGCATCGACGATAGGTCCGAGCACACCCCGCAGTGCCGAGACGGGGCGCCAACGCGCAGGAACGGCTACGGTGCGACGCCGTTGTTCGAGTCCGTTGACGATGGCGGCAGCAGCCGTCTCTGGCTGGATGCGTTTGACGACGAACTTCGGCATCGCCGAGAGGAGCGCGAGGACGTGCGGGTCCTCGTCGATGCCGTGATGGATCATGTCGGTCTCGATGAGTGAGAAGTACGCTGTCATGGCTGACGCTCCGTGGTTGGCCAGTTCGACGGCGAGGGCACGGCCGGCTTGCTCGACCGCCGCTTTGCTCATCGCGTACGGAATTGCCCCTGCACCGTTGAGATAAGCGAAAACCGAACTTATCAAGGCGATTTGGCCACGGTTGCGGATCACGGACTCGATCGTCGCGGAGACCGTGTTGGCGACGCCGATCACGTTGACCGACATCACACGATTCACGTCGTCGATGGTCAGTGTGCGAAACGTGCCGCCGCGTCCCATCAGGCCTGCATTGGCGATCGCGATATCGATGGGCCCGAACTCGTCCTCGGCATTGCTGACCGCGGCACGTACGGAGTCGGTCGCCGTCACGTCGCACTCGACGGGGAGCGCTCGCCCCCGAGGGAGTGCCTGGGCTGTCCGCTGCGCGGCGCAGAGGTCAATGTCGGCGAGGACAACCCGTGCGCCCCTTTGAGTCAATGTGGCGGCGGTCGCGGTACCGAGTCCTCCGCCGGCGCCGGTGAGGAAGACCACCTTGCCGGCCAGTGAGTACGTTCGCGTGCGCTTCATACGACGCATCTGCAACTCCTTCTGATCTGCTATCGGACAACGCAAACACTGTGTGTTCGAGGTGGCTATCGCTCGGCGAGGAACTTTGCGGCGATGGGTGCGAATTGTTCGTGGTACTGGAAGATGCCGCCGTGCCCGGAGTTGGGGTAGATGATCAGCTCGGATCCCGCGATGCGCCGATGCAGGTCGTCGGACAGCACCGAGGGCACCATACGGTCGTGGTCGCCGTTGGCGATCAAGGTGGGCTGGGTGATCTTCGACAGATCCGACGGCCTCGACCGACCGTAGGCCTTGATCGCCTTCAGTTGGGTCTGGAAGGCACTGATCTTGATATCTTCGTCGCGATCGGTGGTGCGTTCCTTGAGCCGGTTCACGAACTCCTTGCCGGCACGCTTGCCCGCAGCGTCGCGGTTGAAGAACAAGAACTCCTTGGGGTCCGAACGGGTCAACGTGGCCCGCAGCATGTCCCAATAGGTGACGCCGGCGACCTTGTCCATGTCCTTGCCGCCACGGGGCCCGGTACCGGTCAGGACGAGTTTGCGCACCACGTCGGGGTGCTTGAGCACCAGATCCTGGGCGATCATGCCGCCCATCGAGAACGAGAACACGTCGATCTTGTCGAACCCCAGCGCCTTGATGAAGGTGTAGGCGTCGTCGGCGGCCTGTTCGATGGTGCTGGGCACCTTGCCCGTGGACGCGCCCACGCCCTTGTTGTCGAAGGCGACGACGTGGCGGGTCTTGGCGATCGGGTCGACGATTCGCGGATCCCAGTTGTCCAGCGTTGCCCCGAGGTGGACGAAGAACACCACCGGGATGCCGCCCTTGGGGCCGAGTTCACGGTAGGCGTAGGTGGTGCCGCCGGCGGTCACCGTACGTGACGGTGCCTTGGCGTAGGAGGTGATGACGGAGTTGTTTGTGGTGCTGCTCATCAGGTGCTCGTTTCTGCGAGATCAGTGTGTTGGGGATGCCGCTGCGGGTTGCTCAGTCGGCGAGGAATCGGAGTGCGTCGGAAACGAAGGTCGCGTGGTGCTGGAATATCCCGCCGTGTCCGGAATCGGGGTAAATCTTCAGTTCCGCGTCGGGGAGTCGGCGCGCCATGTCCGCCGACAGGCTGCTGGCGACCATCAGGTCGTTGTCGCCGTTGGCGACCAGGACGGGCACGGTAATCCGCGACAGGTCATCTGGTGCAGCTTTGCCGCCGTTGACGATCGCCTTCAGCTGGGCCAGTCGCGCCTGCATTGAGATCTTCTTGTCCCGATCGAAGGTTCGCTCCTGGAGTCGGGTGAGGTACGCGGATGCGGCTCGCTTGCCATCCGTGGTGCGGGGGAAGAACAGGAACTCGCGCGGGTCCTTGCGTGACAGGAAGGCCTTGGCGTAGGCGACGGCGACGATCTTGCGCATCTCGTCGATCCCGCCGCCACCGCGAGGTCCGGTGCCCGCGAGAATCATGCGTCGGACAAGATCGGGCGCTTGAAGCGCGACCAGTTGGGCGACGCCACCGCCGAGCGAGAATCCGATCAGGTCCACCTTCACCAGCCCGAGGGCCCGGATGAAGGCGATCGCGTCGGCAGCCATCGCCTCGATGGTGTCCGGGACGACGGATCCGGATGCGCCGACACCACGGTTGTCGAACGTGATGACACGGTGGTGCGCCGCGATGCCGTCGATGACCCGGGGATCCCAGTCGTCGAGCACCGCAGTGAAGTGGTGCAGGAACACGACGGGCACCTCGCCATCGACGCCGAGTTCCCGATAGGCGAAGGGCACTCCGTTGACGTCGATCGTCTTGGTCGGGGTGTCTTTCCAGGTGAGCATTGTCGGCCCTTCCGTGTTGGTAGATGGTTCGGTTTCATCACGTCATCGGATTCCGCGTTTGCGCGCAGCGACCCTGTCCCGTTTCGCTTGAGCATCGCCAGGGTGGTGACGAGGCGACCGCGGTCCAGGTCGGGCTCCGGTTTTGATATTACGATCATACTATTATGGGTGTAATATCATTGTCAAGGTCGCATTTTCTCGACAGGCGGAGGTGAGTGCCGTGGCCAGATACGGTGTGGAGCACAAGGCGGAAACGCGTCGGCGCATCATCGAGGCAGCCGGCCGGCGACTCAAGCAGGACGGCATCGACGGGTCGGGTATTGCCGCAGTGATGTCCGATGCCGACCTCACCAATGGCGCGTTCTACGCGCACTTCGATTCCAAGAGCGATCTCGTCGCGCGTGTCGTCACTGATCAACTCGAACGGCAGCGCGTGAGTATCGGCGCGATACCGGCCAGTCGGGAAGCATTGGAAGACTTCATACGCGACTACCTGTCCGTCGCCCACCGAGACAACTACGCCGACGGCTGCCCTACCGCCGCGTTGCTAGCTGAGATCGGCCGCTGCGATGCCGCCGTCCGGGACGCGTATTCCAAGGGGGCGCAGTCAATCGTCCAGGAGATCGCCGCGCACCTCCCACCCGGGCGATCGGACGCGAATCAAATCCAAACCGCATTGGGCCTCTTCACCACCCTGGTTTCGTCCCTGCAACTCGCCCGCGCCGTCACCGATCCGGCGCTCTCCGAACAGGTACTTGCCACCGGCGTCCGAAATGCGCTGCGCGTACTCGACAGCTGGGAGTGACGGTCGCTGGCACTAGCTGCGAGCCCCACATCTGAAACAGCTCGCGCGATCTTGACGCGGATGCTGCGCCCGACAATTCTAGGCCTCTGACCAGCGCGTCCTCTGTGGAGCTGCCGGGAATCGAACCCGGGTCCTACGGCATTCCCTCAAGGCTTCTCCGTGCGCAGTTCGCTATGCCTCTACTCGGATCTCTCGGTCACGCGAACTAGCCGAGATGACGATCCCAGTCGCTGTGAGTGTCCCGATGAGTCCCGCGACCGAACTCATTGGTTGATCCCTCTAGCTGACGCCAGGGTCCGGGTCGAGGGCGTTCCCGGTCTGACGGACTAGCTGTCGCTTAGGCAGCGAGAGCGTAGTCGCGCTGATGTGAATCGGCGCTTATATAGTTGCAACGACGCTTACGGTGGTCTCTTGCCTGCACCGGCACGCTTCCCTTGATTCGATGCGCGAAGTCGAAACCGTTCAGCCCCTCGCATCCCGCCGACTTTCGGCAGGAATATCAATGGTACGCGATCTGTAACAACGAGTCCGCTAACAATCATCCCGTCAGCCCGGCGCCGTGACCTCATCAGATCGTGTAATTGAGGTGCTCGACGATGCGCGCGGCGACGTCCTCGTCACCGCTTAGCTCGACGCCGCCGGCGCCGGTATCCGCTCGGCCGCCGGCCAGCCGGGTGAACAGCACGCCGTTCACCCGAATCGTGGCTGTCGGTTGTTGACCGCCGAAGTCCTCCACCAACCGGGCACGACCGTCGACAACGACGCGGATCGTGCGCGCCAGCGGACCGGTCAGCTCGATAGCCACCCGCGACCCGTCCGGCGCCTTCCCGAGTTTGCCGACCACGAAGCCCATGCTGGTAGCCATCTCGTCGAGCGTCAGCCGCGCCGCCGGGCCGGCCAGCTCGGCGTCGGAGGCGGGTTTGCTCAGCCCATCCCGGATGTCCTGTTCATGCATCCAGCAGTCGAAGACCCGCACCCGCATGAACCGCCCATAACTGTCCGGGCCAACCGGGGTCAGGGTCGGCGCCTTCCAGTGGTCGACGGACATGTCGGTCAGGCGTTTGCGGCGATCGGCGGTTATCGTGCGGAACCGCTGCTGCAGGTCGGCGCCGGATTCTGCACACAGGTGACGCACCCAGCACTCGTTGGCGACGCCGACGTCATTGCGCACGTGGGCCAACGTCGACACATCGATATCGACCTCCGGTGTGCTGATTCCGTGCAGCGCCGATTCGGTGCCGATGATGTGAGCGACGACGTTGTGCACGCACCAGCCGGGCAGCGGCGTCGGCGTCTGCCACTGCTGCTCGGATAACCCAGTCAGTAATCGATCCAGACTGTCCCAGGTTTCGAAGAGACCCGAAAGCACGTCGGCCTTGTCGACTTCGGTGACCCGGCGCGCGGGGGTGCTCATGCCGCCTGATGGTAGACGGATGTCAGGTGGCGGCGATCATGCTTACCGACACCGCAGCCAGGATCATGCCGAGCGCCTGCCAGCGGGTCACCCGTTCGCGCAGCACGATGATCGCCAGGATGACGGTTGTC